>Ga0307372_10002026_pt1 | contig 34257 bp, 33 predicted proteins | sample OX1MG_FD_202533 | JGI IMG/M metagenome (GOLD analysis project Ga0307372, IMG submission 202533) | Soil microbial communities from Risofladan, Vaasa, Finland - OX-1 | ecosystem: Environmental > Terrestrial > Soil > Coastal area > Acid sulfate soil | place: Finland: Risofladan, Vaasa | collected... | reverse complement strand
CCGAGCTCACTCCGAGCCCACCCGGCGCGCTGTCATACGGAGTGGCTGTCATACCGAGTGGCTGTCACACGGAGTGGCTGAGCGTCACCGAGTGGCTGTCACACGGAGTGGCTGAGCGTCACCGTCACCGTGGTGACGCCGGGGGCAAGGGTGACGGTGCCGGTTTGGTCGTCGACGGTGCCGGCACCCGAGCCGGCGATGTTGTCCACGAAGGCGGGGAGCTCGAACAGCACCGGGCCCGAGGGTTTGGCCCCGTCGAGTGTCAAGGTCACGACGTCATCTCGCACGGAGATGGTGAAGCCCAGGCGCTGTCCGTCGGTCGTCGGGAAGTTCGACACGGCCATGGAGCGACCGGGTCGCACCCACGCATCGGGGACGCCCCGGCCGATGATCAGAGAACCGTCCGACCGTTGCGCGGCCAGGGAGTCGAGCAGCACCTTGTTGGCATTGGCGATGCCCCAACTGTGGGGAGCGGATCCTTGGCCGCCGGCGGGATGGCACCCGACCCACGGTGAGCGCGGATCGGGTGGGCTCGAGCTCTCCCACCACGAATAGGGGCCGCTCTGGGTGCGGTCGATCATGAACTCGTAGCCGAGGATTCCTTGGTCTCGGTACCTCTCACCCGCCAGACCCCAGCTGCCGTAGCCGGCGTTGTACCCCGACGAGTAGTAGTAGTGGGTGGGGTAGCCGCCCACGGTGTTGGCCGGGAGCTTGCCGGCGAGCCGCGCCAAGCCGTAGGAGTAGGTGGCGTCGATCAGGTCGATGCCCGGTCCCGAGAGTGCGGCGCCGAAGAGAGACCCGTCCCAGGCCCACCGGCCGAAGAGCATGGGCGCGGCCCAGTTGGCGTCCTCGGGGTTTCGACACCGGTTCGACGAGTTCGGCTGGACCATGGAGCAGGGCAGGTAGTCGAGGTGGTACCGGCTGATGGTGGCGTCGAGGGTGCTGTTGGTGGCGGTCAACAGGCTCGAGTACTGCCCGTTCGCCCACGTCGCCTCGGTCGTGCTCCCCACCTGCTCGGCGAGGTAGCGGTAGGCGGCCAGGCCCATGAGCGCCTCGAAGTCGTCGATGGTCCACAGGCCGTTGGAGTCGATGTCATCGGTCTCGTGCATGATCCCGCCCGGGCCGGTGCGGTCCGCGGCGATGGCATGGGCGGCGTCCTCGATGCTCGGCTCGGTGGCACCGGTGGGGCCCTCGGTCGAGAAGTTGGCCCGGACGAAGGCGAGGTCGCCGGTCTTCAACAGATAGATGGCCCACGGCCACGCGTAGGTCCACAGGCCGTCTTCGTATTGGACCTGTGCCCCGACCACACTGCGGGCGTCGGTCAGCAGGGCGTGGGCGTCTTGGAAGTCCCCCTGGGTGAAGAGGTTGGCGAGGATCCCGACGACGTCGTGGCTGTACTCGGACTGGTATCCGTTCACGCCGGTGTTGAGGTGGACGCTGCTCCTGGCGATCTGGGTGGCGATGAAGCCGCTGCGATAGGCGTCGACGAGCCTCTGGTCGGGCAGAGCCAGCGCGGTGATCGCTGACAGCTGCCCGTTCCAGAAGGTCTCCATGTGTGTCAGGTGCCGATCGAAGCTCCCGGCGCCTCGCAACAGTGTGGACGAGGGCCAGGGGTAGCTCTGGCCGAAGCGGTCGACGGCGACGACGTAGTCGTGGTCGACGGTGGTGTGGGCCTTGACGACGACGGGTGCCGAGTCGAGGTGGATGAGGCCCGTCGACGGCTCGGGATCGACGCGAACGGGGTGGCCAGTCGGGTTGCGCACCGACACCCGGCTGTAGATGGCCACATAGGCGGTTTCGCCGAAGGTCAGTTCGTCTCCGAAGTTCGTGATGGAGATGTCGGTGCCGACGCGGTGGAACGACGTCACCAATGCGGGCAGATATCCGTCGAGATCCGACCATGTGGTCCTGGAGTCGTCATAGACGCCATAGCCGTAGCTCCGGTGCAGTTGGCCCTGGACGTAGAAGCTTCCGCCCAGGCAGGCCACGACGCCCTCGTCGTTCCCCGCCCAGCCGATGGCCGCAGCATCGCCGTAGGTGCCCTGGATGGCGTCGTTCACACCCGGAGCACAGGTGTAGGGCGTTCCGGCGGGTGCGACGGGGCCGGCCGTCAGGGCCTTCGTGGCCCGATGGGTTGCGTGCGGGGTTCCTCCCGCACACCCCGAGACGAGGACCGACACCGCGACAACCAGGAACGTTGGCGAGAAGACCTCCCGTCGCAGACGTCCGGTGACCCGCACGAGAGGGGCCTCAGGCCAGGACGCGACGGCGGAAGTTTTGCAGGCCGATCCGGAGGAACACGGTGCAGAAACCGATGAGCACGGGGTAGATGATGTAGAGGTGCATGTGCTGGGCGTTCGTGAAGGCGGCGCGCATGCCCTCGTTCACATAGATCAGGGGGTTGACGAGCACGATTGTCTGCAGCCAGTGCCACGCCCCGACCTTGACCGGGACCAGTCGGGTCCACTGGTAGTAGGTGCCCCCGAGGAAGGTGATGGGGAGGACGACGAAGCCGAACATGAGGCCGATGTTGCGCGGCTCGAAGCTGGTGCCGAGCACGAGACCGAGCGAGGCCATGGTCACACAGGCGATGGGGAGCAGCGTGAGGATGATCCACCAGTGGAGGTTGAGGTGGGCCTCCACGCCTGCGGCATGGACCACCGAGGCGATCGGCAGCACGATGACCGCAGAGATGACCCCCTGGACCGACCCCGACAGGACCTTGGCCGCCGCCACCAGCCAGATCGGGCACGGTGCTTGGACGCGGTCCTCGATCTCACGGGTGAATCCGAACTCCTGGGACATCTGCAGGGCCACGGCTTGTACACCCTGGAACATGATGGAGATCCCCACCACTCCGGGAACCAGCACCGTGGCGAATGCCGACGAAGCCGCCGCGCTTGACCGGGCCGCGCCGACACCGGTGCCGGCCCGCGCCGCGCCGGCACCGGTGCCCCCGACGGCTTGGCCGATCTTCGGGAAGACGTAGAGGAAGACGAAGCAGAGGAGGAACGGCTGGATCACTGTGCGGGAGGCGAACTCGATGAGGTGCTTCCGGAGCACGACGAGGTCACGGAGGATCAACGCCCCGAGGGCGATGCGGCTCGCCGAGGCGGCGGAACGGGAGGGTGTGGGGATGATGGAGGAGTGGCCCGTGGGGCTCGGCACCGTGGTCGTCATCAGTCGCGGAGCTCTCTTCCGGTGAGGTTGATGAAGACGGTCTCCAGGCTGGGCTCGGAGACCGACAGATCGGCGACCTCGAAGCCACCGCCCTCGGCCGCGGCCACCAGCCGGGGGAGCAGCCTGTTCCTCCCTCGGACATGCAGCTCGATCCCCGCGTCGGTCGGTCGGACGCGGTTCACCTCCGCGACCTCGCGCTGGAGGACCTCGGCAAGTCGTTGCTGGTCGCCGGTGGCCTTGACCGTCACGATGGTGTCGGCCCCCACTCCCTCCTTGAGCCGGGCGGGGGTGTCGAGGGCCAGGATCTTGCCGTGGTCCATGATCGCCACCCGGCCGCAGAGCTGGTCCGCCTCTTCCATGTAGTGGGTGGTGAGGAGGATCGTCTGTCCCTCGGAGTTGAGCTCGCGCAGGATGTCCCACAGGACGAGGCGGCTCTGGGGGTCGAGGCCCGCGGTCGGCTCGTCCATGAACAAGACGGCCGGTTTGTGGAAGATCGAGCGGGCCACCATGAGTCGCTGGGCCATGCCGCCCGAGAGCGCGTAGACCGATGCCTTCGCCCATTTCGAGAGCTGGAACTTCTCGAGGAGCTCGTCGGCGCTCCGGCGTGATTCGGCCGCCCCGATGCCGAAGAGACGGCCGTGGAAATAGAGGTTCTCCCACACGTTGAGCTGGCGGTCCAGGGTGTTGGTCTGCGAGACCACGCCCACGAGCTGTTTGGAGAGGGCCGGATGGGCGACGACGTCGATGTCGGCGATGAAGGCCTGTCCCGAGGTCGGGATGACCCGAGTGGTGAGGATCCCCGCCGTCGTGGTCTTCCCCGCTCCGTTGGGCCCGAGGAGCCCGAAGATCTCTCCCACCCCTACCGACAGGTTGAGCTCGTCGACGGCGCGGAAGTCGGTGCCTGCGTAGATCTTGGTCAGGTCGACGGTTCGGACGATCGCAGTGGTGCCATGGAGATCGGACGCGGTCTCGAAGGTGGTCGAAGTCATGATCGTTCGAACGGCAAGGCTAGCGACTGCGAGCCTCGGTGACGGGGTTGCGGCGTCACCGCTGTGTCGGTCCGGAGGGGACGTCGATCTTGGTGTCGAGCTCTGCGGCCCGGGCGCGGAGGCGCTTGGCCTTGGCCACGCGCTCGTCGCGGAAGATCTTGACGCGTGCCAGGGTGTCGTCGAGCCGTGCCACGAGTTTGTCGTTGGCGTCGATGGCGGTGGTGAGGAGCTGGCGCTGGAGCTCGGGCCGGGCGTTCTCCTTGAAGGCGTGGCGGAGCTCGTCGAGGACGTCCTCGGTCTCGAGGACCACTCGGATCTCGGCCAGTGAGAACCCCATCAGGGTCTGGAGCTCCCGGATGCGCTTGGCCCGTTCCACCTGTGAGCCGGCGAAGACGCGCTCGCTCCCGTGGCGCTGGTCGCTCGGGGCCACCAGGCCGATCTCCTCCCAGTAGCGCAGGGTCCGGGTCGTGACACCGCACAGCTTGGCCACCTCGCCGATGCGCAGGGTGAGCTCGCTGGGCGCGATGGCGACGTCCCCGGTGGGGTGTCGGGCTGTCACACTCGGACCTTCTCGTCGCGTGCGTCGACGACGGCGCGCGTCGTGCTCGACGCGGGCTCGACATAGACGTACTTCCCGCCCCGCATCCACGACGCCGCCGCCGCCACGAGGCAAGCCACGATGGCGAAGTCGAAGGCGGCATGGAGCCCCTGGCGGAACGGGACCGAGATGAGGTTGGGGAAGAAGCTGCGCCCCGTGATCACCGCCCGGTGCCCGGCCGGGAGCTGCGACAGTACGGAGTTCCCGAGGAGATGTTGCATCGGGTTGTACCCCAAGAAGGCGGCGAACAACGTCGACACGGGGGGGAGATGGGCCACGCGGTCGGCGACACCGGTGGGCACGCCCTGGGCCACGAGGCCGTGGTACATCGAACCGGGGAGCGACGACGACAACCCGACGATCATGAGGGTGAAGAAGATCCCGATCGAGAGGACCTGGGCGGAGTTCTGGAAAGTGGAGTTCATGCCCGAGCCCGCCCCACGGTGTTGGGGGGGAAGGCTGTTCATCACCCCGGCCCGGTTCGGCGAGCCGAAGGCGCCCATGGTGAGACCGAGGAGCAGCAGGATCGTCCCGAAGATCCAGTAGGAGAAGTTCACAGGGAGGAGCTCCAGTGCCACGAACGAGGCCGCCGACCCGAGCATGCCGCCGGTGGCGAAGGGACGTGCTCCGTACCGGTCCGACAGGACCCCCGACAACGGACCCGCGATCAGGAATCCGGTGGTGAGCGGCAACATGGCGATCCCCGCCCACAACGGCGTCCGGGCGAAGTCGTATCCGTGGAGCGGTAGCCAGATGCCCTGCAACCATATGATCAGCATGAACATGAGACCGCCGCGCCCGACCGCGGCCAGGAAGCTGGCCAGGACACCGGCGGTGAAGGCGCGGATGCGGAAGAGCGGCAGACGGAACATGGGGTCGGCCACGCGGGTCTCGATGACTGCGAAGGCGATGAGGAGGACGACCCCGGTACCGAGCTCGCTCAGCACGGCCGGGGAGGTCCATCCCATGGTGTGGTTCCCGTGGGGCTCGATGCCGTAGGTGATGCCGATCATGAGCGAGATGAGCCCGAAGGCGAAGGTGAGGTTGCCGGGCCAGTCGATATGGGCGCGCGTCGGCCGGCTCACCTCTCGTAGTTGGAGGTAGCCCCAGACGGTGCCGATCAGGCCGATGGGCACCGAGACGAGGAAGATGAGTCGCCAGTTGATGGGCGCCAGAACCCCACCGAGGACGAGCCCGATGAACGTCCCGCTGATCGCCGCGGCCTGGTTGATCCCGAGCGCCATGCCCCGTTGGTCCTCGGGGAAGGCGTCGGTGAGGATGGCCGACGAGTTGGCCACGAGGAAGGCGGCCCCGATCCCCTGGAAGACCCGCACCACGATGAGCCACAACCCCGCGGCGGTACCGGTCATCCACGTGACCGTGAGGAGTAGGGAGAAAAACGTGAAGATGGCGAAGCCCAGGTTGTACATGCGGACCCGCCCGTAGATGTCGCCGAGGCGGCCCAGGTTGACCACGAGGACACTGGTCACGACCAAGAAGCTCAGGATCATCCACAGCAGGTAGAAGCTGTTCCCGGGCTGAAGGGGGTCGAGGCGGATGCCGCGGAAGACGTCGGGTAGGGAGATGAGCAGGATCGACCCGTCGATCGAGGCCATCAACATGCCCAGAGTGGTGTTGATCAGCGCCACCCATTTGTAGCGATCACTCACGGCAGGCGCCTGGGGGGTCGGTTGCTTGACGTTCACGTCAACAGCCAACCTACCAAGCGGTGATCGCACCCCGTGCGGGGTAGGGGCGGTCGAGCCGGGGGTGAGCGGGACACGGGTGGGGGATTGGTGCCCGCGCCCGCCGCCCCACGGAGTCACCCACCCGGATTGGGGTAAGGAAGGGGGGTGCCCAGGTCAACGGTAGGGCGGGCTCCATGAAGGTTTCGTGACGCGGTCCGGGCCCAACAGAAACCGCGTCCGGACCCCGGGTTGGCAACCCGCCTAGGCTGCGGTGACCGTCGCCAGGAGGTCGGGGAACGTGGGCGGGATTGGTCGAGGAGCGGGGGTGGGTGTGTGACACGCCGGGTGAAGTGGCTGGCATCGTTGGGTCTGGTCGCCACATTGGGAGTGGGGTCAGCGACCGTGCTCGCCCCGAGCGCGTCGGCGAAGGCCAAGCACCATGTCCATGTCAAAACCGCGCCTCTCACCGCCACGGCCCCGGTCACCACTGCGTCGTTCACCTTCAGTGTCGGGGTGAGCGGCATCGGCAAGAGCCTGGGAACGATCAACCTCAGCGGCTCGGGTCAGGCGGACCTCGTCAACGACGCCGTCTCGGTGTCGGTGACGCTTCCGGCATCGGTGGCCAAGCTGATCCCCGGCGGATCGGGCGGGTCCGAGACGGTGAACGCCGTGCTGTCGGGCGGGACCGTTTACGTGCAGATCCCGTCGCTCGCCACTCTGCTCGGTGAGCCGTGGATCTCCCTGGCCCTGCCGTCGAGCGCCACCACGGCCATCCCCGGGATCTTTACGACCGTCGGTGGAGCCTTGGGCGATGTCAACGAGATCCTCACCTTCGCGCAGTCGCATCACGCCAAGGTGACATCACTGGGGTCCTCGATGGTCGACGGAACGTCGGCGACGGGGAGTCAGGTCAGTGCACGTGTGAAGGGCTTGAAGCTCTCAGCGATCTTGTGGGCGAACTCGTCGGACCAGTTGGTCCAGGCCAAGGTGAACGCGGCCGTCGGCGCCGGGCATCACATCGGCATCTCGGCCGTTGTGGACCTCACCGGGTACGGCGGCCCGGTCACCGTCACGGTCCCGAATCCGTCGGATGTGCGTGCCGTCCCCCTCTCTGTCGTCACCAGCGTCCTGGGTGGGCTCCTGCACAACGTCCACCTCGGGCACGGCGCCAAGAAGCACTGAGCCCAGAACCAGCAGCACCGGGATCGGGCTGGGTCCTTCCCAAGCGCGCCGCTGAGGAGTAGGACTGGGTGAGAGATCCCGCTCACCCCCGAGGCGGGAGCCCCTTCATGGAAGGAGGGCCCGATGGACCGATCGGTCGATCAGGCCAGTGGAACGGTCGCGACGGACCAGAGCGATCCGCCCGAGACGAGCACTGCCATTGAGGACAGCGAGTCGGCCGACATCGAGTCCGAGCTCCAGTCCTCGACGCGCGAAATGGGCATCTCCGCCGTCGGCCCCGGCCCCGTCGACGATTCCTAGACTGGGGACTGCGCCACGCGAGCCTGCAGGCCGTCTCGGAGGCGCGGCCAATCTTCGGCCAGGATCGAGAAGAGCACGGTGTCGCGCACGGTTCCGTCGGCGCGACGTTGGTATCGACCCAGGGTGCCTTCGTAGCGGGCACCGAGTCGGGCGATGGCGCGCTGCGACCGCGTGTTGCGGACGTCGGTCTTCAGCTGGACCCGTCCGACGTGAAGCTCGTCGAAGGCGTATCCGAGGAGGAGCAACTTGGTGTCGGGGTTGACCGCCGTCGCCCATAGCGAGGGTCGGTAGGCGGTGGCGCCGATCTCGAGTCGGGCGTCGTGTGTCGATACGTCGAGATAGCTGGACATGCCCACCACAGCTCCGGCGGGCAGGCCGGCGTAAGGGACGCGCAGTCGGATGACCCAGGGGAAGATCCCTGACGTCAACCGCCCACGGAGGACGTCGATCAGCGCCCCGGGGTCCGGCGGGCGCAAGGGAAGGTGCTCCCAGACCTCCTCGTCATCGAGAGCTCCGAACAGTTCCTCCCCATCCTCCTCGAGGCGTGCCGGGGAGACCTCCACGACGCGTCCGTGGAGCACGGTGTCGCGAGGGGGTGGCCACGCCATCGACGGCCAGACGACGTCTGTGGGTCGGGTGTCGGTGACGGGGACGAAGTCGTGGGGTCGGGCTCCGGAGCCGGTCACGGTCATGGGACCCATTGTGGTCCAAGGACTCGGGCCCGAGCCCCGACCTACGCGGTTCGAGACGTGAAGAGCTGGCGGAGGTGGACCCTCCCCCCGGTACGGAGGATGGCGCGTCGGTAGACGGTCGAGGCCAGTCGGGCCACGCCCACGGTGGCGACGAGGGTGAGGACCACCGACAGACTGAAGCCCCACCACGACACGGCACCGAGACCGACGAGCACCGGCATGGCGAAGGGGGCGGTCGGTGGCAGATAGGCGAGGACCTTCACGAGCTCCGAAGCTTGGCCCGAGCCCAACGCGGTGAGCGAGACGATGTAGCCGAAGAGGATCGGCAGTTGGAGGGGGAACGCCAAGGTCTGGACCTGCTCCTGGCGGTCGGCCAGCGAGCCCCCGGCCGCGTAGACCCAGCAGTAGAAGGCATATCCGAGCACCACCCACAAGAGCGAGCCCATGATCACGAGGGGGGCGGTCCCGTGGACCAAGGTCGAGCCTTCGGCGGCACCGAGCCCGAGCGCGACGGCCACGATGAGTGCGGCCTGGAACAGCGCCACCGCTCCGATGCCGATGACCTTCCCGGCGAGGAGCTGTCCGGAGCGGAGCGTCGAGAGAAGGACCTCGATGACGCGTGACGATTTTTCCTCCACCACACCGATCAGGAGCCAGGTGCCGAACTGGGCGAGCAGGACATAGGTGAGGATGACGCCGTAGACCGCCGTCGCTCTCGCGGTCTGATTGTGCCGGGGTGGTTGCAGGCTTTGAACCGGGAGGGGTGCGGGATGGGCGAGTCGCTGGGCCTGGTCCGGGGAGATGCCGGCTCGCTCGAGCCCCCCTTGGAGGCTGACCGACGTCGAGATGATGCGCACCAGCAGAGCGGTGGTCGAGGTGTCGGTGGGGTCGAGGGCCTGGTTCACGATGATCCGGCGCGTGCCCACGAGCACCACGTCGACATGTCCTGCCACGAGCGCGTGGCGGGCGGCAGGCAGTGAGCCCTCGGGTACCAGTGACACGGTCGTGCCCAGGGCCGGTCCCGACGCCAGGATCGTGGCGCGCAACGGGGTAGACAGCGTGCCTACGATGCCGACACGCTGACGACTCTTGGTGTTCTTGTGGAGCACCGGGATGGTGACCGCCGCCGCCACCGCCAGCAAGATGATGGCCGTCCCGATCCGAAACGTACGGGCTCGGACGCGCTCGCGCACCTCGCGACGGGCCACGAGGCCGACGTCCCCGCCGACCCGATCCAGCGCTGCGCCCAAGCGTCGGGCCCGGACCGTGGCGTCCGGTGCCGAAGAATCGGCGACGAGGCGGCGGACGCGGACGCGCCGCCAGAGCCGCAGCGCCAACAGAGCCACGACGATTGGGATGAGGACGTACTTCACGCCAACGCCTCGCGAAAGACCTCGGAGAGCCGCCGTCTCTCGAACCCGAACCGTTCCACAGGACCGGCCGCCATGGCCGCCGCCAGGACTGCCTGGGGGTCGGTTTGCTCGTCGAGGACCAGGCGTACTGCGCCAGCTTCGACTCGCGAGACGGTGACGCCCGGGACCCGGCGGCCCCATTGCCCGATGAAGTCACCGTCCACCTTGACGACCAGTCGGCGGCGACCGCTCGTGGTGAGCTCCTCCACCGTTCCCTGGGCCACGAGGCGGCCGTGGTCGATGATCGCCACCGACTGGCAAAGGTCCTCGACGAGGTCGATCTGATGGCTCGAGAACAGCACGCCCCGTCCGTTGGCGGCCGCCTCCACCAACACCTCGCTGATGGCGTCGACCCCGACCGGGTCGAGACCCGAGAGCGGTTCGTCGAGGACGAGGAGCTCGGGCTCGTGGACGAGGGCGGCGGCCAGCTGGACCCGCTGCTGATTACCGAGCGACAGTGTTTCGATCTTGCTCATGGCACGGTCTGCGACACCCAGCTTCTCGAGCCAATGCAGGGCTGCCACCCGGGCGTCGGCCGCGCTCACGCCGTGGAGACGGGCCAGGTATTGGATCTGATCGACCACCACCATCCCCGGGTACAACCCGCGTTCTTCGGGCATGTAGCCGAAGCGTCGACGGACATTCGGCGTCACCGGGACGCCGTTCCATCGGACGACTCCGGCGTCGAGGTCGATCAGCTCGAACACGGCCCGCATGGCCGTGGTCTTTCCTGCGCCGTTGGGGCCGAGAAAGCCGAAGACCTGCCCCGCCGGAACGGTGAAGCTCAGACGGTCGAGAGCGACGAGGTCCCCGAAGCGGCGGGTCAGCCCATCGAATTCGAGCATCTTCTCTGACTACCACACCGACCCACCCGGTCCGGCGCTGGGTCGTCGGCGACCGGTGGGCCGGATCCGTGGCAGGTCTAGCCTCACGCCGTGAGGACCGATCGCCGACTGGGCCCGCTGTCGTCGCGCGACTTCCGGCTCTTCCTGGTGGGCCGGCTGACCTCGTTCATCGGGACGGGGATGCTGCCCGTGGCGCTCGCTTTCGCCGTGCTCGCCCGGCACGGGTCGACGTCGGACGTCGGGTACGTGCTCGGGGCCGACACCCTCCCCCTGGTGTTGTTCCTCCTGGTGGGCGGGGCCGCTGCCGACCGGCTCAACCGGCGGGTTGTGATGTTGAGCGCGGACGTCATGCGGACCCTCGCCCAGGGAGTGATGGCGGCGTGGATCCTCGTCGGCCATCCGCCTTTGTGGGGGTTCCTCGCCACCCAGGCCTTGGTCGGGGTGGGGAATGCCTTCTTCACGCCCGCCATGACGGGGCTCATTCCCGAGGTAGCCCCGGCCGAGTCGTTGCAACAGGCGAACGTGCTCAACTCCATGGCCGAGTGGTCCGGTCGCTTGTTGGGCCCCGCCCTGGCGGGGGTCATCGTGGCCACGGCGGGTCCGGGGTGGGCCGTCGGGGCCGACGCCTTCACCTACCTCGTGAGCGCGATCTGCTTGGTCGGCCTGCGGGTCGGTTGGTCGGGGACCGCCGCCACCGAGCCGTTCCTGGCCCAGATGCGGACGGGGTGGCGGGCCTTTCGTTCCCGGACATGGTTGTGGTCGATCGTGACCCAGTTCTCGTCGTACGGGTTTTTCGTCTTCGCACCCTTCTTCGTGCTCGGTGCCGTCGTGGCCAAACAGCGTCTCGGCGGTGCCGCCGCCTGGGGCACCGTGCTCGCGCTCCAGGGCCTCGGTTCGGTGCTCGGGAGCATGATGATGTTGCGGTTCCATCCCCGCCGGCCCCTGCTCGTGGCGGAGTTGGGATTGGTCGGCTTCGCCCTCCCCATGGTGGCCTTGGCGGCGGGCTCGCCCTTGGCGGTGGTGGCGGCGACATCGTTCGTGTCGGGCGCGTCGATCGGGGTCTTCGGACCGCTGTGGGACACGACGATGCAGAGCCAGTTGCCGCCCGAGGTCCTGTCGCGTGCCAGCGCCTATGACTGGTTCGGGTCCATGGTGTTTCTTCCCTTGGGGTTCGCCTTCGCCGGCACGCTGGCGCGCGTCTTGGGGATCGACGGTGCGCTCTATCTCGGTGCCGGGTGGCTCGTGATCAGCACCGCCGTGGTGGTGGCACTCCCGGGGGTGACCTCCCTCGTTGCCGTCATACCCTCCCCACCGGGCCCGGTGGGGGCGCAGGAGAAGGCCGACGAACGGGCCTCGGGATCTTCGCTCTAGAGCTTGGGTCCCGGCACGGGTGGAGCCGACGCCGTGGTGCTCGGCCAGCGATCGACGACGGCGCGGACGTGGCGAAGTGCCACGAGCCCTTTCACCAGCCCGACCACGAAGTTCCCGGCGGTGTCGGCGACGAGCCGGACGATCACGAGACGGTGGTCCGAGAGGGCGCGGGCCACCCAGGCCGATTCCATGTCGACCGCCAAGGCACCGGTCCGGGCGAGCTCGGCCCGGTGCTCGCCGTGGACGAGGGTCTTCGACGACACGATCGGCCCGAGGTGGACGCTGCGTCCGGCGGTTCGGAGCTCAGCGGCCACGGCGGCGGCATCGGTGCCCGAGAGGTCGATCTCGTCACCGTCGGGTCCCCGCACCGACGTGGCCACCACGATCTCGCCCGGTGCCAACGCCGGGGCGAGGCCTCCCGAGATACCGGCCAGGACGACAGCGGCGCCGGGTTCGATCCTCGCCGCCAGCCGTTGGGCCGCCCCGTGGGCGCGGACATGGCCCATGCCCGTGCGCACCACCGAGCCGCCGATGGCCAGGGCTTCGAGTCGCATGGCCGCCACGAACGTGGCCGGCCCACCCTGGTCGACGGGGGAGCGTGCCCGAGGATCCTCCCCGTCGGCGCTCATGCCGGCGTCGACGTCGACCAGGCCGCGGTTGGTTCGGGCGAGGTCGTGACGTCGTGGTCGGAGACGGGCAGGCCGTCGCGATAGGTGATCGAGTTCGTGCGCACGGCGGTGACCCGTGGACCGGGCAGGATGATCCCCATCAGGTTGAGTGGGTCGGCCGCGTTGAGCCCGACGGTCTGGCCGTTGCGCTCGGAGCGTCGCACCCGACGGAGCTCTTCGATCGCCTCGGGGAGTGCGTACTGCTCGCCGGCGGGTCCCGTCACGAAACGACCGCCGCGCACCATGCCTCTGGCTTCGAGCCTGCGGAGTGCCCACACCACTTCGCGCCACGGCAGAGCGAGGGTCTCGCGGGCCATGAGATCCCAGAAGACGACGCCCCAACGGGTCAGGAGTTGTCCGGCCACCTGCTCGGCGAGGGTCTCGTTGTCGATCTCGTCCTCGGGCTCGCTCGTAGGCAACAAGGCCCAGCGTCCTTCGCCCCCCTCGCGCCAGGTGGCGGAGCGCCGGGCCCCGGAGCGAAGGCGCTGTTCGTGACGCTGGCGCCGTTTCCAGGCCTGGCGGGCCGAGAGGAGTGATCGCACCGCCTGGAACCCGTCGGCGGTGACGATGCCCCTTGCCACCAGGTCCCACAACCCTTCTTCCACCTCGACCGGGAGGCGTCCGGTGGTGCTGCGGAGCTCGGAATGGAACATCGCACCCCGGGACCGCAGCGCATCCAGGACGTCGCGCGCCGCCCCGTGGACGGGCTCGGCCGGGACCGTGTCCCCCCGGACGGCGCGCAGGAGCCAGGGGAGGTCTTCGCGCAGAGCGAAGGTGACCGGAGTGGCGCGCGACGGTGTCGACGATCCCCGTCTCACTGTGCCCTCGGGATCGGCGGCTCGGGGAGAGAGCCGACCCCAGACCAGTTCCCCGGAGTGACAGAGGTCTTCGAGCCAGCGGTGCTGATATCCCTCGACACGCGCCGGGAGGACGGCTTCCTCCCAGGCGCCGGCGGGGATCTCGAACCCCTGGAGCTGGTCGACGACGGCCAGGACGCCGGCTCGCCCTTGGCGCTGGGCCCCGGGGGCGACGTGTTGCCATTGCAGCAGGAATCGGACGAACTCCTGGGTGGTGACGGGCTCGATCTCACGCCGCAGGCGGTGCTGGGTGTAGGCGTGGATGCGTGCCAGGAGCCGCCGGGCGCACCACTGCTCGTCCTCGACCCCGGTGTCGAAGGCGCCGCGCATGGCGAAGCCCTCGGCCTCGAGCCGGCCCAGTCCGACCTGGACCCGGGTGAGGGCCAAGCCGGTGCGCTGCGCCAGTGCTGCCACGGTGATCGGCCCGGTCACCTCGAGATGGCCCCGCACGGTTTCGGTGGCCACCACGTCGGGGTCGGGCATCTCCGCGTCGGCCCAGCCCTCGGGGACTGCATCGGGGTGGAACACCGCAGCGGGGAAGCCGGCTTCCACCCACCGGCGCCTCTCGGTGGCGCACCACAGTTCGGTCGTCGTCGCCGGCTCTGGGTGACTGCCACCGGAGCCGGCGCGGCTGCTGGTGCCGACGGTCGCACAGGCGGCACGTCCTGATTCCGCCAGAGACGCGAACCAGCCTGCGTAGTCCGGCTGCGGACGCCAGACGACGGCGGACAACAACAGGTCGTGCAGTTCCTCGGGCCCACGGACGTCGGGGGTGGCCTCGTCGCGGACGCGATCGAGGGCGCCGTCGTCGAGACGACCGAGTGCTTCGGCGTGCAGAGGCAAACCACGGCGCAGCTGCACGGCGCGGGTGCGGCGTTCCTCGAGCGGCGCGTCGTCGAGGAAGGTGTAGGGCTTGCCGTTGAGGATCTCGTGCGACAACACAGAGGGCTCGGTCGATTCCACGAAATGGACGCGCACCGAGCCCGCTTCCATGCGCTCCAGCAGGGCGACGAGCCCGTCCACGTCCATGGCCTCGTGGAGACAGTCGAGGAGCGTTTGCCGCACGAGCACGTGATCGGGAATCACCACCGGCCCGCCCGGGGTGTTCTCCTGGCAGGCCGCCAACGCCGGGAAGACCGCCGCCATGAAGTCATCAGCTTCCATCCGCTGGATGGGGAGAGGGTTCTTCTTGCCGCCCCGGAATCGCAAGATGGCCAGGGAGCGGTTGAGGTTCCAACGCCACCGGGCCGCGAACATGGGCGACGCCAGCACCGCTTGGCGCAAGACCCCTTCGGCCGTCTCCGATCGCAGCAGCCGTGGGGCGCTGTCGAGGGGGAAGCTGTGTTGGGGCCCGAGTGACAACACCACCGAATCGTCGCTGGCGGCGGCCTGGAGCTCGAAGTCGAAGGTGGCACAGAAGCGCTTGCGTAGCGCCAGGCCCAGGCCCCGGTTGATTCGCCCGCCCAGCGGGGCGTGCACCACCATCTGCATGCCACCGGCTTCGTCGAAGAACCGTTCGAACACGATGTCGTCACCGGTCGGGAGCGTGCCCAATTCGCCGAGCGCGGCCGCCAGGTACTGGACCAACTGCTCGGCCGCGTCGGCGTCGAGCCCGCACGCCTCTTCCACATGGGCCCGGGCCACGTCGGGGCCATGGGGGGCTGTGCCGTGGTCGTGGGAGTCGGTGAGGATCTCACCTACGGCGTGTCGCAGGACAGAGACCTCCTCGGACAGCTCTTCGGTCCGACTCGGCGCCTCTCCGACCCAGAAGGGGATGGTGGGGTGCGCACCTTCGGCGTCGGTGACCCGCACCTCGCCTTGGGTGACGCGCCGGATGCGCCACGAATGGGTCCCGAGGAGAAAGACGTCGCCGACCATCGACTCGATGGCGAAGTCCTCGTTCACGGTGCCCACGGGCGTGTCGTCGGGCTCGGCGATGACGCGGTAATCACCCACCTCGGCGATGGCACCACCGCTCGTGAGCGCAGCGAGTCGGGCTCCGCGCCGGGGGCGGAGGACGCCGTGGACCCCGTCGCGATGGACATAGGCCATCCGCTTCCCTCGGCCGGTGGTGATGCCTTCGGAAACGAGCTCGACCACGGCGTCGAAGTCGGCCCGATCCAGCGCTTCGTATGGTGCTGACCGACGGACCAACTCGAAGAGCCCGTCTTCGGTCCATTCCTCGGCCGCGGCGACCTCGGCGACGATCTGCTGGGCGAGGATGTCGAGCGGGGCCACCGGTGACACCGTGGCGTCGAGCCGACCGGCGCGCACCGCCGCCAGCAGCGCCGCACACTCGACGAGCTCGTCACGGGTCATGGGATAGAGGATTCCCTCGGGGGTGCCGCCCCGGGAGTGATTCGACCGGCCGACCCGTTGCAAGAAGGTGGCGATGGCACGCGGGGAACCGACTTGGCAGACGAGCTCCACCGGCCCGATGTCGATGCCGAGCTCGAGTGATGCCGTGGCCACCAGGGCGCGCAGGTCGCCGGCCCGCAGGCGGTCCTCCACGCGCAGACGCCGGTCTTTGGACAAGCTGCCGTGGTGCGCAGCAACCTGCTCGGGCCCGAGGCGCTCGCCCAGGAGATGCGCCAGGCGCTCGGACATCCGGCGGGTGTTGACGAACACGAGCGTGGTGCGGTGCTCGAGCACATGCGCGGCGATCCGGTCGATCACCTCACCGAATTGTTCGGTCGAGGACACCGCGGAGAGCTCGGTCTCGGGGAGCTCGATTCGGACAGACAGTTGGCGGGCGTGGCCACAGTCCACGATGGCGGTCTGGTCGGTATTTCCGGCCCCACTCAAAAGGCGCGCCGTGTGTTCGATGGGGCGCTGTGTGGCCGACAGGCCGATGCGCTGGGGTCGCCGACCGAGCTGAAGGTGCTCGAGGCGCTCGAGGGTGATGGCCAAGTGCGAGCCTCGCTTGTCGCGGGCCAGGGCGTGGATCTCGTCCACGATGAGCGTGTCCACATTGCCGAGCACGGCTCGGCTGCGCTGCGCGGTGACCATGAGGTACAAGCTCTCGGGCGTGGTCACCAGGAAGGTCGGCGGGGTCTTGACCATGGCGGTCCTGGCTCCGGCCGTGGTGTCGCCGGTCCGCACCGCCACGGTCACGGGGGGAACGGCCAAGCCCAGCTCGCGGGCCACCTCCGCGATCTCGGCCAGAGGGCGTTCGAGGTTCTGGTGGATGTCGACGGCCAGAGCTTTCAGAGGAGATACGTAGACGACCCGGACCCCACCTCCGACGTCTTCGCCGCGCTGTGCGGATCGGTAGACGGCGTCGATGGCGACGAGGAATCCGGCCAGGGTCTTGCCCGACCCGGTCGGCGCCGCGATGAGGGTGTCGACGCCCTGGGCGATGAGCGGCCAGCCCTGTTCCTGGGGCACCGACGGGCCGGCGGGGAACCGCCGGGTGAACCAGGTGGCCACGGCGGGATGGAACCCGTCGAGCACCCCGGGGCCGGCCGGTTCGGTGGAGCTCTGCGTGGTGGGCATCACGCCCATTCCATCACCTCTGTGTGACGGCGTCGTCCGCCGCCCCCCGGCGCTCGCACAGGGGGGCAGGTCACCAGGTAGACAGAGGACCATGCGAATCGGAGTCGTGTTCCCCCAGACCGAGATAGGAGCCGATGTAGGCGCGGTACGCGCCTACGCCGAGCAGGTCGAGAGCTTGGGCTTCACCCACGTCCTGGCCTACGACCACGTGCTCGGGGCCGACCCCGATGCACATCCCGGGTGGTCGGGGCCCTACAACCTCGAGTCCACCTTCCACGAGCCGTTCGTGCTGTTCGGCTTTCTCGCCGGGTTCACGTCGCTCGAGCTGGTCACCGGGATCATCATCTTGCCCCAGCGCCAGACCGCGTTGGTCGCCAAGCAGGCCGCCTCGGTCGACGTCCTCTCCGCCGGCCGCCTGCGGCTCGGCATCGGGTTGGGGTGGAACCCGGTCGAGTACGAAGCCCTGGGCAAGACCTTCTCGGATCGGGGCAAACGGGTCGACGAGCAGGTCGAGCTCCTCCGACGGTTGTGGACCGAACCGTCGGTCACGTTCCACGGCAGCTTCGAGCACGTGACCGGCGCAGGTGTGGCACCGCTGCCAGTGCAGCGGCCGATCCCGGTGTGGTTCGGCGCACAGTCCCCCCCTGCTTACCGTCGGGCCGGCCGACTGGGAGACGGATGGTTGCCCCAGGTCCCGCCGGGACCGAAGCTCGACGAAGCGAGGGCCATCGTCGAGGGGGCCGCCCAAGCGGCGGGGCGCGACCCCGCCGCATTGGGCATGGAGGGTCGGGTCAGCTGGGGCGACAAGACCGTCACCAAACTCGTCGAGCAGATCGGACGCTGGCGCGCCTCGGGGGCATCGCATGTGTCGGTGAACACCATGGGGTCGGGCCTCGACGCCGTCGACGACCATCTGCGCGTCCTCGGTGACATCGCCCGCGCCCTCGAACTGCCGGGCCTATAGATCGATCTCAGTCGTGATCGAACGCGCCACCTTGAAAGCGGTGGACTCGGCCGAGGTCACCATCCTCGTGGACGGGTACCTCGACGCCCTGATGACCGGGGACGACGTCGTTCGTCGCGCCCCTATTGCTCCTGACTTGTTCGAGCGCGAGCAGCTGCGCGCCGAGCACGGCTACGCCCTGTTGCTCACCGTGGTCGACGGAGGACGACGTCGGTCGGTGCTCTACGACGCCGGGCTGGGACGTGACACCGCGCTCCATAACCTGGACGTTCTCGGCATGGCGGCCGGAGAGCTACGCGCCATCGTCTTGTCCCATGGTCACGCCGATCACCACGGCGGCCTCGAAGGGATCGTCCGTCGCCTGGGTCGACCCGGCCTTCCCCTGGTGCTGCACCCTGACGCCTGGCGCCAACGCCGGGTGGCATTGCCCACCGGCGGCGAGATCCGTCTGCCTCCACCGACCCAGGTCGACCTCGAGGCCGAGGGTGTCGAGGTCGTCGAGGAGCGAGGGCCGTCGTTGCTCCTTGACGAGACGGTGCTCGTGAGCGGACAGACCGAGCGCACGACGTCGTTCGAGCGAGGCTTTCCGGTCCAAGAAGCCCTGTCCGAGGCCGGGGCCTGGGAGCCCGATCCATGGGTGTGGGACGACCAGTCCGTGATCGTCGACGTGCGTGGCCTCGGTCTGGTGGTGTTGTCGAGCTGCAGCCACTCCGGTGCGATCAACGTCCTTCGCAACGCCACACAGGTCACGACCCAGTCGAAGGTCCATGCCTTCGTCGGAGGCTTGCACCTTTCGGGACTGCTCTTCGAGCCGATCATCCCCGACACGATCGGGGCCCTGGCAGCCATGGCGCCCGATTTCGTCGTGGCGGGACACTGCACGGGTTGGCGGGCGACCCATGAGCTGGCCCGCGCCATGCCTTCTGCCTATGTCCAAAGTGGTGTAGGGACCACCCTGCATTTCGAGGCGCCGAGCCCCTGACGCTGCGTTGGCCCGTCTGCCGTGTGATCGAACCGCTCTGTCATATCGAACGATGCGGAGAGCGCCATCCCCAAGATGCCGAGCACGGCGCCGTGCCGCGGTGTCAGGGGTGTCTGCCATTCACTGTGGACGGGACCGACCTCCACGGCCGGGGTTTGGAGTCGCGTAACGCATGGGCATCATGGCGGTTACCATCGTTGCCGAGTCAGCCACGATCTCACTCGGCGAAGGCTCGGGGGTATCCAGTGGCAGTCGGAGTACAGCTCGATTTCAAGGGTTCGGCGCTCGCTAAGTACGACCAAGCCATCGAGCGGCTCGGTTTGTTGCCGGGTGGGCCCAGTGCTCCCGCGGAGTTGTTCCACTGGGTGACCGAGACCGATGAGGGTTTCCGTGTCATCGATGTGTGGGAGTCGCGCGAGGCGTTCGAAGAGTTCCTGCAAACCAAGGTCCTCATGGTCTTATCCGAAGTGGGCATCACCGATCCACCCGAGATCCAGTACTTCGAGGTCCACAACTATTTCTCCGGAGCACGCTGGAGAGCCTGACTGCTCTCACGCGACGTCTCTGGTTCGAGGCTCCACCTCGGTCCGACACCCTCTTGACCGACAAACCAAGCCGGACCAAACAGGCCAAGATCATCAGAGCCAGGAACATCGGGTTCGCCGGGCGGTATTTGTATGGCGACCTCTGGTGCAAAAGAGGACACGAGTGGACGAGTCGCCGATACAACCACCTTCCTCGTTGGCAAGCGAGCAGCAGCTGCTCACGCGAAACCGCATCGCGCAAGCAGCAATGGAGGTTGTTGCCCTCCGAGGATTCGACGCCACCGTCGAGGAGATCGCCCAGCTGTCCGGAGTCAGTCCCCGGACCATCTTCCGCCACTACGTCAGCCACGACCGGTTGATCGCCGCCACCGTCAAGGACATGTTCGAAGCTTGTGGCCGCTATCCGATCGAAGGGCTGCCTCGGTTGGTCGAGGACCTCGACGGTTGGCTCGAGGCGCTCCCCACGAGCATTGACGACCTCGACGGTTGGCTCGAGCGCCTGTCGGTGACGATCCACACCAGGACGGCCCGCATCTTCGGGAAGGCGTTCTGGGACATTCACGCCCCGAATGGCCAAGCCACCCAAGCCATGTCGGAGGTGGCTGAGCTGCGTCGCAAGTATCGACTCCAAGGGGTGGGCTATCTCGCCGCGCTGGTGTGGCGCTCCGCAGGGGGAACCGGTGACGTCCCTCAGGAAGTGGTGTTGGCGTTCGCCCTCAACCTCTCGGCATTCACCACCCAAGCGCTCATGGTCGACTTCGACCGGACCCCTGCTGAGGTTGGAGTGCTCACCGCCGACATCTTGAAGGCGTTCGTCCGTCGAGCCGTCGAGGCCCAGAATTCCCCGTGGCGTGATCGATGAGTGAGCGGTCAGAACTCTGAGGCTTGTGGCCTGAGGGCTCCGACCGATCGTAGCCTGCTACTCCCGGTCGTCGACCCCGTCAAGGTTGTGAAACGCCGTCGCGCCCTCGGCCAGACTCATGAACTTCTTGGACAGGGCATCGATGTCGGGGACGCTGAGTTCTTCATCGCAGATTCAGAGGATTCGAAGAACACGAGGTTGAGTAGTGCTTGGGATCGCGGCCGGCGATCATTGTCAATCGTCTCGATGACCTGGTGGCTCGCCGGGCACCGATTGATTCTCATGGGCGATCGGTGGTCAGTCGACCGATTAAGCGAAGGTAGCCGATGGTGTCGGTAAAGGTCTCGACCAGGGGTCGGTAGCTACACCCGAGATCGTCGAGCGTGGCACTGTCATCGGTCGGGACCCCGCTGGTCATGATGATGGCGGCTTCCTCCGACAGCGGAGTCGAGCCCTTTCCCGCCGCGCGCTGGCGATCGAAATGCCGCCCCAGGTCGATCATCTCGGCCGCAGTGATCTCCTGATGGGCCACCTCCACGCCGGCGGCTTCGCCGAGGACTCGGGTCCACTGTGCCCATGTGACGTACTGGCCACCGGCGAGATAGCGACGGGGCCCGCGTCCGGGCTCCAGGGCGCTCGACAACATCGTCGCCAGGTCGCGCACGTCGACGACGCCGAGCCCACCGGGGGGCACCAGCATGAGGGTCTCGAGCGCGGCGAGCACCGCCCCGAAGCTGCCGTCGAGGTGTGGGGACGTCGGCCCGTAGACCCCTCCGATGGTGAAACTTGTCACGGGAGCACCCTCGGCTTGCCACTGCCTCACGAGGAGCTCGGCATCGCGCTTCGAGGTGCCGTAGGCCGACAGGGGCTGCGCCAACGGACTATCCGGGGTGATCACCGACTCGTTTGTGGGGAGATGCACGGTGATGGTCGAGGTGTAGAGAACGGGGTCGGCGCCGGCCTCGAGTGCGGCCGAGACGACCGTGCGTACGCCGTCCACATTGGCGGTGGTCTTGGGGCCCGTCCCGCCTTCGACACCCACCTCACCGGCGGCGTGGATCACGGCGTCGCACCCCTTGACCGCAGCGGCGACGGCGACGGGGTCTGTCATGTCCCCCTGGACGGCGGTGGCACTGACTCCGTGCGGCTCCAGGGCCGCCGCGATACGACGGGGTTCGCGCACCAGGATCCGCACGTCGTGACCGTTGTTTGTGAGTGCGGCCACCGCATGAGACCCGACGAACCCGGTTGCGCCCGTCACAAGAACCAACATGCTTCACCCTAACGTGACACCCCGTCGCCCGGCGGCCGAAGTGGGCGAGTCCTCGAGCCGCAATGTTTGCCAATCAACCGGGAACGTCCACGACTCTCGGAACGTCAAAGGTGCTGTGGCAGATCGCAGAGTGCCTGTGACCAGGTCGTCGTGATACGGACCCGGATGCTGGGCCACGGCTCGATCGCCGTGGTGGTGCTCGCCACCGCGGTGGCGGCCACGGCCTCGGTCCTGACCGCCCCGGCTGTCCCCGCGGGCCAGGTCTGGCACGACCCTGCATGGCCACCGACGACGGCGTCGACGGACCCCAACCAGGCGGCGGCAGCGTCTGCAGCGCAATTGTTGCTGGGCCTCGAGAACCCGGCGCCTTCCTGGAAGACCGTCTCCTCGCCTCCGAGTCCATCCATGGCTGCCCCCATGTCCGAACCCGCCTCCCCCGATCTCGTCGACCTCTACCACCTGTGGACGACGTCGGGCTCCTTCGGTGAGGTCCAAACGTGGGTCTCGGCGCATCCACCCAGCGCGTCCAAACCGGCGGGGAGCGGTACGAGCTTCCAACGCGGCGCCCTCGTGTCTACCGATGTCACATACGGCTACCCGCCCGTCGCCGGCCAGTACGAGAGTCGGCAACTCCTGGTGGCACTGGCGCCGTTGTCGCGCCACCGGGTCGGAATCAGAATCGACGCCCAAGTGATCTGGTACCCGGCGCGTCCCGCCACCGAGGAGATCCCCCCAGCTATCACCAAGGTCACTGTCACCGTCTACACCCAAGCCAACCTGTCGGGCTCTCCCCGCTCCGTTCTGCGGGCGCGGACCATCACGCTTCCACCCGTCGCGAGACTGCTCGCCCGTATTGTCGACTCGTCACCCTTGGCTGTTCCGGGGCCGCGGAGCTGCCCCTCCGACACCGGGACCAACCCCCGGCTCGACCTCGTCTTTTCGGGCCCTCCCGGAGTCCCAACCGTCGTCGTCCACGACGACACCAACGGTTGTGGTGGGATCTCGTTCACCGTCGCCGGCCGTGTCCAGGCGCCGCTCACCGACGACGGCCTGTTCCACCGCGTCGACCAGCTTCTCGGCTTGGACCTTCCCAGGGTCGACGACGGCTGACAGACCCCGCATGGGAACCGGCGCGGAAGGCGGCCTGACGAGCGGACGGTCGGTTTCGACGCCATGATGGTGCTGATGCCCGACACCACCGTCACGGACCCCGAGTCGCGTTGGGCCCGCTGGATGGGGGACAACCGGCTGGCCGCGTCCATCATCCTGGGCATGAGCATCGGCCTCGTGTGGGGGATCACGACGGGCGTGGGATTCGCGGTGCTGGTCGGGCATGGCGTCGTTGCAACCTGGGAGGTGTTCGTCCCCGGAGGCTTCGTCATTGGCTCGGTGGTGGGCGCAGCCGTCTACAAAGGGCCACGGTCGGTCAGCCGGTCGGGATCACGAACGCGATAGTCGACGCGAGACGTCCATGACCTAGAGCGGGTGCTCACGGTCCTCGATCGAGTGTGACGGGACCGTCCCAGCCCGGATGGCCCCCATGTGGTCGTAGAAGGGCGCGGCATATGGGTCGGCCTCGATTCGCAGTCGTTCGAAGCCGAGTGTGTCGGCCGACGATGCGACCTGTCGTCCGGTCGACGGCGACGGTCACCTGGTGAGGCCTCGACATCGTCGGGCTGCATCGTTCACTCGGCGCGACAGGCTTCGATGAAGGCCTCGTCGTATCCCCAGTACGCCTTCGACCGCAACCCGAGCTGGCTGAGCGCGTCGGCTTCGGCCCGAACGGCGGGTCGGAGGACGAGGGTCAGGTCATCTGATCCGGTCTCCACGGGGCCCGCGTCAGTCGGTGCCGTAGGCAGCTTTGGCGGGGGAGAGGTCGAAGTACTCGCGCCACGCTTTGATGCGTCCCTCCTCGATCTCGAACACGCCGCAGATGGGCAGGACGACGGGGGACCCGTTGAGGGTGATGTAGTCGGTCCGCTCGTTCATCACGACGTCGGTCGAGGCCACCTGGTGGCGGATCTCGAGACGGCCGGGCGGCACGTCGGCGAACTTCGTCACGAACGCCCGGATCGCCTCCTTGCCGACGATGGGTGTGAGCGGAATGCTGTGGTACACCGCGTCATCGGTGAAGCAGTCGAGGATGTGTGGCGTGTCGCGTCGCTCCCAGGCGGCGAGGAAGGCCCGCACCATGGCGTCGTTGGACGCCTCGGGTGTGGTCTCGGTCATGGCCGCCTCCTTGGCCTGACTCGCTGTCGTTGCGACAGCCTCGAGCCCGGCCGTTCCGAGGGAACCTAGCGTCGCCGACACGATCGCCCGGGTACGCTCACCTGGAGTTCGGCGCCCGGAAGACCCTGACGAGCCGAGAGCATCCTGAAGAGAAGGAGTCCAAGTCCGTGAGCTCCCCCGAGATGCCCAACCTCGAGATCCCCGACCAGGTGCTCGCGGCTGTCCCCGAGTACGGGGCTGGTCAGGGGGCCGTGGTCATCGTGGACTTCCAAGGTGTGGTCCTGGGGTTGAACAAGCCGGCCGAGGAGCTCTTCAAGATGGACAGTGGCGACATCGCCGGTGAGTTCGTCGAGATGCTCGTGCCGACCAAGAAGCGCTGGGGACATCAGGCTTATCGACGGGGATATCTGGTCGAGCCCAGGGACCGCGAAATGGACCCGGGCCTCTACCCCGAGGCCGAGACCTCCGAGGGCGAGGTCGTCCCCATCACGGGAAGGCTCCAACCCGTCACCGTGAACGGGAAGCTCTTCGTCGCCGCCCACATGGCTCGCGACGATTCGCCCCGCCCCGAGGGTTGATCGTCCTTCTCCGGGTCGACGGCCGTCGCCGACCCGGAGAAGGGCCGGTTCGCATGGGCCTGACCTGCGGTCGGGTCGGCGGGGAATCCCGGTACCCTCCCCCTTGTTGTTGCTAGTGCAACGATGTCCGGACGAGCTCGCACGGAGCGGGGTCCGGGCGGGAGAGGGACCACGAAGATGACCGACCTGAACCAGACATTGCCATTGCTACCCCTGAGCTCCGGGGTCGTGCTCCCGGGCATGGTGTTCACCATGGCCCTCGAGACCGAGGAGGCCAAGACCGCCGTGGACGCGGCCGGATCGGTGGGCGGCGAGCTCGTTCTCGTGCCCCACATCGACGGGCGCTACGCATCGGTGGGCGTCATCTCCAAGATCCTCGAGACCGGCGAGCTGCCTGGCGGCCCCGTCGCCGTGGTGGTGAGCGGTCTGCGCCGGGCCACCATCGGCACCGGTGTGCCCGGGACCGGCCAGGCCCTATGGGTCCAGGTCGACCCCGTCACTGAAGACTCCGAGACACCGCGCGCCGTTGAGCTCGGGCGTGAGTACCGCGCCGTGCTCGAGAACATCCTCCTCACCCGAGGGGCGCGGCGGATGGCAGAGCGCCTGCGCGACATCACCGATGCTTCGCAGATCGCGGACCTGTCGGGATACTCGCCCGACCTCAGCCTGGCCCAGAAGGTTGAAGTCCTCGAGACCGTCGACCTCGAGGCGCGCTTGCGTCTCGTGCTCGGTTGGGCTCGTGAGACGCTCGCCGACCTGACGCTGCGTGAGCAGATCAAGACCAATGTCGAAGAAGGCATGGAGAAGACCCAACGCGAGTTCCTCTTGCGCCGTCAGCTCGAGGCCATCCGCAAGGAGCTCAACGAGCTCGACGGCACAGCCGACGAGGGGTCGGTTGATGACTACCGCGCCAAGTTGGAAGGGCGCGACCTGCCCGAGGCGGTGCGCACGGCGGTGTTGCGCGAGGTCGACAAACTCGAGCGCACCAGTGAGCAGAGCCCGGAGCACGGGTGGATCAGGACGTGGCTCGACACCGTCTTCGAATTGCCATGGGGCGTGCAGTCCGATGACAACCTCGAAGTCAGCGCGGCGGCGGAGATCCTCGACGAGGACCATGACGGGCTCAACGACGTCAAGGAGCGCATCCTCGAGCACCTGGCCGTTCGCAAACTGCGCAGCGACCGCGGGCTCGTGTCCACGGGCCGCCGTGGTTCGGGCGCCATCCTGGCGCTCGTCGGTCCCCCGGGTGTGGGCAAGACCTCGCTCGGCGAGTCGGTGGCGCGTGCCCTGGGCCGCAAGTTCGTGCGTGTCGCCCTGGGCGGCGTTCGTGACGAGGCCGAGATCCGGGGGCATCGCCGCACCTACGTGGGCGCGCAACCCGGGCGCCTGGTGCGGGCCTTGCGTGAGGCGGGGACCATGAACCCGGTGATCGTGCTCGACGAGGTCGACAAGCTGGGTTCGGACTACCGCGGCGATCCATCGTCGGCGTTGCTCGAAGTCCTCGACCCGGCCCAGAACCACACCTTCAGGGACCATTACCTCGAGGTGGAGCTCGACCTGTCCAAGGTGCTGTTCCTGGCGACCGCGAACGTGGCCGAGACCATCCCCGGACCGCTCCTCGACCGAATGGAGGTCATCAGGCTCGACGGCTACACCGAGGACGAGAAGGTCACCATCGCGCGCCACCACTTGTTGCGCCGTCAGCTGGAGCGCACCGGCCTGCGGGCTGACGAGGTGCTCGTGGCTGACGACGCACTGCGCTCGATCTCGTCCGATTACACGCGCGAGGCCGGTGTCCGGAACCTCGAGCGTGAGATCGGCCGGCTGTTGCGCAAGGTCGCCACGAAACTGGCGTCGGGAGCGGTGAGCGCGCCGGTGGTGGTCGAAGCGCAAGACGTTCGGAGCTGGCTGGGCCGGGCGCGCTTCTTCTTCGAGGCGGCCGATAGAACGAGTGTCCCTGGTGTGGCGACGGGGCTGGCAGTCACCGGCACGGGCGGCGACGTCTTGTTCGTCGAAGCCACGGTGATGGACGGTACCGAAGGCCTGACCCTGACCGGACAGCTCGGCGACGTCATGAAGGAGTCCGCGGAGATCGCGCTCTCCTACGTGCGTTCGCACGCGGTGGAGCTCGGCATCGACCCGGGTGCGTTCGTCGGCAAGCGCTTCCACCTCCACGTCCCCGCGGGGGCAGTGCCCAAGGACGGACCCTCGGCCGGCGTCACCATGACGACCGCGCTCGTGAGCCTGCTCCTCGACCGGGCGGTTCGACCCGTCGTCGGCATGACCGGCGAGGTCACCTTGCAGGGTCGGGTCCTGCCCATCGGTGGCGTGAAGCAGAAGGTGCTTGCCGCTCACCGGGCCGGGCTGACTGCTGTGGTCCTTCCCGCCCGCAACGGACCGGACCTCGAAGACGTCCCCGAGAGCGTCCGCGAGGAGATGACGTTCCATCTCGCCGAGACGGTGGGCGATGTGCTCGGCGCCGCCTTGGACAGCGCGACGGTGAGCCAAGGCATTTCGAGCCCGGTGGCTGCGTAAGCCCTTCCGTCATGTGTTCGCGCCCGCACGAGCGCGGTCCTCGTGTACGGCGGCCTGTCACGCAAGGTTCAGCGTGATTTCACTTCCAGGCACGAGCGGACCCGGATTGTTCACCCACCCCATCCACAGGTCTGTGGATGGGGTGCGGATATCTCGGAGATTGATCCCGCCCCGATCTCAGTGACGACGAAAGCCGGTCAGCGGAAGTCGAATGCCACCTTGATGGCGCCGCTGCTCTGCTGCTCGGCGAGGACCGTGAAGGCCTCGCGCCATTCTTCGAGTCGGAATGTATGGGTCAGCATCCCGGCCAAGTCGATCCTTCCCTGATCGGCCAGGTCCAAGAAGTGGGCGATGCCGTGCTTGCGGACCCCGTCGATCTCCTCGATGCCGAAGGCGTTGGACCCGACCCAGGTGATCTCTTTGAAGTAGAGCGGGGAGTACTCCCAGCGCCCAGGTCCGTGCACCCCGCTTTTGACCAGTGTCCCGCGCGCCTTCAGGAGCCGCACGCCGACCTCGAAGGTCTCGGGCTTCCCGATGGTGTCGTAGACGACGTCGATCCCGCCGGGATGTGCCATGGGCAGCGCGTCACCGACGCGTTGCAGGACGCCGCCGGACCAGGCCGCGGCTTGCTCGATTAGCGCGGCGCGAGGTTCAGGGGCCACCACGGTGGCACCCAGGCGTCGCGCCAACTCGGCCTGGGCCCGAAAGCGCGCCACCACCATGACCTCGACGTCGGGGTACAAGGTGCGCAGGATGGCGGTGGCCGTGGTGCCGAGGGCGCCGCCGCCGTAGACCAACGCACGCCCCCCGGGAGGTGGTGGGTGGCGGGTTACTGAGTGCAACGACACGGCGAAGGGATCAGCGAACACTGCTACCTCGTCGGGGACACCATCGGGTACCGGGAAGAGCATGGTGTGATGCGCCGGGAAGTAGTCGGCGAATCCACCCGGTGCGTCCTTGCACGTGCCGGTGTGGATGCCCGCTGCCAAAGGCCCTTCGGTGAAGTGCCAGCACAGGCTGTAGTCGCCGGCCTCACACGAAGGGCACACCGGGTCGATGCCCCGTGGTGCACACGACAGCCACGGATTGAGCACGACGCGCTGGCCCACCTCGAGACCCGGGACTCCCGGGCCCACGTCGGCCACGTCGGCCACCACCTCGTGGCCGAGGATGGTCGGGAACGTGAAGAGGTTCGCCAATGGGCTGTCGCTGTTTGCCTCGCCGAAGTCCATGAACACCTGCTTGGCCTCTGACCCGCAGATTCCCGTCATCCGTGTCTTGGCCATGACCCACCCGGGTCGGGTCGGGCGTGGCTCGTCGAGGTCCACCAGCTTCATGGGGGTGCGCGCCAAGCCCACCAGCAATGGGTTCGACGCGTCGGGTGCGTCCCACCGTTCGGGTCGGACACCGTAAAGCAGTCCCTTCATCCCAACCCCTCTCTAAATCGTGTCCGCCAGCATCTCCCACCCCTGGGGGGGAGGCTCGAGCCGCCAGTACTGCTCGGGAACGTTCGCGTCCAGGCGTTCGTCGAGGACATGGTCGCGTTGCAGTGGCGCCACCTGGCTCTTGTAGAAGTCGATGGCAGCCCGCTTGCGCACCATGTCGGGGTCGACGGGCACCACCGAAGGCGTTGGCCACAGCCCGCTCTTCAACAGCTTGGCCACTCGCCACGCCAGGATTCCCGGGATGTGCTTGTAGCCGTGGTCCTCGTAGCAGAACCACGCCAGCGCGCTGTCGGACCCCGCCAAGGCGGTGCGCACCAGCAGCCCGGCGTCATGGGTGAGGGTGTGGTCGGGATTGGCGAGTCCCATGGGCAGGAACACCGCCGTCGGCGAGGTCGCCGCGATCGCCTGTTCGAGTGCGGGAGCAACGTCGGCCGGGCGGGGGCGGTCGGAGTTGGCGAGGTACTGATGGTCCGGGAAATCGAGCCACACCGGCGTGGCGTCGAGATACGCCATCGCTGCTCGGTCTTCCTCGCGGCGCAACGAGACGACGTCGTCGCCGGCTGTGAATCCTCCGCATGCGTCCCACGATGTGGGCTCGTCGGGGTACTTCGGAGGTCGCCCCCCGAGCACCGTGATGACGGTCGTACCAGGGTGGCCGGCGATGAGATGTGTGGCGCCGAGCACGGCGTCGTCGAAGTGCGGAGAGACCACTACCACTCGGGCCAGTGTGACGGCGTCGACGAGCCCCCAGGTGACTTCGACCGTGGCCCCCGTGTCTGCCCCCACGGAACCGGACCGTATCGCGTCGAGCCGGGTCTACGCCCTTCCAGGGCGCGCCCGGCGCGGCACCACCACGCGCCGCTCGATGCGCCAACCCTGTGGCGTGCGCACTACCTCGTCGTGGTACTCACCGGTGCGGGCCCTGCCGTCGTAGGAGACGACGAGGTATTTGCAACGCAGGCGCGCCCGCTGCACTCCGTCGGGCTCGATCGTCACGTTCGTAGTGTGGTGGGCGAGGGGGTGATCGAGCCCGGCGAAGCAGCCTTTCAGCTCCTCCATCCCCTGGGCGCGGCCACGGCCGATGGCCTCGAGGTCGAACTCGCCGTCGTCGCAGAACACCTCGGACAGGCGTTGCCAGTCGGCATCGTCGACGACGTGACCGTAATGGGCCACCAATGCATGGATGGCGAGGAGGTCGGCGCTGTCCATCGTCACTCTGTCACCGTCCCGTAGAACAGCACAGGCAGAACTCGTTGCCTTCAGGGTCTGCCATCACGATCCAATAGCAGTCGTGCTCTTCGTGGACAGTGGCCTCGACGCGGCTGGCGCCGAGCGCCACGAGCTTCGATGCGGTCTCCTCGATGTCGCTCACCTCGATATCGAGGTGCATCCGGTTCTTGAGGGTTTTTCCTTCCGGTACTTGTTGGATCAGGAGCTTGGGGCCCTCGATTCCGTCGGGCAACAACAAGACATAGTTCTCGACCGAGCCCACCAGGACGTAGCCGAGGGCTGCAGCCCAGAACGGAGCCAACGCCTCGGGGTCGCAGCTGTCGAGGACGAGACCGACCTGCATCGCTCAATCATGCCCGCCGCAGGTTGCCGCAGGTTGCCGCAGGTTGCCGCAGGTTGCCGCAGGTCGCCGCCGGGCCGGCGATCGGCTCAGGCTTCAGTGACGCGTGTGGGTCACCTGCTCAGCTGTCGTGCTCGGGCGGGTGGGGACCAGCGCAGGGAGGGGAAGTAACGCGGGTGACCGCAGCGGCCCGGTGTGGTCGAACGCCGAACGCCACAGGTCGACGAGATCCCACAAGAAGGAGTAGCCGGGGTGATGGAGGCGTGGCGCCATCATGCCCGGCTCTCGAGGTTGGCCCAGCTCTCGTGGTGAGTCAGGGTCAGGGGCAGCTCGATCGAAGGACCGAGGAGCGGGGGGGTGGGGGCGAGCCCGTGCTCGGCGTGCAGAGCGCCGTCGAGTACTTCGTCGATCATCCTGATGATCTCGTCACAGCGCTGGGCTGGAGTCATTGTCGCTCATCTGTTGTTCTGCCGGTCTCGCAACGATGCTCCTTTGGAGGGGCCTGCTCCTAGGGCCGATGGTGGGCACTGATCAGGGTCTTTGGTCACTCGCCAACGGGCGTTGGTCCCGTGTGGCACGGTGTGGGCATGTGCAGAAGCATCGTGACCCTGCGGAGCCCCGAGGTCGTTCCCGACGAGGACGTGCGGGCTGCCGCCTTGCAGTACGTCAGGAAGATCAGCGGCTACCGAGCTCCCTCCGAGGCCAATCGGGCCACCTTCGAGCGGGCTGTGGACGACATCGCCCGCTCGACGCGGGCCCTGCTCGACGGGCTCGTGTCGGGCCGGCCTGCCAAGGTCAGCCGGTAGCGGAACCCAGCCCCCGCACCAGAGCGCGGACCTGCTCCTCGAGGGCGCGCTTTCCGAGCGTTTGCGTGGCGGCGATGATGTCGAAGCCGTGGCAGGCTCCGGGAACGGTGTGAAGTTCGGTGGGCACGCCGGCCTCCATGAGGCGCGTCGCGTACTCGATGCCCTCGTCACGCAAGGGGTCGAGCTCGGCGGTGAGGACATAGGCGGGAGGAAGGCCCCTGAGGTCGGTGGCCCGCCCGGGTGCCGCGTAGACAGACACCTCCCCCCGGTCCTCGGGGTCCCCGAGGTAGTGCTGCCACATGTCGGCGTTGGAGCCACTCGTCCACATCGGCGTAGCATCGAAGGCCCGCATCGACGCGCTCTGCATTCGGTCGTCGATCACTGGGTAGTTCAGGATCTGGACCCTGAGGGCAGGCCCTCCCCGGTCGCGCGCCATCAAGGCGACGGCCGCCGCCAGCGCCCCACCGGCACTGCTCCCTCCCACCCCGACGCGCCCCGGGTCGATGCCCAGTTCGGCGGCATTCGCCACCGTCCACTCGAGCCCGGCAAAGCAGTCCTCGACACCGGCGGGGAATCGATGCTCGGGAGCGAGGCGGTAGTCCACCGAGACCACCACGCAGCCGGCTTCGGCCGCGTAGCGAAGACACCGCAATTCCTCGGTGTAGCGGTCGCCCAGCACGAAGGCGCCACCGTGGAAGAACACCAGAGCCGGAGCCGGACCGTTCAGCCGGGCGACAGGCGCGTAGATGCGGAGTGGGATCTCGGTACCCGGTTCGACGCCGGGCATAGCCCGGTCCGCCACCACGACACGTTCGTCGGTCGGCAGGCTGGTCCCCATGGCGCCGAGCAGATCGAGCGTCGAGCGCAGCATGGTGATGACCTTCATGTCCCGGAGATTCCCGCCGGGGTCGACACCGCTCGGGAACCCGGCCAGCACTGCGGCGAGCTCGGGATCTAGCGATGGAGACGTCTGCGTCATCGCCGAACGACGATCAGCGACGGAAGTGGGGGATGACCTCGGTCCCCATGAGCTCGATGGTCTGCATGACGGCTTCGTGTGGGATCTTGTACGGGTTCACCAGGCACAAGAGGAGGTCGATGCCGGCTTCTTCGTAGAGCTTGACCGTCTTGATGCAGTCCTCGGGTGTTCCGAGCACACAGGCGTTGGTCTCCATCAGGTACTCGAGCGAGAGCAGGTCCAACGCGCCCTCGTCGTCGATCCTCTTCATATCGGCCGCGTACGCGTAGGAACCCAGGTCCTGGTTCCGCTCGATCATCCAGTCGGTCATGGACCCGATGTGCCGGGCGCCGGCTTTCGGGTACCACTCGAACGACTCCCGCGCCATGTCCTGGGCGGCGACGCGGTCCGGACCACACAGGGCCATGGTGAAGGTGGCGGCCTGGTTGTTCACAAAAGCACCGATGGGGTTGGTGCAATGCCCCACGGCCTCTCGGTAGATGTCGACCTTGGCCTTCACTTCCTGCGGTGAGACCCCGACCGCGAACGAACACAGCCCGAGACCGAGCGCTCCAACCTGGCGATGCCCGTCCTCGCTGCTCGTCGCGCCCCAGATGGGCGGGTGGGGGCTCTGGCGCGGCTTGGGATGCACGCGCCGCTTCGGCATCTGCCAGTGCTCGCCGGCGAATTCGTACTCGTCGTTGGTCCAGCACCCCACGACGTGGCCGATGGCTTCTTGCCACATGGCCCGGGTCTCGGCCGGGTCGACCCCGAATCCTTCGAGCTCAGCTCGCGTCGAGGACCGTCCCGTCCCGAGATCCACCCGACCGTCGGACAACAAGTCGAGCACGGCCACCGACTCGGCCGTACGCACCGGGTGGTTGTAGGGCCCGGGCATGAGCCGGACGCCGTAGCCGATCCTGATGCGCTCGGTGAGGGCGGCGATGGCCCCGTAGAGGACTTCGGGGTTCGAGCAGTGCGAGAACTCCGAAAGGAAGTGGTGTTCGACGGTCCAAAAAGCGTCCCAACCGTAGCGCTCGCCCGCCACGGCTTGGGCGAGGACGTTCTTGTAGGCGGTGTGTTCGGAGTCGGGGCCCCATGGCTGGGGGACCGGGATCTCGTAGAACAAGGCGAACTGCACGGTGCAGGGTCCTATCATCCAGCCCACCCGCCGACAAACCGTCGACACGGGAACGAGACCGAGGGGGTCCCATGCGCGGGCTGGCCGGCAAGAACGTCATCGTGACCGGAGCGGCCTCGGGCATCGGTCGGGCCTGTGCGGCCCGTCTACTCGAGGAAGGCGCCAGCGTCATGGGCGCAGACCTCGCTGCCGGCGTAGACCCCCCGGGGCTGTCGGCCGGCATCGGTGGGTGGGCGTTCACCACGGTCGACGTCACCGACGAAGCGTCGGTGATCGCTCTCGTCGACGAGGCCGCTCGTGCCTTCGGGCGCGTCGACGGTCTGGTGAACGCGGCGGGGGTGGCAGGGGGAGGTGCGGTCCACATGGTCGACACGGCCGAATGGAACCGCGTCGTAGGGGTGAACCTCTCCGGCACCTTCCTCACCGCCAAGCACGCCATCGGGCGCATGCTCGAGCAACCGCTCCTCGACGGGGCCCGGGGCGCGGTCGTGACGATCGCCAGCATCGAGGGCATCGAGGGTACCGCCGGTGGCAGCGCCTACAGCGCGTCGAAGGGCGGCGTCGTGATCCTGACCAAGAACATGGCCATCGACTACGCCGGGCGCGGCATCCGGGTCAACACGGTGTGCCCGGGGTTCATCGACACGCCGATGACCAAAGCCATATTCGGCGAGGGTATGGAGCGCGCCCGACAGGAGATCATCGCCGAGCACAAGCTGGGCCGATTCGGTCAGCCCGATGAGATCGCGGCCGCGGCGGCCTTCTTGCTCTCAGCCGATGCGTCGTTCATCACCGGCCACGCCTTGGTGGTCGACGGCGGCTATACGGCGGGGCGTGACCACGGTGTGACGGAGTTGCTCGGCTTGTCCGGTCCGTAGACGCTCTCGAACAGAAGCTGACTTCCGCTGGCCGACCGCCCGGTAGATCAAGGTGTTTAGATGCGCCCCATCAGGCCATGGCGTGCGACCCTGCCCAGGAACTTGATCTCGGCATTTCAGCCCGGCATCGGCAAGAAGTGAATCCTCGCTCAAGGCTTCTCGATCAGAGTCAGTACCCACCCGGAATCGGCCCACGATTTGGAGTTTGTTGGCT
>Ga0307372_10002025_pt1 | contig 34266 bp, 28 predicted proteins | sample OX1MG_FD_202533 | JGI IMG/M metagenome (GOLD analysis project Ga0307372, IMG submission 202533) | Soil microbial communities from Risofladan, Vaasa, Finland - OX-1 | ecosystem: Environmental > Terrestrial > Soil > Coastal area > Acid sulfate soil | place: Finland: Risofladan, Vaasa | collected... | reverse complement strand
GGTTCGATACTATGAGGACTCGATCCTCGCCGAGCGAGTCAAGCTGGGCGCGGCTCGATCCACTGGGCGCCGGACGCCGTGATTGCGGTACGCCGGCGCATTCCGCTGGCCGCTACCGTCGCACTGGTGTTGATTGGCGTGAGCACCCAAGTCGCTCGCGAGGCGGGATGGCGCCTGAACCTGACAGCGAGCGAACCGCTGGGTCTCTATCGCCTTGAGCCGGTCACCTCGAATCGGATTGCTCGAGGTGCGCTGGTTGAGCTTTGCCCGCCGGCTTGGGTGATGCCGGCCGCCTTTCCGTTCTACCTGTCGGGCGACTGCCCGGGCGGTGGAAGAGCAATGCTCAAGATAGTCGTGGGTATCCCCGGCGATCGAATCTGGGTCTCAGCGGACGGCGTCACGATCAACGGTGTGACGTTATCGGGCAGTGCGCCACGGCTCCGGTCAAACCAATATCCCAAGATTTTACTGCCACGCGTTCGCGGCGAACTCGTTCTGCGTCCAGGGCAGTATTGGGTTTATGGCCGTGGGGCTCAGCCGGCGCTGGCAGCGTTAAGCTTCGACAGTCGATATTTCGGGCCGATCGCGATTGGCCAGATCCGGGGAATGGCAATCCCAGCTGGTGTGCGAGGCGCCGAGTTACCGAGTCTGCATTGAAGTTGATGGTTTGTCGGGGTTGGCGAGGCCTGGCAATTTGTGGAGTGTCGCGGAATTAAAATCGTAAACTGCCGTGCCGCCTTACGGCAGGCAGCTCTTGACCCGTGGAGCTGCCCGTGGCCGACGTCAGCTTTGCGGAACCAACCTGAATCCACGAGAATGTCCAGCACAAGAGAGAGTGCCAATTTAGCTCGTTGAATGGAATGCAAATTCCGCCATCTGGAGACATTTGTTATGTCCCATTCACGACCTCCAATATTGAGGTCGCGATAAGTTTCCTCGCGTCGCTATCAAGACATGCGCGGCACCATTCGCTTGCAAGAACCTCCCAGACGCTGATCGAGCTCTTGAGAATTTGGTCGCCGACTTTAGCATTCCACCGGTGGTGATCCGGATCGAGCATTGCGTCTTCCAAAGTCGTAAAGAGTGTGCCGGCGCCAATTCCAAACCGCTGCGGAAGATTTGGCCATCCCTTGATCTTTAGATCCGCATAGACCATCCGTTCCGGGGCGACTGTTCCCGGAAGGCTCAAGCAATTCACGTCGGAATGATCACCGTCTACGACTGCGACGGATTTGTAGGGCAGCTTCCCAGCCTTCCCGAGGCTGCCCAACATCGCAACTACGTTTGCCGGTCCAACAGGAGTGATTTCAATGCGACTTAGTAGATTGGCTGTGTCTTCGGCCGACGCGAGTATTTCTCTAAGCAAAATCTCTGCATCGCGATCTTCGACAAAGACGTGGGCTTCTGGATGAATTTCGTCGTCGAGTCTACTCATCGCGAATTCTGCGGACACGCCGTACACGACGCTTAGGCCCTGCGGACCTGGAAGTAAGAGTATGCGAGCCTCTTGGGGTAGTTCTTGAAGAATGTAGGGACTGTGGGTCGATAAGATCACCTGAATGCGACGTTGCCGCGCGAGCCATAACAAAAATCGAACAAGTCGGCGCTGGGCGCGAGGGTGTAACGAGGCTTCGACTTCATCGATCAGCAACAAGGCATTGTCTGGAATTCCCTGAAGCGTCCGGAAAAGATCTAGCGTGGAGTCCTCGCCCGCACCCTGGTGAAATTGCGATATCTCGCCCCATTCGCGCTCAAGAAGTCCAACTTGGCGCTTCTTGTCGACGTCAGAGATCGCAAATCGCGCCTTGCTGTACTTTCGGCCGAGAACGTGAGACAGGCGCTCGCGGAACACATCGTTGATTTCCGCGCTTTCAATTTCCGCCGCTGCCAAGCGGGCAATCTTTGCGTATCCCACTGAGGCGTCAAGCGGTAGCGTCCGCGCGATGTCGAGTAGGAAAACATCGCGCTTCGGGGCATTCTCGGGAACACGCCACCGTTTCGTAGGCTTGGCGATTTTAAAGCTGTCAACGTTTGAACCTCGTTTCACCCGATAATCAATTTTAACCCCTTGGATTTTGTCCCAATGGGTTTCTACGAAGAAGGTTGCCGGATAGAATCGCTTTTGCTTCTCCTTGTTGTCGTAGACGCAAGCCGCCATCTTCATAAGCGTGCTTTTGCCGCTTCCATTTTCACCGACCACACCAACGACCGGGAAATTGAACTCGATTGCTTGCCCCGTCCACCCGCGCAAACCGCCTATTTGCAACATCTGCAAAAACTGCGGCCACATGCCCGCTTGGTACTGACCTCGAATGGTGCTTATTTCACTGTGATCCATTGACGATTTTGTCCTTGCAACGAGGATACGGCCTAACCATTAATTGGGGACCGCACCGCGCGATTAAATGAGAAACGTAGGGCGCTACATTATCTTAGACGGCGAGCGGCTGCTCCAGGGTTTGGAAGTCGAGGCGGTCAATGACGGGATTTGGCCGAATTGAACCGCCCGCGTCCCGATCCAAAGCGGGGTCGATGTTTGAGGCATAGCAACAGCACCCCTCGATCCGCCGGTCGTTACGGTGCAGTTCTCCGGACACCCAACAGAGTGCAATTCAGCGACGGCGGCGTTATGCGGAGTGGACCCCGGACCGGACGCGCTCGGTTCGAGCGCATCGATTTTGAATGGTAGATTGGACAATCCTCGCGCACGGCCATGTTGCCGCTGCGCCGAGATTCCAATGGAACAGCGAGGCGGATCGAATACCGCACGGAGCGACCACACTGTTCGCTGGGCGATCTGACACCTCGGGATTTTGTGTTAAGCATTTTAGTGAGAGACGAAGAACGGACTCTTTGAGCGACACCAGAGCGTTTCCCGCCGCAGTCCCGTGAAAGGCAGTTAGGGTCGATCGATATACGGCTGCAGGATGATGGTTCGATTGACGAACACGTCGAATGCATATCCCTGCCGAATCGTGATGGTCGACTGGACGGCCAGGTTCTTGTTGAGAAGCGTGGTGCCGACCTGGTTGAGTTCGTTCGCGACCGCGGCGGCCGTTTGCTGGCTCGTCGATGAGGAGTTGAGCGCGCTGCTATTTTGCGGCTGACTCAGCTCGGCGCCGACGCCGAGCAGGCTCATCAGGATCGCGGAACCAAAGATGCGCACCGTGTGACTGTTCACTTGATCGGCAAAGCCCGCTTCCCCGATGCGGTCGGTCCCTTCCATCCCGCCGAGCTCGAGAGTCGCGCCGTTGGGGAAGATCAGGCGATTCCAGGCGACGAGCACGCGCCGCTGACCGAAGGCGACCTCGCTCGTATAAAGACCCATCAGCCGTGTTCCCTGGGGAATCAGCACGATGTTGGGATGGCGGCTGTCGTAGATCGTCTGGCGCACGAGCGCCGTGATGCTGCCCGGTAGATCGCTCTGGATGCCGGTGACGAGTACGGCGGGGATGACGGAGCCGGCAAAAAGCTCATAATCAGAGGCCGGCGGCTGCTCGGTCACCGCGAGATAGCCGCTGCCGCTGGTCTGCGACTCTCTGTCGAGGAATGATCGGTTGGTGGCCTGCGATGCGGCAGTCGACGGGGTGCCGCTCTCGGCAGCGCGCGCGCCGCCCGTGGCGCCAGCGGCCAGTGCGGAGAGAGCACTCTGCAGGCTTGCGGGTTGACCCAATGTGGGCTGTCCCGAAGAACCTTGCAACGCCTGCGCGGTTTGCAGGAGCTGCGACACGGGATTATCCGCGGCCGCGACCGGGGCGGCGCCGGTGCTGGTAAGTGCGCGATCGTTGCCCTCGGGCGAGATTTTCGCCGAAGTCGCCGACTCTGCAGCGAGTCCCTGAGCCTCGAGGACTTTGTACTGCTCTGCATCGAGCCATTGCCGATATTTCTGCCGCGGGTTCGCGGCTCGCTGTGCGGCGGCGAGGGCTAGCTGATCCGCGGGAGCGTTGCCCAGGGTCGCGGTGCTCGCGCTGGTTCCTCCCGTATTGCCATGATTGTCGCCCGTCGACTTGGCTGCGGCGCTCGCTGCGTTATGCCGCTGCGCGCGCTCGTGTGCGCTGCGCTCCATCGCATCCAGATCAGGCGGCGTCTGGCCAACCAGGGCGTTGTTCGTGCCCGCACGGCCATGCTCCCCGTTCTCGCCGCCGGCGGGGCGGCGATTGCCGGCGGTGAAAATGCCGACGAGGATGCCGACCGACACGAGGCCGAGCACTGCGGCCGCGACCTTCTTGAAGTTTTTGCTGAGACGCGCGCCGCTCTGGCGCGGCGTGCCTTGAATCTGTAGCCCCGCACCGTCGACATCCCGGCTCAGCAGGTGCGCATCGAGCTCAGTCATGCGCACACGTGACGATGCGGGCGGACTTGCCGGCGCCCACGAGGAGCTCAAAGCGCGTCGGCAGTCCGTCGATCACATAGTAGCCATGCAATAAACGGCTGTTGATGAGCTCGGTCTGCGTCCGGTGTCCGATCTCGATGAGATTGAAGATCGCAGGAGCATCGCCATCGGCGAGGGTATTTGGCATCTGCAGGTACGTGTGTCCGGAACCTGCGAACACGCGCAGCGGCAACCACTGTTTGGCGGCCCGGTTTTCGGCTTTGCAGGTGAAGCCAAAATCAAGCGCCGCCGCATCCACGGAGCCTAAGTTGTCAATGATCGTGTCCTGATGGGCGGCCGCCTTTGTAACCTCCGCGGCGTGCTGCTGGTGCAGCCGCATGATGATCGCTTGCGGATCATAAAAGCCGATCTGCGGGACATACTTTCGCTGATCGCTGTGCAGGGTCAGGTAGTACACGCGGCCAGCATCGGTCGTGATCGCAAGGTTCGTGACGAGATTGGCCTCGATCGGCTTCGTGATGACGACCGGTGTGACATCCGTCCCGGCGCCGGCATCCGCCGCTTGAACGAGCCACCGTACCGAGTCGCCGATCGATAGGTTGGTGATGTGCTCGTGGGCCATGAGGTGGATGAGGCAGATCCGAAGCGGTGCGCAGGTGACGGTCGGATGACTCTCGCCGTAGGCGTACATGACGGCGCCGTTCGTCCCCACGAGCACCGGGGCATCGCCCGTCTCGGACCACCGTTCTGCCGCCGCCTCGAAGGCATGGCCAGAGAGCGGCTCCGGCGCGCGAATTCGGAAATACGTTGTGGAGTCGAGATTCGCCGGTCGTGCATAGGCAGGTTCCTCCGTCTGTGATGACTTCCCCGCGAGCCCAACGGCCGTGCGGCTTACGCCAGAACCGGCCGATTGATCCGGCACCTTGGCTGACCAGATGGCGGGTGCCACGGAGAGTTGGTCTACCGGATGCGGTCTGCCGACGGCAGGATCCGCGGTCGCCGGTGCGGCGCTCGGCGCAGTGCTACCCGCAGTGCCCGAGTCCGCCCAGACAGGTCCGATGGCCGCACAGAGCAGGGCGATTGATGTGAGGAGTCGGGTATGCATAGACGAGATCCTTTGGTGTTTTAAGCTCCGCCCACGACGCGCGTCCACGCGATGCCGCGTACGAAGATGCCGAGTGGGTTATCAAGGAGTACGCGTGGGTTTTGCGCGAGCTTGGCATCGATGCCGGTGGTGACCTGCGCCTTCCAATGCGCCGCCGGCTGCGGTTGACCGTTCTCGCTCTTTTGCTCGTCCCAACTGACCTGCCAGGTGTCGTGGCTCGTTGGCAGGACGCTCGTGATCGTGACGGCAACGGAGGAATCGCCAAAGGGCGAATGCTGCGCGTAATAGTGATTGAGGTAGCCCGCGACATCGGCGCCCGTCATGGCATAGACCTTGCGCAGCAGCGTCTTCTGGGCGGAGGCATCGGACAGCACCGTGCGTGCATTCCACACCCAGCTGGCGACCTGCGCTTCGAGAATGCGCTCCTCGATGGGTCGCCCGGCTGCCGGTTGCGCGAAGGCCACCGGATCGCCGAGCTTATCGAGGGCGATGACGTAGGGCTTGATCTTGGGTTGCGCGCCGATGTAGACGGCGCCGAGCACGGCGATCGCCGCGACGATTAGGCTCCCGAAGGCGGCGAGGCGCCAGGAATGCGCGCGTGCCAGCGCATCGCCATACCGCTCGTCCCATTCGCGGCGGGCGGCAAGATACGGGTGAGCGCTGCTCGGGGTGGATGACTCGGTGGCCATCGTCACGTTTCCTGCTCGAATGGCGTCTGCTCAGCGTGACCCGCGGCAGGGACGACCGGGATGCGCTCAAGCACCTCGTGGATAGCGGGTAGCGGGGCGGCACAAGCCATCAGCGTGGCCGGCGCACGCCGTATCGGGATCGGCATAAGAAAAAAGCCTCCGGGTCGTGTCCCGGATGACCCGGGTCATCGATCAATCCCCGGAAGGGCAACGCGGAGGGTATGCGCGTGTTTCGATAACACGCGCCGCGAGGGGTGTCCGGCGGTCAGCCGTTCTTAGGAGCGGATAAAAACCTCGCCGCAGCGGAACGAGCGTTGCCATTGAGCCAGCCGCTTGCGCCACGTGGTCTGGTTGTACCGGTAGGCGTTAAAGACCCAAACGATGAGGGGTGAGAATAAAAACGCTGCCTGCAGCGCGTTGCCGAGCGAACTGTGCACGAGCCAGGAGTCTGGTGGTAGTCGTGCGACGGCGATGTCGCCCATGATCAGAAAAATTAAAAAAAGCGCGACGAGCGGGCCGGCGTACGTCATCGGCTTTGGCGGCGACGCCAAGAACGAGGCGGTCGTCTGCATCGAACGGTGGCCTTTGATGAGGGTGCCATCCGCATAGAGTACGGGTAGACGTTGTGTTTGGCCGCTCGCGCAGCGGGGGCAGGTGCAGTCCATACAGCACTCCTTTAACGAGTCTTTCCGCTTATTTTACTCCTCCGGATGCCGAATGCGTATCGAGAATCCACTGTAACTCTGCGGCATATTTTGCGCATGCTGGGCAAGCGCACTCGCATGCTGCTGGAAGCGACGGCCCGCATCCCCAGCCGCCTTCCACAACGCTCGGGCCGTCGCGTCTTTTTTGCTGGGATCTCGCTCGGCGTTCGCCGAGTCGCCGAGCAGAGAGGTGCCCGGCGCGCCCAACGCATCGACCGGGGCGGTCGCTTGCGTCGCCGACGCAGGGTCGGCCGATGCGTTGACGGCAGGATTGTCGGCGGCTGCCTGGGCGGCGCTCTCCGCGTTCGTTGCAGTCGCAGTGCGTGCCGTGGTGTTCGCGGGATTGCTTTGCCCATGGTCGGACGAAGCAGCGCTCGAAGAGACACCCGAAGACGATTTTGCTAATTGCGCCATGGTGTCGAGTCCCGCAGAGCCAGGCCCCGCAGACCCGCTCGTCGCGGCGCCGGCGCTTTGTGTCTGCGTGTTCAACGTCGCGAGCGTCTCGGCGCCATTCACGGCGCCCCCGACGCCCGGCATCCCCGCGGGCGTTGCGAGGCTCGAAAGCCGCTCGAGCGCCTGGGCGCCGCGCGCCGCCGTTGCCTGCAGGACCGCAGAACCCGCTGCGCCCGCCGCGAATGTCCCCGCGACGGTCGTTGCGATCGGCGCCATTAAGCTTCCGATCCCTAATGCCGGCGCGCCGCTCATCATGGCGCCTGCAATGCTCGGCACGCTCCAGGCGACCCCTGCGTACAGGAACGCCGCAAGGGCATATTGGTACATATCCGAGAAGGTCGGCGGCCCTGTGCCGCCGGAGAAGAAGTTCTGCTCATCCAGGAAGATCGAGTCCCCTAAGCCGATGACGAGATAGAGCACCATCAGCTTCACACCGACCGAGACCGCATAGCCGAAATACTTCTCGCCCCAGGGCGCCGTCCAGCGGGATCCTAAGAACCCCAGCATCGGCAGGGCGCCGGCGAGCACGATGTCGGCTTCGGCGAGCGTGATCAGGAGCTTGAGCGCGACGAAGGCGAAGGAGAACATCAGGATCAGCATCGCGGGCAGGGATTCGAGCACCCCGGTGACTTCAGTGATGAAATTCCCCTGGCCTGCGCGATAGAAGAGGGCGCCGGCGAGGACGATTCCGTGTTCGAAGACCGCGGAGGGCGATAACTGCGCGATCGTCGTGCCGCTCACCGTCGCTCCCATCTGGGTAAAGGACTGAATGATCAACGGCACCCAGGTGGGGGCTAAGTTGATGATCACGAAATAGAAGAAGCAGATCGCGAGGAGCTTAAAAAGGATCGAGACGATGAGGTCCCCGAGCTCGTTCTTGCGCAGCGTGTACTCGATGCCGGCCCAAGTCACCTCGATGGCCGCCAGGCCATAAAAGAGATGGCGGGCAAAGTCTTGCGCGGTCGTGAGCCAGGCGGTGGCCCGGCTGCTCATCAGGTTCGCCAAATTATCCATCACGCCGTTGGAGGGAATGGTGGGCATGATTTGGGCGAACGCCGCGGGGGCGATGAGGGCGCTCGCCAGGGCGAGAAGCCAGAGACCGACCCGTCGCGCTCGGGAGCGCCGCTGCCGGGAGCTTTTCGTCATGGGCATGAGGCGTCGCCCGCCGTCAGAAGTGGGGGGTGTACGGCTGCATGCTGCGCTGCATCCAGTCGTGATAGCGTTGCTTGGCATCGAGATCTTCGCTCGCCTGCGCCCCCAAATAATTCATCAGCGTCTGGCTGACAGCCTGTACGTCGGATTGCAGGCTGATGATCTGATTCAGGGTCATTTTGGCGATCTCGTTGCCGGCGCGCAGCAGCTGCATTTGTCCCGCCGCATTCTGTTCCATGCCTTCAATCCGCTCGAGCGCCTGCTGGGTGGTCTGGAAGTCGCTTTCGTGTAACTGGTATTGCTGCAGAGTCTTGGTGATCTGGTCGCGCAGATTCGTATTCCACTGCTGGAGCGAGGCTTGGGGGTTTACGAGCGCCGTGCCGATGCGGCCGTACTGCTGCGTCGCCGCCGCGGTCGTGTTTTGCACCGCGAAGTTCAATCCTTGGGCGGTGCCCACGAGGCTCACCAGCCGTTGGAGTTCGGACATCAGGTTCGGCCAGAGCTGTACGGGGAGATTCTGTAGGTTTCTCACCTGCATGCTGACCATCCGGATCTGCTGCTCGGTCTGCGTGATGCTCTGCTCGAGGTGCTGGATCGCGGTCGCCTCCTCGAGGAGTTGCTCGATGATCGTCGAACAGTTGACGCAGACCACGGCGCCGCCGGCTCGGGCCGGGGGGCTGTAAGTGATGGAAAGGCCAATGAGGGTCCATACGGCGCTTACCGCACAGACCGTCAGGCGAGGAATGCATCGTTGGTTCATTGGTCGCTCCCGTAGGACTCCCAGTGGCGGGCGGCATCGACACACCCCCGCTCGCGCAGCCACTCGGCAGGCCAGCGCTCGCCGAACTCGTGGCGGAGCTGCCGGATGCGCGCAAGGTCCTCCTTGCCGCTCGAGCCCACGAACGCGAGTTCAGGATCCGATAGCCCGAGCTCAAACAGCCGGCGACCGTCGGGATGGATCATGTAGTAATGGCGCTTCGGCGTTGCCATCGACAGGATTTCGATCTGCCGGCGATTGAGTCCAATGGCTTCATATAGTGCCCGACTGCCCTCGGTCTGCGCCTCAGGATTTGGCAGCAGGATCTTGGTGGGGCAGGACTCGAAGACGACGTCCGCAATCCCGGAGCGTGCGAGATCGCTGAGCGATTGCGAGGCGAAGACCACGGCGACATTCGCCTTGCGTAGCACTTTGAGCCATTCACGAATTTTCGCCTTGAACACCGGATGGGCGAGCATCACCCAGGCCTCATCGAGGAGTAGGAGCGTGGGCTCGCCCCGGAAGCGCTGCTCGATGCGGTGGAAGAGATAGGTCAAGACCGGCAGCACCAGCTTGTCGCCCTTGTGGAGCAGGTGCTCCATCTCGAACACCTGGAAGGGATCGCTGCGCAGGCTATCTTCCTCGGCATCCAGCAGCTGTCCCGCCATACCGCGGAGCGTGTACGCCTTGAGCGCATCGCGCAGTGCCTGATCCTGCAGCAGCACGAGGAAATTCGTCAGGGTGCGCTCGCGCATGTGAGTGGTCGAGGCGCCGAGCTGTACGATTGCGCGGAAGATCTCCTGCCGGTGCTGCGGCGTGATCGCTGCGCCCTGCAGCATGCACAGCTCCTCAATCCACTCGGCCGCCCAGGTCTGCTCCGCCGCTTCGTGCACAGATCCCAGCGGACAGAAGGCGAGTTCCACCCCGTCCGAGTCCCCGGCGATGTCGTAGTGTTCGCCGCCCGAGGCCCAGCAAAGCGGCAGGAGCGAATAGCCTTTGTCGAAGGCGAACACCTGTGCGCGCGGATAGCGGAAGTGCTGCGCGGCGATGGTGGCGAGCAAGGTCGATTTTCCCGACCCCGTGGGCCCAAGGATTACCGTGTGCCCGAGATCGCCCGCATGCAGAGACAAGCGGAACGGCGTCGAGCCGTCGGTTCGGGCATAGAGGAGCGGCGGGCTGTCTTTTGGGTAGAACGGACAGGAATTGCGGTCGGGCCCGGCCCAGACGGCGGTGAAGGGAAGAAGGTGCGCGAGGTTCAGGGTGTGGATCAGCGGCCGGCGCACGTTCGCGGACGAATTCCCTGGCAAGGAGCCCAAGTACGCCTCCACCGCGTTGACATCCTCGATGCGCGTCCCGAAGCCGCGATGCTCGATGAGCTTCGCGACCTCACGCGCGGTGTCGTCGAGAACTTGGGTGTCCGTGTGGGCGAGGATCAGGACGCTCGTATAGTAGCCGTACTGCACCATGCCGCTCGAGGCCTCGGCGAGCGCCTGTACGGCATCGACGGCCATGCGATCGGCGTCGGCATTGATGTGCGTCGCCTGGCCGCCGGCATTCTCGCGCAGCAAGTTCATGAGGCTCTTGCGTTTTTGCGCCCAGCGGCTGCGGTACTGGTTGAGGAGCTTCTCGGCGCGGCCCGGATCCAGATAGATGAAGCGGTTGCTCCAGCGGTAGGCGACGGGCAATCGAGAGAGAAAATCAAGAATCCCCGGAGCGCTGTGCGCGGGCAGGCCCACAAGTGCCACACAGGCCAAATGTTGTCGTCCGACGCGCGGCACGAATCCGGTGAGAAAATCCTGGCACCCGAGGATTGCATCCAAGTACATCGGCACTTCGGGCATCCGCACGGGACCGGCGGAGGGGGTGAGCGTCACGCAGTGTTCGAGGTGAGAGAGCAGGGGACTCGAAACCACGCCCGTGTGTTCATCACGTTCATCGCGCAGCCGGCGGATTTTCACCAGGCTCGACAATCGTCCCTCGATTTCCCGCAACTGATCGCGAAAGCGCTCGAGCTGGCGAGTTGCGGTGCCTTGGGCGCGTCCTTCGACGAAAAGGTCGGCCGCCCGGGCGGCGGTATCCGGCATCGGATGCCAGGTCACGGTGAGGACATAGCGGCTCGAGAAACCGGCCGAAGTCCCTTCGTGCATCCGGCGTCGCAAATCATCGATGAGCCGGGTGGTTCGGTCGGGGAATGCGCCGGCGGGCGCGTAGCCCGGGGCGGCGGCGCGAATCGCATCGCCGTGGATTGTCCAGCCATCGCCGAGTTTGAGGGCGGCATTCAGCCGTGCGGCCATCGCTTGCAGTTCTTCTGGGGTTGCCGAATCAAGATCCGGACCCCGGTATTCCCAGGCGGCGAGAAAGCCGCCGCTCTTGGTGAGGACGATGCCATCGTCGATGAGCGCCGCCCACGGCAGCAAGTCGGGCAGGCCGTAGGCGGTAGATCGAAATTCCCGCAGCGAACGCATTAGCGGATGTCCCGCAACCGCCCGAAGGGCGTGGCTTGCGCCGAATAAAAGCGCCGATAGCGGAGCGATCGAGGTCCGGTCTTGGAGAGCTGCGAGTCGTAGGCGGCGGCGCGTGACAATATCCACTGGCCTACGGTCCAAATGATCAGCCCGGCGATGGCGGCCCAGAGCTTGGCGAGTGAGAGAATGAAGACCCCGGCGATCACGGCCAGCATCAGCACCAGATTGCGCTCGCCGCCTAAGAGCAGGATCTGGCGATTGAGGGACTCGTGGATCGGTGTCTTGATCTCGTCGGGTGTCACGGCGGCGTTCCGTCGGCGTGACGCATCAGTTCGAGCCCACCGGCAACGTGACGCATGGCGACCGCGATCGTGGCGAGCGACCAGCCGCGCTCGATCCAGAACTGCACGACTTGGGCGAGATAATCTTCCAGGCACGATTCAGTGCCCGCAACCTTTCGGTCATCGTGGTTTATGGTATTCAACCGGGTGTGATGCATCGAGCGCTCGCGATGGCCATATCAGATGAGTGCGCCAGTGAGCCCCAAGACCGACAGAAACTGGTTGCCGAGAACGATGAACGCGACACCCAGCACGACGTACAGCCCCTTCTTCGCAATGCCGCCCAGCTCTTCCCCGAAAACCAGTGCGCCGCCCGCGGCGAGGAACGCGATGACCGAGATCGCCGTTGCCACGGGCCCCGTCAGATCGTTCTGCAGTGTCTGGATTGCGCTGTCCCACGGCAGGCCGCCGGTGGTGCTGGCGAGAGCCGCACGGTTGACGCCAATCATGACGGCGGCAAAGATCAGCGCCGGCCGTGAGGCGCGGCGACGAGCCATGAGTCGAAGCGTGTCGAATCGGCGCATGAAAGTGTCTCCGAGGGTGGCGCTGGGCATGGCGGCACCAAGCCGCCGCCGTATCAGCGACTAATCCCCGGTGTGGAAACGATAGGGATTCGCTTCTGTGGTGAAGGCGGACGGGGCACGTCCAAGCATTCGAGCACCGAATTTATGGTGGTGCGCCGCGCTGCCCAACTTCGATCAATCCCGGTCGCATCCTGCTGCGATGAGATTGCGAATCAGGAGATTTCGTTCGTTCGACGCGTTGACGGTGGACGGGCCAAGTAACCGCCTTGTCCCACGACGCGTCGCGCTTGCGCGGTGTCAAAGACTGGTACGGGCATCTCGAGTGCGTACAACAGTATCAACGTCGAAACGTTATGCCCATGCCTGATAGCACATTCGATAATGACAGCTATGAAGGATGCTGACAGATGGCAAGGGCAGCAGCGATAGCTGGACGCGACGGAACCCCTCTCGGAAGACGTGTAGAAGCGCTGAAGCTCGACCTTAAGATTCCCAAAAAGCACAAACTTCGACTGCCAGAGCCCGGCAATGATTCTGTTGCTTTTTCTTAGTGACGCCGCAGATAGTTGAAAACTAGGGTACCTGCGCTCTATGGCTCGGCAGCCGAGCTGCTCTATAGGCGGGCCATTCTACGAGTTGGACGCCCGCTCTTTGTGAGGTCGAGCACGTCCTCCAGCGGAATTCTTCCCTAGAGTGCTACTCTACCGCTACATGTCACGGGCCTCACGGACGAACCGGCACTTACTCATGCCCCGCACACTGAATGCCAATAAATTGGGCCGTGCTGGCGAATCCAAGTTTACCTTGCTTTGCGATCAATCCGACCTTACATGCAATAAAAGTAACCTCGACGAAACCGGCTGGGATTTCATTGTCGAATTCCCAATGATCGAGCCCGATTTGAATCTTACCCTCGACAAACGGCAACCAGCCGCATGCCATATTCAACTGAAGTCAACAGCCACTGGGCGCGGTAGTCGCATATCTCTTCACCTGTCAGCCATAGAGCGCTTGGCGAAGGACGCGCGACCGGCACTGATAGTGGTGTTCCTTTTGCATCCGAACGGCGACGCGGTGGCGGGCTACGTCATTCATTTACTCGGCGAGGAGCTCGCCCGTGTATTGAAGAAATTAAGAATCGCGCATAAAAACAAATCATTCGATCTCAATCACACCTCCATAACATTCGACTACCGAAAAAAAGGGCGGCTGTTTGAGGTGACGCCTGAAGGTCTCCGCGACGCACTTAGCCACGCTTGTGGAACTGATCCCGCACGCTACGTGCTCGAAAAGCAGCGCCAAATCGAGGAACTGGGGTATGAAAATGGTAGATTTGAAACCGAGGCGCTGATTTGGGCTGAAGGACCGAAGCATTTAAATAGCATGTTACTTGGGCTTGCCCCGCTAAAGCCTTTGAAACTTCAGATATTCGATACCCGTTTCGGAATTGGTGTGCCGTATAACGACCCCCAGCTTGCTCAAGTTGAAGAACTGTTCATTCAACCGCCCTCGATGGGCGCTTGTCAGGTTTTGGTTCGTGGGCCGGCTCTCTCAGTCCCGGCGACGTTTTCAGCGGAGGCTTATATAGGCCCTCCGATTCCAGAGATCGACGGTCCACAAGTGCTCATTCGACATGCGGACCTCGCAATTAGATTAACGACCGAGCGGTTGGAATTCGAAACACTCGGTAACTTTGATGTCGCAAAGCGGCCGCTCGCTCGTTGGATCGAACTTGTAAGAGCGCTGTCATACCTGTCGAGCGGGCATGGGACTATCTCAATCCAAGGCCTTCAGCGAATCCCGTGCTTCACTCTGTCCGTCGAACAACCGATCGATGGCCCGCATGTGGAAAGAATGCCTCGGCTCATGCGATTCTTGGACGGCTGGCAGCGCCTCTTGAGCATGGCGGGCGTGAAGTCTTCGGCGGATTTTAATGTGGAGGACATTTGGACTGCGAGTGCTGCAATCTCCACGGTTGACTCGCTGGTCTATTCCGCGCGTGATTCCTACTTCGAGTTCCAGAACCTTTCTGACGACCTAACCGATTCCGAAGTGGTGGCCCTGTATTTTAATGAGGCCAAGCTCGCCGATGCCGGCATCAGTTACTCAGCCAAAGTAACTCTTCGTCGGACAAATGACCCCCTGTGGCAGTACCGATCAACGACTATCGAAGCGTTAGACGTGCGACCGCTCGTTGACGATTTGGAGGCGTACGGAATGGAACAGGCCAAGTCCAGCGCGTTCAGGATTGTGATCGATCCGCGCAATCTAACTTTCAATCCGATAGATGCAGTTACTCCTGCGATAGCCCAGCAAGAATGAATCGCGAAAATGCTAAGAACCCTCGCGCAACTCACTTCAGTTCAATGGAATACATAGACAACCGAGATCCGAAGGCTTGCGTCGGCCAATACCGCGAACGCTTGGGACGTTTACTCGATGCCGCGCTGACTACTCTGCCCACCGTCAAGTTCAATAAACATCATCCACAACATCTAGCGGCCATATGTCTTTATGGCACGATCTTTCAGTCAGTCAGCGACAGCTATCGCCTTATGGAAGAGCCGGCGAATGTCGCTGTGCCGGGCATCATCCGCGGCCTGCTTGAATCGTATGCCGATCTTTGTGCTGTCATTCTCGATCGGGATTATCCAAAGAAGATGCTCGCCACCTTCAACGAAGAACAACGCAAGCACCTTGAGGATATGCTGAAATCGCCGCGTAACCCATTTCATGCGGACGTGGCGGCTCGAATTGATCCGGTGGCTAGGCTCAAGGATATCCGTTCGGAGCTGGACAACTTCCGAAGCCAAAAGATTTTCCCGCTCAGTGTTTACGAACGTTTCCAGATAGCCGGATTGGGCGATCTCTACAGAACGGTCTATTGGCAGCTTTGCTTACATGCGCATAACAACATCGTGGCGCTGGAGCAGCGTCACGTTCGCCGCACAAGCGGCGATGATTTCGAGATCGACGTTTTCGCCGAGAATCCGAGTCACGAGCTAGGCATGTATTACGACACCATAACGGCCACGCTCATTGACAGCACACGTCGTCTCTATTCTCTGGTGGGGTTTCCAATGCCCGATAGCTTCCAGCGACTCCTCGAGGAGTTTGAGAAGTTCCGCGCTGAGGCCACACCTATCCTTACCACGTGATGTCCCAATGAACGTAATCGTTCCAGTAGAACAGACGATCCGAGAAGAGGCACATCGACGCCTGGAAGATTTGGTTGAACACAAGGGCGGGGCTGTTCGGCCAATCTATGAGCAGAGAAGGGGGCGTCCCGATCTACGGTAAGCGATAGGTAGTTGCACGCTGGTTCGCGTCCGTGGTGTCAGCCGGCTGCTGACCGCTGCTCATGTAGTTGGTCGGCTTTGATGTTGTGGCGATTGCGAACGCCGGCGGGTGGAAGAGTCTGATGATGCCGAATTACTACACGCGCGAGTTGCGAGCAAAGCAGTCGGCGATGTCCCAGCTCATACGGCGCCGCGAGAAAGAGAAATAAGCGAGTACGGGGTGCCGGTCATGAGCTGCCTTGATGACTTCGCGAATTAGGGCATTCAATGGCCGTGCGGCGCGTCATTCGGTGGGTCAACCTAGGGTACGCTGTTATAATGTAACGCTAAGAATTAAAGGGACTTTCATGGTTCGTACGAAATCCAACACTGCGGCTGCCCATTCGTCGCTCGACATCTCCCTTGGCCTCCGCGCTACCAAGTCTTGAAACTAAAATCATGATCAGCGTCGAAAACATCATACCCGGCCTTTCACTCGCTGGTCTTGAGCCTGGGATGATCGTGACCGTGATGGCTGCCGTTCCCATCGGCACCGGTGCGGCGCAGGTGATTTACAAATTGCCGGACGGCACGATCCGCGAGCGAATGATTTCCGAAACCGACATCGTCAGTGTCGCTATCGCCACCGCAGAACTTCCGTGGTCATTCGACGGCGACGGCGAAGCATTCAAGCTCGCGATCGAAGCCGAGCGCATCGACCTCGCGTTCTTGTTCGACCCCATGATGGCCGTCCACACGGCGAACGTCGAACCGCTACCGCACCAAATCACCGCTGTTTACGAATCCATGCTGCCGCGCCAGCCGCTGCGCTTCGTCCTCGCCGACGATCCCGGCGCCGGCAAGACCATTATGGCCGGCCTCTACATCCGCGAACTCATCATGCGCGCGGACTCCCGCCGCATCCTCGTAGTCGCCCCAGGCAGTCTGGTGGAGCAGTGGCGTGACGAATTGTTTGAGAAGTTCGGTCTTCAGTTCCATGTCTTTTCCGCCGCCTTGGAGGCCGCCACACCGACCGGTAATCCCTTCGAGGATCTCGATCACCTCATCGTCCGGCTTGACCAGATGGCCCGCAATGAGGAGCTTCAGGAGAAGCTCCTCGCCACCTCTTGGGATTTGGTGATCTTCGACGAAGCACACAAACTCTCTGCCCATTTCTTCGGCTCGAAACTTGAAAAGACAGGGCGCTTCCTCTTCGCGGAGAAACTCGGTGCCCGTACCCGGCATCTCCTGCTGCTCACCGCCACACCACACAATGGCAAGGAAGAGGACTTCCAGCTTTTTCTATCGCTGCTCGATTCCGACAGGTTCTATGGCAAATTTCGCGGGGGCGGCGATGGTGCTCACAAGGTTGACGCGAGCGATCTGATGCGCCGCATGGTGAAAGAGGAAATGCTGCGCTTCGACGGCACCCACCTGTTTCCCGAGCGGAGGGCCTACACGGCCAACTATAAACTCTCCGACATCGAGTCCGCCCTCTACGAGGCCGTCACCGCCTATGTGAAGACCGAGATGGGAAAGGCCGACGCGCTCAAAGGTCCGCGCAAAGGCTCCGTCGGCTTCGCGCTCACCGCCCTCCAGCGCCGCCTCGCCTCCAGTCCCGAAGCCATATTCCAGTCCCTGAAGCGTCGTAAGGAACGGCTTGAAAGCCGTCTTCGCGAGGAAAGCCTCCTGTCCCGCGGCCAGCAGTTCAGAGCCCAGACTCTCGAAGCCCCGCCGGAAGACGACGACGATCTCACCGCGGAGGAGCAGGAAGAGCTGGAAGAAAAGCTCACGGACACCGCCACCGCTGCCGAGACCATCGCCGAACTCCAAGCTGAGATTCTCATTCTCGCCGACCTCGTTGTTCAGGCCCGTGGCGTGGTGGATTCAGGACTGGACCGTAAGTGGGATGAACTCTCGGGCATCCTTCAGAACAATCCAAACATGCGTGACGCCGATGGACGCCAACGCAAGATGATCCTTTTCACCGAGCACCGCGACACTCTGAACTATCTCGAGCGCAGGATCGCCGGCGTTCTTGGCACTCCCGACGCCATCACCACTATCCATGGCGGCGTGCATCGTGATGAACGCCGCAAGCGACAGGCGCTGTTCCGATCCGACCCCGAAGTCCGCATCCTCCTCGCCACCGACGCTGCTGGCGAAGGAGTCAATCTCCAGAACGCCAACCTCATGGTCAACTACGACCTGCCGTGGAACCCAAACCGCCTCGAACAACGTTTTGGGCGAATCCACCGCATCGGCCAGCAGGAGGTTTGCCATCTCTGGAACCTCGTTGCCAAGGAGACCCGTGAGGGCGCGGTCTATCACCGCCTGCTCACCAAACTTGAAACGATCAACGAAGCCTTCCATGGTCGCGTCTTCGACATTCTCGGCGAGGTGTTTGAGGAACGGAGCCTCAAGGACATGCTTTTGGAGGCCATCCGCTACAACGACCAGCCAGAGGTCCGCGCCCGCCTCACCCAAAGCATCGACACTGCCTTCGACAGCTCACACATCAAAGACCTCCTCGAGCGCAACGCCCTCGCGCAGGAGACCATGAGCGCCGAGCGCCTCTTCGCCGTGAAGGAGCAGATGGAAATCGCAGAAGCCCGTCGTTTGCAACCCTTCTTTGTCCGCTCCTTCTTTGCCAAGGCCTTCGAGGGACTCAACGGAGCCATGTATCCCCGCGAGCCAGACCGGTTCGAGATCACCCACGTCCCGGCTCTCATCCGCGAGCGCGACCGCCAGATCACCGGGCGCAACCGACGCGAACTCGCCCCGGTGCTGAAACGCTACGAGCGCGTCTGCTTCACTAAGGAAGCGGTCCGCCCGCTCGACCGCCCCAATACGCCATTCGCTCAGATGATCCACCCCGGTCATCCGCTCATGCTCGCCGTCAGCGATCTCGTACTGGAACAGCACAGCAATCTCATGCGCCAGGGTGCGATCCTCGTGGACCCCGTTGACGATGGTACGGAAGCCTCGCTTCTCTTCCTCGTCACCCACGAGATCAAGTCCGGCGACAACTCAGTCCTCTCGAAGCGGCTTCAGTTCATCCACGTCACACCCAAAGGGAAAGCCAGCTTTGCTGGCTGGGCTCCGCACCTCGACTACGAGTCGCTGGCCGCCGCCGACCACCGCTTGCTCGCCGACCTGTTGGCGTCCGACTGGATTCGCGTCGACCAGGAGCAACGGGCCCTCGCCCTCGCCGCCACCACCCTCGTCCCCGAGCATTACGGCGAAGTCGCCACGCGCCGCATCGCCCATGTAGACAAGACCCTCGCCGCCGTCCACGAGCGGCTAACCAAGGAAATCGCCTTCTGGTCCGACCGATGGATGCGACTCAAGGACGATCAGGACGCCGGGAAAGACGTGCGTCTGAATCTCGACAATATACAGCGGACCATCAACGATCTCGAAGGCCGCCTGGAAAATCGGAAGAGGGAACTGCAATCCATGCGACACGTCACCAACGGCACGCCCGTCGTGCTCGGCGGTGCCCTCGTCGTCCCCATCGGCCTGCTGCGCAAACTGCGCGGCGAACCTGCGCCCGATGCCGCCACAATCATTTTGTCAGCCGATCCCGCCGCCCGCGCGCGCATCGAACTACTCGCCATGAACGCCGTTCGCCGCGCCGAAGAAGCCCGTGGCTGCCGCGTGGTGGATGTCTCCGCCCAGAAATGCGGCTGGGACATTACCTCCTACGCGCCTGCCGTAAATGGCAAATTGCCCGAGTCCCGCCACATCGAAGTCAAAGGCCGCATCCAAGGTGCGACCACGGTCACCGTGACCAAGAACGAAATCTTCGAGAGCTGGAATCAGGGCGTCAAATACCACCTCGCCATCGTCCTCGTTGGCGAAGACGACACCATCGACGGGCCTCATTACGTGCCGCATCCCTTCAAGGAAGAACCCGGCTGGGGGGTATCCTCCGTGAACTACGACCTCAAAGCCTTGCTGGAACGCGCCCAACGAATTTAGGCCATGACCGACTATCTCATCAGATCACCCCGCAAGCTCATCGAGGTCGCGCTCCCGCTGGACGCGATCAATGCGGCAGCGGCACAGGAGAAAACGGTTCGCCATGGACATCCCGCCAACTTGCATCGTTGGTGGGCGCGGCGACCGTTGGCGGCGGCGCGGGCGGTCATCTTTGCTCAGTTAGTCAACGACCCCGGCCACCAGCAGGGCGGCGGATTCAAATACGGGAAGAACAAGAAGGAAGCTGCCATCGAGCGGAAGCGGCTGTTCCAAATCATCGAGGACCTCGTGCTGTGGGAGAACACCACCAACGAAGAAATCCTGGAGCGTGCCCGAGCCGAGATTCGCCGCTCGTGGCGGGAGGTGTGCGAGCTGAACAAGGACCACCCGCAGGCCGTCGAGCTGTTCAATCCCGGCAAGCTGCCCGCCCTGCACGATCCCTTTGCCGGCGGCGGAGCCATCCCGCTGGAGGCGCAGCGGCTGGGGCTGGAGGCTTATGCCAGTGACCTCAACCCTGTGGCCGTGCTCATCAACAAGGCAATGATCGAAATCCCGCCCAAGTTTGCGGGCAGGCCGCCGGTCAGTCTGCTACAAAGCCGCCAAAGAGCGAAGAAGGACGAACTGGATTTAGAACAGGAATGGCCCGGTACCACCGGTCTGGCGGCAGACGTGCGCTACTACGGCGCTTGGATGCGCGAGGAAGCGCAGAAGCGAATCGGGCATCTCTATCCGCTGGTGGAAATTACGGCGGAGATGGCGAAGGAACGACCCGACCTGACATCGCTCGTTGGCCAGAAGCTCACCGTCATTGCGTGCGTTTGGGCGCGGACCGTGGCTAGCCCCAATCCCGCTTTTTCGCACATAAGAGTTCCGCTTGTCGCTTCATTCGTTCTATCTAACAAACAGGGCAAGGAAGCCCATATTGAGCCCGTCGTTTACGGAGATAAATACTGTTTCGTGGTCAAAACCGGAAAGGCAGACGGTCCCAAGTCGACAAACAACGGAACCAAGGCGCCGGGTTCTGGAAATCATTTCTCTTGTATTCTCAGTGAGACCCCCATTGAAACCGCACACATACGTTCAGAAGCAATTGCCGGGAGGATTGGGACTCGGCTGATGGCTATTGTTGCCGATGGAAAGCGGGGGCGCATTTATCTCTCGCCGACAAAAGAATTAGAGGATGTTGCAAACTCTGCAATCCCCACTTGGCGGCCAGATGTGGAGTTCTTTGATCGCGCGTTGGGGTTTCGTATTGGAAATTATGGGCTCAAGCGTTGGTCGGATCTCTTCACCGCAAGGCAACTTGTGACGCTGACAACGTTTATCGACCTCGTACAGGCGGTTCGAACACAGGCGGTGAAGGATGCTGTTTTGGCCGGATGGGCTGATGACGGCGTCTCATTGGACGCTGAAGGAGATAAGGCTACCGCATACGCCGATGGGCTCGCGGTGTATCTGACACTTGTGGTAAGCAAGCTGGCAGATTCAACGAACTCATTGTGCCTATGGGAGCCAGTGGCTCAGTGCTCACGCCAGTTATTCGGGATGCAAATTATCCCCATGCGTTGGGACTTTGCTGAAGCAAATCCACTGAGTGACAGCTCGGGGAGTTTCGCCACAAATATTGAAATCAGTCTTCGAGCGTTGGGGTCATTTCCAATCGCCAACAACCGCGCTGCTTCCCACGCTCTGCAAGCCGACGCCGCCTCACAAACAATATCGAACGGGAAAGTGGTTAGTACTGATCCGCCGTACTACGACAATATTGGTTACGCTGACTTATCAGATTTCTTTTACGTTTGGATACGGCGAGCGTTAAGGCCTGTGTTTCCGGCTCTTTTTGCGACAGTTGCTGTTCCCAAGACCGAGGAGCTTGTCGCTACGCCAATCCGTCATGGCAACAAAGAAGGAGCCGAAGCATTTTTCTTGGCCGGCATGGAGCGGGCGATGCACCGAATTGCACGGGAATCACACGCGGCATTTCCTGTTACTTTTTACTATGCGTTCAAACAATCGGAATTATCCAACAATGGTATTGCCTCGACTGGTTGGGAGGCGTTTCTGGAGGCGGTAGTCCGGGCTGGCTACCAAATATGTGGAACGTGGCCAATGCGAACGGAACTTACTACGGCTCTAAAGACCACTCGAAATGCATTGGCATCATGTGTCGTCCTTGTCTGTCGCAAACGTTCCACCGACGCGCCCTCGATTTCCCGCCGCGAGTTCATCCGCGAGTTGAACGGTGTGCTGCCCGCGGCGCTCGACGAGATGACCAGAGGTTCCGGCGACGAGCGTTCGCCCGTGGCCCCGGTGGACCTATCGCAGGCTATCATCGGGCCGGGCATGGCGGTCTTTTCCAAATACGCAGCCGTGCTGGAGGCCGACGGGTCGCCCATGAATGTGCGCACCGCCCTCCAACTCGTCAACCGCTTCCTCGCGGAGGACGATTTCGACGCTGACACTCAGTTCTGCCTGCACTGGTTCGAGCAGCACGGTTGGACGGAAAGCGTCTTTGGCGAAGCCGACGTGCTGGCCCGCTCCAAATCCACTAGTGTGGATGCCATGAAGGAAGCCGGGGTCCTGCAAAGCGGCAGCGGTAAAGTGCGCCTGTTTAAATGGGCCGAGTATCCCACTGATTGGGACCCGCGCACCGACACCCGCACGCCCGTCTGGGAAGCTCTGCACCAGCTCATCCGCGCCCTGAAACACGGCGGCGAGGCCGCGTCTGGCGCGCTCCTCGCCGCCCTCGGCGGAAAAGCCGAAGCCGTGCGCCAACTCGCCTACCGCCTCTACACCCTCTGCGAACGCCTAGGCCAAGCCGAAGACGCCCGCGCATACAACGAACTCATCACCAGTTGGACCGGCATCGAATCCGCCGCCGCCAGCGCTCCGAAATCTAGCCCCTCGCAGGGGACGCTGTTTGAACTAAATGAGCAAGGACCATGAGCCTGAAACCCTGGCGTGAGATCATCGTGCCCCATCCGGACGTGCTGAATGGCACGTTCCAACAATCGGAGTTCGCCGCCGACATTACCGCCGTGCGCACCGGCATGGCAACGCCGGAGTATGGCGACGCGAAGGCGTTTTTCGAGCGGACCTTTATCACTGAGGGCATGGGGCGACTGCTTACCCAAGTGTCGCAGCGACTCAATGGCAAGGGCGGCGAGCCGGTTATTCAACTGCAAACCGCCTTCGGCGGCGGCAAGACGCACACACTGCTCGCGGTGTATCACCTGGCTTCGCGAAGATGTTCGTTGGGTGAACTTGTCGGCATCCCGCCCCTGCTCGATCACGCTGGATTGCTGGACGTGCCGCAGGCACAAATCGCCGTATTGGATGGCACCGCCCACGCCCCGGGCCAGCCATGGAAGCATGGCACTCAGACGATTCGCACTCTCTGGGGGGAAATGGCCTGGCAGCTCGGGCGCGCGGAGGGCTTTGCGCTCGTGGGGGAGTCGGATACCAACGGAACGTCGCCCGGCAAGGACGTGCTCTGCACGTTGCTGGCTCGCTATGCGCCGTGCGTGGTGCTGCTCGACGAGTTGGTCGTTTACATCCGCCAGTTCGTGGAGAGCCAATCGCTCAGCGGTGGCACCTACGACAGCAACCTGAGTTTCATCCAATCGCTGACCGAGGCGGCAAAGCTCGTGCCAAACGCGGTGGTGCTGGCATCGCTGCCAGAGTCTGACAGCCAGGCCGGTGGCCCGCGTGGCGTAGCCGCGTTGAAGGCATTGGAGGCAGTCTTCAACCGGGTGCAGGCGCTTTGGAAAACCGTAGCTCCCGAGGAAGCGTTCGAGATCGTCCGTCGCCGCCTGTTTGAGAAGGTCCGTGATCCCAAGGCTCGTGATCAGGTGTGCCGTGCTTTTGCCGACGCCTATGTGGCCGAAGGGTCAAAAGTGCCCCAGGAAACTCAGGAGTCCCGTTACTTTGACCGGATGACGCAGAGCTACCCGATCCACCCAGAGGTCTTTGCCCAGCTTTACGAAGAGTGGACAACCATTGACGGTTTCCAGCGCACCCGCGGTGTGCTGAAGCTGATGGCCAAAGTCCTCTACCGGTTGTGGCAGGACGACAACAAGGACCTCATGATTCTGCCCGGCAGTCTGCCCCTGTACGATGGCAGTGCGCGCAACGAGTTGATCTACTATCTCGGCCCCGGCTGGGATCCTGTGATGGACCGTGACATTGACGGCGAGCGGGCAGAAACGACGATCCTTGAATCCAAGGAGACGCGATTCGGTTCCGTCCAGGCCGCTCGTCGCGTGGCACGAACAGTGTTCCTAAGCAGCGCGCCATCTTCGGTGAATATGAAACCCGGAACCCGCGGAATCGACCGTGCGCGAGTGCTGCTCGGATGTCTGCAACCCGGCCAGACTTCCTCGATCTACTCCGATGCCCTGAATCGCCTGGCGGACCAGCTCCACTACATGAGTTCGTCCGGTGACAAGTCACAGGACGCGACCCGCTACTGGTTTGACACCCGCGCCAATCTCCGCCGCGAGATGGAGGAACGGAAGAATCGGTTCGAGGACAAGAGTGAAGTGCGCGGCCGGATGGCAGAAGTCGCCAAGAAGCTTGCCGCTAACGCGGCCTTCTTTGACGGCACGCACATCTTCACCCCGAATAGTGATGTGCCAGACGACAGCGCACTGCGTCTAGTTGTGCTGTCCCCGGAGCAGTTCTACTCCCGCGAGGAACCGCGCCTCGCCAACGAAGGCGTTCTTAACTATGTGCGGAACCACGGCGCGAAGCCGAGATATCGCGGTAACCGGTTAATCTTCCTCGCACCCGACCACGGAGCACTATCGCGACTACGCGACTGCATCCGCGTGGCATTGGCTTGGAATTCCATAGTAGAAGATGTTGCCGCCATGCGCCTGGTGCTGGACAACATCCAAGGCGAACAAGCCAAGAAGGAGCTCAAGGCAGCGGAAGACGTGTTGCCCCGAGTCGCCCGCGAATGCTTCAAATGGCTACTCTGTCCGTCGCAGGAAAACCCCACGAGCAAACCCAGCGTGGAGACTATTCTCCTGAACACCGGCGGCGCAGCTTTGGGTCCTGAGATCGAGCGTGTATGCCTCGACAACGAATGGGTCATCGCCACCTGGTCGCCCATCCATCTTCTAACCAAGCTCAAGGACCTTTATTGGAAAGCTGACAAGCCGGCTGTGAAAGCCGCCGATTTCTGGGAAGACACACTACGTTACCTCTACCTGCCACGCCTCAAAGATCGCGGCGTGATCGCACAAGCCATCGTTAAAGGTGCCGCAACTCGCGACTTTTTCGGCACTGCCTATGGTGAGCACGACGGGAAGTTTGATGGCTTCCAGCTCGGAGACGCGAACGTTCAATTCGACGACAGTCTGCTGCTCATCGAGCCAGGCGCGGCAAGCAGATACGAAGCCGCGACCAAGCCCGTAATTGCACCTGTCGCGCCGTCGCCGAACGAATCTGGGGTAACTCCGCCCCCAGCTGCAATGCCTGCCGTATCTGCCATAAGCGGTAAGCTCAAGGCCGGCGGGGCGAAGTCATTTCACGCTACAGTTGAAGTGCCCACCGCAACGTCAAAGGTGCGGCTGGTGCAGCTCGCGGACGAAATAGTTGGTGTGTTGTGTTCTGATCCAAATGCGACCGTGAAACTTGTCGTCGAGATTTCCGCGGACTTTCCTGACGGTGTGTCTGATAGCATTAAACGCGCAATCTCAGAGAACGCTCGAAGCCTTGGGTTGAAGGCGCCTGACTGGGAGTAGCGTAGGTCAGTGCCCCGCATAGGAGACGAGCCAACGAATGTACACCTGGTTGCCAATCGGTTCCACCGCTGACCTCGGGAAGCTCGCCGGCGAGATCGGGCACGAGTACGACCCTACGCGCGTCGCTCAACGTCTTATGGGCGGGCTGTCGCCGGCCGTCAAAGGCGTTCTGATAGAGCGGCAGTACATCGATAAGGATTACCGCAGCACCTACTACAACTATTACGCGAAGAAGGGCCAGACCTACCGGACCGACTGTGTGCGGCTCCACTTTTTCGATTCCACCGTGAGTTTCGATGCGACGGCCCAGAAGTTCCTGTGGCCAGATGCACGGCTGGACGATCATTATTTCGGCTATATGGTATTGCGGCCGACCGGCATCGCCACAATTGGTCGCAGTGTGCTGTCGCCCGATGTAAGGGAAGGCCTGCGCGCCGGGGCGCCGATCATCACGTCCCGCCATAAAGTTCACGTGCTGGGTTACCGGTTGGCGGTCGAGGGATTTCCATCGATGGACCAACATATCGATATTTCGGTGTGCGCGCACGCGGCTTGCTGGTCCATCCTCCGTCATTACAGTGAGCGATATTCTAATTATCGAGAGTACCTAACTCACGACATCACGATGATGGCACATGCATTTAATCCGGGCGGTCTAGTACCGTCCAGGGGACTTGACGTCTCGCATGCGGAGCACGTGTTCCAGGAAGCGGGTACATTCCCGATGATTGTCACGCGGAAAAGCCCGCGCGATGTTCTCTTCTATCGGCAATTGCTCGCGTATGTCGAGTCCGGATTTCCGCTGTTTGCGGCGATGCATAAGTGGTCACACGCCGTAGCGGTGGTTGGCTGTGAATGGAAGACAGCGCTAGCACGCGGAAGTACGAAGCTTAGGTATGCGTGGGATCTCGTTGAATCGCTGATTGTCGTTGACGACAACTCACTCCCGTATCGATCGGTGCCCATGGTGGGGACGGCTCAGTATTCCAGCCGCCACATTGACGCATTCATCGTGGCGCTTCCTGAAAAGGTGTTTTATCCGGCGGACGCCGTAAACGGTCTAACCCCCTGGCTGTTCGCGCTGGGGCCCCTGCTTGGACTGCAGCCGGAGCGAGACACGGTTGCCCGATACTTCATGACCACAGGGTCAGCATTACGCCGGTTCATGCGAAATAGGGAATCAGAGTTCGATCCGAACTTGATGCGGGAGGTCATGACGCTGCCGTTTGCTCAGTTCGTTTGGATTATCGAACTTTCTTCTGCCGCCGATTGGGCCGCAGGTCAGATTTCCGCGCGTGCCGTGCTCGATGCGACGGCGAGTCTGCGGGATCCGAAGCCATTCTGGTTGTTCCACAGCCGATCGAGAGCACTAATATTCGATCGTCGCTCCGTAGGGGTCGCGTCTTCGGGAGTTCGCGCCATCAGTTTGTCGGGAATGAGTGCAACGGCGCTAACTCGCTGGGACCAGAATTTACGACCGACACAGAGAAAGTAGCCCAATATGGAACTGGGCTCACCCATTAATGAGCGGCTGTCGAGCCGTGGAGGCGTCATATGGCAAGCAAGCACACCAACAAAAAGAGAACCAAGGACGTCGCGCCGACACCGGTCGAGGGCCTCACGGCCACCGAGGTAGGTGTCCTTGAGGCGTTTGTGGCCACGATGAACGACAAGGTCATCCCGGAAATCGTTCGCAAAGAGGAGGAGCGACGCGTATTGGCAGCGTCGTCTCGACATTGGCCGTTGAAGACTTAGACGCGTTACTGCCAGCTATTCCGTTTTGCGGAGGCTTTGATAAGCCGCTCGGACTATCGCTTCCATCGCAGTCGCGGCGTCGGAATCCAGATTCGGGTCTGTTCGCAAAAGCGTCGAAATTTGCGTCATCGATTCTGCTCGGGGTCGTTGATATTGAGCGCGGACGAAATCCGAGGGGTTAAGCCCCGCCCAAGCGGATAGAGCGGCCAAACTCGCAGCGTCGGGACGTCGTCCCTGCGCCATCCGAGTCAGCGTGGAGGCGCTCACACCGGTCTCGGCAGCAACTTCTTTCCAACTCCTTGAACGCATACTGACCGTTGACTCTAGGGCGCGGTAGAATCCATCTCCATCAAAACCTTTTTTTTCAGTCACTTACAGATTTCCAGGAATTGCTAAGTCGCAATTGACTTCCGAGTTCGGATGCATTAGATTGCACTTTAGCAATTTACCACCGATCTAGCAAGGTACTTCTCATGCCAACAGAAGACGCTTCCCCGCCGGAGACCGAACGAGATTCAACCGACGCCATTGCCGGCGATCGAACAGTCGTGATCCTGGTAAACGAGCAGCCCGTGAAAATGCAGGGTCACACCGCGACCGGCAGTGCCATTAAGGCGGCTGCCATCAGTCAGGGTGTCCTCATCGAACCGAATTTTGTTCTGCAGGAAGAACTTCCGAACGGAACAAGCCGAATTATTGGCGACCACGACCCGGTGCACTTGCGCGAACACCTGCGCTTCACAGCAATCCGTCCTGACGACAACTCCTAAACTAGATTATTGCCGCGACCTATGAAGATCGAAGTATCCACGGCCATCGAGGAACTTAAGCGACAGTTCGCCCAGGCTTCGTTCACCGTACGGGAGGATGGCCAGGGAGGCGCCTACGTCACGATGGATTCGGTCGAGTTGGGCCCAACCTTTCGGCCGGAATTGACGTGGGTTGGATTTCAGATTCCTGCGCAGTATCCGTACGCCGATATCTATCCGATTTTTATTGGTGCGGAGGTCGCACGAACCAACGGAGTTGCGTTTGCCGCACCCATCACTCCGGGACATCATTTTGAGGGACGCGCGGCAATTCAAATATCCAGGCGAAATGGAGCGGCGCAAGGCGGGCTACAGAAAGCAACATCTAAAGTTCTGAAGGTGCTCAACTATCTGGAGAAGCTTGAGTGACCCCTTGCCGCCTTCGCATTGCTCGCGCCGATTTTGATACCTTGTACAGTCATCTTTTCCCGGGAGATTACGAGGAGCACGGTGCCGTGCTCTTGGCCGGAACTTCAACTCACGCCGGCGTCCTCACGCTATGTATCCGCGAAGTTCATCCCGCGAGCGAGGGAACCGACTACGTCGCTGGTACCATCGGCCATCGTGCACTCGCGGCCAAGTTCATTCACCGTTTTATTACCCGCGCGCGCGATGAACGGCTCGTGTACCTCGCTGTCCATAATCATGGCAGTGATCTTAGTGTCGGGTTCAGTCACATTGATCTGGAATCTCACCGCCGCGGGTACCCAGCGCTTCTACAGATTGCGCGCGGGATGCCGGTCGGAGGGTTGGTATTGGGTAGAAGATCGATTCAAGCAGATGTATGGTTACCAGAAGGGCCCCGCTTAGAACTCGACGAGGCGCTGGTGATCGGAAACACGATCGAGCGCCTCAGGCCAGCACCAGCACCTCATCCGATTAACCCACAAAATACCTACGATCGGCAAGTGCGAATGTTTGGGCAAGCCGGTCAACAGGTTCTGTCTAACTGCTGCGTGGGGATCATCGGACTCGGAGGCATTGGCAGTCTCGTTGCGGAATATCTTGCGCGGCTCGGTATCGGCCACTTCATTCTGATCGACAATGATAAGGTAGAACCGTCCAATCTTTCGCGCATCGTGGGCGCCACAGACGAGGATGCACTTAGGGCTGTCCCCAAAGTTGTTGTCGCCGAACGAACGATCCTGCAAGCGAACCCCCGCGCACAAATTACAAGCCTGATAGATGATGTTGCAAAGGAGTCGATCGCGAAATCATTGATTGGGTGCGACTACATATTTCTTGCAGCAGATTCGATGCGCGCGCGGCTGGTATTTAATGCGCTCGTGCACCAGTATCTGATTCCGGGCGTACAGATGGGCGCGAAGATTCACGCCGATACAGCCGCTACCGTTCTCGACGTGATGAGCGCCAATCGCCCGATTCGACCCGGCCGTGGCTGTCTGTGGTGCAATCAGCTGATTGACCCAAACCGCCTTGCACTTGAAGCAAAGACTGATGAGGAGCGAAAAGCACAGGCCTACGGTACGGAGGAGCCCAACCCAAGCGTCATCAGTTTGAATGCTGTGGCTGCTGCACATGCGGTCAACGATTTTCTACTGGATTACCTCGGCTTGCGTCAGGACATCAAAGCACTCCATTACGAACACTTTCACTTCCTGAAACGCACGCGCATGCTCGTGGAGCCACGGAAGGATGTAAGTTGCCCGGAGTGCTCTGCAGCTGGCAAGCGCTTCGGGCGTGGCGACCTGCTTAGTCTGCCCTGTGTCGATGGCTGATCGCCATCGGCGATCGTCGTCGTTCGTTCAGCTGCCCACGGTTGTCGGCTGTTCGTAGAACGAGCGGCTATTGATATCGCCCGGAAGGGCGGCGGGGCGGTCCGTTTCGTCGTCGGAGTGAATCGTATGTTGTCGGTCGAGAATCAAAGTAACGTGCACACGGATGAACCGCTGACGGGAGCCGCCGCCGCGGCGCACGCCGAACTCGCTAGATCACAAGCTGTAGTGGATGGATTCTTTGCGGGGATCGGTCCATGGACTGCGTGCTACGGTCGTCGGATGTTGGCGTTTTTCGGAGTCTTACGCGGTCAGGAGGTGCTCATATGCCGCGCGCGCGTCCGACTGACTGTCTCGGGTGCCGATCGACGCTGGGTGTTTCGGACGAAGTCATTTGTTGCTGGCATGGTTTCGCTGTCTGGCAGTACTGATGAGCCCCAACGATTGGTTCGCCGCATCCTCGCTGGTGAAAGCGTCGAGGCATTGGATGGACTTCGACTTCGACTCGCCACCGACGACCGCGCGGGAATATACATAGAGCCGCCTCAACACCTTCACGAGGAAGGGCTCCAAACAGGGCGTAGGCTTTCCGTGCTGGTCGTAGCAGGTGGAATGTTGCCACCCAGTATCTCGCAACCCGACCTCGACTGGGAGCTGAAGGCGGCGCGTGAGCCGTTCGATAGCATCGGGGACTTACTGAGCCACTTGGGTCTCGGCCCACGCCTCGGTCAGCGGAGCACGATCGAGGTTGTGGCGGGCACACCAGTTGAAGTACTTCACGACTCCGGAGTTGACGGGTCCGCGGCCAAGCTTGGACTGTGGCTCCCGGCTCCGCTGGTGCGCGCGGACGCGCGGCTGGGTTATCGCGTGTTGAGTAAGGGCGGAGTTATAGACCGTGGCACCTTGGATGCGACTCAGCTCACTTGGACCGTTGAAGGCTCTATTAACGTAGGTCGAGCCCGCATCACAGTCCCGCCCGCCGCAATCGTAAACAGCATTGCGGTCTACGCCGACCAAGCCCACCACTCTTATTGGTTCGGCGATCCGCGAGCGTCACAGAATCCGCGGATTGCCGTATTCGATGCGATCGACCCAGGGCTGGAACTACTCCGCGCCTATCTGCTACCCGCGAGTCTGAAGAGTGGGGTACAACACCAATTTGAAGCAGCCGTCGCCTGGGTTCTTTGGGCGTATGGTCTTTCGGTCGTCCAAACTGATCGCGCGGATCAAGCCAAAGATGGACCCGACGTAGTCGCCGTGGCTCCCGCAGGCGGTCACGTTATCGTCGAATGCACAACGGGACTGCTTAAAGCCGAGAACAAGTTGGCCAAGCTATGCAGGCGCGTCATCACTATTCGGGATCGACTGGCTGCGGCCGGCCTGTCCCAGATCCCCGTGCTTCCTGTCCTAGTAACGTCTTTGCCACGAACTGAGGTCGCAGCGGAACTTGACGCTGCTGCTGAATCCGCTGTGTTGGTCCTTACGCGCGAAAACCTTGTCGCGGCGCTGAATGAGATTCAACTATATCCGGACGGTGACCGCGTTTTCGCCCGAGGACAGGAAGCGCTTCGCGTAGCCGTTGAGGAATTGGCGCAAAGACGTCGTACGGATGATTCATGATGACGTAGCTGCGATGCTGATCGGCCTCACTTCGATTTGTACGTACAGTCTCTATAGAAGGACCAGATGAGTAGTATGATGCGACATCACATAAGGAGCGGATACCTATGAAGGAGCCGGGACTCGACGGTCGTCATCGTGACAAGAGCGCGCCGAAGCGCGGCGAGATTCAGCAGAAGCGCAGCGACACACTGAACAAAAACCTGCCAAAACCGATTCCAGAGTTTTCTCCGAATGCGACGCTGGGGACTATGCGCAAGAAAACCGGTCAAATCAGTGAGGAAGCTGTGCGACGCGCAGCCAAGCGGCTGCGTCCGTAAAACGCCTGGAGCCGAGCCAAGGAAGGGCTCCGGCGACGGGATGCTCTGAGGAGCCACGCGCACGCGAGTGCGACGTCAAGCGGAGCTGCTCCGGTTGATGGCAAAACGCACCGCGACTTCGCGGTTTACATAATGATTATTATGCGCCAGGATTCGCCTTGCCCGGAAATCGGAGCAAGTAACGACCCCAAATTCGTCTGCGTAGTGAACGCTAGGCCGCGAGTTCAATCCAGTCGATGCCAATACGCATTCACGACGCAAGGCGCCTGGCGGATCTTGCCGGCGATCAGCGCCAGCTGCTCATCGGAAAGCCCGCAGACATCGACCTCGATATGCAGGATATCGTTCGATGATAATTCGGCGGTCACTCGCCGAGGAACGATAGCTAAATTTTGGAAACGCTCAATGACGCGCGCGATCGCGCCGGGATCAGCGTCCGCGACGACTTGAAGTCGTCGCCTCGAATAAGGTCGCGGAGTATCCATGGAACAAATGCCTCATACCGGTAGATTGAAAAGCAAACGCGCTGATGCCCCGACCTTCGATGAAGGTCGGGCCGGTAATGCGAATGCTTGGTATGAGTGCGTTCATGGGTCGCCGTCAGTGTGCCTCAAGGAATGCAGCGTGGGCAAGGTGTCGATCCGTGGTTGGCGGCCGGATTCGGCAAGGCGGGGAATATCATGCAGATTACCCATCGCCGAGGCGGTCTTGGGTCTTCCGCAAACGTGCACGGACAGCCGCGGCTTTGAGCGATTTTCCTGCGCTCAAACAGGAACCGCTTCTGGAAGTGCGAGCCTTGTGGACCTGGAACCGTAAGCAGGTGACGGCGGGAAACCGCTAGTCAATTCAATGGTCCTTGTGACAGCATTTGAAGCCGCATGTCCCGAATGCTTTCTTCCGTAGGTCGCGTTGTGGAATCGCTACCGGTGCAGTGTTGGTGTGGTTGGGGCAATGCGGTGCTCCGCCACTTGCTCAGGCGTTGCCAAGGCGCCGCCTAGCTTATCAACCGCCTCCCTCTTTTGATCGGGAGCCAGGTGAGCGTATCTTAGGGTCATCGCCAAGCTCCCATGTCCGAGCAGCTCACGGATGGTATTTAGTGGCACACCGGCTTGCGCGAGGCGAGATGCAAAATGATGGCGCAGATCATGCCAGCGAAAGCGTTTCGTGATTTTGGCCCCTTCTAGCAGCGACGCCCAGGCGGTTTTGAAGCTGGTGCGGATCGGGAATACGCGATCGCTGCGCAAATTCTGCTTACGCCAGCGCCGCAATGTTTCTAGAGCTTCGGTATTCAACGGGATATAACGCGTATCGCCAGTCTTCGTCGATTGGCCGCGGACCGCGAGAAGCTTTTCCCGCATTCCGATGTCCGCCCACGTCAATGCCAAGAGCTCGCCGCGGCGAAGTCCGGTATTCATGGAGAGCAGAACCGCGGGAGTGAGATGATCAGCGAAATATGGCAATGTCGGCAGTGGCTCCCGGTGTCGATCGCGCCGCCACGCGTTCGCAGATTGTCGCTGTTGCCGCCCTTTGCGGTCGCGGGCCGACAGCGCCGCGCGCAGTCTCTGTTCTTCATCAGCGTCGAGATAGCGAACTTGCGGGCGCCGATCGATCTTTGGCTTGTCCACTCTTCGAACAGGGTTGTCATCGAGTCGGCCCATCTTCACGGCTCTCGTTAACACAGCTGAGAGCGTTGCGATGTCGCGCAACACGGTGGACGCGCTGCAGCCTTCGGCGAAGCGGCCGACTTTCCAATCCTCGATAAGTTCCGTTGTGATTTCGTTCAGCTTGCGGCTATACCAGGCGCCGAAGCAGCGCTTTAGTCGTCCCAAGGTATAGGCGGCCGTCCGGGGTCGGTTGACTTCGAGCCAGGGCGAGTACTTTTCCTCAACGAATTTCTTAAGCGAAAACTTCTCGTCCGGGTCTAGGCCTGCCAGCGGCGGCAGGCTGTGCGCCACATTGCCCAATACCTTTTCCGCGCGTTCGCGTGCTTGAGTCGGCGTAAAATAGCCGACCGGTCCCAGGGTAATGCGGCGCCCGCGAGAGAGTTGCACGACGTACGAGCGGATCCCAGACGGTTGCACGCGAAGGATAAACCCGCGCAGGTCCCGGTCTCGAATCTCGAACGGGCGACTACCGGCTCGGGCTTCCGTACTTGCTAAGAGCCGAGCGCTGATCACTGCTTTCATGGGGTGACTCCTGTCAACTGCACCACTGACGGGCAAGGCTAGATGATCTGCACTTATAAGTGCAAGTGCAGTAAATGTCAGTCGCTGGCGGGGGTAGTGGGGCGCATTAAGGCGAAGTCATCGTTCCCGGGAAATTACGGGGTTTGCACGCGATTTGATGGCAACCACTTGATCATCAAGGAAGCATCCATTTTGCTCGAAATCTCTCTCATAATGCCGAGGTCGAGGGTTCGAGTCCCTCTCTCACCACCAATAGCACTTCGCTCCACTTCTCCAGATTACTCCAGAGCTTGCCTAAGTGCGAT
>Ga0307372_10002023_pt1 | contig 34274 bp, 39 predicted proteins | sample OX1MG_FD_202533 | JGI IMG/M metagenome (GOLD analysis project Ga0307372, IMG submission 202533) | Soil microbial communities from Risofladan, Vaasa, Finland - OX-1 | ecosystem: Environmental > Terrestrial > Soil > Coastal area > Acid sulfate soil | place: Finland: Risofladan, Vaasa | collected... | reverse complement strand
TATTGCCCCTTCGAGATCTCGCCCTCGAAGCTTCCGTAGTCGAGGGGATGATCCTCGACGTGCACTGCGAGCGCACGCACGCCCGGCTCGAGCGGAACGCCCTTCGGCACGGCCCACGAGGCGAGCAGCCCGTTGCGCTCGAGCCGGAAGTCGTAGTGCAGCCGACGGGCATCGTGCCGCTGCACGACGAACGTCGGCTGCGCTCTGCGCGACTCTCGCCCGGAGAAGGGCTCGGTCGTCCTCTTCGGATCGCGCTTGCGCTTGTACTCGTCGACGCTCACGGGGCTGTTCTAGCGAGGTTTGGGGCGCGGCAGGCCGTCAAGCGGACCTCCCCGCCTCTCCCCCGAGCGGGGGGTCAAGCGCTCGGAGCCGGCCTTTACCGGCCTCGAGTCGTACCTATGCCCTTTGCAAGCGGCGTCATGCGCCGGGGATAAGCCTGTGGACGCTGTGGACAGAACGCCGCCGAACCTACCGAAACCTCCTAGGCGAACACGCCGAGCGACCGAAACTTGGCCCTCCGGCGGCGGCGAAGCTCATCGCCGGGAACGTCGACGAGGTCCTCGAGCGTCTCCCGCAGGGATTCGCCCAGAAGTTGCGCCGCAGCCTGATGGTCGGTCTGGGCACCCCCCTTCGGCTCGGGGACGATGGCGTCGATCACCCCGAGCTCGAGGCAGTGGACAGCGTCCGGCTTGAACGCGGCCGCGGCCTTTTTTGCCTGGGAGGCGTCGCGCCACAGGATCATGGCACAGCCCTCCGGGGAGATGACCGAGTAGATGGCGTTCTCCTGCATGAGCACCCGGTCGGCGAGCGCGATCGCGATCGCTCCGCCCGAGCCTCCCTCCCCGATCACGCACGCGACCGTCGGGACGGTGAGCCGGGCCATCACCGCCTGCGACTCGGCGATCGCGCCGCCCTGACCGTGCTGCTCGGCGTCCACGCCCGGGTAGGCGCCCGGTGTGTCGACGAGCGAGATCACGGGGAAGCCGTGTGTCTCGGCGATCTTCATCGCGCGCATTGCCTTCGCGTAGCCCTCGGGGTTCGACATCCCGAAGCGCCGCTCCGACCGCTGGTGGATGTCGCGCCCCTTCTGCTGGCCGATGAGCACGACCGTGCGGCCGTGGAGCTTGCCGAGCCCCGCGATCATCGCGGCATCGTCGCCTCGCCGGTGGTCGCCGTGCAGCTCGAACCAGTCGTCGAGGAGCGCCTCGACGTAGTCGAGCGTGTACGGACGATCGGGATGGCGCGCGAGCTCGACGGAACGCCAGATGTCGTCGCCGGTCGGCTCTTCCCCGATGCGATCGAGCTGACGTTGCAAGCGCTGCAGCTCGCCCGAGAGCTTCGCGCCGCCGAGCAGGGACACGCTGCGCAGCCGGCTGAGTCGGTCGCGCAGGCGCAGCTCGTGCTCAGACGGGGGCATTGAAGATCCTCAGGAGGCGGCCGAGCGTCGGACGCAGCTCCGGTCGGGGGACGATCGCATCGATCTGGCCGAAGCGGAGGTTCTGCTCGGCGCGGCCGAAGTCGTCGGAGAGCTTCTCGCGGGTCAGCTCCTGCACGACCCGCGGGCCGGCAAACGACATGAGCGCACCCGGCTCGGCGAGCAGCACGTCGCCGAGCGTGGCGAAGCTCGCGAGCACCCCACCGGTCGTCGGATGGGCCATGACGCTGAGCATCGCCTGACCGGCGTCGTGCAGATCCTCGACGGCGCACACCGTCTTCGGCAGCTGCATGAGCGCGAGGATCCCCTCCTGCATGCGTGCCCCGCCGGAGCTCGTCACGGTCACGAGCGGAACGCCACGCTCGGCTGCCGAGTCGCAGGCGCGGGAGAACTTCTCGCCGACGGCGCTCCCCATCGAGCCGCCCATGAACGCGAAGTCCATGATTGCGAGCTCGCAGCTACGCCCTTCGATCGAGCCCTGCCCGATCACGATCGCGTCTGCCAGTCCGGTCGACATCTCCGCCTCGGCGAGCCGCTCCGTGTACGGGCGCAGGTCGAAGAAGCCGAGCGGATCCTCGGAGTGCAGGTCGGCGGCTTCCTCGTAAAAGGTCCCGTCGTCCACGAGCGAGGCGATGCGCGCCCGCGCCCGCATCGGGAAATGGTGCCCGCACTGCGCACAAACCCACTGGGCCCGCTCGAGCTCGTCGTCCCGGTAGTGGGAATGACAGCCCGGGCAGGTGTTCGGGTGCTTGGGCGGCGGCGCCGGCTTGTCCTCGGTCTCGATCGAGACGTCGATCTTGGCCACGTCGCTAGCTTAGACCGGCGTCGCCGCTCGGGAGTTGCGGCGGGGGCGCTAAAGGCCGACCGCTGCGCAGAGCCGCTCGAGCGGCTCGACATTGGCGGGGTCGGGCGCGAGGCCGGTGAGACCCATTCCGGCAATGGTCACGCCGCTCTCGCGGATCCGTCCCAGCCGCAGCTCGAGGTCGGCGAGCGCCGGGCCGTGCGGCTCCGGCATGAAGACGGTGAGCTCGTCCGGGTCGAGGACGTCGCAATCGAGCGCCACGTACACGGCCGACACCTGTCCCAGCACCCGGTCGACGTCGTCGTCGATCCCGGCTGCGTCGATGAACTCGATCTCGGGCGGGTCGAGGTTCCGGGCGCCGACGAGAGCGACGTCGGCAACGTCGACCGCGCCGCCGTCGAGGAGCATGCGCAGGGGCATCCCCCACTGGTTGCCGGACGGCGAGCTCTCCGGCGTGTTCAGGTCGCCGTGCGCGTCGAGCCAGATCACACCGAGCCGCTCGTGCCGCGCGCCGAGACCTTCGACGGCGCCGATGTGCGAGCAACAGCACCCGCCCAGAACGAGCGGACGCTCCGGCAGGTCGGAGGCAACGGCGAGCGTCTGCGCAACGAGCGAGTCCTCTTCGACCACCGACGCCTCCGGATAGTCGAGCGGCAGCCGTGCAGCCTCCACCATCTCCTCGCCGCCGTCGCCCCAGGCGCGCGGGACGCGAACGAGGCCGGCTGCAAACGTCCGGCCGCACGAATGGCACTCGTAGCCGAGGCCGACCGCGACCGCGGTGTGTGCCCGGCAGGTCGGGCACTTCGCGCGCAGGATGCTCATGCGCCGTTCTTCTCGAAGACGACGTTGGCGCTCTCCACCGTCATTCCCACGCGCTCGTACAGCTTCGTCGCCCCCGTCGGGCTGTCCGCGTCGACGCCGAGCGAGACACGATGAAGGCCGCGCCGCCAGAACTCTGCGAACGTCCGGTAGAGGAGCGCCTTCCCGAGGCCCCGGCCGCGCCACGGACGGCGCACGCCGAGCAGCCCGACGTACCCGGCCGTCTCGCGCGCCTCGTTGCGCGCGACTGCGGCGATCTCGGCGCCGTCGCGGACGACGAACCACAGATGCCCGTGCTCGTCCTGGTCCTGGCCCTTTCGCATCGCCCACCACTCGTCGAATGGAAGCCCGCTCCATTCCCAGTGATCCTGAAACGCTTCCTCCGTGGCGTGATGGAAGGCGCGTGCATCCTCCGCACGGAACGGCTCGAGGACGAGCGGCGCAGGAACCTTGGGGACGACCGGCTCCGCGTCGAGCTCGATCGCCATCTCGTAGAAGCGGCGCACCTCGCGATACCCACGAGAGACGAAGAGCGCCGCCGCGTCGGCGTCGTCGGCGAGCGTGAACGCGTGGGTCTTCCCGACGCCGTGGCGCGCGGCGGCTTCTTCGCCGCGCTCGACGAGCATCGCGCCGAGCCCCCGGTGCTTCGCGCCCTGAGCGACGATCCCGATGCTCGTCCCGATACCGCCCCAGACCTGGAACCACCCGAGCGCGACGGGAGCTCCGTTCTCCTCGTACAGCCACGAGTCGTGTTCGAGATCGGCGCGGGTCCACCACGATGCGACCTCTTCCGCAGTGATGTGCGACGGCCGGCCGCGGAGTGCTTCTTCATCCGCCCGCGCCAGCGCCGCGACGAGCGGCGCGTCCGGGGGCACGATCGGGCGCTCGTTCACGGGACGAGCGAGTCGAGAGCGCCGGCGAGGCTCGAGAGTGAGAGCAGCTCGACGTCGGGCCGCGGCTGCGCCTCCTCGCCGAGCCGGTTGACCCAGATCGTGCGCAGACCGAGCTCCCGCGCCGGCGCGACGTCGTGGAAGAGGCTCGCACCCACGTGCACGTGGCCCGCGCGATCGGCGCCGGTTCGCGCGAAGAACTCATCCCAGTGACCGTGGGCCGGCTTGTAGGAGCCGATCTCGGATGCGACGATCGCGAACTCGAACGGAACCCCGATGCGCTCCATCGACGCGTCGATGAAGTCGCGGTCGGTGTTGGAGAGGATCGCGAGCTTCCAGCCTGCCGCACGCGCCTCCTCGAGCGACGTGCGGACCTCGGGGAACACGGGCCAGCCCGGCAAGGAGCGGCCGAGCGCGTCCTGCTCCTCCACCGGCACGTCTCCGAGTCGCGAGAGCGTGATCGCAAGCACGTCGCGGTAGCTCCGCGTCGGCTCCTCCCGCTGCACTTGCGGCTCGACCTCGTGGTAGCGATGCAGCATCGTGGACGCCCGGTCGGCGCCGAAGAGCCGCTCGAGCTCGCGGCCGATGCCGCCGTTCCAGTCGATCAGCGTGCCGTAGCAGTCGAACGTCGCCCAGCGGTCCATACTGCGCATCATGGCTGATCAGGCACGGCACTACCGCTGGGACGACCTCCCCCGCGAGGAGCTCAATCCGCTCCTCGGCCGCCGCCTCATCACGGGCGGCGACATGATGATCGCGCACGTCTACCTGAAGAAGGGCTGCATCGTCCCCAAGCACGAACACCACAACGAGCAGCTCACGTACGTGCTCGAAGGGTGTCTGCGCTTCCGGCTCGGCGAGGACGGTGACCCGGTCGTCGACGTGAACGCCGGCGAGGTGCTCTGGATCCCGCGCAACCTCCCACACGAGGCGGAGGCGCTGGAGGACACGCTGGACGTCGACGTCTTCAACCCGCCGCGTCAGGACTGGCTCGATGGGAGTGACGCGTACCTCAGGCGGCCGGCCTGAAGGCGAGCAGCTCCGGCCCATGCGTGTCGAGCCAGACCTTTTGATCGCGCCAGTCGGGGCGGCGGGTCTCGACGAGGCGCCAGAAGCGGCGCGAGTGGTTCGCCTCACGCAGGTGGCAGAGCTCGTGCACGACGACGTAGTCGAGCACCTCGAACGGCGCGAGCACGAGGCGCCAGTTGAACGACAGGTTGCCTGAGGCGGAGCACGACCCCCAGCGCGTGCGCTGGTCGCGGATCTGGATGCGACCCACCTCGACGTCGAGCGCGGTGGCTTCGTCCTCGACGAGCATCGCGACGAGCTCGCGCGCGGCGCGGCGGCCCTCCATCTCCGAGACAGCGTGCGGATCGAGCTTGAGCCGGGGACGCTGACGCCCTCGTTCGGTGGCGAGCCAGTCCCGATGGGCGTGCAGAACGCGATCGATCTCCCGGTCGGACATCCCCGTGGGCACGGTGAGCCGCGCGGGCCCGCCCCACGGCACATCGATCGTCCAGCGTCGCGCGCGCCGCGACCGGCGCACCACTACGAGCTCGTCCAATCGAAACGAGGCTACTGGTGCTTGCGGATGACGACCCGCCGCACCGACTCGTCGGCGTCGACCGTCAGGCCGCGCAGGTCTCCTGCGCGTCCGTCTGAACTGCACACCTCAAGCGCTGAACTTTCGCACGACGACGCAGGCGTTATGCCCACCGAAGCCGAACGAGTTGTTGATCGCGACGCTGATGTCCGCCTTGCGCGCGACGTTCGGCACATAGTCGAGATCGCACTCTGGATCTTCGAACTCGTAGTTGATCGTCGGTGGCAGCAAGCCTTCGTACACGGCGAGCGTCGTGAACAGCGCCTCGACCGCGCCGGCGCCGCCGAGACAGTGCCCGGTCGCTCCCTTCGTCCCCGAGATCGCGATGCGGCGCGCGTCCTCTTCGCCGAGCGCAAGCTTGATGACACGGGTCTCGCTCGAGTCGCCGATCGGCGTCGACGTCGCGTGCGCGTTCACGTAGTCGACTTCGTGGGGGCCGATGCCTGCGTCGGCCATCGCCATCTTCAGCGCGCGCGCGGGATTGACGCCCGTCGGATCGGGCTCGGTGATGTGGCTCGCGTCCGCCGACACGCCGTACCCCGCGATCTCGCCGTAAATCTTCGCGCCGCGCGCACGTGCATGCTCGAGCTCTTCGAGCACGAGGACCGCCGAGGCTTCACCCATCACGAAGCCGTCGCGCTTCGCGTCGAACGGTCGCGAGGCATGCACGGGATCGTCGTTGCGCCGCGAGAGCGCGCGCATCGCACCGAAACCTGCGATACCGACCTTGTTGATCGCCGCTTCCGTGCCGCCGCAGAACATCACGTCCGCGCGACCCAGTCGGATCGCGTCGGTACCGTCACCGATCGCCATGTTCGACGCCGCGCACGCCGTGCACTGCGAGGCAAGCGGGCCCTTCGTACCGAGCTCCATCGACACCCAGCCTGCACCCATGTTGGGAATGATCGACGGGATCGCAAACGGGTTGACACGATCCGGACCGCGGTCGCGCAGCGTGTCGTGGCAGTCCTGGAACGACGTCAGGCCGCCGATGCCGGTGGCGATGGCGGCGCCGACGCGATCTGCCTCCCTGGCAATGTCGAGGCCGCAATCGGCTTCGGCCTGGCGCGCCGCGGCGACGACGAGCTGGGCGAACCGGTCCATGCGCCGCGCCTGCTTGTGGTCGATCCACTCCGACGGGTTGAAGTCCTTCACCTCGCACGCGAACGTGACCGGGTAGTCGGTGGTGTCGAAATGGGTGATCGGCCCTGCGCCGGACTCGCCCCGGACGAGGGCGTCCCAGCTCGAGCGCACGTCGTTCCCCAGCGGGGTGACCGCACCCATGCCGGTGATGACGACGCGCCTGCGCCCGTTGAGTGAACCGTTGTCGCCCGTCACATTCCCAATCCGCCGTCGACGAGGAGCACCTCTCCCGTGATGAACGAGGCCTCGTCGGAGCAGAGGAAGCGTACCGCCCGTGCGACGTCGACCGGATCTCCAAGACGGCCGAGGGGCGTGTTCTGGAGCATTGCGGCGGTCGCCTCCTCGGGCAGGACCTCGGTCAGCTGCGTCGTCACGTAGCCGGGAGCGACGACGTTCGCGCGGATGTTGCGGCTCCCGAGCTCGCGGGCGAGCGACTTCGTGAAGCCGATGATGCCCGCTTTCGAGGCGGCGTAATTCGTCTGGCCGCAGTTGCCGTGCACCCCGACGATCGACGAGACGTTGACGATCGACCCGGCCCGCTTCTTCATCATCGGCCGGGTCACGGCGCGACACGTATAGAAGACGGAGGAGAGATTCGTCTCGATCACGACACGCCAGTCGTCGTCCGACATGCGGGCGAGCAGCCCGTCGCGGGTGAGCCCGGCGTTGTTGACGAGCACGTCGATGTCGCCGGCCTCCTCGACGAGACGGCGGGCGTCGTCGGCGTCGGAGACGTCGGCCTGGAGTGCACGGCCGCCGATCTCGGCGGCCAGCGCCTCGGCTTCGTCCTTGCCGGTGCGGTAGCCGATCACGACTGCCGCGCCCGCCTGCGCGAGCTCGACGGCGATTGCGCGGCCGATGCCCCTGGACGCGCCCGTGACGAGGGCGTTCTTCCCTTCCAGTGAGGCGAAGGTCACGATTCCGCAGCGAGCACGTCGTGCAGCTCTTCGAGCGCGGCGAGGCTGTTCACCGACACGGCCTTCACGCTGCGGTCGATGCGCTTGACCAGCCCGGAGAGGACGTTGCCCGGCCCGATCTCCACGAACGTGCGCACGCCCTCCCGCATGAGCTCGCTCGCGGCCTGCGTGAAGCGCACCGGAGCGGTGAGCTGGTCGACGAGCAGGGGGCCTATGCGCTGCGCCGATTCGAGCCGCGCGGTGACGGTGGACATGAACGGGGCGACCGGCTCCTGGAACTTCACCTTGTCGATCGCCGGACGCAGCCGGTCAGCCGCGCGTGCGACGAGCGGCGAATGGAAAGCGCCGGAGACCTTCAGCTTGACCGCGCGGCGCGCGCCCGCCTCCTGCGCGAGCTCGCAGCACTCGTCGACCGCAGCGTTCTCGCCCGAGACGACGATCTGCCCAGGGCAGTTGTAGTTCGCAGGCCAGACCCCGAGGATCTTCCGGCACAGCGTCTCGACCACCTCGTCCTCGAGCCCGAGGATCGCCGCCATCGAGCCGGGGTGACGCGCGGCAGCTTCGGCCATCGCGATGCCGCGCTCGCGCACGAGCTCGATTGCCTCCTCGTCGGTCATCGAGCCGCATGCGGCCAGCGCGGAGAACTCGCCGACCGAGTGGCCGATGACGTAGTCCGGCTCGATGCCGATCGCGCGAATCGCGGCGAGAACGGCGAGCGACGTGGCGACGAGCGCGGGCTGCTGAACCGCAGTGTCGAGGAGCTCATCCGCGTCGGCGCGGAAGCACAGACGCTCGAGATCGAGATTGGCGGCGGCGCTGCCGCGCGTGTACACGGCGCGGGCCTCCGAGATGGCCTCCGCGATCTCGCGGCCCATTCCCGGCTCGACCGAGCCCTGACCCGGAAAGCAGAACGCAACCGTCATGCCGCAGCCTCCATCGTCCAGCGCAGGAGCGCGCTCCCCCAGGTTAGACCGGCGCCCATGCCGGTCATGAGCACGAGCTGCCCCGGCTGCAGGCGTCCGTCGGCGAGAGCATCCGCCAGCGCGAGCGGGATGGAGCCCGAGGAGGTGTTGCCAAACCGGTCCACGTTGATCACAACCTTCTCAGACGGCACGCCGAGCTTCCGGGTTGCGTGCTCGATGATCCGGACATTGGCCTGGTGGGGGATGTAGAGATCCACATCGTCGATCGACATTTCGCACTTCGCGAGGATGTCCTCCGCCGACTGGACGAGGATCCTCGTGGCGAATTTGAACACTTCCCGGCCGTTCATCTTCACGAACCGCTCCGGATCCTCGAAAAACCGCGAGCCGCTGCCTGGAAGCCACAGGCTCTTCCCGCCCGCGCCGTCCGCCCCCAGCTCGAACCCGAGGAAGCCCTGCCGGGCGGCCGATTGGAGTACGGCTGCCCCCGCGCCGTCGCCGAACAGCACGAGCGTCGAGCGGTCGGTCCAGTCGAGGATCTTCGACAGGACGTCCCCACCGATCACGAGCGCACGCTGCGCCAGCCCGCCGGCGAGCATGCCGTAGGCCTGTGCGAGCGCGTACATGAAACCGGTACAGCCGGCGGAGAGGTCGTAGGCGGCGGCATCCTTCGCACCGAGGGCATCGGCGATGATGGCGGCCGTCGACGGAAACGCCATGTCCGGAGTCACCGTCGCGACGATGATCAGGTCGATGTCGGCGCCCGTGAGGCCGGCCTGCGCGAGCGCGTCGCGCGCGGCGGGCAACGCGAGATCGGAGAGTGCCTCTTCCTTCGCGGCGATCCGCCGTTCCCGAATGCCGGTGCGCTCCATGATCCACTCGTTCGAGGTGTCGACGTAGTGCGACAGCTCCTCGTTCGTCACCACGCGGTCCGGCACCTTGCAGCCGAGGCCGGTGATGGAGATGTCCAGTCCGGCTGCGGCGGTGCCGATCATTCGCCGACGAACACGGTCAGGAGCGCCTCGACGGCGAGCTCGCCGTCGACCGTCGCCCGCCCCTCGCCTTTCGCGATCGGCCCGCGCACGCGGACGAACTCGCACTCGAGCGTGAGCACATCGCCCGGCTCGACGACCCGTTTGAAGCGGCAGGCGTCGATGCCGGCGAAGAACGGGATCTTGCCGCGGTTGGCGTCATCTGCGAGCACGGCCACCGCGCCGGCTTGCGCGATCGCCTCGACGGTGAGCACGCCGGGCATCACCGGCCGTCCCGGAAAGTGGCCGGCGAACCACCAGTCGTCGGCCCGCACCTCCCGCCGCGCCACAACGCGCTTGCCCGGCTCGAGCTCCACGATCTCGTCCACGAGCAGGAACGGAGGCCGGTGGGGAATGAGCTCCATGATCACGTCCCGGCCGAACGGCGCGACGGGTGCCGTCACGCGACGTCTCTGTCCTCGAGACGCTCGCGCATGCGGTTGCGGCCGCGATGCGCGTGGCACTTCGCCGTGCCCACCGGCATGCCCGCCGCCTCGGCGATCTCCTCGAAGGAATACCCGAGGGCGTCCTTGAGGACGATCACCTGCGCTTCGCGGGCAGAGATACCGGCCAGCGAGTCACACAGCTCGCGACGCAGCTCGGATATGCCGGCAGCCCGCACGGGGTCGCCGGCCGGCCCGGCGCGGAGATCGTCGTCGAGCGGCTCGTGGACGCGGGCGCTGCGCCGGTCTGCGGCGTCGCGGCAGGTGTTCACGACGAGGCGGTGCAGCCAGGTCGAAAACTGGGAGTCGCCGCGGAACTGCGGCAGCCGGACGCACATCTTGGCGAGCGCTTCCTGCGCCGCATCGCGCGCATCTTCGGGATCGCGCAACACGTGGCGCGCGAGGCGCTCGACCCGCGGCCCGTGGCGTGCGCACAGAGCCTCGAGCGCGACGCGGTCACCTACCTTCGCCCGCGTGACGAGGACGGGGTCGCTCAACTTGTCGTAGACGGGGGCTGCCTGCCGGCGCAGCGGCTTCGTGATGGCCTTCACGGCGAAAGTAGTCTAGTTGGGCGTGTCGGACCTTTCGCCCGAGCTCGTCGTCCCGTTGTTCCGTGGACGGCTCGGGCGTCCGTATCGCTTCGTCGCCGAGTGCCCGTCGACGCAACGCGAGATCGGCGAAGACGAGTCGGAAGGCGCGACGGTCTCGACCGACCACCAGTCCGCGGGCAGGGGCCGGCTCGGCCGGATCTGGGAGGACGCAGCGGGACGCGCGCTCCTGTTCTCCGTCCTGCTGCGACCGACCGCGGAGATGGTGCGCTGGCCCGAGCTGTCTGTCGTCGCCGGCGAGGCGGTCGCGGCGGCGGTCGGCGCAGGCGCGGCGATCTCGCACCCGAACGACGTCATGATCGACGGCCGCAAGGTCGCCGGCGTCCTGCCCGAGGCGACCTCGGGCCGCATCGTGCTCGGCATCGGCGTGAATGTGAACCAGCGCACGGACGAGCTGCCCCTTGACGCGGCGAAACCACCCACCTCGTTGTACGTCGAGCTCGGGCACGAGGTCGAGCGGGCGCCGCTCCTGGCCGCGATCCTCGCGGAGCTCGAGCGCGGGTACGACGCGTGGCTCGGCGTATCCTGAGAGCCATGCGCGCACTGCTCGTGGTGCTGGCAGCGCTCATCCTCGCCGGGGCCGCCGGGGCTGGGACACAGCCGCGGGTCCTCGCCATCCAGTTCGGGCCCGACCTGGAGATCAACCCGGTCACGCAGGACTACCTCACGCACGAGCTCTCGCGGGCGGCATCGGAGCACTACGACGCAGCCGTCATCCTGCTCGACACGCCGGGCGGGCTATCGACGTCGATGAAGACGATCTACAACGCCGAGCTGAACGCGAAGCTGCCGGTGATCGTGTACGTGTCCCCGAACGGTGCGCGCGCCGCGTCTGCGGGCGTGTGGGTGTCGCAGGCGGCAGACGTGCTCGCCATGGCGCCCACGACGAACATCGGCTCGTCGACGCCGATCGACTCGAGCGGGGCGAACCTCGGCTCCGACCTGCGGCGCAAGGTGATCAACGACTCGGTCGCGTCACTGACCGCCCTCGCCGTGACGCATCACCGCAACGCGACGTGGCCGGCGAAGGCAGTGCGCGTCGCGTCCAATCTCACGGCAGAGCAGGCGCTGAAGATGCACGTCATCGACCTGATCGAGCCGACGCTGCCCGCGCTGCTCAACCGGCTGAACGGCTACAAGACGAAGGACGCGCAGCGGCCGTACACGCTGCACCTCGCGGGCGCGCACATCGACACGGTGAAGCCCGGCTTCGTCACGCGTCTGCTGAACACGGTCATCGATCCGAACCTCCTGTCGATCTTGTTCCTCGCCGGCATCGTTGGCTTGATCTTCGAGGTGCTCCATCCGGGGATCGTGCTCCCCGGTGCGCTCGGCGCCGTGTGCCTCGTCATCGCGCTGTACGGGTTCTCGGTGCTGAACCCGAGCTGGGGAGGTGTGGCCCTCATCCTGCTCGGGGTCGCGTTGCTCGTCATCGACCTGCACGCGATGACGCACGGCGCGCTGACGATCGGCGGGGTCATTGCGCTCGGATTCGGCCTGGCGCTGCTGTTTCAGAACCAGCCTGCGCCCTACCACGTGAACACCTATCTCATCGTCGGCATCGGAACCGCGATCGCCCTCTTCTGGAGCTTTGCGCTCGGCAAGGGATTCGCCGCGCGGCGCCAACCCGTCAGGGTCGGACCGCAGATGATCGTGGGCAAGCGAGGCGAGGTGCGCGCACCCGGGCTCGTCTTCGTCAACGGCGAGCTCTGGCAGGCGCATGCGGAGGACGCCTCCGAGCTCGTTCCGGGCGAGCAGGTCGAGGTGGAGGCAATCCACGGCCTCCAGCTGACCGTACGCAGATAGGATCACTCAACTGATGCTTGGCTTCGTCCGGATCATGCGGGAGTACGAGCGGGGCGTGATGTTCCGCCTCGGCCGCCTGGTCGCGACGCGCGGCCCGGGTGTCGTCTGGAAGATCCCCTTCGTCGATCAGATCGTGAAGGTCGACCTGCGGACGATCACGTTGAACATCCCGCCGCAGGAAGTCATCACGAAGGACAACGTGCCGGTGCGCGTGAACGCGGTTGCGTACTTCCGTATCGTCGAGCCGCGGGACGCGATCGTCCAGGTCGAGAACTTCATGGTCGCGACGTCGCAGATCGCACAGACGACGCTACGGTCCGTGCTCGGCCAGCACGTGCTCGACGAGCTGCTGTCGGAGCGCGAGAAGATCAACGCGATCCTGCAGGCGATCATCGACGAGGCAACGGGCCCGTGGGGCATCAAGGTCTCGATCGTCGAGGTGAAGGACGTCGAGATCCCGCAGGGCATGCAGCGGGCGATGGCGCGCCAGGCGGAGGCCGAGCGCGAGCGGCGAGCGAAGATCATCAACGCCGAGGGCGAGTTCCAGGCGGCCGAGCGGCTGAAGGACGCGGCGATCGTGATCGAGGAACACCCGATTGCGCTCCAGCTGCGCTATCTGCAGACGCTGCTCGAGATCGGCGGCGCCAACTCGTCGACGATCATCTTCCCGGCGCCGATCGACCTGATCAAGCCGTTCCTGGACAAGCATTCTTCGTAGTCCGGTGCCAGGCTCCAGTCGTTCACCCCTTGCCTGCGTCGCGCCCGACGCAGGTGCCTGGCTCCGGCGAGCCTTTTAGGCGACGCGGGACTGCTCGCGGAACCGGCGGGCGGCCTCGATGGCGGCGCCGAGGTTCAGGCCTTTGTCCTTCGCCTGCTTGATGAGCATGACCGTCTCGAGCGCATCGATGTCGTAGATGCGCTGCTTCTTCCCCTTCGTGGGGATCTGGGCCTTGTTCGTCCAGTAGTCGAGCTGCATCTTCGAGATGCCGGCGATCTGACAGACCTGGCCGAGATACAGCTCGACTTTGTCGAGGTGTTCCGCCAGGTTGATGGGTTCCAGAAAGTCGACTTGCCTGCTGATCGCCATGTGCGTCCCGCCCTCGCGCCGAGAATCGACCCCGCGTTTCAGAGTTATAGAAGGGATTGTTGCGTTTTGGAAGGGCAAGCTTCCGAAACCTCCCCCGTTCGAGGGAGCTATGGGGTCTCTAGCTCGGTCTCGGGCGCCGCTTCGTCGCCATTCGTGCTCTGGTCGTCCGACTCGACGACAGGCGCGAGCGCGGAGACGCGCTCGTCGCCGCGGAGACGCATGACGATGACGCCCTGCGTAGCGCGACCCAGCCGCTTCACGTCCTCGACCGGCATTCGGATGACCGTCCCGCCCGTCGAGATGAGCATCACCTGGTAGCCGTCGCGCACGACGCGGGCGCCTGCGAGTGTCCCCTTCGCCTCGGTCAGCTGGATCGTCTTCACGCCCATGCCGCCGCGACCCTTGCGGGGGTAGTCGCCGACCCGCGTGCGCTTGCCATAGCCGTTCTCGGTGACGACGAGCAGGTCGGAATCGTCCTGCGCGATGTTGATCGAGATCACCTCGTCGCCGGCGCGGAGCCGCATGCCCTGGACGCCGGAGGCGTCGCGGCCCATGGCGCGCACTTCCTTCTCGTGGAAGCGGATCGCCTGTCCGAGCCTCGAGATGACGAGGATGTCGTCGTTGCCGGAGGAATGGCGGACGCCGACGAGCTCGTCGCCCTCGCGCATCTTGATCGCGATGATTCCGTCGGCCTTGAGCGGCGTGTTGTACAACGCGAGCTCGGTCTTCTTGACGACACCGTTCTTCGTGCCGAACACGAGGTACTTCGCCTCGCCGAAATCGCGCGTCTGTACGACGGCGCGGACGGTCTCGTCCTGGCGAAACGGCAACAGGTTGACGATCGCGCGGCCCTTCGACTGGCGGGAACCGAGCGGAAGCTCGTGCACTTTCAGCCGGTAGACCTTGCCGACGTTCGTGAAGAAGAGAATGTAGTCGTGCGTCGAGGCGACGAACAGGTGCTCGATGTAGTCCTCGTCCTTCAGCTCCATGCCCATGACGCCGATGCCGCCCCGCTTCTGCTCGCGGTACGCGGTGACCGGTAGCCGCTTGATGTAGCCGGACTGCGTGATCGCGATCACCATGTCCTCTTCCGCGATCATGTCCTCGAGCTCGAGCTCTTCCTCGGCGTGCACGATCTCCGTGCGGCGGTCGTCGTTCTTGCCGTAGATCTGCTTGATCTCGAGCAGCTCGTCCTTGATCAGTGCGTCGATCTTCGCCGGGTCGCCGAGAAGCTCGCGCAGCTCCGCGATGCGCTCCATCTTGTCGCGGTACTCCTCCTCGACTTCGGTGCGCGCAAGCCCGGTGAGTCGTGCGAGCCGCATGTCGAGGATCGCCTGCGCCTGGATCTCGCTGAGCGTGAAGCGCTCCTGCAGTTGCGTGCGCGCCTCGTCGGCGTCGGCGGCGGCGCGGATGAGCGCGACGACGGCGTCGATGTTGTCGAGGGCGATGAGATAGCCCTCGAGGACGTGCGCGCGCGCCTCGTTCTTCTGCAGCTCGTCCTTCGAGCGGCGGATGACGATCTCGCGCTGGAAGTCGAGGTAGTGCCGGACGAGCTCGAGGAGCGACAGCGTCTTCGGCACGCCGTCGACGAGAGCGACGGCGTTGTAGCCGAACGTCGACTGCAGCGGCGTGTGCTTGAAGAGCTTGTTGAGCGCGACCTGCGGAATCGCGTCGCGCTTCAGCTCGACCTGGATCCGCATCCCGGTGCGGTCGGAGTGGTCGGCGAGATCCGAGATCTCGGTGAGCACCTTGTCCTGGACGAGGTCGGCGATCTTGCGGATGACGCCGGTGTCGCCGCCCTTCTTGACGCCGTATGGGAGCTCGCTGATGACAATCGCGGACTTGCCGCCGCGCAGCTCCTCGATGTGCGCGCGGGCGCGCATGACGATACGGCCGCGCCCGGTGCGGTATGCGTCGCGGATGCCGGTGCGGCCGACGATGTATGCGCCGGTGGGGAAGTCGGGCCCGGTGACGTGCTTCATCAGACCTTCCACGTCAACGTCGGGGTTGTCGATCATCGTGACGACCGCGTCGATGATCTCCCCGAGCCGGTGCGGCGGCATGTTCGTCGCCATCCCGACCGCGATGCCGGTGGAGCCGTTGACGAGCAGGTTCGGGAAGCGGGACGGAAGCACCGTCGGCTGCCGGCGCGACTCGTCGTAGTTGGGCTCGAAGTCCACGGTGTTCGCGTCGATATCGCGCAGCATCTCCGTGGCCATGCGGGAGAGGCGCGCTTCGGTGTAGCGCATCGCCGCTGCCGGGTCGTCGTCGATCGAGCCGAAGTTGCCCTGCCCGTCGACGAGCGGGTAGCGCAGCGAGAACGGCTGCGCCATGCGCACGAGCGTGTCGTAGATCGCCTGGTCGCCGTGCGGGTGGTACTTGCCCATGACGTCGCCGACGGTGGCGGCGGACTTCTTGTACGGCCGGTTCGGCTGCAGGCCCGCCTCGTGCATGCCGTAGAGCACGCGCCGGTGTACGGGCTTCAGCCCGTCGCGCACGTCGGGCAGCGCGCGCGAGACGATGACCGACATCGCATAGTCGAGGAAGCTCGAGCGCATCTCCTGCTCGAGCTCGCGCGGCTCGACACGGCCGCGGTCGATCGCGCCGGTATCGAGCTCAGACATCGAGGAACTTCACGTCTTTTGCGTTCTCCTCAATGAAGACTCGGCGCGGTTCCACCTGGTCTCCCATCAACATCGAGAAGAGCTGGTCGGCGGCGTGCGCGTCCTCGACGTCGACCCGAATCATCAGCCGCCGGGCCGGATCCATCGTCGTCTCCCAGAGCTGCGACTCGTTCATCTCACCGAGGCCCTTGAAGCGCGACAGCTGGATGCCGACCTCCTTCGCGAGGTCGAGCGCAGTCGTGCGCAGCTCCGAGAACGTCTGCGCGACGCCGGTCTTCTTGCCGAGCTGGAGCGTGAACGGCGGCGAGCCGGCGACGTCGGCGAGCCGCGCGTGCGCCTTGCGAAGGTTCGCGTAGATCGGCGACGAGAGCAGCTCCGCCGACAGCCTGACCATCTCCGCCGACGAGGTCGACTCCTCGACGATCTTCACGCGCAGGCCGTCGTCATCACGCTCGAGCACCGAGAGCGTGAAGCCGTTCGCCGGCAGCTTCGCAAGCGCCTGCTCGACGTCGGCCGGCGTCAACGCCTCCAGTTCCACGAGCCGGTGCGAGATGACGAGATCCGCGGCGTGATGGCCGAAGTCGGCGCGCAAGCGCGCAGACCAGCCCTCGAACTCGGCGAGTGCAGACGTGAACCGCTTCCAGCGCGCCTCGGTCAGCTTCACCTCGTTGCCGTCGCGATCGTGCACCTCGAGGTCGCCGAAGCGCTCGCGCACGAGCAGATCCTCGAGCTGCGAATCCTTCTCGAAGTAGTACTCCTGGCTGCCGAGCTTCACCTTGTACAGCGGGGGCACCGCGATGTAGATGTGGCCGCGCTCGAACAACTCCTTCATGTGCCGGTACAGGAACGTGAGCACGAGTGTGCGGATGTGCGATCCGTCGACATCGGCGTCCGTCATCAGGACGATGCGGTGATAGCGAAGCCCCTCGATGTTGAACTCGTCGCCGATCCCCGTTCCGATCGCGGTGATCATTGCCTGGATCTCGTTGTTGGAGAGAACCTTGTTGATGCGGTTCTTCTCGCTGTTGATGATCTTCCCGCGTAGCGGCAGGATCGCCTGGTACGTGCGGTCGCGGCCCATCTTCGCGCTACCGCCCGCCGAGTCGCCCTCGACGATGTAGAGCTCTGCCGCCTCCGGGTCGCGAATGGAGCAGTCGGCGAGCTTGCCGGGAAGCGACGAACTGTCGAGCGCGGACTTGCGACGAGTCAGCTCGCGCGCCTTGCGCGCCGCCATGCGCGCGCGCATCGCCGCAATGGTCTTGTTGATGATCGCGCGCGCATCCTGCGGGTTCTCCTCGAGGAACTGCGCGAGATTTGCGTTCACCGTCGTCTGCACGAGACCCTCGACGCCGGGGTTCCCGAGCTTCGTCTTCGTCTGCCCCTCGAACTGCGGATTGCGGAGCTTCACGGACACGACGGCTGCGAGCCCTTCGCGCACGTCCTCGCCCTCGAGCTTCTCGTCCTTCTTCAGGAGCTTCATGTCCTGCGCCTTGCGGTTGAGCGTGCTCGTGAGTGCGCTGCGGAAGCCGGAGAGGTGCGAGCCACCCTCGACGGTGTTGATGTTGTTTGCGAACGTGAAGACCGACTCCTGGTAGGAGTTGTTCCACTGCATCGCCACCTCGGCCGCGCCCTGATCGGTCTCGCCCTCGAAGTAGACGATGTGCTTGTGGATCGCGTCCTTCTGCTCGTTGATGTACGAGACGAAGTCGCGGATGCCGCCCTCGTAGTGGAACTCGACCGTCTTGCCGTCGGCCCGCTCGTCGGTGAGCTTGATGCGCAGGTCCTTCGTCAGGAACGCGGTCTCGCGCAGCCGCTGGGTGACGGTACCGGCATCAATGTCGATCTCCTCGAAGATCTCCGTGTCCGGCATGAACGAGATGGTCGTCCCGGTGTCGTCAGGAGCCGCAGCGCCGGCGACCTCCATGTCGCCCTGTGGGACGCCGCGCGCGAACTCCTGGCGGTAGGTCTTGCCGTCACGGCGCACCTCGGCGATGAGCCACTCGGACAGCGCGTTCACGACGGAGAGGCCGACGCCGTGCAGCCCGCCGGAGACCTTGTAGCCGTCGCCGCCGAACTTGCCGCCGGCATGGAGCTTCGTCAGGACGACCGTCAGCGCCGGCAGGTTCTGCTCCGGCATGAGGTCGACCGGGATGCCGTGGCCCCAGTCGCGGACGGTCACCGAGTGGTCCGGATGGAGGGTCACTTCGATGCGGTCGTTGCGACCCGCGAGGGCCTCGTCGACCGAGTTGTCGACCACCTCGTAGACGAGATGGTGGAGGCCTCGCTGGCCCGTCGAGCCGATGTACATGCCCGGGCGGAGCCTGACCGGCTCGAGGCCTTCGAGCACGGTGATGTCCTTTGCGGTATAGACGTCTTCAGTCATGAAAAAGCCCTGCAAATCCCACATTTGCGGGCACCCCGAAGTGTATCAGAACGAGCGGTCGTTCGGGGCGTTAGCGAGGGCTTTTTCGATGGTTCTTGTAACGATGTTGCGGAGGTCTTCGTCCTCGATTCCCGCGGCGAGCCGAGCGGCCTCTTCCACCTGCGCCGAAGAAGGTGGAGGCGACCCCCGCGGGGTCGCCGGTGTGGCTTCCACCGTCGCCTCCGGAAGCGGCCCGGGCACGAACTTCAGCGCGGTCACTCCGTCCAGGCGCTCTTGAATTTCGCCTGCACGCTGGGTCAGTTCGAAGGCCCACACCGAGTCGCGCGTATGGACGATCAGCGTCCCGTCGCGCGTGAAGCGTGCGGGCCATGCGCTGCGCGCGATCTCCGCGCCGACTGCTGCGGGCCACGCCTCGACCGTCTCGCCGATCGCGCCCTGCGCGCCAAAGCGGCCGAGCTCACGCTTGACGTCGTCACCGAGCGGTTCCGTCGCACACCTCCACCAGCTGGTCCGGGTCCGCCGGCAGCATCGCCGGATCGGTTGCCGTGATGAGCGTCTGGCCGCGCCCGGCGACGCGTTCCGCGAGGATGCGGCGGCGGCCGGGATCGAGCTCGGAGAGGACGTCATCGAGCAGCAGGAGTGGCGGGAAGCCGCGGCGCTCGACGATGAGATCCGCCTCGGCAAGCAGGAGAGCCAGCACGGCCAGCCGTTGCTCTCCCTGCGAGCCGAAGCTGCGGAGATCGCGGCCGTCGGCGGCGACGAGGATGTCGTCCAGATGGGGCCCCGCGCCGGTCGCGCCTCGCTCCAGATCGCGGTCGAGCCGCGACTCGAGCAGCTCGACGGTCGGGGGCTCGCCGTCGTAGCGCAGTTCCGCGTCGGCGAGCCCGAACGCGGCCGCATGCTCGGCGAACGGCGGGCCGAGCAGCTCCAGCACCTCACGCCGCGCGGCGACGAGCTGCGCGCCGAGCTCCGCGGCCTGCTGCGTCCAGGGAGCGATGGCGTCGCGCGACGACGCACCTGCGAGCAGGCGCCGCAGCGACGCGTTGCGCTGGGCGACGGCACCGCCGTAGTCCGCCGGCAGTTGCGCCCGGGCGGGAGTCAGGCGGCCAAGCGCGCGGTCGAAATACGCCCGCCGCGCAGCCGGTGCGCCCTTGACCACACCGAGGCGGTCGGGGGTGAACACGAGCGTCGTGAGCTCGCCGCGCAACTGCTCCACGCTGCGCAGCGGGGCGCCGTTCAGGCTCGCGTGCTTCGCCGCCCCGGCCTCGAGCTTCACCTCGACGCCAACGGGCACGTCTGCACGACGGCCCAGCACCGCAACGCGCGCCGCCGCGTCCCCGAACCGAATCAGCTGCCGGTCGTTGCGCGTGCGCGGCGAGAACCCCTGCGTGGCGACGTGGAGCGCCTCGAGCAGGTTCGTCTTGCCCGCTCCGTTCGGCCCCGTCGCGAGGACCAACCCCGGCCCGAGCGTAAGCTCGAGCCGCTCGTACGACCGGAAGCTGCGGAGCGAGACCGCCTCGACGATCAGATCAGCCGGGCAGACGGATCGGCATGACGAGATAGGTGAAGTCGTCGCCCTCGCCCTGGATCACCGCCGGCCGGAGCGGGCTGATGAGCTTCACGCGCACGTCGTCGCTGTCGAGCAGCTCGAGGCCGTCTCGAAGGAAGTCGGCGTTGAACCCGATCTCGAGCACGTCGCCCGTGTAGGCGACCGGGAGCGATTCCGTCGACTCGCCCACCTCGTGCGTCCGCGCGATCACCGTCAGCTCGCCCTCGGCGAACCGCAGCTGGAGCGGCGTCGAGCGCTGGATCATCACCGATGCTCGCCGAATGACGTCGAGGAGCTCAACCCGCGGAAGTGTGAGCTCGTGCTCGAACGCCTCCGGCAGCAGTTGCCGGTAGTTCGGGAACTGGCCGTCGATGCGGCGCGTCGTGAGCCAGACGCCGTCGGTGGAGAAGAGCACCTGGTTCTCCTGCACGCCGATCTCGACCTCGTCGCCGGAGGTGGCGATGCGCGCCAGCTCCTGGAGCGCACGCCCCGGCACGATCGCCTCCAGATCGGGGACGGCACTGCTGAACGAGGTCTCCTTGACCGCCAGGCGGTAGGAGTCCGTTGCCGCCATGACGAGCTTGCCGCCGCCGAACTGCACGAGAACACCGGTGAGCACCGGGCGCGACTCGTCGCGGGACGCGGCCCTGGCGACGCGTCCGATGGTCTCCAGCAGCGACTCACGTTCGACGCTGAACGTCGACACGGCCTCCAGTTCCGGCAGGCGTGGAAAATCTTCCGGGTTGTACGTGTTGAGCGTGTAGCTCGCAGTCCCGGCGGTGACGTGCACGACCGACTCCGCGGGCCGGTGCTCGATCGTCACCTCGTCGCCCGGCAGCAGACGCGAGATGTCGACGAGCGTCTTCCCCGGGAGGACGATTGCCCCATCACCTTCGATCTGCGCCGGAACGCTCGCACGCAGCGACAGTTCCATGTCGGTCGCTGCCAACCGCAGCTCACCGGCGCGAGCTTCCAACAGGATCCCGGACAGGATCTGCACAGACGTTCGGGTCGACAACGCACGCGCAACGACGCCGAGCGCCTGCGCGAGCTCGTCCTTGGTGCACGTAATCCTCAGTCCCGCGCTCACCACGATGTCAGTCTCAATCATCTAGATATTCCTTGTAGGAGTAGTAAGGGATGTGGATGTCGGGGACAACGGGTTGATTCTGCATGGTTGAGCCACATCCGCGTGTACAGCACGTGGGGAGATGTTTGCGATACCCACAGGCCGTCCTCTTCAACGGACCTGTTTCACCCGTGCCGTCAACTCCTGCACGAGGTTGTACACAGACCTGTCCTCACGAATGAGACGCGCGATCTTGGAGGTTGCGTGGATGACGGTGGTGTGGTCGCGACCCCCGAATTCCTTGCCGATCTTCGGGAGCGACGAGTCGGTCAACTCGCGCGAGAGGTACATCGCGACCTGCCGCGGATAGACGATGTTCTGGGAGCGCTTGTCGCCGCAGAGCTCCTCGAGCGACATGTTGAAACGCTCGGCGACGAGGTCCTGGATGCGCTTGATCGAGACCTCCGCCGCCTCGCCCTGCGGGAACACGTCCTTCAGCACGTCCTGGGAGAGCTCCACGGACATCGCGCGTCCGGTGAGGGACGAGAACGCGACGACGCGGGTGAGCGCGCCCTCGAGCTCGCGGATATTCGTCGAGACACGGCCGGCGATGAAGGTGAGCACCTCCGGCTCCGGGACGTGGATCCCGTCCGTCTTGACCTTCTTGCGCAGGATGGCGATGCGCGTCTCGAGGTCGGGCGGCTGGATGTCGGTGATGAGGCCCCATTCGAACCGGCTCCGCAGGCGCTCTTCCAGGGTGGCGATGTCCCGCGGTGGGCGGTCGCTCGACATGACGATCTGCGAGCCCGCCTCGTACAGGGAGTTGAACGTGTGGAAGAACTCCTCCTGGATGCGCTCCTTGTGCTCGAAGAACTGCACGTCGTCGATGAGGAGCAGGTCGTACGTCCGGTAGCGCTGCTTGAAGCCTTCGATGCGCTTGTCGCGGAGCGAGTTGATGAAGTCGTTCATGAAGGTCTCGCTCGTGACGTAGCGGACGCTCATGTCCCGCGAGTGCTCGCTGACGTACTGCGCGATCGCCTGCAGGAGGTGCGTCTTACCGAGCCCCGTGCTGCCGTAGATGAAGAGCGGGTTGTAGGCCTGCGCCGGCGCCTCGGCGACCGCGAGCGCGGCGGCGTGGGCGAACCGGTTCGACGACCCGATGACGAACGAGTCGAACGTGTACTTGGCGTTGAACCCGCCACTCTCGGGCCGGTGCGGGACGAGCCGCTCGACGGGCGCGACGCGCGGCGCCGCCGGCGACGACTGCTCGGCCGGAGCGGGAGGAGCGGCAGAGATGTCCATCACCCGGAGCTCGATCGTGCGGGCGATGCCGGTGATGTCGCGGATGGCCGCACCGATCAGCTCGAGGAAATGGCCCTCGATCCAGTCGCGGGTGAAATCGTTGGGGACGCCGAGGACGAACCGCTCGCCGTCGAGCTCTGCCCCGGCGGTGTGCGCGAACCAGGTTCCGTAGGTCGTGTCGTTGAGGGCGCTCCTGAGCCGACCGGAAACATCGCTCCACAGGCTCTCCGCAGTCAGCTCGATTTGGTCCTCCACCCCGACGCCAGCTCCCCTCTCGTGAACCGGAGGCGAGCCTAGCAGGGTGCAAAAATGCCACAAAAACGCGCCCCTGTGCAGGCATTTTCGAACCCCCCGAAATCCCTCCACACCTGTGGAAAGTCATGGGGGAAACTCACCTGTTCCGCATCGCTGTGCGCTCCACGGCTGTGGATAAGTCGGTGGACGACCGTCGTCTATACTGGGCGCTCGCGCCGAGTGCCATGGCGCCCGAATCTGCCTCTTTCGATCTTTTTCTCACGTGAAGCGGACCTATCAGCCAAACGTTCGACGCCGCAAGCGCAAGCACGGCTTCCGCACGCGGATGTCGACGCGCGCCGGCCGGCTGATCCTGAAGCGGCGCCGGCTCAAGGGCCGCGCGAAGCTCTCGGCGTAATCTTCGGCGTTGTGAAGCGCGCAAACCGTCTGTCCCGTTCGCGGGATTTCGACGCCGTCTACCGCCAGGGCCGGTCGGTCTCGTCGCGGTTCCTCGTTCTGTACTGGTTCGGGCAGGAGGAGCCGGCCGAGCCGCGCTTCGGCATGTCCGTCCCCCGCTCGGTCGGGAACGCGGTGGCCCGTAACAAGCTCAAGCGGCAGCTGCGGGAGTTGTGGCGCGCGCGCCTCGAACGTGTGCCGACCGGCCGCGACTACGTGTTGATCGTGCGGCCGGGCGTCGCCGAGGCGGTTGCGGCCAACGGCTTCGAGTGGTTGGGCGAGCGGATCGACGAGGTGCTCTCGATGACGAAGGCGGCCGCCTGATGTATCGCGTCGGCGTGGCTGCAGTCTGGGTGTATCGCGTGACGTGGGGCGCGCTCTTCCCGACGACGTGCAAGTACCACCCCTCGTGCTCGCAGTACGCGATCGACGCTGTCCGTCAGAAGGGGCTCCTGCGCGGCAGCGCGCTCGCGGGGTGGCGGCTCCTGCGCTGCAACCCGTGGAGCCGCGGAGGATTCGATCCGGTTCGATGATGCACGCGATGCTCGTCTTCTCGCCGATCACGCCGCTCGAGCACACAGCGCGGCACGTCCTCAACTGGCTGCACTTCACCATCGGCCTGCCGTGGGCGTGGTCGATCGTTGCGCTCACCGTGATCGTGCGGATGCTGCTCGTTCCGCTGACGGTGAAGCAGATCCACTCGATGCAGAGCCTGCAGCGCCACGCGCCGCAGATGAAGGAGATTCAGAAGAAGTACAAGGGCGACAAGGCGAAGCAGAACGAGGAGTTGATGAAGTTCTACCGCGAGAACAACATCAACCCTGCGGCCTCGTGCCTGCCGATGCTGTTCCAGCTTCCGGTCTTCATCGCGCTCTACTACTCGCTCAAGACGTTCTCGAAGCACCCGCCCGGCGGCAACCTCTCCTTCCTCCATTTCATTCCCTCCATTGCGGCGCATACGACGACGCACTGGGGCGGCTACGTGCTGCTCGTCGTGTACGTCGCGAGCCAGATGATGTCGACGTTGTACATGTCGGCGACTGCGGACAAGACGCAGCGGATCCTCTTCATGTTCATGCCGCTCGTCTTCGTGTTCGTGATAGCGCGCTTCCCGGCCGGCCTTGTCCTGTACTGGGTGACGACGAACCTGTGGACCGTCGGGCAGGGGCTGATCACGCGGCGGCTGATGCCGAAGACGCCACCGCCTGATCTCTTCAAGCGGACATCGCGGACGCCGCCCAAGGACGATGGGAGCGACGGCAACGGCGCGAAACCGCCGGCGCCGGAAGCGTCGAAGGCCGAGACGCCCCGCCCCGCGGGCCAACCGCGCAAGGTGCGGCGGAAGAAAGGCGCGGCTCGCAGGCGATGAGCAACGTGACCGTCGAAGCCACGGGGGAGACGGTCGGCGAGGCGAAGTGGGCGGCACTCCGCGAGCTCGAGCTGCGTCATCCCGGGCTGGACAAGACGGCAGTGCAGTTCGAGGTTGTCTCTGAAGGCGAGCGCGGCCTTCTCGGAGTCGGGTACGAGCCCGCGCGCGTCGTCGCGATGGCTCCCGCGGATGCAGTCGAGGCCACGGCGATCGACGAGAGCGACGCTGCAGGCGACCTGCGCGCGTTGCTCACGCGGATGACGCATGTGCTGGGGGTCGACGGCAGGCTGGACGTGCACGAGAACGACGAGTCGCTCGTCGCCACGGTGACCGCCGCCGACGCGGGGCTCCTCATCGGCAGGCACGGCCAGACGATCGATGCCATCCAGTACCTCATGAACGCGATCTCACATCGCCGCGGCGACGATCCGCGCAAGGAAATCGTCGTGGACGCCGCCGGCTACCGCGAGCGTCGTCGCGCGACGCTCGAGTCGCTCGCGCTGCGCACGGCGGAGCAGGTTCGCGCGAGCGGCGCTCCCGTCGAGCTCGACCCCATGACGGCGGTCGAACGAAAGGTCGTCCATCTCGCGCTGAAGGAGCATGAGGGCGTCGAGACCCGCTCCGACGGCACGGAGCCGAACCGCTACGTCGTCGTCGTCCCCGCTGACTGACGACTGGCTCCGGGCGGTCCTCGCGACGCCGGGGCTGACCGGGCTGCGCGACGAGGCGGAAGCGCGGACGATGCTCGTGGAGGACGCGCTCCGCGCGACCGATCTCGTGCGGTCCTTCGACGGGCCGATCGTCGACGTCGGCTCCGGTGGCGGCTCGCCCGGAATCCCGCTCGCGCTTGCCCTGCCCGACCGCGAGGTGACGCTGCTCGAGGCGTCGCGCCGCAAGTGCGATTTCCTCGAGCGGTGGGCGCCGCAGAATGCGCGTGTCCTCTGGGGCCGCGCCGAGGAGCAGGAGGCGGACAGCTACGGCGTCGCGCTCGCGAAGGCGCTTGCGCAGCCGCCAGTCGCCGCCGAGCTCTGCCTGTCGCTCGTCCGGCCCGGCGGCGCCGCGATCCTGTGGGTCGGCGCATCCGCCGATCTGTCGGTGGTCGCGCGCGTCTCCTCCCTGCTCGGCGGCGACGTACCGGAGGAGCGTGACGGCCTCGTCGTCATCCGCAAGCTTGCACCGACGCCACCCGGGTTCCCGCGGCGGGCCGGCATGCCGAAGAAGCGCCCGCTCGTCTAGCCGGACTCTCTGTAGGGGAATATGCGACCGATATCCCCTGTCCGGCCTTGAAGCAACAATGAGGTCCGTGGGCCGGATCTACGCACTCGCGAACCAGAAGGGCGGCGTCGGCAAGACGACGACCGCCATCAACCTCGCTGCGTGCCTCGCGGAGGCAGGCGAGCGCGCACTTGTCGTCGACCTCGACCCGCAGGCGAACGCCACTTCGGGCCTCGGCATGCGCGCGAACGGCACCTCGAGCTACGACCTGCTCGACGGCGCCCCGCTCGCCGACCTGGCGAAACACACCGCGTTCGCGAACCTCGATCTCGTCCCGTCGAAGCCCGACCTCGCCGGCGCCGTCGTCGAGCTCGCGGCGCGCGGCGACGGGGAGCGTTACCTCGCGCAGGCGCTCGCGGCCGGGACGTCGCAGTACGACTTCGTCTTCATCGACTGCCCGCCGGCCCTCGGCCCGCTGACGGTGAACGCGCTCGCAGCCGCCGACCGCGTGCTCGTTCCGGTGCAGGCCGAGTACTACGCGCTCGAAGGTTTGACGCAACTGATGCAGTCGATCGAGCTCATCCGCCGCCGGCTCAACCCGCGTCTCGGCATCGGCGGCGTGCTGATGACGATGGTGGACGCACGCACGCGCCTCGCGCAGGACGTGGAGGCCGAGGTGCGACGGCATTTCGGCCCGCTCGTCTTCAGGACGTCGGTCCCTCGCTCGGTGCGCCTTGCGGAGGCGCCCAGCCATGGGCTGCCGGCGATCGCCTACGACCGTCGCTCCGCCGGAGCCGACGCCTACTGGAAGGTGGCGATGGAGCTTGTCGAGCGCAGCTAATCGCAGAGGCCTCGGCCGCGGCCTCGAGGTTCTCGTCGGCGGCCTCGAGCCGGGCTCGCCCGAGTTGATCGAGCTGTCGGTCGACGCGATCCACCCCAACCCGCGTCAGCCGCGCAAGCGGTTCGACGGCGAAGCGGGATCGGGGCTCGCGGAGTCGATCCGGTCGCAGGGCGTCATCTCGCCGCTGCTCGTCCGGCCTCGCACGGCCGGCGGATACGAGATCGTCGCCGGCGAGCGGCGCTGGCGTGCAGCGCGTGAAGCTGGGCGTCAGACGGTTCCGGCGGTCGTGCGCGAGACCGACGACCGCGACACGCTCCTGCTCGGGCTCGTCGAGAACGTTGCCCGCGAGCAACTGACGGCGGTGGAGGAGGCGCGCGCGTACGCGGTGCTCATCGACGAGTTCTCCCTCTCGCTCGGCGAGGTGGCCGAGCGCGTCGGCCGGTCGAAGCCATCGGTCTCGAATCGGATCCGCCTGCTCGACCTTCCCGACGACGTGCTCGGAATGGTCGAGCGCGGCCAACTCACCGAAGGCCACGCGCGCGCTGTGCTCGCCGTTCCCGATCACGAAGGGCGCCGCAGGCTCGCGCGCGAGATCGTGCAGAAGGGGTTGTCGGTGCGCGTCGCCGAGCAGCGTGCGAAGTGGGCCGGCGCGAAGCAGAAGCCGCGCGTGCGCGCGACGCCGGTCGACCCGGCGATCGCCGGCCGTGTGCGTGACGCGATGCAGCGGCTGACCGGTTTCCACGCGAAGGTGTCGAGCGGCCGTGTCGAGCTTCTGTTCGCCGACGAGCACGAGCTGGAAGAGATCGCGGAAGCGCTGGAGCGTGCGTCCGGCCGCATGTAGGAGAGTTGTCCCGAGCCCGCGCGCGTTGGCAAGGGAAGAGAGACTGGAACCTGGCACGGGAAGTAACGTTGGCTCGTGGCCGACAACGGCGCGCTCATCCATGCACGCGGCCTGACGAAGCGCTTCGGCGCTCTCACCGCCGTCGACGCGATCGACTTCGACGTCCGCAAGGGCGAGGCGTTCGGCTTCCTCGGGCCGAACGGTGCGGGCAAGAGCTCGACGATGCGCATGATCGGGTGCGTCTCGCCGATCACCGCCGGCACGCTGCGCGTCCTCGGCCTCGACCCGGCGAGCGACGGCCCTGCGATCCGCGGGCGGCTCGGCGTCGTCCCACAGCTCGACACGCTCGACCTCGAGCTCACGGTGCGCGAGAACCTCGTCATCTACGGGCGCTACTTCGGGCTGTCCCGGAAAGAGCTGCGCGTGCGGACGGACGAGCTGCTCGAGTTCGTGCAGCTCTCGGAGCGCGCGGACGATCCGGTCGAACCGCTCTCCGGCGGCATGAAGCGGCGGCTCACGATCGCGCGCTCACTCGTGAACGACCCAGACGTCCTGTTGCTGGACGAGCCGACGACGGGGCTCGATCCGCAGGCGCGTCACGTCGTCTGGGACCGGCTGTTCCGGCTGAAGCAGCAGGGCGTGACGCTCGTCCTCACGACGCACTACATGGACGAGGCCGAGCAGCTGTGTGACCGGCTTGTGATCATGCACCAGGGCACGATCGCGGAGGAAGGCTCACCGATCGAGCTCATCCAGCGGCTGTCGACACGCGAGGTGGTCGAGCTCCGCTTTTCGGGCGAAGCCCCGGCGATCGAGGCGGACGTCTTCGACGGACGAGCAGCGCGCATCGAGGTGCTGCCGGACCGGATCCTGCTCTACACCGACGATGGCGACGCACTCGTCCCGCTTGCGCACGAGCGGCTGCAGCCGCTGAGCGTGCTCGTGCGACGCTCGACCCTGGAGGACGTCTTCCTCCGCCTCACCGGCCGAACACTCATCGAGTGATGTCGGGCTCGCTGCGCGCATACGAGCACTGGGTCGCGTCGTACCGGCGCGTCTGGCGGGGAAGCGTCGTCTCCAGCGTGCTCAACCCCGTCCTGTATCTCACCGCACTCGGCGTCGGGCTCGGCAAGCTCGTGAATCACGGTGCGCATCCGCTCGGCGTGTCGTACATCTCGTTCGTCGCGCCGGGGCTTCTGGCCGCGGTCGCCATGCAGATCGCGTCGTTCGAGGCGACCTATCCGGTCATGGCGTCCATCCGCTGGACGCGCGTGTACCACGCGATGCTCGCGACGCCGTTGCGAATCCGCGACGTCCTCGTCGGCCACCAGCTCTACTTCGCCTCGCGAGTCGCGGCGTCGAGCGGCATCTACCTCGCGATCCTGGCCGCGTTCGGGGCGCTGCACTCCGCGTACGCGATCCTGGCGTGGCCGGTGGCGATCCTCATCGGCATCGCGTTCAGCGCGCCGATCGCCGGGTTCGCCGCGTGGGCGAAGAAGGACAGCTGGTTCGCCGCGCTGTTCCGCTTCGGCATCGTCCCGCTCTTCCTCTTCTCGGGGACGTTCTTCCCGGTGTCGCGGCTGCCCGAGGGGCTGCGCCAGCTCGCGCACGCGACGCCGCTCTGGCACGGCGTCGACCTCATACGGCATCTGACGCTCGGAACGGTGACGTGGGGAATGGCACTCGTTCACGTCGCGTACCTCGTGACGCTCGCAGCCGTCGGTCTCGTGCTCGCAGAGCGCAGCTATACGAAGAGGCTCGTGCTATGACGACGTTCGCCGGCACGCGCGCGCATCTGCTCTTCGAGCGCAACCTCATGGTGTACCGCCGCTCGTGGCTGATCATCTTCAGCGGGCTGTTCGAACCGCTCTTCTATCTCGCGTCGATCGGCTTCGGGCTCGGGCACTACGTCGGTCGCGTCAACGGCGTCTCGTACGCGAGCTACATCGCGCCGGCGCTGCTCGCGTCGTCGGCGATGAACGGCGCCATCTACGACGCCACCACGAACGTCTTCTGGAAGCTCCGATACGCGAAGGTGTACGACGCCGTGCTGGCGACACCGCTCGGCCCGACCGACGTCGCGCTCGGGGAGACGTCGTGGGCGCAATTCCGCGGCCTGCTGTACGCGGCCGGCTTCGTCGTCACGGCGGCGTCGCTCGGGCTCATCCATTCCTGGTGGGGCCTGCTCGCGCTGCCGGCGGCGCTCGTCGTCGGCTTCGGCTTCGCCGGCATGGGCATCGGCGCGTCCACGTTCATCCGCAGCTGGCAGGACTTCGACATGGTGCAACTCGTGCAGCTGCCCATGTTCCTCTTCAGCGCGACGTTCTATCCGTTGAGCGTGTACCCCCTGGCGATCCAGTGGGTGGTGCGCTTCTCGCCGCTCTACAACGCGATCGTCCTCGTGCGCTCGCTCACGCTCGGCACGGTCGGGCCGACGAACCTCGTCAACGCGGCGTATCTCGTCGCACTCGGGGCGTTCGGGATCTGGCTCGCACGCCGCCGCATGGCGGGCCTGCTGCTGACCTGAAACATGCGGGATGGGCGATCGTGGATTCGAACCACGGACCTCCGCCTTATCAGAGCGGCGCTCTAACCAACTGAGCTAATCGCCCGCGAGCGGCCGGAAGTGTAGCGCGGTCGGGTCAGTGGATCTGGTGCGTGCGCCGGAGATACTCCTCCACCGCCAGCAGGAACGTCCGGTCGGAGGCGATCTCGCGCAGCTGGCCCTTCGTCTCGTCGTCGAGGCCCCGCTCGCGCGCGAGCTCGTCCAGGAAGCCCGGAATCGACCCGCCCTTCGAGAGCGCGGACATGCGTAGGACGATACGGCGCGTGTCTGCGTCCTGCGAGATGGCCTCGAACGCCTCGATGTCCTCGAGCCAGTGAGCGGTCATTGCGGCTCAACGGCGGCGAGCACGGCGTGGATACGGATTTCGTCTCGGTGCCCTGAGCTATATTCGGTCCGAGGTCGGGGATGCAGGAGATGCTCATCTACGGCGTCAGCTTCGACTTGGTCGGCAAGCAGCCGATCGTCCTGTTGAAGACCGCCGACGGGAACAAGTTCCTCCCGATCTGGATCGGGCATCCTGAGGCGGCGGCGATTCTCATGAAGCTGCAGAGCCAGGCGCCGCCGCGGCCGATGACGCACGACCTGCTGAGCGACATGCTCGAGCAGCTCGGAGCCCAGATCATCCGCATCACCGTCACCGAGCTGCGCGAGAACACCTTCTACGCGCAGATCACGTTGCAACAGGACGGCGGCGAGATCGAGATCGACTCCCGGCCCTCGGACGCGATCGCGCTCGCGATCCGCGCAGAGGCGCCGATCTTCGCCGCCGACCGCGTCATCGAGGAGTCGGCGATCGAGTTCGAGGGTGAGGAGATCGACCAGGACCGGCTGGACGAGGAAGTGGCGAAGTTCCGCAACTTCCTCGACGAGGTCACGCCGGACCAGTTCGCCGAGGTCGAGGACGGCGACGAAGACGAGGCCGAGGAGCTCGAAGAGGAAGAGGAAGATTAGGTCAGCACGGCAACGGCGAGCGCGACGCCGTTGAAGAGCCCGTGCACGATCATCCCCGGGTAGACGCTCTTCGTGCGGTCGCGCAGCCAGGCGAGCGCGATGCCGAAGGGAACGAGGACGAGCAGCGCCTCCACGAGCCCGTGCGCGAGGCCGAAGCTGATGCCGACGACGACCATCGACGGCCAGCGTCCAAGGAAGGCGAGGAGCGACTGTCCCAGACCGCGGAACGTCAGCTCCTCGACCACCGGCGCGACGAGCGCGTACAGCACGACATTCGCAGCGAACGCGCCCGCATGGGCCGGCTCCCAGTGCGTGGGGGTCAGGCCCTGCTCTTTCCCGGGGCTCTCCGGCAGCGGAATGACCGAGACGATCGCCTCGATGAGATAGATGGCGGCCACTGCGGCGACCGCCAGACCTGCGGCGCGTGGCAGCGAGCGCGGGAGTCGAAGCGCAAGCAGATCCCGCCGGCCGGCTGCAATCCAGAGCACCGCCCCCAACCAGACGAGGTAGACGATGAGCCCGCCCGCGAAGGTCGAGTAGCTGTAGACGTCGTTGTGCGCGTTGCTCGACGTGCTGCTCGAGCCGGAGAACCGTGCGGCGTAGTTGAGCGCCGCGAGGAGGCCGACGAGGCCCGTCCACGCTGCGAGACGTGCGCGATCCACGCGCTGATCCTAGGCTGTGGACCGTGAAGCACTTCAGTCCAGAGGAGGCGAACGCCGAGCTCGAGCACGTCCGCCCGCTCGTCGAGCGGATGGTCGAGCACCGTCGCGCGCACATCGCGGCGCTCGCACAGCAGGAGGAGCTCGAGGGCCGCATCCGTGGAAACGGCGGCGGGATCCCGCCGGCCGTGCTCGCCGACGCGAGTGCGGCGGTCGAGCGCGAGGCGCGTTCTCTCGCCCACGCCGTCGACGCGATCGCCGAGCACGGCGCCGAGGTGAAGGACGTGGACGAGGGGCTGATCGATTTCCCGGCACTCCATCAGGGCGAGACCGTCCTCCTTTGCTGGATGCTCGGCGAGGACGAGATCCGCTACTGGCACCGGATCGACGACGGCTTCGCCGGCCGGCGGCCGGTGGAAGAGTTGGACGAGCCCGCGTCGAAGTAGGAAGACCGCATGCCGTCCTGGCACCGCATCGTCATCGCCGCAGCAGTCTTCGCCGCCGTGTGGCTGGTGGAGCGCGCCGTCGGCTGGTGGCTCAGCCGTCGCACGCTGCCGCCTGAGGCGATGACGCGCTATCGCGTGTTGCGGCGCGCCATCAGCACGGCGATCCTCGTCATCGGCTTCTTCTCGGCGCTGCTCGTCATTCCGGAGGTGCGTGCCGTCGCAGGGGGGCTCCTGGCCTCCTCCGCCGTGCTGGCCCTCATCGTCGGCTTCGCGTCGCAGCGCACGCTCGCGAACTTCGTCGCCGGCATCCTCATCGCGCTCACGCAGCCCATCCGGCTCGGCGACCGTGTGAGCTACGGCGGCGTCGACGGCGTGATCGAGGACATCGGCTTGACGTACACGTTCATCCGCACGACCGACGGGTCGCGGCTCGTCGTCCCGAACGACAAGCTCGCCTCCGACACCATCCTCAACTCCTCCATCCGCAACCGGGAGACGCTCGCGGAGATCACCGTTCAGCTGCCGCTCATCTGCGATCTCGATGCCGCCGTCGACGCACTGCGGGATGAGGTGGCCGGGGAGCGCGACGCGGTCGTCGCTGTCACCGGCCTCGACGCAAACGCCACGGTGACCGTCCGCGCCGCGGCGCCCGACGCGGCCGCTGCGCTGCGACTCGAGAGCGAGCTCCGCTTGCGTGCGCACGCTCGGCTGCGCACGCTCGGCGTCTTCGGATGAGCGCCTACCGCCGCCGCAAGCGCCGCGGCCAGATCCGGAAGCTCCGGACGCGTAAGCGCCTCATCGTCGTCGCGCTCCTCGTCGCCCCCTTCGTGCTCGTCGCTGCGACACTCGGCGGAGAGGCGGTGTTCGGCTCGAGCTGCAACCTCAGCGCGCTTCGCCCCGTTGCGGTTGGACAGAACTCCGTCGTGTATGCCGCCGACGGCTCGGAGCTCGGCGTCATCCCCGCCGAGCACAACCGCACGCCGGTGTCGTGGGGACACATCAGCTCGTGGGTGCCGAAGGCGACGGTGGCGATCGAGGACAGACGATTCTATGAGCACGGCGGCATCGACCCGATCGGCATTGCGCGAGCCCTTGTTGCCGATGTGCGCGCCGGCAAGATCGTGCAGGGCGGCTCGACCATCACGCAGGAGCTTGTGCGCAACCTCTATCTCTCGCGTGCGCAGACCCTGCAGCGCAAGCTCACGGAGGCGTGTCTTGCGATCAAGCTCGGCCGGCACTGGTCGAAACAGCACATCCTGACCGCGTATCTCAACCAGGTGTACTACGGCAATCACGCGTACGGCATCGAGGCGGCGGCGGAGACGTACTTCTCCGAGCCCGCCCGCGCGCTGACCCTCGACCAGGCGGCGCTGCTCTCGGGGCTGCCGCAGGCACCGTCCATCTACGACCCGTTCGTCCGGCCGGAAGACGCCCTTGTGCGCCGCGACGACGTGTTGCACGCGATGCTCGTCAACGGCGACATCAGCTCCGAGCAGTACATCGCGGCACGAGCCGACCGCCACCTCGATCTTCACCCGGGCACCCGGTATACGTCGATCCACGAGCCGTACTTCTTCGGCTATGTCGAGGATCTCCTGCAGCAGGCGTACGGGACGAACACCGTGCGTGAGGGTGGCCTGAGGGTGTACACGACCATTCGCCCCGGATTGCAGCGAGCTGCGACGGTGGCCGTGACGCACGTCCTCGACCGGCCGACCGACCCGGCGGCTGCGATCGTCTCGATCGACCCGAGCAACGGTGCAATTCGCGCCATGAGCGCGGTGACGCCCGGCAAGACGGGCAACCAGTTCAACTTCGTCACGAGCGGTGCGCGCCAGCCCGGATCCACCTTCAAGACGATTGCTCTCACTGCGGCGGTGTCGGAAGGGTTGAACCCGTTCACGACGACGTATCTGTCGGCGCCGTTCTACTACGCGCCGCTGAAGTGGAACGTGCAGACGTACGAGCACACCTATGCCGGCGTCGAACTGCTGTCGAGCGCGACGGTCCAGTCGGACAACACGGTGTACGCGCGGCTCGCGCTCGACGTCGGCGCGCAGAACATCGTCGACATGGCGCGCAAGCTCGGCATCCGCACGTCGGTGTTGACGCCGAATCCGTCCATCGCGCTCGGTGCGGAGAGCGTGACGCCGCTCGAGGAGGCGAGTGCCTACGCGACGCTCGCGGCGGGCGGCGTCTATTCGAAGCCGATGGCGATCACGAAGGTCGTGCTTCCCAACGGGAAGGTGGACACGAGCGCCG
>Ga0307372_10002022_pt1 | contig 34278 bp, 33 predicted proteins | sample OX1MG_FD_202533 | JGI IMG/M metagenome (GOLD analysis project Ga0307372, IMG submission 202533) | Soil microbial communities from Risofladan, Vaasa, Finland - OX-1 | ecosystem: Environmental > Terrestrial > Soil > Coastal area > Acid sulfate soil | place: Finland: Risofladan, Vaasa | collected... | reverse complement strand
CGGCAAAAGCGCATCGGGATGCAGCCGGTGATCATGGTGCGCGACGGCGCCGGGCAGGTGCATCTGCTGCTCAACCGATGCCGTCATCGCGGCGCGATGGTCTGCAACGAGGAGCGCGGCAACGCGCGTGCGTTTCGCTGCGCGTACCATGGCTGGACCTACAAGCTCGACGGGACGCTGGCCGGGGTGCCGTATCCGGACGGCTATGACGAGAGCTTCCGGCGCGAGGAGTTCGGGCTGGCGCGGGTGCCGCGGATGGCCGAGTATCGGGGCTTCATCTTCGGCAGCCTGAGCCCCGCTGGCATCACGCTCGACGAGCATCTCGGCCGCGCGCGCGAACAACTCGATCTGTTCGTCGGGCTGTCGGACGCCGACGAGGTCGTCGCCGATTGTGGGGTTCACAAGTACGACTATCGCGCCAACTGGAAACTCCAGGTCGAGAACGCGATGGACGGCTACCACGCCATCACGCTGCACGATTCCTTTCTCGGCATCCTCGCCGAGCGCGCCAGGCAGCATCACGCCGCCGACGACTACAAAGGCCAGTTCGAGGGCAGCCGCTTCGCCGTCACGCGCGATCTCGGCGGCGGCCATGTGATGCTGGACTACTGGAACCGGCTCTACGACGCGCTCAACAACGATCCGATCCCCGACGTCGAGCCGACCACCGTCGCCGGACGCGCCCATTTCGATGAGCTGGTGCGCCGCTTCGGCCAGGTCCGTGCCGCCCATAATCTCATGCAGGGGATGACGCATACGCTCATCTTTCCGAATCTGATCCTGATCGGAATCCAGATGCGCGTGGTCCATCCGGTGCGCGTCGACCGCAGCGAGGTCGACGTTTATCCGGTGCGGCTCAACTGGCTGAGCGAGGCCGTCAACGCGACCCGCCTGCGCGGCCATGAGGCGTTCTTCGGCCCCGCCGGATTCGGCGGCCCCGACGACGTCGAGGTCTTCGAGCGCGTGCAGATGGGGTTGCGGGCCGACCTGCTGGCGCCGTGGTTGATGCTCGCGCGCGGGATGCATCGCGAGCGTCGCGATAGCGATGGCACGCTGATCGGCGAGCGGACCGACGAGGTGACCCAGCGCGGTATCTGGCGCCAATGGATGAAGGTGATGACGGGCGACGCGCCGGCACGACGGCCGCGAGCGCGGGCCCATAAACCGGCCGCACTCCGCCACGCTGAGCCGGTCGGCCCGGACCTGCGCTGAGCTGGGTATCAGGGCGCAAGAATCGACCGGGATCCGTTGGCTGGTGATCGAGCACTCCCCCATCAAGGCCTATTTCAACTATGCCGGACTGAACTGGCCGAGCGCGGAAATTGCCGACGTCTGCCGCGACGCGGAGCAGCGCTTCCGAGGCCTGCGCTTCAGCCCGGGCGGCCTCGACGAGTACGGCGCGATGATGCTTCGCGCCAAAGGCAGCATCGCCCATCTGCTCGGTCTTCAGGACCACCGGCGCGACGGGATTTTCTTTCTCCCCAACGCCACGACCGGGCTGAGCCTGATTCTGAGCGCGCTACTGTCGGCGCTCGGCGCCGATGAGTTGGTGGTGACCTCGGACCAGGAGCATCCGGCGGTCGAGCGGATTCTCGAGCGCGCAGTGGGCAGGCGGATTCAGGTTGAGCGGATAAGCGCCGCCTCCGCCGATGGATTCGTCGAGCAACTGGCCGCACGCTGCCGGGAGCGGCGGCCGGCATTCGTCGTGCTCTCGCAGGTCTCCTATAAGGACGGCCGGGTGCTGCCGATTTCCCGCCTTGCGGAAATTCTCGCGGCGCCGCGTGTCCCGTTGATCATCGACGGCAATCAGGCGATCGGACAGATTCCTGTCGATCTCTCCGCGCTGAGCTATGCCGCCTACGTGTTCTCGGGACACAAGTGGTTATGCGCACCGATGGGCACCGGCGCTGCGAGCATCAACCCGGATTTTTTTCAGCCTCGCCACCGCGCCGTCCTCGAGACCCTCGGCGACCTGCAAAACGGGACGTTGAGCTATGTCGCGATCGCTGGACTCGAAGCCGGATGCGGCGTGGCGGCGCGTTCGCTTGGGGAGCGCATCGCACGCCTGACGCAGCTCAGACACCGGATCGTTGACGCGCTCCGCGATCTACCCCGGGTCGCGGCGCCGGATTGGAACGGTCCCATCGCGCCGGGAATCGCATCGCTGTTGATGCCCGAAGAGTTGCCGTCATCGGAGCTGGCGGAGCGCCTGTTCGCCCGCCACGGCGTGGCGGTCAAAGCCTTCATCCCCCCGGAGCGTCCCAACGCGATTCGGATCTCGTGGGCGCCTTCGACCACCGAGGCCGAAGTTGAACTGCTTATCGAAGCGCTGAAGGCGGAGCTAGCGTGAGGCCCTGAGTTGTCGAGGGCGTTAGGCGTCTACGGTCCCGGCGGGCCGCCGGAAACCGGCGTGGTCGGATTCCCGATCCGCGGGAGCACCGCAGAGGCGCCGGGCGCGTCGGCGCGGATGAAAACGATCAGCATCCCCTGCGCGTAGCGCGGGCCGCCGAGAATCAGAAAGGCGTGATTGGGCAGCTTGAGCTCGGTCGACATCTCGGGCCGATCGCCCTGGAACAGCACCAGCTCCATCACGATCATGTCGCCGACGACCCGATGGGGCGCGACGTGCAGGATGCGGCCGCCCGGCAGCGTGAAGGCGATCATCTTGCCGCAACTGGTGTTCTTGCGCTCGCTCTTAAGTAGCCGATAGGTGCTGTAACTGAAGGGCAGGGTCCGCAGGCGCGGGGTCATCGAGGCGAGCCGCGGGTCGACGCCCTCGTTGGTGTCCGCCGCCATCACCGAGTCGATCGTTACCTTGACCTGACGCGGCTTGTCACCGGCGGTACTCTGGACGGCAAAAGCGAGAACTCCGGCGAAAGCAAGGACCACACCTGACCAGCGCGCTAACATCACGTCTCGGTATCGCTCGAAATCCTGCTATCGCCCGGACTGCTGGTCAGGAACCCAGATGACCGTGGTATCGCTACGCGGCTCGCTCCACACGGCGACCGCCGGGTTTGCCGATTCGAGCCGCGAGATTATCGCGTGCGAATCCTCCGCCAAGGCATCTTCGACCGGCGCGACCGCGACCGGCGCGACCGCGGCCTGCGCCAGAGTCCGATGGGCCGGGGCGCTGGCCGCAACCTGCACGCTGTGCCGGGTCGCATACTGGCGTACATAGGGGGTGAGTATGATGGCGGTCAGGGCGGCCATCGCGATTGCGGCCGAGGCCAGCGACAGGCCCGGATTGAGCCGTTCGTCGAGCGATTCGAGCCAGTTCCCGAAGCGCGACCACAGCGACGGTCTCAGATGACTGATACGAGCCTGGACGGCCGCGGTGAAGCCGGCGAGCGGGATCAAGTCGACGGTGGATTCGAGGGTATCGCGCAGCTGGGTGCCGAGCGAGCTGAAATCAGCGGTCTCGCGTTCGCAGTCGGTACATTCGGCTAGATGGCGGGCGACGCTGAGCAGTTCAGGCGGTTCCAGCTCTCCGTCGCCGAACGCGCTCAAGAGCGGGCGAATCTCACTACAGTCGGGCATCCCAGCTCAATCCTTGTTGTTCAGATCCTTAAGCGCGTCGCGCAGCCGATTACGCGCATAATGCAGCCTGCTCATCACGGTTCCGCGCGGACACTGCAGCACCTCGCTAATCTCGTCGTAGGAGAGCCCCTCAACTTCCCGTAGCAGTATCACGGCGCGGTGTTCCGGGGTCAACTCCTGCAAGGCTTCCTGGATCCGGTGACTAAGCTCGCTGCGCGCGACGGCGCGAAATGAATCGCCGTGCGCACTGGGCAGGCGTCCCAGCTCGGTCTCGGCCTCCTCGCCCCGCACCAGCGGATGGCGCCCCTCATGGCGCCGGAAGTCGATCGCGATATTGGCCGCGATCCGGTAGAGCCAGGTCGAAAAGCTCGAACGCGATTCGAATCTTGGCAGATTCTGAAAGGCGCGAACGAAAGTCTCCTGAGCCAGTTCAAGCGCATCGTCCTGATTATGAACCACCGCCAGAGCTACGCCGACCACGCGCCGTTGATAGCGCTCGACCAGCACGCCGAAGGCCTTCGCGTCCCCTTTTCTGGCCCGCTCTATTAACTCGGCCTCGTCCCCCTCTGGGCGGCTAGGTGTTCTCAATTTAATTAGACGCCGTTCGCTGGCGTGAAATTCAGCCCGCTACTGATTCTTTATCGGCCATTTCAGCCCAGTTTAGTCCCCATTTGAGCTCGACTCTGAGCGGAACCGTGAGCGCTGCCGCGCCTTCCATCGCCTCGCGTACGACCCCAGAGGCCGCCTTGAGCGCGGTCTGCTCGACCTCGAGCAGCAGCTCATCGTGGACCTGGAGCACCATGCGGGTGTCCAGTTCTGCCTCGCCGAGGGCGCGATGTACCCGCAGCATCGCGACCTTCATCAGGTCCGCCGCGCTGCCCTGGATCGGCGCGTTGATCGCAATCCGCTCGGCCTGCGCCCGTGACCCGCCCTGCGGGCTGTTAAGCTCCGGAAGATATCGGCGCCGCCCATACATCGTGGCGACGTAGCCGCGTTCGCGGGCCAGACGCAGGGTCTCGTCGAGCCAGGCGCGGACGCCGGGCAGGCGCTCGAAGTAGCGCTTTATGTAATCAGAAGCCTCGCTCAACGCAATGCCGAGTTCGCCGGCCAAGCGCTGCGGACCCATCCCATAGACGATGCCGAAGTTAATCACTTTGGCCAGGCGGCGCGCCTCGGCATCGACCTGGTCCGGATTGATCCGAAGGATTTCGCAGGCCGTCCGGATGTGGATGTCTTCGCCGCGCGAAAAAGCCTCGATTAGCGTCTTATCGCCCGATAGATGGGCCAGCACTCGCAGCTCGATTTGCGAGTAATCCGCCGACAGCAGCAGCACTCCGATCCGCGGGGCGAAGGCCCGGCGAATCCGTCGTCCCGCCTCGCTTCGGGTCGGGATATTCTGCAGGTTCGGCTCGCTCGAGCTGAGCCGGCCGGTGGCCGTCACCGCCTGGTGGAATGACGTATGGAGCCGGCCATCGGCGGGATCGACCAGGTTCGGCAGCGCGTCGGCGTAGGTCGACTTCAACTTCGAGAGCGCCCGATATTCGAGCAGCTTGCGCGGCAGCTCATGCATCGACGCCAGCCGCGTCAGAGTATCGACGTCGGTCGAGTAGCCGCTCTTGGTCTTCGAGAGTCCCTTGGTCGGCAGCTTGAGCTCATCGAACAGCACGTGCCGGAGCTGGATGGGCGAGTTCAGGTTGAATTGATGACCGGCAAGGGCAAAGCCTTCGCGCTCCAGCCGCTCCAGCTCGGCGCCGAACTCGGTTGCGACATTGCGCAGCGCCTCGATCTCGATCCCGATTCCGGTCTGCTCCATCTCGGCCAGCAGCGCCGCGATCGGCAGCTCGATGTCGCGGAACAGCGCGCCGAGCCCGTCGGCTTCGAGCCGGGGCAGCAACGCCTCGCGCAAGGCCGCCACCACCTGCGGTTCGGAGCCGCCCGCGCCGCGCCCGCCGAGCGGCGCCAGGTATTGATGATAGAGGTCGGCGATCGACGGTTCGGGTTTGCCCGGATTGACCAGGAAACCCGCCAGCATCGCGTCGAAATCGACCCCGCCGGGCACAACGCCGTAACGGTTCAGGCGCTTTATCTGATCTTTGAGATCGTGGCAGCTCTTGGCCGGCGTCTCGGCGGCTAGCAGCTCGGCGGTCCTGGCGATCGCGCCGGCCGCGATCACGTAGCTGTGCGCGCCGCCCTCGGCCGCCAGCTTGAGCCGCTCCTCGCCGTCGCTGTCGGCGGCGGCAAGATGGAACGCGATCCGCGCCGCCCGCTTGAGCTCGGCAATCGCCGCCGCCAGCTCGTCCGCTCCCAGCGCCTGCTCGCCCGCGCCGTCGCCGCCCAGCGGCAGCGATTGTTGCGAGGGTGCGAGCTCGGCCAGCAGCGATCCGAATTCGAGTTCGCGCAACAGCTCGGCGGCGGCCTGCTCGTCGACGCCCGGCCAGGTCAGCTCCTCGGGCTCGGTCGCGATCGCGACGTCGGTGTCGATTCGCACCAGCTTGCGCGCCAGCTCGACGTCGGCGCGATACGCGAGGAGCAGCGGGCCGAGTTTTTTCGCGCCGCGCACGCCGGCCGCTTCCAGTTGATCGAGATTCTCGTACAGCCGCTCGAGCGATCCGAAATGGCGAATCAGCGCGGTGGCAGTCTTCTCGCCGATGCCGGGCACGCCCTTGACGTTGTCGATCGCATCGCCCATCAGCGCCATCACGTCGACCAGCGCCGCGGGCTCGAGGCCGAAGCGCTCGCGCACCTCGCGGACGCCGGTGCGCTTGTCGCGCATGGTGTCCCACAGGTTGATAGTGGGCGCGACCAGTTGCATGAAATCCTTGTCGGCCGTGACGATCGTGGTGTCGAACTTGCGCTTGGCCGCGCGTATCGCGAGCGTCCCGATCACGTCGTCGGCCTCGACCCCGTCGAGCATCAGGCGGCGGATACGGAAGGCTTCCACCACGCGATGAATATAGGGAATCTGCACCGCCAGGTCGCCGGGCATCTCGGCGCGGTTGGCCTTGTAGGATTCGAACAGGTCGTCGCGAAAGGTTTTCTTGGGCGAATCGAAGACGATTGCGATATGGGCGGGGCGCGCCTCCTTGAGCAGCTTGAACAGCATTCGGATGAAGCCGTAGACCGCGTTGGTCGGCATCCCGCGCGAGTTGTTGAGCTGTGGCAGGGCGAAGAAGGCGCGGAAGATATAACCCGATCCGTCTACCAGACAGAGATCCTTGCGCTCGGCGGCCATCGTATCGAAGCTAATCGAACCGCGCCGCCCGCAAAAGCCCGCCGTGAACGGCCGACGCGGCGTCGTGTGCCGGGTGGGTTCTGGAGGCGCCGCGCGCTAATCGGCGCGTCAGATGAGGACTGCGGCCCTGCCGCTTTCAGAGCGAACGATCGCGATGTTGGCAGCGGCGTTCAACGCGCCGCAGTGAATCAGACGCCGCGGCCTAGGGGCGGGCCTCGAAGACCATATTGAAGGGCGTCTCGGCGACGCGCCGGAAGCGGGCGAAGCCGCCCGCCGTCACCACTTCCCGAATACGCTTTTCACCGGCCTGCGCGCCGAGCGCGAGTCCCACCTCCTGCGCGCGCGAGGCCGGCGTGCAAACCATCGTCGAAGCGGCATAGGCGAAGCGGCCGATCGGGTTCAGATTGTCAGCCAGCCGATCGTGCGCGAAGGGTTCCACGATCATCCAGGTCCCGTCTTTCTCCAGCGTCTCGAGCACATGCGCCGCGACTCCCACCGGATCGCCCATGTCATGGAGACAATCGAAGCATGCCACCAGCTCGAACTTTCCCGGAAAATCCTTCGCACTGGCTTGCTGGAAGCTGAGGTTGCCGGCGACGCCGGCTTCGTGCGCGGCGGCGGCGGCGCGGTCGAGCGAGGGCTGATGATAGTCGAAACCGACGAAGCTCGAACGCGGAAAAGCCTTCGCCATCAGGACGGTGGTGACGCCGTGGCCACATCCGACATCCGCCACGCGCGCGCCGCGCGCGAGTTTCTCGCCGACGCCCTCTAGCGCCGGCAGCCATTGCGTCAAAAGATGGGCTGCGTAGACCGGGCGGAAAAATCGTTCCGTGCCGCTGAACAAGCCAGCGTCATGCTCGTGCCATCCGACCCCGCGGCCGCTCTTGAAGGCTTCCCGGATTTTCGGTTCGTCTCTGATGACCGCGCTGACGATTTCGAATGCCCCCGGCACGAAGGCCGGGCTGCCCTCGGTGGCGAAGACCAATTCCTGCTCGGGCGTCATCAGATAGCGGCCGCTCGCGGACTGGTAATCGAGGTAGCCGGAGGCGGCCTGTTGAGCCAGCCATTCGCGTACGTAGCGCTCGTCGCAGCCGGTCTTGTGGGCCAGTTCGACGGAGTCGATCGGCCCCGCACCCGCAAGCGCGCGATAAAGCCCGAGCCGGTCGCCGGCGATTACCAGCGCGGCGCCCATCGCGGCGCCTAAATCGCCGAGCATCTTCTCCACCAACTTCTGGAGCGCCGTTTGATCGATCGCCATCAGCTTTCTCCCGCGAGCAGGCTGTCGAATCTAAGGCCGCTTTTACGCTTCCAAGCTAACTTAAGTAAACCCTGCGCGCCAAAGTTCGGAACCATGCCGGGCCGGCTGTTATTGACAGTGCGGCCCGCGTACGGTTAAACGGATAGTCGTTCGCTGTTCCGGATCGAATTAACCGGACCTGTCCATCGTCAATTAAATTTCGAACAGCTGACGGGATGGCGGCCCGGCGGCAACTTACATGATTGAAGTCAAGAAGCTGAACAAAAGCTACGGCGATTTCGTGGCGATCCGCGACGTTTCGTTCACCGCCGAGCAGGGCCAGATTCTCGGGTTCCTCGGTCCCAACGGCGCCGGCAAGACCACCACGATGCGGATTATCACGGGCTTCATGCCGGCCACCTCGGGCAGCGTACTGATCGACGGGCTCGATTCGTTCCGCCAGTCGCTCGAAGCGCGCCGCCGGATCGGCTACCTGCCCGAAAGTCCACCGCTGTACAACGAGATGCGCGTGCGGGGCTACCTGCGGTTCGTCGCCAAGCTGCGCGGTGTCGAGCGGCCGGAGGTCGAGGGCGCGGTCGACCACGTGGTCGAGGTCTGCGGACTCCAGGCGGTCGCCGATCGGATTTGCGGACAGCTCTCCAAGGGCTACCGGCAGCGGGTCGGACTCGCCCAGGCGCTGATCCATAATCCGCCCGTGCTGGTGCTCGACGAGCCGACCATCGGACTCGACCCGCGGCAGATTCACGAGATTCGCGATCTCATTCGCGGCTTCGCCAAGCAGCGCACGATCGTACTGTCGACCCATATCCTGCCCGAGGTTTCGCAGATCTGCGACAAGGTCGTGATCATCAACGAGGGGCGGGTGGTGCTCGAAGAAAGCCTGGCGCAGATTCCGGCCGGTACTTCGCTCGAAGATCTGTTCTTGAGCACGATCGCCAAGGAGTATCACCAGCCGATTGACGCCGAGGAAACGCTCGAAGAGGTGGGAGCCGGGCGCGGCTGATTGCGAACATGAGGAATACCCTGACAATTACCGCCAAGGAGCTGCAGAGTTATTTCGTCCAGCCGATTGCCTACGTGGTGATGGCGGTGTTTCTGCTGCTCGGCGGATGGTTCTTCTTTGTGCTGGTGCGGCGCTTCGATCTGCTGATTCACATCTACTCCGCGATGCAGAATCAGCAGGGACTGGCGGGGCTCAACCTGAACCAGGCCGTGATCTCGCCGCTGCTGCAGGACCTCTCGATCGTGCTGGTGATCCTGGTGCCGGCCATCACCATGCGATCGTTCGCCGAGGAGAAGCGGGTCGGCACCTACGAGCTGCTGCTGACCGCGCCGATCCGGACCGGCGAGATCGTGGCGGGCAAGTTCCTGGCCGCGGCGGCTTTCATGTTGATCATGATCGCGCTGTCGGGCATCTACCCGTTGATTCTGGCGATGTTCGGCAATCCCGAGCTCGGCGTGTTGAGCGCGGCGTGGTTGGGGATGTCGCTGCTGGCGCTCTCCTTCGTCTCGATCGGGCTGTTCACCAGCTCGCTCACGCAGAACCAGATTATCGCGGCCATCACCTGCTTCGGCGTGCTGCTGCTGTTGTACGTGATCTCGTGGCCCGCGGAGCTGGGCAGCGCGACGCTCGGCAACGTGCTGCGCTACCTGGCCCTGCCGGAGCATTTCGGCCAGATGCTCAAGGGCGTAATCGACACCACCGATATCGTCTATTTCCTGAGTGTGATCCTGGTGGCGCTGTTCCTGACTCAACGCTCGGTTGAGTCGGCGCGCTGGCGTTAGGAGCGGGGCGGATGGGCGGCTCCAGTTCGATAGTCTACGGAATTCTCGGCCTCGTCCTGCTGATCTTTGCGCTGGTCGATTATATCGCCGCACCCGGCTTCCGCTTCTTTTTTCTGTTCAACCTGGTGCTCGGGGTGTTCGCGATCATCGTCTGGGCGACCTCGAGCCGCACCTCGATAACCGCGCTGGCCGGGCGGCGCAGTGCCCGTTACGGCGCCAACGCCGCGATCTACTCGATCGCTTTCGTCGCGCTGCTGGTGGCGGTCAACTTCATCTCGACCCTGCACCATCATCGCTTCGACCTGACCTCGAATCACGTTTACAGCCTCTCCAGTCAGTCCGTGAAAGTGGTCAAGGAGCTCAAGAAGCCGCTCAAGTTTTACGGCTTCTTTGCCGCTGGCCAAGATCCGAAGGCCGCTCAGCTGTTCGACAGCTACGCCTATAACTCGCCGCTGGTCTCCTACCAGATGGTTGATCCGGACCGCCATCCCGAGCTGGCCGAGAAATACAAAGTCTCGGTGATGAACACCGTCCATATCCAGTACGGCGGCGACAACAGCGGCGACGGCACCAACGTCACCGATCTGTCCGAGGCGGCGCTGACCAACGGTATCATCCGCGTCACCAAGAGCACCCACAAGGTCGCCTGCTTCGCGCAGGGCGAAGGCGAACCCGACGTCGACGACAGCCGGGCCGCGACCGGCTTCGGCCAGCTCAAGACCGCGATGGAGGGCGAGAGCTTCGAGGTTCACAAGCTGCTGCTTGCGACCCTCCCGGCAGTGCCGGCGGATTGCTCGCTGCTGATTGTCGCGGGGCCGACCCGTCCGCTGCTCAAGCACGAGCTCGATATCATCGACGGCTACCTGAAGAAGGGCGGGCGGGCGATCGTGATGATGCGGCCGCCGAACCCGGCCGATCCGGGAGTCGAGTCGGGGCTGGTGAATCTGCTCGACGGGTGGGGCGTAAAGGCCGGCGACGACATCGTGGTCGACCAGGTGCTGCGGCTCTTCCAGGGGCCGGCGCTGGGGCTGAATCCAATCGTCGATACTTACGGGCCGCATCAGATCACGCTCAACTTCGATCAGCGCACGGTGTTCCCGATGACGCGCTCGGTCGAGCCGATCACGCCGCTCAAGCCGGGCTTGCAGGTCATATGGCTGGCGAAGACCAGCCCGACCTCGTGGGCCGAAACCGACCTGGTCGATCTCTTCCAGCATCAGACCGCCAAGCTCGACGCCAAGGATCGCAAGGGACCGATCACGGTCGCCGACGTGGTTAGCGCCGACTTGAAACCGCTCGGCTGGGGCAACGGCACCGCGCAGATGGTGGTGTTCGGCGATACCGAACTGGTCAATAATCAGTACCTCGACAACTTCTTCAACCGTGACCTGTTCATGAACAGCGCCGACTGGCTGGTCGGCGAGACCAGTGGGATCTCGATTCGGCCGCGCACCATGCGGGCCTCGCGTCTGGCGCTGACCGTAACCCAGTTCAGCATCGTCTTCGCGCTGTCGGTGCTGCTGCTGCCCGAGTTGCTGATAATCGCCGGTATCATGGTCTGGTGGCGACGCCGCACCTGATCGCTTGCGCTCGCCTGGTAACGCTCAATGTCGCTGCGCAACACGATAATCGTCCTCATCCTGCTGATCGTCGTTGGCGGCTACGCGCTGATCATCGGGCTCGGCAGCAAGCCGATTCCGCCGCCCACGCTGCTCAAGTTCAAGGACAAAGACGTTACCGCGATCGAACTCAAGTATCCCGACCGCGAAGTGCTGCTGCGCCGCGGCGCTGACGGCGGCTGGCAAATCGAAAAACCGATCGAGGCCAAGGCCGATCGGGCCACGGTCAAGACGCTGATCAACGCGATCGCCAACTGCCAGCTCAAGGAAACGCTCGAGCAGAAGCCGGCGGACCTCGCGCCCTTCGGCCTCAAGAATCCGCGCGCGCTGGTGACGGTGACGATCAAGGGCAAGGGCGCGCTGCCGCCCATCGAGCTCGGCAACAAGACCCCGGTTGGATACTCGGCCTATGCGCGGGTGGGCGACAAGCCGGCGGTAGTGCTGGTGGCGGAATCGTTCTCTGCCGACATGATGAAGACCGCCAACGACTTTCGCGATCGCTCGCTGATGAATTTCAAGGTCGATCAGGTAGAGCAGTTCGCGATCGACCATCATGACGGCGCCGAACTCGAGCTCTCGCGCACTGGCGACAAGTGGCAGATCCTGAAACCCGCCCCCTACCAGGCCGATCCGACCATCGTGCTGAGCGCGCTGAGCGCGCTCGCCGACCTGCGCGTCGCCGACTTCATCGTCGATAATCCGACCAACCTCGCCGAGTACGGGCTCGACCAGCCGCGCTTCACGATCACGGTCTATACCGGCAAGCACGGTGAGTCACAGGAGCTCAAGTTCGGCAAGGACGAGATCGGTGGCAAGGACGGTATCTACGTGCAGCGGGCCGGAAATCCCGCCATCTTCACGATCTACAAGGAATCGCTCAACGCTTTCGATAAGTCGCTGAACGAATTCCGCGACAAGACCGTGCTTTCTTTCGAACCCTCCAAGGTCGGGCGCGTCGACGTTGAGAATGCGATGGAGCGGTATACGATCACGCGCGTCGCCAAGGGCTGGACCATCACCTGGAACGGCAAGACCGAGCCGGCCAAGACCGCGGTGGTCGAGAACTTTCTTGACCAGATCAGGTTTTTGAAGGGTACCTCGATCGTGGCGGATCCGATGGTCGACGAGGCCAAGTTCGGGATGGACCAGCCGCGCGTCTTGATCCGGGTTTTCGATCGCAAGGGTCAGCAGATCGGCCAGCTAAAGCTCTCGACTACCCTGGTTGCCAGTCGGGGGCCGAACGGCGGGCCGAAGGGCAATCAGGAATTTCCCTACGCGGCGTCGTCGGCCAGTCGCGCGGTCTACGCGATCGACAGCTACGACTACAGTCAAATCAACAAGACCGTTTTCGATTTCGGCTTCGACCACGGCAAGCCGCACAGCGCCGCGACGTCCACGCCATCGAAGTAGCGCGTCCGCCGGCCGGGAAATCAGGCCTCGGCGATGACGTGGGCAATCGCGCCGAGCGCGGTATGCGTGATGCTCAGATGGAAGCGGCTCACCTTCCTGCGGCGTGCGAACTCGGCAGCCTTGCCCGACAGCGCGATAGTCGGCGCGTGTCCGCGCTCGCGCACTACCTCGATATCGCGCCATCCGACCTGGCGGTTCCACCCGGTGCCGAGCGCCTTCATCGTCGCTTCCTTGGCGGCGAATCGCGCTGCGTAGCTCTGGAAGCGGCCGCGGCCGCGCGACTCGCAGTAGGCAACCTCGCGCTCGGTGAACACCCGGGCGCGAAAGCGCGCACCGGTGGCGGGGCGCTCGAGCGCCGCTTTGACGCGCTCCACTTCGATCAGATCGATCCCGGTACCGACTATCTCCGCCATCTCATGCGCCCGTATCCTGAGCTGCAGCCCGCGTACTTGCGGCTGCGCGTACCGCGATTCTATTGTGCAGGCGAAGCGGATTCATCAGGGAGACTTTCGTATGGCCAAACTGCTCGTCACCGTCAACAAGGCCCGCTGCGTCATGAGCGGCGATTGCGTGGAGAACGCACCGAGCGTCTTCCAGCTCGACGAAGAGGGCAAGTCCGAGGTCTATGACCAGAGCGGCGCGCCCGATGAGGTGATTCTCGCCGCAGCGCGTTCATGCCCGGTCAAGGCGATTACCGTGGTCGACCAGGAGAGCGGCGCCCAGCTCGTACCGATGCCGAGGAAATGAGGCGGCGACACCGCGCGCCTCACAGTGGGCCGAAAAGCTTCGCATAGGAGCGCCGCTCCCGAAACGCGATCGCGCTGGGCTCGGACGGCAACTCGGCGACCTCGCCGAGGTCGAGTATCATGCACTTTATCGAGCCGCCGCCCTTGGCCAGAAACTCGCTTACGTTGACCAGCACCGGCTCGACCCCGCGCTCGCGGATTCGGCTCAGCAGAGCGTCGCTGACCCCCTCGGGCAGCAGCAGGTAGAGCTGGCCCCGGTCGTCGACCTGAAACGAGTTGGCGGCGTACAGTGCGCCATCGCGTTCCGAGAGCTCAATCAGATCGCGACCGAACTCCGACCGCAGCAGTTGGCGTGAAGCTTCTTTCAGCCCCGGCAGGTAGGCGAGCAGAAATTCGCGCCGGGGGCCGAACGAAGACAGCACGGTATCGCCGTGATAGTGCGCTTCGAGCGCCAGCTCCAGGGCGAGGATCGGCCGCGCGCCGACGATCGGCGCAAGCTCGTCGATCGCGCCGCGATCGGAACGAAAGCCGTAGATCCGCCGCCACGGCGGAATTCCGAATCGCGCCACGAATCGTTGCCGTTCGATCGAACCATAGGTGAAGATCATGAAACGGCCGGCCGGAAAGAAATCCGCCTCGCCTTCGAAGCGATGGGCGATGTCGCGCGTCGCGAAGCCCATCGCGCGCATGAACGGCCGGTAGACCTCACGCTCGGCCGCGCGCGTCGCCAGCAGGTTCGCGAGGTAGAAAATTCCGCCCGCTCCGCCCGGCGGGAACCGAAACCCGGCGTTGGCCGGATAGACCAGGCCGGTCAGCGCCGGATGAGGCTCGACGACGCAGATCGCGCTGCCGTGAGCGACCAGCGCGCGCGCGAGCGCGTGCCATTGCCGGCGCGCCCGTTCCGGATCGACCCGCTTTTTGATCCCGAGCAGGTTGCGGGTATGCGGGTTGGCGCCGCCCCGCACCGAAAAGTAGCGCGGGTCGCCCATCACAATCGCCTTCGGCATCGCCGGCCTCGGGAGCGGCGCCCGCAGCGGCGCCGGGCGCGATCGGCTCCCAGAGCGCGCCCGGGCGCGCTCGCCTATTTGCGCGCGAACTCGACCAGCGTCTCGACTTCCGGCGGACCCGCGACCAAATCCTTAATCTTGCCGAACATCGCCGCCATGTGCGGAGTCTTGCGATGAAATTCGAAGGCGGCCGCGTCCTTGTAGACTTCGTAGACCATGATCACGGTCGGGTCGGTGGTCGAACGATGCATGACGTAGGTCAGCGTATCGGGCTCCTGGCGAACATTCGCCGCCATCTCGGTGCAGGCCTGTTCGACCTGCTTTTCGGATCCCGGCTTGGCTTTTAATTTTGCGATTACGGTCAACGGCATGATCCTGAACCTCGTTTGCGGCGATCGAAAATCGCCGGTTGCTGATACTATGTCCCTCGATTCTCATAGTGAGCATCACGCGGCTTTGCAAGTTCGGAGCGGAGCGCCGCTTTCCTTCGGCCGCGTGCTCGGCTAGCAAAAGGATGAACCGGCTCTCGATGGCGATGGAGCGAGCATCATGATCGGATTCGAGCTTAGCGAGGAGCAGCGAGCGCTCAAGGCGCTGGCGCGGCGTTTCAGCGAGCAGGAGATCATCCCGCGCGCCCGCGAATACGACGAGCAGGAGATCTTCCCGCAGGACATATGCGAGAAGGCGTTCACTGCGGGATTGATCAACTTCGGCGTGCCAACCGAACTTGGCGGTCCCGGCCTCACCATCCTCGATACCTGCCTGGTGATTGAGGAGCTTAACTATGGATGCGCGGGAATCTCGAACGCCATGGGCGCCAACGATCTCGCGGCCCTGCCACTGCTGGTGGCCGGCAGCGAGGAGCAGAAGCGCACCTACCTCGGAGCGCTGACCGAGAAGCTGACCTTTTGCGCCTTTGCGATCACCGAGCCCGGCGCGGGCTCCGACGTAGCCTCGATGGCGACCGGCTATCGGCGCGAGGGCGACGAATATGTGATCAGCGGCACCAAGCACTTCATCTCCAACGGCTCGCGCGCCGACTGGTACGTGACCTTCGCCACCGCCGATCGCGGGCTCAAGCATAAGGGCATCTCGTGCTTCGTGTTTCCGTCGAATCTTCAGGGCATCACGCGCACCCGGATGCATGGCAAACTCGGCCAGCGCGCCGCCGATACCGGCGAGATCGTGTTCGACGCGGTGCGCCTCCCGGCAAGCGCGCTGGTGGGCCGCGAGGGCGAAGGCTTCAAGTACGCGATGGCGACCTTCGATCGCAGCCGCCCGACCACCGCCGCGGTGGCGATCGGGATTTCGCAGCGGGCGCTCGACGAATGCCTGCGCTACTCGCAGCAGCGCGTCGCCTTCGGCCAGCCGATCGCCAACTTCCAGGCCATACAGTTCATGATGGCCGACATGGCGATCAACATCGAGGCGATGAAGCTGCTGACCTACAAGGCGGCGTGGCTGGTCGACCAGGGGCAAAGTCCCAACGCGATTTCGAGCTATGCGAAAGCCTTCGGCGCCGACGCCTGCATGAAGATCACCACCGACGCGGTGCAGATCTTCGGCGGCTATGGCTACATGCGCGACTATCCGGTCGAGAAGCTGATGCGCGACGCCAAGCTGGTGCAGATTTACGAGGGCACGTCGCAGATTCAGCGCGTGATAATCGCGCGCGACCTGTTGAAGCACTAAGCCGAAGCCGGCAGTCGTCTAATCGCGGTTGGGGCGGTAGAACTTCGCAACGATTCGCGTCACCAGTCGGCGTGGCGAAAGCCTTGCGGATTCGGCCAGCACCAGGTTCAGCGCCCCGTTGACGTGTAGCGACTTGCCGCGACGGGCGGCAGCGATACCCTGCACTGCCACGGTCTTTGCGTCCATGAACATGAAATCGGGCAGGCGCGCATCGCCGGTGCCAGCCACGGCGTGAAACTCCGAGTGTGTCGGCCCCGGGCATAGCGCCAGTATCGTGACGCCGGTGCCGCGCAGCTCGGCCGCCATCGCAAGACTGAAGCTGATGACGTAGGCCTTGGTGGCCGCGTAGGTCGCCATGTATGGCAGCGGCTGGAAGCCTGCCGTCGAGGCGACGTTGATGATGGTGCCGTGGCGGCGCGCGATCATCGCCGGAGCGAACAGCCGCGTTAGCGCCGCCAGCGCGCCCACGTTCAAGTCGATTTCCTCGAGCTCACGCTCCAGCGGCAGTTGCGAGAAGCGGCCGCGCGTGCCGAAGCCGGCGTTGTTGACCAGGTAATCGATCGCGAGGTTCTGCTGTTCGAGCTGGCGATGGATCTCGCCCGGCGTCTCGCGCCGCGACAAATCGGCGGCGATCGTAAGCACCTTGCCCGAGCCGAGGCTCCGCGCCTTTTCGGCTACCGCTGCGAGCCGCGCCTCGCGCCGCGCCACCAACACCAGGTCATAGCGCTCGCGCGCCAGCGCATAGGCGAACTCCTCGCCGATTCCCGCCGACGCGCCGGTGACCATAGCCGTCTGCATTTTTTATCGTCTACATCCCGGCGGGGTTGCCGTATCAGGTAGATCTGATTAGCCGCGCGCGGAGCCCAACTCGTTGCGGAAATGTTCGATGGTGGCGGCGAGTCCCTTGCGCAGCGGCGTCGCCGGCTGCCAGTTGAGATGCTTGCGGGCGAGCGTGATGTCGGGACGCCGGCGCATCGGATCGTCCGGCCGCCCGGGGCTGAACTTGAGTTTCGAGGCGCTGCCCGCCAGCTCGATCGCCATCGAGGCGAGCTCCAGGATGGTGAATTCATCGGGATTGCCGATATTGATCGGGCCGGTCAGGTCCGGCGTCTCCATCATCCGCACCAGCCCTTCGATCAGGTCGTCGACGTAAGCGAATGAACGCGTCTGCTGGCCGTCGCCATGGATCTCGAGCTCCTCGCCGCGCAGCGCCGCGACGCAGAAGTTCGACACAACCCGACCGTCGTTGATCGCCATCCGCGGCCCGTAGGTGTTGAAGATCCGCACGATCCGGATGTCGACCTGGTTCTGCCGGTGATAGTCCATCATCAGGCATTCGGCGACGCGTTTGCCCTCGTCGTAGCAGGAACGCACGCCGATCGGATTGACGTGGCCCCAGTAGCTTTCGCGCTGCGGATGCTCCTGCGGGTCGCCGTAGACTTCGCTGGTCGAGGACAGCAGGATGCGCGCTTTGACGCGCTTGGCGAGCCCCAGCATGTTGACGGTGCCCATCACGCTGGTCTTGATGGTTTTGACGGGATTGTACTGGTAATGCACCGGCGAGGCCGGGCAGGCCAGCGAGTAGATGCGATCGACCTCGAGCAGGATCGGATTGACGATGTCGTGGCGGATTACTTCGAAGTTCGGATGGCTGCGCAGATGCGCGATATTCGCGCGCTTGCCGCTGTAAAAGTTGTCGAGGCAGATGACTTCGTGGCCGTCCGCGAGCAGCCGCTCGCACAGATGAGAACCCAGGAAACCCGCGCCGCCGGTAACCAATGTTCGCACCTTGGTCTCCTTGCGAATGGTCGAGATTAACGCCGATGTTCGCGGGCTAGCGCGAGCACCGTTTCCGCGACGTAGCTGATATCCTCCGCGCTCATTGCCGGGTAGATCGGCAACGACAGGCAGCGGCTGAAAACCTCTTCGGCGACCGGAAAGTCGCCGGTCCGATAGCCGTAACGCTCCTGGTAGACGTGCATCGTATGCAGCGGGATGCAATGCACCGAGGTCCCGACCCCGCGGCTGCGCAGCAGCTCGACGAAGCGGTTGCGATCGATCCGCAACTGCTCGGGCCGCAGCCGCAAAACGTACAGATGCCAGGCGTGGTCGACGCCGGGCTCGGTCATCGGCGTTTCCAGCGCCGGCTCCGCCGCGAAGGCCTGGTTGTATGAACTGGCGATCGCCGCGCGCCGGCGCATGAATTCATCGGCGCGTTTCAACTGCGCCAGCCCGATCGCCGCGTGCACGTCGGAAAGGTTGTACTTGAAGCCGGTGTCGTGAATCTCGTAATACCACGAGCCGCTCGCGTCGTAACGCTTCCACGCGTCGCGGTCCATCCCGTGCAGGCTCGCGATCGCGATACGCTCGGCCAGCTCGTCGTCCTCGGTCGTGATCATCCCGCCTTCGGCGCTGGTGATGTTCTTGGTGGCGTAAAAGCTGAAACAGGTGAGATCGCCGAGCGTGCCGATCTTGACCATCCCGCGCCCGTCGACGACCCGCGCCGATCCGACCGCGTGAGCAGCGTCCTCGATGATCTTGAGGCGATAGCGCCGCGCAATCGCGCGCAGCCGATCCATGTCGCAGGCCTGACCCGCGAAATGCACCGGCATCAGGGCCTTGACCCGTTGATGGCGGGAGCTGGCGAGCGCCTCTTCGATCCGGTCGGGATCGATATTGAGCGTCACCCGGTCGATATCGACGAACACCGGCCGCGCCCCCTGATAGCCCATCACTTCGGCGGTCGCCGTGAAGGTGAACGGCGTGGTGATGACCTCGTCGCCGGGTCCGATCCCGAGCGCGAACAGCGCCAGATGGAGTGCGCCGGTGCAGTGCGCCACCGCCAGCGCCCGCCGCGCGCCGACGTAGGCGGCGAACTCGCTTTCAAAACGCTTGGCCTTGGGCCCGGTCGTGATCCATCCCGAGCGCAGCGTGTCGATTACTTCGGCTTCCTCGGCGGGACCGATCGACGGACGATGAAACGGAACCTGCCGCATCAGCGATTCAATCTTCGATGCAAGTGCTCGCACCGCCCGCTGGTCAGCTCGCCGGCGAGCCGCTGACGGCGCTGGAAGTGGTGTTGGGAACGGCGGCCGCGCCTGACGCGTCGCCCGGCATCACGTAGGTCGGGACCCCGGTCTTTTCCTCGACCGCCTTTTCCAGCTTGTGCATGTCGACGTCATCGGCGAGCCCGCGGCGTTGAACTTCGTGCAGCGCCAGGTTCCACAGTCCCGGATACCTGCCGTACAAGTCGTCATGCACTTCGACGTAGAGTTGATTATCGCGCCAGCCGAACTTTATCGGCTGGTAGACGAAGCGTCCGGGCGTGCCAACTTTCACCATATGGTACAGATGATCGATGTCCTCGGGGTAGAGCCGGATGCAGCCGTGACTGACGGTCATCCCGACGCCCCAGGGATTGTCGGTGCCGTGAATCGCGTAGAGCGGCAGCGTCAGCGCCAGACGATAAAGGCCCAGCGGATTGTCGGGCTCGCCGCCCGGAACCACGTGAACGGCTTCGCCGTCGCGCTCCAGATGTTCCTGGTAAATATCTTCGGGCACCACCCAGGTCGGATTATGGGTTTTGGCGCGGACCTTGAAAGTCGCCACCGGAGTCTTCCAATCGAAACGCCCGAGTCCGACCGGGAAGGTATAGACCACGCGAGCGCCGCTGTACGAGGCCGGCGTCAGGCCATGCCGGCCGCGGTGTGGCCTTGACGGTGGCGGATAATAGTAGATGCGCATCTCGGGGATGTTCATCACGATCCCGACGTGCGGTGCGTCGGGCAGCACGTGCTCGGTAGGCAGGACGATCTCGGCGCCGACCGGCGGTCCCCACCAGTCCATGTGATTGTTGGCGTCCGCGATTTCCTTGGCCGTCAGCCCGTACCAGCGGCCCACGTCCAGCAGCGTGTCGCCCTTGCGGATTTTGTAGCTCATCAGCTCGCCGACCACCGTGTCCTGCCCCGAGGGCACCGGGTAGGCGTAGAGCGGGCGCTTCTCAAACATCGCCTCGTTCCACGCGCCCGCCGCGCCCGCCGCGATCACGAACCCCAGTGCGATCGCGATTGCGAGCAGCCGCCGTACCATCGGCGCGCGAGAACCCGTCGATAACGAACCGCGTGGCTTGGAATGAATTGCCAAGAACCGGCCTCCCGACATCCTTCAAAATGATACGGGAAGCCCGGCTAGTCGGCAATCGGCCGCAGATTAGCGAACTTCAGCACCAGCAGCTTGACGCCTCCGCGCTCGAAATTCACCCAGGCCTTGGCCGCTTCGCCGCGTCCCTCGCGCCGGCGCACCACGCCGCGCCCGAAGGTCGGATGGATCACCGCGGTGCCGACGGAAAAGTCGCCGCCCGCGTCGGCCTCCGGGAGCTGACTGTCGCTGTAATCGACGTACGGTTGCCGCGACGGCGACGGCGAACGCAGCAGCTCTGCGCCGCGCTCGCGCTCGGGCGCGATACGCCGCAGCAGAGTGGGCGATACTTCGTTTAGAAAGCGCGACGGACGCGATTCCGAGCGCTTCCCGTACAGCTCGCGCGAGAGTGTGTTGGTCAGGTAGAGCAGTTCGCGTGCCCGCGTCATCCCGACGTAGCACAGCCGCCGCTCTTCCTCGGCCTCCTGGAGCTCGGCGCCGCTCTCCAGCGAGCGGCTGTGCGGGAACAATCCCTCCTCCATCCCGGCGATGAACACGGCGCGATACTCGAGCCCCTTCGAGGTATGCAGCGTCATCAGGGCGGCCCGGCCGCCGGCGGCGCTCACCTGGTCGGCGTCGCTTACCAGCGCCACCCGCTCCAGGAAATCGGCCAGCCCGCCGGCGCCGCGCTCGGCGTCGAAAGCGCTGGCCGCCGCCAGCATCTCGGCCAGATTCTGTCGCCGGGCAACGCCGTCGGCGAGTCCCTCCAGGTAGCCGGCGAAGTCGGTCCGCGCCACCACCTCATCGAGGATCGCCCGCACGCTCATCGTGGCCGCGCGGCTCATCAGCTCGCGCAGCCAGTCGTAAAGGACGCTCGCCTGCTTGCCGATTCGGAACGCGACGCGCGAGTTTGCCTCCAGCCGGCCGAGCGCCTCGAACTGCGTGATCTCAAGCTCGGCCGCGACCTCGCGAATCACCGCGACCGAGCGTGCGCCGATGCCGCGCGGCGGCACGCCGACCGCCCGCTCCAGGCTGAGCGCGTCGGCCGGATTGATGACCAGCCGCAGGTAGGCGAGCAGGTCGCGGATTTCGCGGTGTTCGTAAAAGCGCACCCCGCCGACCACGTAGTAAGGAATCCGCCGCCGCACCAGCGCTTCCTCGATCACCCGGGATTGCGCGTTGACGCGGTAGAAGACCACGATATCGGCCGGCCGCAAGCCGCCTTCGGCGGTCAGCCGCGCAATCTCGCGCGCGATGAAGTCGGCCTCGTCACGCTCGGTGATGCCGGTGTAGTAGACGATTTGTTCGCCGTCGTGGTTCTCGGTCCAGAGGTTCTTGACCTTGCGCTCGCTGTTGTTGCGGATCACGTCGCCGGCCGCCGTCAGGATGGTCTTGGTCGAGCGGTAGTTCTGTTCGAGCTTGAAGATACGGGCGGCGGGAAAGTCGCGCTCGAAATCCAGGATGTTGCGGATATCGGCGCCGCGCCATCGGTAGATCGACTGGTCCTCGTCGCCGACTACGCACAGATTCTCGGTCCGTGCCGACAGCGCCCGCACCAGCAGATACTGCACGTGATTGGTGTCCTGGTATTCGTCGACCAGCAGATGGGCCGCACGCGCCTGCCAGTGCGCCAGCGCCGTCGGATCGCGCTCGAACAGCTCGCGGGTCAGGAACTGCAGGTCGTCGAAGTCGAGCGCGTTCATCGCCCGCATCCGCGCCTGGTAAAGCTGGTAGATTTTTGCCACCGCCTGGTCGCGCGGGCCGCTGGCTTCGGCGGCGAAGCGCTCGGGCGTGACCGCCTCGTTCTTGGCCTGATCGATCCGCGCCCGCGCCAGCTCGGGAGTCGGCGAGTCCGAGAGCGCCGCCTCCTCGATTATCCGGCGCAGCAGCGACAGCGAATCGCCCTCGTCGAAGATCGTGAAATCGGGGCTGAACCCCATCCCGCCCGCTTCCCGGCGCAGAATTCGCGCGCAGGTGGAATGGAAGGTGCTGATCCAGAGCCGGCTCGCCTCGCCGCCGATCAGCGCGCCGACCCGCTCGCGCATCTCGCGCGCCGCCTTGTTGGTGAAGGTCACGGCCATAATTTCTTCGGGCGCGGCCTGGCGCTCGGCCAGCAGGTAGGCGATGCGATGGGTCAGGACGCGGGTCTTGCCCGAACCGGCGCCGGCCAGAATCAGGATCGGGCCGTCGGGCGCCGTGACGGCGTCGCGTTGCTCGGGATTCAGTTTGTCGAGATCAAATGAGGACATCACACCGCGCTAATTCGGAAGCATCTCAGGGGTTTGGTCAAAGGAACAAGATACCGGCTCGCGACGCCCGCGCAAAGATGAGCGCCGAATGCGCTATGCTTGACAGGTGATGGCGACGTACCGGCCGCGCGATCGTTACTTTCAGAAAGCGCGCGAAAAAGGGCTGCCCTCGCGGGCGGCGTTCAAACTCGAGGAACTGCTCGAGCGTTATCGACTGGCGCGCGCCGGCGCGCGGGTCGTCGACCTCGGCTGCGCGCCCGGCGGATGGCTCGCAATCCTGGGCCGCGCCGTGATCCCGGGCGGCTATGTAATCGGCGTCGACCTGGTCCCCTGCCGCGCGACCTCGGGCGCGGTGCGAATCGTTACCGGCGATATCCGCGATCCCGCGGTGCGCGAACAGGTGGCGGATTTGCTCGGCGGTCACGCCGACCTGGTGACCAGCGACCTGGCGCCGAAGCTCAGCGGGATTGTCGATCGCGATCGGGCGCAGATGGATGAGTTGCTGGAGACCGCGCTGAGCTTTGCGCGGGCGATGCTTAAGCCGCGCGGCGCGATGGTCGCCAAGGTCTTCATGGGGCCGGGGCTCGAAGATTTGATGGCGCGCCTCAAGGGCCATTTCGGCCGCGTCGAGATCGCGCGCACCCGGGCGACGCGGCCCGGGTCGGCCGAGCTCTACGTGGTGGCGCGCGATTTTCACGGGCCCCCGCATCAAACCGACAACCAGCCGCCCGACGACGCGGCGCAGCGGCCATGAGACCCGCCCTCGGTTCGAGCCTCGCGCTGCTCGGAGCAATCTGCCTCGCGGCGGGAATTTCGGGATGCCGCGGGCGGCAGGCCCCACGTAGTTCGCCGCCGCAGGTAAAGGTCGACGTTGGCGAGATCGGCGTCGATCGCCAGAGCGGTTCGCATTTCGTGATGCTGCGCGATCGCGATGGACGCTCGCTGCCGATCGTGGTCGGCGACGAAGAAGCGCGCGCCATCCTGCTCTCGATGCACGGCATCAGGACGGAGCGCCCGCTCACCGCCCAGTTGCTTGGCACCGTTATCAGCACGACCGGCAATCATGTGGATCGCGTGGTGGTAAGCGAGCTTCGCGGCCAGACCTACTATGCCTACCTGGAGCTGGACGACGGGCGCTATCGGATTGATTGCCGGCCGAGCGACGCGATCGCGCTGGCGATGGATACCGACGCGCCGATCTACGTGAGCGAGCGGCTGCTGCAGAAGGCCTCCGCCGCGCCGCCGTCCGTCGGCAAAGTCCCGCTGACCGCCAGCCGGCTCGGGCTCACGGTCCAGCCGCTGACCCCCGACCTCGCCGGCTACTTCGATGCCGCACCCGCAAGCGGCCTGCTCGTGATCGACGCCTCCGGTGCGGCGGCTGCGGCCGGCGTGTCGCGCGGCGACATCCTGCTGCGGGTCGACGACCAGCCCGTCACCACGCTCGACGAATTTGCCGCGGCGGCCGCCAAGCTCGCAAAGGGCGCGCCGGTCAAGATGGTCGTGCGGCACGCGGGCGCCGAACGCACGCTTAGCTTCCGGATGTCATCCGCGCCCGGCGCCTAGGCGCGCCGAATCATCACGGCCCGGATGAAACGCGGGTCGATCGGCGCAGCCGGATCGAGCTCGGCCAGCTCCTCCCGCAACACGTTGAGGCATGAGTTGACGAAGCTGGCCGCGCGGCGCTGCAACGGCTCGTCGAGCCGCGCGAGCAGCTCGTCCACCTGATGCTGGAACTCGGGGCGTAGCTCGTAAGGCCGTTCGAGGCGGGTCATGATCGCATCGCGCATCTCGGTCAGGCGGGCGGGCTCGATCGGATCGATCGCCAGCCGCCGCTCCATCGCCCAGCGCGCGAAGGCGGTCAGCAGGATCTGGCTCAAACGGATCTCGTGGCCGGCGATGGCGGAGCGAAATCCGGGCGCGGCGATATCCAGCGCGAGCAGGGCGCGGAACAGCTCGGGCATCGTGCTGACCTGCTCCAGCAAGCCATACGACAGATGCAGATCGCGGATGGCGCTGAAATCACGCATCGCCACCGCTCCGCCGCGATCGAGCGCCCCGTAAAAGCGCGGCTGGCGCTCCAGGAAGCCGGCCAGCGCCTCGCGATAGGGCGAATCGAGATAGCCGATATCGCGCTGAGCGCCGGCCGCAAGCCCGAGCGCGGCCACCACCGCCTCGGCGCGTTTGCGCAGATCGATCGTCAGGCTCACGCCGAGCCGGAACAGCAGCTTCAGATGGGTATCGCGCAGATGCTCGATGGCGGCCTTGAGCTCGCCGCCGGCCAGATGCTCGAGCGCCAGGTTCAGGTAATCGTGGGTCATCTCGACCGCGACCCGGATGGCGTCGAGGTCGCCGAAGTCGACCGATCGCGCGACCAGCACCTGGTTGGTGACCATCGCCATCTCGCTGCGCAGCTGCCGCTTGCCCTGCGCGGCGAAGCCGGCGGTAAGCGCGGTGTTGAACAGCGAATGGTCGGTGTCGCCGGTCACCGGCGCCATGTGCGGCGGCACCAGGTCGACATCGTCGGGCAGGTCGGCGCGGCTCGGCGCCGGATAGCTGGCGCGAATTTCGAGAAAGCGCTGCGGATTGAGATAGGCGAAGACGTCCTGCGCCTCGAAATAATCGGGAAAGCCGCGGTCGGCCAGCCGCGCGGCGCGAAACTGGTAGGCCTGCTCTTCGAGCTCAGCCTCGACGCCCCAGTACAGCTCCTCCATCAGGCTCGCGAAATAATTGTAATCGCGCTCGAAAGCCTCTTCGAGAAACTCCTGGATATGCGAGCCCAGGTTGTCGTAGCGGGTGAACTCGATCAGATAATGCTCGTCGAACTGGACGAAGCGATCGGAGGGCGTGTCGGGCAGGGTCTGCGGATCCTCGAGCCGATAGACGCGCAGGTAGCGGCGCAGCAAGAGCGACACCAGCTCGAGGTCGAGCTCCATCAGCCCCTCGGCCATCCGCTTGCGCCCGGATTCCGAGAGCGCCTCGATCCACTCGCCCATCCGCTTGAAGTTGGGCCGGTCCTTGTCCCAGCAATCGAGATCGAACAGCCAGCGCACCTGCTCCGGCATCGCCATGCACAGCAGGTCGCTGGCATCGGCGACGCCAATCTCCTTGAGCGTGTAGAAAAGCGTATCGGGGGCGAACGATTGCACCAGCCGCTCGGCCTCGGGCGAGGCCAGTATCAGGTCGCGCTTCTGGCGCGCGGGCAGGCCGTAGAGAAATTCGAGTTTCTCCTGGAACGGCAGGTTGACGAAATCGCTGGGTCTGGCTGAAGTCATGACGACTGATGCTGCATGATAATCGCGCTCCGAAAAATACTCCGTGCTTTCGAGCCGGATCAAGCAAGTTCACGCCGAAGCGCGATTTGATACAGTTTGATAGAGAATGAGCGCTGGTGATAGATAGCTGACAGGGACGGCGAAGCGCCGGCGGGTTAGCCCGCGCCCGGGCGTTTTGAGGACATCACGATGCATGGAAACGGCAGGATGAAGCTGGTCGTCGATGATCCGCGACACGGCCTGTTCCGGGTTAATCGCTCGGTCTTCGTGTCGCCGGAAATTCTCGAACTCGAACGCCGCAACGTGTTCGATCGCTCGTGGCTCTACGTCGGCCACGAGTCCGAGGTCGGCAACCCGGGGGATTTCATCGCGCGCGAGGTCGGCGGCCGGCCGCTGATCCTGTGCCACGGCAGCGACGGCGCGATCCGCGTGCTGATCAACTCGTGCACCCATCGCGGCGCCCAAATATGCCGCGAGCCGGCCGGCAACGCCCGCACCTTTCAGTGCTTCTACCACGCCTGGACCTTCAACAATCACGGCGAGCTGGTCGGCGTGCCCGACGCCGGCGGCTACGGCGGGTCGTTTCGCAAGGAAGCGCTCGGCCTGAAATCGCCCGCCCGCGTCACCAACTACCGCGGGATGGTGTTCGCGTCGTTCGACCCGGCGATCGAGGATCTCATCGACTATCTCGCCGACGCCAAAGAAGTGCTCGACACGATTCTCGATCAGGCCGAGGACGGGATGCAGATCGCGCCTGGCACGCAGAGCTATTCGTTTCGCGCCAACTGGAAGCTGCTGGTCGAGAACAGTATCGACGGCTACCATCTGCGCTCGACCCATCATACCTATCTCGAATACCTGCGCAGCGTCGGCGCCAACTTCGACCGTCCGTTTCGCGGTTATGCGCGAGCGCTCGGCAACGGCCACGGCGTGATCGAGCATTCCGGGCCGATGGGCCGGCCGTGCGCGCTGTGGGAGCCGCGCTGGGGCGAAGAGGTCAGGCAGGAGATCGCCGGTCTCCGCCGCCGGCTGGTCGAGCGTTTCGGCGAGCAGCGCGCCGAGCGGATCGCGGAATGGAACCGCAACCTGTTGATCTATCCCAACCTGGTGGTCAACGACATCATGTCGCTCACGGTGCGCACCTTCTATCCGGTCGCGCCCGATTACCTGGAGGTCTCGGCGTGGGCGATGATGCCGCGCGGCGAGGGGCCGCGATGGCAGGCGCGCCGGCTCGACAACTTCCTGACCTTCCTGGGGCCCGGCGGCTTTGCGACGCCCGACGACGTGGCGGCGCTCGATTCGTGCCAGCGCGGCTTTCGCGGCTTCAAGGAGACGCAGTGGTCGGATATCTCGCGCGGCATGAAGCGCGAGGCGGACGTCACCGACGAGGAGCAGATGCGCTCGTTCTGGCGGCGCTGGTCGGAGCAGATCGAAGGCGGCTCGGCGGCCCGCCGTCGCGCCGTTGCCTAGGTTGGCGACGCGCAGGTTGACGACGCGCAGGTTGATGATCGGACCGGCGTAGTAGCGGCCGCGATCGCGATTCGCGTTGGTCGGGCAGAGTTCACCGCGCTTGACGATAACCACGAGCTTGAATCGTCTCACGCAATTGCGCTGACGGGAGAGCGGCTATGCTGACACGGGCCGAAGCGGAAGATTTCCTCTACCAGGAAGCGGCGATCCTCGACGAATGGCGGCTGCGCGAATGGCTGGAGCTGTTCACCGACGACGGCCAGTACTGGGTGCCGTCGACCGACCGGCCCGATGGCACGCCCGACACCACGCTGTTCCTGATCGCCGACGACATCATCCGCTTGCGCGCCCGGATCGCGCGGCTGGAAAGCCCGCACGCGCACGCCGAAGTGCCGCGCTCGCGCACCCGCCGCATGATCGGCAACGTCCGCGTGCTCAAGGACGACGGCGCCGAAATCCTGCTGTGGTCGAACTTCGTGGTCTATCGTTTCCGCGGCGAGATTTCGGATCATTACGTCGGCCATTACGAGCATACCCTGCGCCGCAGCGGCGGCGAGCTGAAGATTAGCCTGCGCAAGGCGATCCTCGATTTCGAGGCGCTGCGCCCGGCCGGCAAGGTCAGCATCATCCTGTAGTCAACCGCGGACGCCGCGGCGCGAGGAGCACGACCATGGCAAGATTCAGCGATCAGGTGGCGATCGTTACCGGCGCGGCCGGCGGTATCGGGTTGGGCATCGCGAGGCGGCTGGCTTCCGAAGGTGCCGCCATCATGATCGGCGACATATCCGACAATGCACGCGGGGCGGCTACCGAGCTTGGCAAAAGCTTCAAGGTGCGGACGCTCTCCGCGGTCGGCGATCTGAGCCAGCCGGGCGTGGCCGAAAAGATGGTGGCCGAAACCGACAAGGCCTTCGGCCGCATCGACATCCTGGTCAACAACGCCGGCGGCGGCATCCTGCGCCATTCATCGGAGCATACCGAGGAGACTTTGCAGGCGACCATCAATCGCAACCTGTGGACGATGCTGCGCTGCTCGCTGGCGGTGATGCCGCGGATGAAGCAGCGCCGCTACGGGCGCATCGTCAACCTCGGCGCCGACTCGGTCTATACCGGACTCGACCTGCACGCGATCTACAACGGCGCCAAGGGAGGCGTGCACGGCGCGACGGTCGGCTTCGCGCGCGAGGTCGCCACCGACGGCATCACGGTCAACGCGGTGGCGCCGTGCGGAGTCGAGACCGAGGAGGTCAAGAAGGCGGTCGCCGCGAATCATCCGCTGATCACGTCGATGATGAAGATGATCCCGATGGGGCGGATGGCGCAGATCGACGACGTCGCGGCGGCGGTCGCGTTTCTGGCCTCCAGCGAAGCCGGCTTCATCACCGGCCAGATCGTGAGCATCAACGGCGGCACCGCGATGGGCTAGCCGCGCCGATGCGCGCGATCCCCTCAAAATCCGATCGCGAGCCATGAGAAGCCGTTGCTGATCTCGGGCTGCAACTGGCCCGAAGTGATCAGCGTGCCGGCCACATCGAGCACGAATACACCGCCCGAGTTGCTGTACGAGACCACCGAGGCGACCAGGTTGCCGCCTCCCGTGCGCTTGTAGAAGTTGGTCGCCAGCGGCGGCAGCAGGATGGCGTTGGGGAACGTGATCGGCCAGCTCACCGTGAACTGGCTATCGCCGTTGATGACCTGTCCCGAGAGCGGATACCATCCCCACTGAATAATCGCGACCACCGCGCCGCGCCCGACATCCGCGATCGGAATTTTCAGATAGCCATCGGTCTGCAGCGATCCAGTGAACTTGGCGACGAACGCCTGCAGCGCGCCGATATTGGTGATGTTGGTGTCCTGGCGCTGCTTCAGAAACGCGCTCCGATTGGCGAGCTGCTGATGCGGCTGGTTTGAGATGCCGAGACCGCTGAAGCTGGCGCCGGTGGCCGCCCCCTCGACCATGTCGGTCGCTGCGATCTCATAGACCTCGTCGGCTGTGAAGGCCGGTTGATCGGTCAAGCTTGCCATGGGTTCACCCTGAGCGGCGCCGCCTCCGGCGCCCGGCAGATCGTTGAATCCGAAGCACCGCGGCGCCTCGCATCAGAAGGTCAAGGTCCAGGTTCCGGTCAGGCTCATCCCGGTGCTGAAGGTGAGCGGCGCGATGGTCTTGCGCGCCATCAGCAGCGTCGGGGCGTTGATGCCGGGGAGCGCGACGCCGCTCGGATTGGCGAACAGCCCGAGTTCCTGGATGGTGATTCCCAGCGCGCCGCTGTCGGCCGCGGTCAGGCTCCAGTTGAACTGCGCGCTGCCCGGACCCGGGCTCGAGCCGTTCTCGACATGGCTGTCGAGCAATTTGTAATAGGCCGGCGTGCTGAGCGCGACATCGCCGACCGTGGGAGCTGCCGACCCGGAACCGAAACCGACCGCCGACGCGAACTGACCGGTGGTGTCGCCGGCGATCAGCGCGGCCAGCGCCGGCAGTCCGGCGTTGACGAACAGATTGCGCGCCTCGTAGGCCGCGATCAGCCGGCCGTCGCGATGCACGCGCAGGCTGACGATTCCCACGGGACGCGGCGCGGCCCCGGTCGCGAGGGAGAGGCTGGTCGGGACTGGTTTCATTTCATCCTCCTTGCAGTATCGCGCCGCCATCGATCACCAGCGCCGCATCCGCCACGGTCGGCTCGTTCGCACCGTACGTGATCCCGCTGTGCCGGTAGTGATGGTTGTAGAGCGGGCTCGCGGGTCCATACTGATCGGCCAGCGGGACCGGGGTCAGATGCAGCCTGAGCGTATCGATGGCGGAGGGCGCGCTATCAATTTCGACTTGTGCGATTCCGCCGGCGTTGAGCTCCGCGCTGGGCACCGGCGCATCGTCGGCGAGCGGCGGTAAGACGAACCATATCGAATCGAGCCACGCGCGCGCCGGCTTGAAAAAGTCGACCGCCGCCGCGATCAGCGCGGCGTCCTGCGCGTTGACTGCTTCATCAGGAGCAAGATTGATCATGACGCGAAACACCGCCCATCCCTGGCTCGCCGGGTACGCGCTGCCGCCCCAGCTCTGCTGGCCTTCGAGCAGGCTCGCGCTGTTCCAGCCGAGCTGCGCAAGCGCGCGCTTGATGGCCGCCGGCGTGCCGCGCACCCGATGGAGAGCGATGGCGTTCTCGAGCAAGCCGCGCTGCAGCGCAGCCGGCGTGATCGGACCGCCGTCGCCGGGGCCGGTCAGAAAGTCGATCGAGGTGAGGGTGTCGATATCCGTGATCGCGTCGATACTGTCGAACAGCGATGCGGGCGGTCCCAGCAGCTGCCAGAACGGCGCCAGGATATCGAACTGCCAGGCCAGGAACGGCAACGCCGAGTCGGGCACCGAGGCGATCCGGTAGATCAGCAGCGGCGTCAGATCGAGCGCGTCGAGTCGCTCGATCAACACCAGCAGCGCCTGGCTGCGAGCGTCGTTGATCGACGGTTGAATCTCGAGCTGCGCCATCGCCGTCAGCTATGCTCCGTGGCGATCGCCTGGCTGAGCGAGATCGCCGTGCAGTTCGCCCATTGGCCCGGCCCCGACGAGATCGAGAGCACGCCCTGGCCGGCGGCCGGCGCAGTGACGGTTACTTCGTAGACGCCCGGCACCGACAGCGCGCTGACGATCTGGCTGACGACGATGTCGCGTCCGATACGGTCGGCCTGGTTCACCGCGAACTGCACCGCGGCGGCGTTCGCCGCGGCCATGGTCGCGGTCGGGTCGACGTCGGAGTAGATCGTGACGGTCGCGGCGATCTGATAATCGACTTCGATCGCCGGATAGACATTGACCGTATCGGTCAGCGGCCGCACCTCGTCGGCGCTCAGGATCGCTTGCACCTTCTGCAACAACGCTGCGCCGGCGACTCCCGCCGGGTTCGGCGCGGCGGCCGGCTGGAGCGTTATCGGGCCGGTCAGTACATACACATCGACGGTGCCCGGAACCGGACTGACGATCTGCACGTCGGTGATCGTCGGATCGGCGCTGAGCGCGAAGAAACGATAGGCCGCCGCCGGCCCGGCGACCGAGAACTCGTTGGGCGCGGCCTGGATGCGGATGCGGTAATGGTCGTCGGTCTCGGGGGCCGAGCCGCCGGCGCTGACCGTCGTGTTCGCGACGCTCTGGATCTGGGCGCTCGGGTTGAGCTGCACGTTGATCTGCCCGGGCAGGTAGCCGTTGCTGCCCGGCCCGCCGACGGTGGCGGTCGCGCTGACCGTCGCCTGGGTGAGGCCGGGGGTGATTATCAGATCGCTGTCGGTCGCGAACGACCACAGGCCGTCGCTGGTGCCGACCGCGGTTGCGGCCGCGATCGTATATTGCACGTTGAGCGGGTTGACCAGCGTGAACTGCAGCATGGTCGAGGCGCCGACCATGCCGAGCCGGGTGACGCCGAGCAGCCCGCCCAGGTAATCGATCATCGGAAAGCTCGCGAACGCGAGCAGGTTCTGTTGCGCCGCATACTGGATCGCGTCGCGCACCAGCGATTCACGGTAGGCGTACAGATTTATCAGCAGCCGCTCGACCTGCGCCGGTTGCAGCGTACGGCCGGCGGCGGCTTCGAAAGCCGCTATCATGTCGGCCAGGATCAGGTTGGGGTCGAGCCCGTCGGCGTCGTTGACGAACTGCGGAGGCGGAAGACCCGGGATACCAGCGCCCATTTGTTCTACCTCAGGCCGGCTGCGATTCGATTCGCGCTCGCGTCGGCGGCTTGCAACGCGGCGCTCACTGCGGCCCGCTCGCCGGCAGCGTGACGCTGGTGGTCCGGGCCGCCGTCGGCATCGAACCAAGCTGCAGGCGCCATACGATATTGACCAGCAGGTCGCCGATCGCGAGCGGGTTTGGCGCGGCGGAAACCGACACCAGCTTGACGCGCGGCTCCCACAGCGTGATCGCTTCGGTGACTTCGCGGACCAGCGACGGAATGGCGGCATCGATCGGATAGTCGATGTATTGCCACAGGTCGGCGCCGAAGGTCGGGCGCAACGGGTCGGCGCCCTTCGGCGTGGTCAGGATTATCTGCAGGCATTGATCGACGTCGTCGGGACCCTCGACCACCTTGCCGATCGCGCTCAGTTTGAGCGACCAGTCGACCGAGGTGATTTCATCCAGCGTAACGGCCACGATTACCTCCCTGTGCGGCTCAGGTTTGAGCGACCGTCGAAGTGATCGGCAGGGGCGGCGAGATCGCTACTCCGGCCGATGTGATGCTGACCTGCGAGCCGCCCGACTCGAGCACGATCGCATTCGGTGTGATGCTGACCTGCGAGCTGCCCGACTCGAGCACGATCGCGCTCGGCGTGACGCTGACCTGCGAGCCGCCCGACTCGAGCAGGACTTCACCCGGGGCGTTGACCGTCGCCGACGCGCCCGCGCACAGCACTACGGTCAGTGCATGGGCCGCGCGGTCGTACTCGATAACCGTCCCGTCGCGAAAGCTCAGATGGAACTTGTCGGGACTCTGCACCGGCGGCGTATCGACGGTCGAATAGACCGCGCCCAGCACCGCGCCCGCCTCGTCGTACTCGTCCATCAGGCAGACCACCTGCTCGCCCGCGTCGGGCATCCAGAAGGCCTTGTCCGCCAGCGTCTTGGGGGTTACCACCTGCAGCCAGTACGAGCGCATCTGATCGCGATCCGGAAATCGCACCCGCACACGGCCCAGTTCAAGATCCTGATCGGTGACTATTCCAATTCGATACATCGTCGCTAATAGGTAGTCGTCAAATAGCTATTCAGTTACCGGGGTGAATGATAAGCGCATCAACCGACCCGGCGTATTTCAACCTCAGTCGAGTAGCCGGTGCGGCGGCTCAGCGAATGCCGCGCGGTCTCGATCAGGTAGACGTCGTTGAACGAACCCCACCCCGACAGCGCGACGGTGTTGCCGGCCGAGAGCGCGGTGGTGCCGGGCAGCGCCAGGCGCGCGTTGGTGAACCAGGCGTTGCCGTTGTGCAGGGCGGCTTGCGCCTTGAGCGTCGCCTGCTGGCCATTCTCGCAGCGCGCGGTCAGCTTGCAGGTATCGCCGGTGGGGATGCCGGTCGCCGCGACGCTGGCCGCGATGAGGCTGCGGGTGGCGGGATCCTGGTAGGCGACCTGCGCGGCCTTGTAAATCCGGCGCGTGCGGTTCTCGAAAGCGAAGCGCTCGACGGTGCCGCGCGTCACGGTTGCGATCGGCGGCTGCGCTTCCAGCGCGCTGCGCGAATAGAAGACCAGCTCGGCGCCGCGCACGGTGAAGTCGTAGCCGTTCGAGGTCGCCAGCCGCGTGAGGAAGGCCAGATCGCTTTCCTGTTTCTGGGTCACGCGGGCGAAGATTGGATTGAGCGGATCGGTGACTCCGACCACGCTCAGTCGATACTTGCCCGCCACTGTCGAGACGATCTGCAACAGGCTCTGATTTTCGTAGGCTGCGCTGTTCGGCGTGCGCATCGCGGGCGTGATGTAGGCCGCCAGGCAGCGCAGCCGGAAAACGTCGGGCGGCCCTTCGAGCTCGAGCTGATCGATCTCGAAGTCGCCGCACGGCAGCAGTGGCTCGCCGCCGTAGCCGATCAGCAGGTTGAGCTTGTCGCCGAGCGCCGGATACCACGGCCCCTGCCAGAGCCGATCGCGATCCTCCAGCTCGACCTCGATCTCGCCGGCGCGGCTGGCGAGATAATCGTGGTAGGCAATCGAGATCACCATCCGCGAGATGTCGGCCGTGATGTCGCGCCCGGCGTAGTTCAGGATCCAGCGCGGCGAGCGGACCGGGTAGCCGGCGGCGGCGCTCATGGCTTCACACCGCGCGCGAAAGTCGAGGCCCGCTTGCTGATCGCGATGCTGGAGCGCATCAGGACTGGCGCTTCCAGGGC
>Ga0307372_10002020_pt1 | contig 34302 bp, 34 predicted proteins | sample OX1MG_FD_202533 | JGI IMG/M metagenome (GOLD analysis project Ga0307372, IMG submission 202533) | Soil microbial communities from Risofladan, Vaasa, Finland - OX-1 | ecosystem: Environmental > Terrestrial > Soil > Coastal area > Acid sulfate soil | place: Finland: Risofladan, Vaasa | collected... | reverse complement strand
TGCAGGAGCGATCAATCGGGAACACGTGCATATGCTGATCGGGATACCGCCGCATGTGTCAGTGTCGCGGGCGGTGCAGTTTCTGAAAGGCAAAAGCTCGCATCGGCTCTTATCGGAATATCCGAAGCTGAGGAAGCGGTACTGGGGCCAGCATCTATGGGCACGAGGGTATTGGGTGGCCTCAAGCGGAAACGTGACCGATGAGGTTTGGACGAAGTACATCGAGGATCAGAAACCGGAGCCACCGGATGATAACTTCAAGGTGGTGTAAATCTGACAGTCGGCCGTATGGCCGACCATCACCGGCTTGAGCCGTATCCCGAAGCCACCGGCTTTAGCCGGTGGAGAATTCACAATCATCGGGACTAATGTCGCTGTACTCCCTTTTGTACCCACTTTGCGAACAGATAGGTCATGGGACTGTCGCCACGGCCGGACCAGCCTCGGTGGTGCAGAGCCAACCTGCTGACGCGCAGTGTTCATGATCAATTCGATGCTATACGACGCGCATCGATGCGAGCAGTGACCCACGAGCTGCCTCAACGACTTTCGCAGCTCGCAGCTCAACGATAGGGTCAGTGACGACAACACTGTCCACAACAGTAGCCGCGACGCAGATGATAATGCGCGGTAACGACGATCAGGGTGCCGTCGGCGTAATAGTCCTCATGCTCTACTGACGCTTGCCGTGAGGATGGCTTCTGCGCGAGTACGGCCCGCAGGCAGGCCGGACACCGGCAGCTGCGGTCCATCAGCGACAAGCGCCTCGGCCAAGCCTCGCACCAGCACTGCGCACCCTCGCTCGACCCACAGTGAAAGGTTGCACCGCAGGCGGGGCAGTGCTTCGGTGCAACCGGCTCGCTAGGATGCCGCAGTCACTCCCTCGGCGCCGGGGTACGGGCCTTCACGTGGCGCACGGCGCGGGCGAAATCAGCGGTGCGAAGACCTGCTGGATGATCAGTTGCTGATAGGCCTGCTCGGGTGCACTCCAGCCAAATAGGGTCGGATGTAGCAGCTGGGCCAACAGCGCGGTGCCCTCGACGACTCGCGGTCCGGGTCGTGCGAAGTACGCATTGGCGTTCGCGGCATAGACAGGCCCGGCTCGGACAGCCGGTAAGTCGGACCAGCCCGCATGGGCAGACAGCTGGTGCACCTGGGGGACCGTGGCTGCCCCAGTCGAGTCAAAGCAATGCCGAGGGTCGGTCACGTCCTGTCGGTTGCAAACAGACGTCGAAGCTGTACCAGGATTGTGGCTAAGTTGACGCCAAGCACTAGGCCCTCGCCGGCATTTCCCGATGAGGATCTTGAGGCTGCTGCATCCACGCATGCTCAACATTGGACGCTGGGACTGGTCAACTCGCGGCGCCGGTTTACGCCCCTCCGATCATCCGCAAATGTCCGCTTCCAGCCGTCAGCCTGTTGCCTGCAATTCATACCAGTGCTTGCTGCTGTTTACTACCTTCACGACGAGCAGCATCACGGGCACTTCGATGAGTACACCCAGAAGCTCGAGCCCGTTCGCTTTTGCTGTGGCGATCGGACTCAACCAGTTTGCGCGGGCCGTGGCCCCGACACTGTTACCCTGGAACAGCCGTGCGCTGATCTGGCCAGGGTTAGTGATCCGCGTTGCCCCCAGTACCCGGGCGCCTGGGTGCATGGCGCGCCTCGCGGACAGCCGGATCCTGTCGGTAGAACTCTTGCAACAGCGAGTACAGCTCTGGGTGCTGCCGCTTCATTTGCAGTGGTTTATCGAAAAAGTACTCTGTAATCACTGCGAAGAATTCCCCCGGGTTCGTGCCGCCATATGCGTCCAGAAAAGTGCGCTCTCCCTTCGAGCCGCGGCGGCGCAGTCCATCGTACTCGCGTGTGCAAACCTTTACCCAGCGCTCGTACTGCCCGTGGTCAGCCAGTGGTGGAGTACCATCGACGCAACCGTCGAGCATGTCGAGCTTGTGGGCGAACTCGTGATAGACAACGTTGTGGCCTCGCTCCGGGTGGGTGGCGCCGCCCAATACGGCGTCCCAGACCAGCACAACCGGACCACGCAGGATTGACTGGCCATAGATCGGGATCCCAGGCCCCTGTATCGTGGTCCCGGAGGAGAGCGCCGAGTGCTGTCCAGGTGCGATGACCGTAGAGGGATAGACCAATATCGACTTGACGTTGCTGTAAAGCACGTGATCCAGGCCAAGCACCAGAAGACAAGCGAGCCCAGCAATCGTGACCCGGATCTCCTCGGTCAGTTCCAGGCCGCCGCAGCCTTCCCATTGCTTCTCCGCGACGAATACCTGGACGAGCGAGCGCAACTGGACGCGCTCCGCATCGTCGAGAAGCTTCCAGTGCGCAACATTGCGCTCGAGGATTGCATTCCAACCTTCAGGAAAGGGGTGCTCCAGGGTCTTTCGGCGGTGGCGCGCCTGCAGCCATCCAAACATGCTGTTTTTCTCTCTTCCGGGCCGACTCAAGCCGCGCCGTCTGCAGGTCAGTTGATGCGGTCAAGCTTGAACAATACTTTCACGTGTCCAGTATAGCGAAAATCCGAAAACGGCCAGTCATCCACGCCGCAGACGCCATAGTGTCTGCCGCTCCGATTTACGAACAGCGGTCACCTGGACTCAGGATAGGTGCTGAAGATAACGCTGCGCTCGATCTCCAGTCTGTTGGGAACAGGGTCCGGCGCCGCATGGCTGTGTTCTCTGCGCCGGAGTACAGTCTGTTGACACGCGCACATTGGCGGCGCGTCCGAGGGCATCCTGTGCACCTTGCTGTCATTGCGTGACCGGAAATGGGCTCGAGCTCAATTCCCATAATGTTCTGGTGCGGTGATTGACAAGATCGGCATTCCTGGTAATGGCGGAGCAGTGTTATTGCTGTAGGCATTTACGACCTCGCCCACGGTCAGCTCCATACCGATCAGGAATACCACAGCGGACAGTACCGCTATCCGCAAGTACACCAGTGATGTAGTGAGAAACTTCAGGGCCAGTCGCACATGATGGCGGTGATGATCTGTGCCAGCTGTCTGTTCCCGCCCGCGCTATTGACCGCCTGGGTCGTGGTCGGGCTGCCATTTACCGCAAAGACTCCGGATGTCGTGGCACTTTGCGCCAGGATGACAACGAAGATTGCGAACCCGGGGGGAATCAGCTGCTGGAAGAGCTGCCCACTCAAGTTGACCAGAGGAAGCCGGGGGCTGGGCAATCCACCGGGAATCGCACCAAGCACGTGTACACCATGCGCTTGCAGATCAAGCGCCCAGCTGACCGCGATGGCACCGGCCACAGCTATCAATACCCCGGGAATCCCTCTGGAGATCAGCTTCGCTCCGACAATCACCGCCGGCACTGTCGCTCAAGGGCCCCGGACATAAGGGTTGATATGCCCCCCCCGACGATACCGAGCAGGCCCGCGAGCTGACCGAAGGCAACCTGGATACCGACTCCGGTTAGGAATCCGGTGAGTACGGTGCGCGCTAGGAGTCCGAGGCGCACAATGCGGGCAAGGAACAGACAACCCGCAGCCATCAGGGCGAGCATGCCCGCGAGCGCCACGTTCGGGCAGGGTGGCACTCGCTTCGCGGTGCTTTCGCGAGCGTTATGAAAGTTTCGCGCCGCAAGGCCCTTGACTTTGGACCTTGGTCAAAGGTTTAGACTTGCCGCATGAACACACAAACTGCGCCGCTCATCATCGGTGCCGTCGCCAAGCGCGTCGGCGAGGCGATCGATACGATCCGTTACTACGAGCGCGAGGGCCTTTTGCCCCAGCCACAGCGACGTGCCTCGGGCTATCGAACTTATGGGCATGGAGCGATCGCGCAGCTGCCCTTATATCCGCCGGGCCAAGAGTCTTGGCTTCACACTGGAGGAGATTCGCGATTTGCTCTCGCTCCCGCATGATCGCCGGAAGGGGGTGGCTGCAGTGAAGCAGCGCGCACAACTGCGGCTCGTGGCGCTGAATGCGCGCATTGCCGAGTTGCAGCGAGTGCGCGATGGGCTGGCGCAATCGGTGGAGTCCTGTTCCGGCCACGGCGCACCCGAGCATTGCCCGATCCTGCGGGCGCTGACCCATGAGGAGATGTCATCATGAGCGAGCCGACAGCCTGTTGCCACGGTGCCAGCCAGTCGGCGGACGCGATGGCGACCGATCCGGTGTGCGGGATGCAGGTGAATCCGGCGACTGCAAGGCACCTCAGCACGCACGACGGGCAGACGTTCCATTTCTGCTGCGCCGGTTGCAAGACGAAGTTCGAGGCGACACCGGCATCGTATCTGGCAGCATCCCACGAGCGGGCTGCGGCGGGTAGCTGCTGCGCTGACAAGACGGTGACGACGCCCGATTACGCCGCCGCGGGCCACACCTACGCGGGCCACACCTACGCGGAGAAGGATCCGGTTTGCGGCATGACGGTGGATCCGCACACCGTCAAATGGCAAGTTGAGCATGCCGGTCACACCTACCATTTCTGTGGGCAGCGGTGTAGCGACAAGTTCATGGCCGAACCGCTGGCCTGGCTCGAAGGTCGTGCGGCCCCGCCGGCCGCGGCGCCGGGCACGATCTACACCTGCCCGATGCACCCGGAGATCCAGCAGGTCGGACCCGGCGATTGCCCCAAGTGCGGCATGGCACTGGAGCCGATGCTGCCCAGCGAGGATGCGGACGAGGGTGGCGAAGTGCGCGCGATGACGCGCCGCTTCTGGCTGCTGGTGGTCCTCACACTGCCGGTGTTCCTGCTGGCGATGGGGCCGCACCTGCTCGGCTGGCAGCTGCCGGCGCCATGGGATCGGATAACCCATTGGGTCGAGGCAGTGCTGGGGTCGGCGGTGGTGCTGTGGGGCGGGGCGCCGTTTTTCAAGCGCGGCTGGAATTCGCTCTGGCCGTGGCGGCCGAACATGTACACGCTGGTCGGGCTGGGCACTGGCGTGGCCTGGCTCTACAGCGCGATGGCATTTGTGCTGCCGGAGATCTTTCCGGTCAGCTTTCGCGACGCGCACGGTCAGGTCGGTGTGTATTTTGAAACGGCTGCGGTGATTGTCACCCTGGTCACGCTGGGCGATTTTCTGGAGCTGCGCGCGCGCCGCCGTACCGGGGCCGCGCTGAAGGCGCTGCTGGGGTTGGCGCCGAAGAGCGCGCATCGGCTGGCCGACGACGGCAGCGAGAGCGATGTGCCGCTGGCTGACGTGCACGCGGGCGATTGCCTGCGCATCCGGCCTGGCGAGAAGGTGCCGGTCGATGGCGTGGTGCTCGATGGCGAGAGCCACGTCGATGAGTCGATGCTCACCGGGGAGCCGATGCCGGTCGGCAAGGCAAAGGGCGAGCCGGTTACCGGCGGCACGGTGAATCAGGACGGCGCGCTGACCATGCGCGCGGAAAAGGTCGGCGGCGAGACCATGCTGGCGCAGATTGTGGCGCTGGTGGCCAAGGCGCAGCGCAGCCGCGCGCCGCTGCAGCGGGTCGCCGATCGAGTCGCGGCGTGGTTCGTGCCGGCTGTGTTCGCCTGTTCCGTACTGGCGTTTGCGGGCTGGGCCTGGCTTGGACCGGACCCGAAGCTGGCGCATGCGTTGATCGCGGCGGTGTCGGTGCTGATCATCGCCTGCCCGTGCGCGTTGGGGCTGGCCACGCCGATCTCGATCATGGTGGCCAGCGGCCGCGGTGCGCACAACGGCGTATTGTTCAAGGATGCCAGCGCGATCGAGGCGCTGCGCGACATTGACACGCTGGTGCTGGACAAGACCGGTACGCTGACCGAAGGCAAGCCGGCCCTGACCGAGCTGCTGGCGCTGGGCGAACTGCCGCGCGAACGCCTGCTGCTGCTGGCCGCCGCGCTGGAGCAGCCCAGCGAGCATCCGCTGGCGCGAGCGATCGTCAATGCCCTCGACGGCGAAACGCCGCCGCCAGTGGAGGAATTCCGCACCCTGACCGGCCGTGGCGTGCAGGGCCGTGTCGACGGGCACCTGGTGGCGCTGGGCAATGCACGACTGCTTGATGAACTCGAGATCAGCGCCGACGACCAGGCCACACAACAGGCCGAAGCGCTGCGCGGCGACGGTGCCACGGTGATGTTTCTCGCCGTCGACGGTGTGCTGGCCGGCCTGATCGCGGTCGCCGACCGGATCAAGCCGGGCACGGCGAAGGCGATCGCGGCGCTGCATGCCGACGGCCTGCGCCTGGTGATGCTGACCGGCGACAACGCGACCACGGCGGGTGCGGTGGCGCGCCAACTGGGCATCGACGAAGTGCATGCCGATGTGACGCCAGCCAACAAGGCGTCGGTGGTGACCACGCTGAAGAGCGAGGGCCGCCGCGTGGCGATGGCCGGCGACGGCATCAACGACGCGCCCGCGCTGGCGGCGGCGGACGTGGGCATCGCGATGGGCGGCGGCACCGACGTGGCGATGGAAAGCGCCCAGGTGACACTTATCAAGGGCGATCTGGGCGCCATCGCGCGGGCGCGCTCGCTGTCGCGAGCCACCGTGCGCAACATCCACCAGAACCTGTTCTTCGCCTTCATCTACAACTCAGTCGGCGTGCCGCTGGCGGCCGGTGTGCTGTATCCGGTACTGGGCATCACGCTGTCACCCATGGTGGCCGCATTGGCCATGAGCCTAAGCTCGGTGTCCGTGGTGAGCAACGCGTTGCGACTGCGCAAGGTGGCGTTGTGATGGAACGTACCAACGGTGCCTCGCGATCGTCATCATCGCGGAATTGTGGCGTTACGTCGGCATGCGGTCGAGGTGCGCCACCACAGCTTTCGCGCGCTGGAGCTCGTGCCCATGGCGCGTCATTACGGCGTCGCTATCGTGGTTGCGGCGGACTGCGGGCATCCACGGATCGCCGATGTCACCGCCTCATTCGAATACGCCCGACTGATGGGCACGCACGCCGGCGAGCCGCTGGGGTAGTGCGCCGCTGCGCTTGACCGGTGGGCGCAGCGAGCCCGCAGTTGGGCGCAAGGCGATATTCCAGCGGGGCTGGAAAGCGTCGGTCCTCGACAAAGCGGACAGGTGAACCGTGACGTGTACCTCTTCATCATCAGCGGCCACGAAGCAGCCAACCCTGCAGCGGCGCAAGCATGGCTCAAGCGCGCCGCGAAGGCGGCCCCAAGGGTACCGCGCGGGTCGACTCACTTGCATCGACGAAGCGGTATTCAGTGCTCCGGGACCGCTGCAGCGCGCACGATCTGGCCGAGCTGGTTCGCTCCAGGGGAGCCCTCGAGCCCGTGGAGCTGACCTTGAGCATCGGTATAGACCAACCCGGGGGTGCCCGGAAAGCCAAACCCATGCATCAGAGCGAGATTGTGGGCGAGGATCCTGAGGTCCTCATCGCTTGGGTGCGCGACCGGTGCAATGCCGCCGCCCCCGTCCGAGCGACTACCCCAGTGCAATTCGTTCGTACGCAACGCCCCGGCCGGATCACGCGCGTCAATAATCGCCGCCGCCTTCGCTGGACTGCTCGGCGCGATCACCCCGACGAGGAGATCGCGTACTTGCAGTCCCTTGCGGTAATAGGGCTGCAGGCCAAGCCAAAGCTTGTGGCAGAACGGACAGTTGGCATCGATAAAGATGTAGAGGACGTGTCGAGGCCGGGCACTGCCCTCGGCCACCCAGTGGGCTTCCTGCAGCGCGTGCATCGTCGCGGAACTTTGAGCCGCCTGCGCGTTGGCCGCTCCCAATAGCACCGATAGGAACACCGCTCCGGCCAGTCGGAGGCACGCACTGTAGCAACGGTCAGCGGGCCGCATAGCACCGGCCAGTGCGAAATCGCGGATATGCTTCATGGCGCAACGCTCCATAAACGAGGTTTTGTGTTGTCCACACGGCCGCGTGGCCTGCAAGGTCAGGGCGATGGCATGGCGCGGATTGGTGAAATTCCTCAACCGAAAGTACCTGACCATTTTCAGCCGGTCAACGGTCTCTCGATTGTGCGCACTTGCAGGCGATGCGCGTCGGCGTCACGCGCAGGATTAACCGAGAGCATGTTTGTGGCCGGGACTGAGTGATGTGCCTGCGTCGGCGAGCTGCCTGCGGCAGGCATCATACCAACCAGCAAAGTGGCCGCCATCCAAACCCCGTCTTGCGTTTTCTGAAGAAGCCGGCCTTCACGCCCACCAAGCTGACGGACATTGATGCCCGCGCGGTGCTCGAGGCCGGCTGGAGCGAGCGTGCCCTGTATGACGCAGTACTCATCGGATGCCTGTACGGTTTCATGAACCGCCATACGAACGGCCGCGGGTTGACACCCATTCCAGAGCAATTCGAAATGGAGGGCAAGCTGATCAGGGAGGGGAGCTATAAAGGCATGCTCGCGATGGGAATCAAGTAGAAGTCGTGGCGACTCAAGCTTGGCCGTGCGTAATGAGATTCGTCGTCGTGGCGAATCGTTTTGCTCGTTGGCCTCCTCTCAGCGACTCAGTGCCGGGAATGCACTGCCGGCGGTGTCACGGCTCGTTCTTCAGCAGGCTCGACGGGACCAGCTGTGCATCATCGCCCAGCACCACGGCTTCGGCACCGACGCCGTGATAGCGCTGCGCGCTCGCCACGCCGACCCCCAGACCGGCGATCAGGACGCAGGCGGCTATTGCCACGCCGATCGGCATGGTCGCGCGGCTCACCGTGTTGTGGCGATGGGCCGAGATGCGCACCAGCACGTCTTGCTCAAGGCATTCGAGCCCATTCCTGCCGGGGCATAGGGGGTACTCACCGCCTCCCGGCGCGCGCCGGCCACATGGCCGGACCCATGATTAGCCAAAGATCATAGAAGCGGGGCGGAAAGCAATCAGTAAGAGGCGCCAGAGAGGCGGATGGATTCGCGGTGTGGGCGAAATATTCCGCTCGCGAGCGCCCCGATAGGGCTCTAAACTGGTTGCCATCGCGGGCGCGCCCGGGCGGCGCATCGCGCCCTTTGCGGAGCGCTCATGGATCGACCCGTCACGGCCAAAGCCGACGCCGACTACATTTTTTACGAGCTCACGCGCAGCATCTGCCCGAATTGCCGCCGGGTGATCGATGCCAAGGTGATCCTGCGCGACCACAAGGTCTACATGCGCAAGCGCTGCCCCGAGTGCGGGCCGTTCGAGGCGCTGGTGTATGGCGACGCTGACGCCTACGTGAGCCTGGCGCGTTATAACAAGCCGGGCACGATCTCGCTGGCATTCAATGCCGAGGTGGTGGAGGGCTGCCCGCACGATTGCGGCCTGTGCAGCGAGCACCAGCAGCATGCCTGCGTGGGCATCATCGAAGTCAACAGCACCTGCAACATGGACTGTCCGCTGTGCTTCGCCTCCGCGGCCCCGGGGTTTAATCTGACGCTCGAGGAGGTCGAGCAGATTCTCGATGACTTCATACGCACCGAGGGCAACCCCGAGGTGGTGCAGTTCTCGGGCGGTGAGCCGACGGTGCATCCGCAGATCCTGCAGTTCGTGCGCGCGGCCAAGACGCGCGGCATCCCGTTTGTGATGATCAATACCAATGGCAAGCGCATCGCGCGCGATGATCGCTTCCTTGACGAGCTGGCCGAGGCGCGTCCGTCCCTGTACTTCCAGTTCGACGGCTTCGAGGCCGAGACCTATCGCATCATCCGCGGCGAGCCGGATCTGTTCGAGGAGAAACTGCGCGCGCTCGACCGGCTCGCGAGCCGCGGCCTGCACGTGACGCTGGTGCCCGCGATCGAGCGCGGCGTCAATGAGCACGAGATCGGACGCATCATCGACTTTGCGATCCGCCATCCGGCCGTGCGCGGTATCAACTTCCAGCCCGCCTTTCACGCCGGGCGCCACATGGCACACGATCCGCTCCAGCGGGTCACGATCCCCGACATACTCGGCTGGATCGAGGGGCAGAGCGCCGGCGTGTTTCGCCAAAGCGACTTCGTACCGGTGCCGTGCTGCTTTCCAACCTGTAACGCGGTGACCTATGCGTTCATCGACGGCGAGCAGGTCACCCCGCTGTCGCGGCTGGTGAACGTGCACGACTACCTCGATTACATCACCAATCGCGCGATGCCCGACTTCAGCCTGCAGATCAAGCAGGCGCTCGAGGGGCTGTGGTCCTCGTCCTCGGTGGCCGGCTCGCCCAAGTCCGCACACCAGGCAACCCTCTCCTGCCAGGCCTGCGGACTGCCCGAGTCGTTCACCGTGGGCGAGATTGCCGACCGCATGATCATGATCATGCTGCAGGATTTCATGGACCCGTGGACCTTCAATCAGAAAAACGTGATGAAGTGCTGCAAGGAGTTTCTGCTGCCCGGCGGCCGGCAGGTCCCGTTCTGCGCCTACAACAGCCTCGGCTATCGCGAGCAGGCCCGCGCACAGCTCGACGCACTCGAGCCGGCGCGGCGCCGGGCACGAGCCGCCGGTGTGCGCTTCGAGCCGCAGCCCGTGCGCTTCGCCTTCAGCGCCGCTCAGCGTGGTGCGGCGTTAAGCAAAGACCGATGAGCGCGAGCCCCGGTCCGCTCGATGCACTGCAGGTCAAGCAGTGTTGCGCGCAGCTCTATCAGAGCGAGGTGGCGACCTTTCTGCTCGGGGACTCCTTCCACCCGGGGGGGCTGCGATTGACCGAGCGGCTGGGAGAGCGGCTGGGTCTGTCGACGGGCAGCAACGTGCTCGACGTCGCCGCAGGTCGTGGCACCAGTGCCTTGTTTCTCGCCGAGCACTTTGGCTGCAGGGTGACCGGTATCGACTTGGGCCCTCAGAACGTCGCCGAGGCGAACCAGGCTGCGAGCGCGCGGGGACTGGGCGAGCGCGTGCATTTCCAATGTGCCGACGCCGAGTCGCTACCATTCGAGAGCGGGCACTTCGATGCTCTCGTGTGTGAGTGCGCGTTCTGCACCTTCCCCGACAAGACACGCGCCGCCAGCGAGTTCGCGCGCGTGCTGCGCGCCGGGGGGAGGGCGGGCCTGACTGATCTGACTCGCGCCGCGGTGCTGCCCGAGGCGCTCACCGGCCTGCTTGCCTGGATTGCCTGCATCGCCGATGCCCAGCCGCTCGAGGCCTACGTGGACATTTTGCGTTCGGCCGGCTTCAGCGTGGCGGCTCCCGAGATCTATGACGAGGCATTGCACGAGCTCGTGCGTCAGGTGCAGGGTCGGCTGTTCACGGTCGAGGTTCTCTCGGGCCTCAAGAAGCTCACGCTGCCCGACCTCGACCTGAGTACCGCCAAGCAGATGACCGCTACGGCCGCGCGAGCCATCGCGCGGCGTGAGCTCGGCTACGCGCTGATCGTCGGAGCGCTCTAGGTCAGCCACCACGCGGCCTGGTCGCGCGATATCTGCGCCACGCCAATTCACTACGGACGCGCGGCCAGGAGTTCATTCGGTGCACGATCGGGCTCCTCAGCGTTCCTTGTCCCCGGGCTACCGGCCAGCTCGACTCGTGCTCGCTATCAGTGCTCATGCGCTGCTGCGCGTCGCCGGCAGCGCGGGGGCCGCGTTGATCGGCATCTGGCTTGCCGGGCTTGCTCGCCAGGGAAGCGCAATCGACGCGCGCCTGGTCGGCGCGCTGGCAGCCAGCTCCTTTGGGGCGGAGCTGGTCGGCTCGGTGCCGCTCGGAACGGCTGCCGACGCCATGTCGATGCGGGTACTGATGAGCCTCGGCGCGCTGCTCGGCGCCGCTGCAACGCTGCTGTTCGCCCTGCAGGTGTCCGTGCCGCTGTTTTTCACCAGTCGTGTGCTCGAGGGTCTGGCCGTGGCGGCCGTGACGCCCGCGCTATTGCGTCTGCTCGCCGCGGATACGGCCCACGACCCGGGACGACGGGCGAAGATGATGAGCGGGTTCGAGCTCTCATTGCTGGCCGGCCTGGCTCTGGGCGCTCTCGTAGGCTCGCAGCTGTGGATCGCGCTGGCACGACGCGCCTTTGCCGCGATCGCAATACTCTATGGCGTATGCGCCCTGCTGCTGTGGCGCAGCGTACCGGCTCGGCCCGGTGCCGGCCCAGAGGCGGCGCTGCGCGGCCTGCGCGGCGCGCTCACAGACACGCATGTGCGCCGACTGGCCCCAGTGTGGCTGTGCGTGAACGCGGTGATCGGAGTGTGGCTCGGGCCGACGTTGAGCTTCGTTCTGAGCGAACGGCGCTCGGGGCGGCAATATCTCGACGGCATCTTTGCTGCCCGTCCCGGCGACATCGGCTGGTTGCTGCTGCTCTACGCCATCGTGTTCGGCGCTGGCCTTGCGCTCTGGGCAACTCGCCTGCCGCGCGTGGGCGCACGCGCGACCATGCGGGTGTCCCTGTGGGCCATGTTGGCCGTGTGCGCAGCGCTGGGCTTGCTTAACCATTCCGCTGGATGGCCTGTCTGGGGCCGCGCCATGCTCGGGCTGGCGGTCATGCTGCTGATCATGCTCGAAAGCGGCTTCGGGCCGGCCGCGCTCTCCTGGCTTGCCGAGTCGCTCGGCGCAGAAACCGGCACGGGAGCGACGATGGGCATCTACTCGGTACTGCTTAGCTCGGGAGCCCTCGCAGGCTCTCTCGTTGGTGGCTGGGCGGCCGCACTGTGGCACATGGACGGGCTGCTCATGACGACCGCGCTGCTGGCTGCAGGTGCGCTGGGGCTGCTCGCACGCATGCCGGCTGCTGCCACGTCGCCCGTCACCGGGGCGAAAAAGAGGACTATACATGTCAATCCCTGAATACGATCTGGTGATCATCGGCGCCGGCGCAGGCGGCCTGATCGCTGCGGATTTCGCGCATCAGCTCGGCGCGACGGTCGCGCTGATCGAGAAGGAGCGCATCGGCGGGGACTGTACCTGGACCGGATGCGTACCGAGCAAGTCGCTGGTCAAGGTCGCCAATGTCGCGCACCTGGTGCGCACGGCGGCACGCTATGGTCTGACCGCCGCAGCGCCAGCCGTCGATATGGCGGGCGTACGGGCCTACCTGCGCGACACGATCGAGCATATCTATGCACCGACCGCCCCCGAGGCGCTGCGCGCCAAGGGCCTAGTGGTGCATCTCGGTGCAGCCCGCTTCATCGATCCGCACACCCTCGAGGCCGGCGAGATGCGCCTGCGCGCCCGGCGCGTGCTCATCTGTACCGGTGCGGCCCCGCGCCGACCGGATCTGCCAGGATTGAACCAGATTCCCTACCACACCTATCAGGACATTTTCGACAATACTGAGCTGCCCGAAAGGCTGCTGGTCGTCGGAGGCGGCCCAGTGGGCTGCGAGATCGCGCAGTGCTACCGGCGGTTGGGCGCGCAGGTCGTGATCATTGCCAAGCGTCTTATACCACGGGTGGAACCGGTGGCCGCGCAACGGTTGGCGCAGGTGTTTGCCAACGAGGGCATCGAGCATTGCGCCGCACGGGCTGAAGCCATGAGCCGCGATGGCGGGTACATCCGGGTGCGGACGGCCGCTGGCGAGGTCACGGGCGATCGGCTGCTGCTCGCAGTCGGCCGTACGCCGCGCGTGGAGGGGCTCGGTCTTGCGGCCGCGGGCGTGCGCCACGGGCAACGCGGCATTGAAGTCGATCCGTACTTGCGCACCAGCGCCCGGCACATCTACGCTGCGGGCGACGTTCTCGGCGGTGCACAGTTCTCGCATCTGGCGGGCTGGCAGGCATTCCAGGCCGTACGCAACGCGCTGCTCCCGGGACACGCGCGCGGCCTACCCGAGGCGGTGCCAGAGATCACCTTCACCGTGCCGGAAGTGGCTCACGTGGGCTTCACCGAGGAGGCCGCCCGCGCGCGATTCGGCGCGCAGGTACAGGCGAGCAGTATGGAGCTGGCGCGAGTGGATCGAGCGGTCAGCGAGGACGACACAATCGGTCTGGTCAAGCTGATAGCGCACCGGAATGGCCGGGTGCTCGGTGCGACCATTGTGGGTGAGCGCGCCGGGGAATCATTGGCCGAGGTTGGGCTCGCCCTGTCGACGCAAATGACTCTATCCGCGCTCGCTGCGAGCATCCACCCCTACCCGACGTACAACAGCGCCATTCAATTGCTCGCCACGCAGATGGCCATCGAACGGCGCCTCACGGGACTTGGCGGTAGAGTGCTACGGAGACTTTCACGCATGATGCTTAATCGGCGAGCATGACGATCATTTGACGCCTCACGCAGATAGCGAATCACCGCTACGGCCGCGGCAGCCATCGCGCGGCGTGAGCTCGTCTACGCGCTGATCGTCTGGCCACCATGAACTGGTTTTCGCGCCGCGCCCAAAACGTGCGCTGAATTTCAGACCCCGGGACCCCGGCACAATTTCGCTGACCGCTAAGGCGCGAAGACGATCGGCATAGGGGCGTCAACCGTCGATATCCGGGTTGTCGAGCACCTGTCATCGTCGCCGGCGGCGCCGTAGTCAGCATGACCGAGAAGGGCCTCTTATGAGGCCCGCTCGGTACCACCGCTGGCGCCGCAACCGGCGTCAGTGCGACCGGCGCTCTGCATGGGCGGGCACTTCACACTTCCGTAGGAGCAGAACACACAGCAATCGCCGGACTTGGGGCGCAGCAGCGCGTTGCAGGCGGGGCACTCGTAATAGAACTGACAGGCACCGGTCGGCATGCGCTCGGTGGTGTTCGTCCCACAGAGCGGACAGTGGATCGTCGAGTCGAGAATCACCTCAGCCATAGCGGCATCAGATTACGCGAAGTGCCATACCGAGTACCAGACTGGGGGCCATAAAGAAGAGAACGCTGATCCCCGTTCGCGTATGAGTGTTGATGCCTTGCAGTTATCACTGTTCAGGGAGAAGGTTGCCCCCAAGGCGCGGATTATGGCCCGCAAGTCAACGGAGAAGTCGCGCGGAGTCTCTGGGGATTTCTGGCGGAACCTCCCCAGATCGGTTGCTATGCCATGCCCCGACGCCCCCGCCGAAAATGATCAATCGCTCTGCGGCTGCGTCGAGGATGCGAGGCTGCCGTGCCGCAGCGAGCGCTCCTTGAGCAGCGCGAACAGGATCGGAACGAGGATCATCACCGCGGCGGTGGCGCTCAGCATGCCGCCGACGATCGGCGCGGCGATCGGCTTCATCACGTCCGAGCCGATGCCGGATTCCCACAGGATCGGAGCGAGGCTGCCGATGACGGCGAGCGCCGTCATGAGCACCGGCCGCAGGCGCAGGACCGCCCCATTGATGATCGCCGCTGCGATGTCCTGCGGTTGCACCGCGGTGCCCTGGGCGATCCGTGCGTCCAGCGCCTCGCGCAGATACACCATCATCACGACCGCGGTCTCGACGGCGATGCCGAAGAGGGCGATGTAACCGACGGCGACTGCGACGCTGAAATTGTAGCCGAGCAGCCGTTGCAGCAGCAGGCCGCCGATCATCGCGAACAACACCGGAAAGAACAGGATCGCAGCCTCGGCCACGGAACGCAGCAGCAGGTAGAGCAGCATGAAGATCACGAATAGCACGATCGGCACGATCAGCTCGAAGCGGGCCTTGGCGCGCTGCTCGAATTGATACTCTCCTGCCCAGCCATAGGTGTAGCCCGCGGGCAGGATCAGCTTCTCCCGCAGCAAGCGGTCGGCCCGCGTGACGAAGCCGCCATAATCCGAAGTGCTGAGATTGAAGTAGACGTAGCCGGTGAGTTGCGCTTCCTCGTCCCGGATCATCGACGGACCGCGCGAGAAGGAGATCGTGGCCACTTCATCGAGCGGGATCTGCGCGCCCGAGGGTGTGGCGATCACCACGCGCCCGAGCGCGGCAATATCGTCGCGAAAATCGCGGTTGTAGCGCACATTGACGGGGTAGCGTGCCCGCCCCTCCACCGTCTGCGCGATGTTCTCGCCGCCGATGCCGGATTCCACGGCGCGCTGGACCTCTCCGACATCCAGGCCGTAACGCGCGGCCACCGGCCGGTTCACCGCGATGTTGATGTAGAAGCCCTGCGCGACGCGTTCGGCGAATACGGACTGCACGCCGGGCTGTCCGGACAGGAGCCGGCTGATCTGCCCGCCGACCTGCTCAATGCCCTCGATGCTCGGCCCCTGGATCTTCATCCCGACTGGAGTTTTGATACCGGTCAATTCCATGTCGAGACGATTGTTGACCGGCATGGTCCAGGTGTTGGTAAGACCCGGGAATTGGAGTTTCGCGTCCATGGCGGCAATCAACTGGTCGTAGGTCATCCCGGCGGGCCACGCGCTGCGCGGCTTCAGCGTGATTGTGGTGTCGTACATATCGAGCGGTGCGTTGTCGGTGGCGCTGTCGGAGCGCCCGACGGTGCCGAATACAGTCTGCACTTCCGGGAAGGTGCGGATGATGCGGTCCTGCTCCTGCAGCAACTGCGAGGCCTGCGTGAGGGAAATGCCCGGCAGCGCCGTGGGCATGTAGAGCGTCGAGCCCTCGAACAGCGCCGGCATGAACTGGCTGCCGATGCTGGCCGCGAGCGGCACCACGAGCGCCAGACACGCTAGCGCCGCGACCAGCGTGGTTCTGCGGTATCGCAGGCACGCTCGCAGCACCGGCAGATAGAGCGCCTGGGTGACACGGGTGACGGGATTGCGCGCGTCGGGGCGCAATCGCCCGCGGATCAACAGCGGCATCAGCACCGGTACTAGGGTGACCGCGAGGATGGAGGAGAAGCCGATCGTGAGCGTCTTGGTCCAGGCGAGTGGCTTGAACATCCGCCCCTCCTGGGCCTGGAGCAGGAAGACCGGCAGGAACGACACGATAATGATGAGGAGCGAGAAGAACAATGCGGGCCCGACCTGCTGCGCGGCTGCCAGCAGGATCTGCCGCCGCTCCTTCGGCAGGATCGGCGATGCGGTATCGATGCCGTCGGCTGAAGGGGCTACCTGCCGCTCGGCGAGTCGCCGGTAGCCGTTTTCGACCATGACGATGCCCGCATCCACGAGCACACCGATCGCCAGCGCCATCCCGCCGAGCGACATGATGTTGCTCGACACTTGCAGCAGCGACATCGGAATGAATGCCGCTGCGACCGCGATCGGGATGGTGAGGATTGGAATGAGTGCGGAGCGCAAGTGCCACAGGAACAGGATGATGACCAGACTCACGACGATCGCCTCCTCGATCAGATCGCGCACCAGGTTGTGGATGGAAGCTCGAATGAGGCCCGAGCGGTCGTAGCCCGCGCGGATCGTGATGCCCGGCGGCAGCGAGGGGGTGATTTGCGCGATCTTTGCCTTGACGCCGTTGATCACGTCGAGCGCGTTCATGCCATAACGCATCACGACGATTCCGCCGACCGTCTCGCCCTCGCCCTGCCAATCCGCGACGCCGCGGCGGATATCGGGGCCGAAGCTGACCGTTCCGAGATCGCGGATGAGCACGGGCGTGCCGTGCTTGCTCGCGACCGGGACCTCGGCCAGATCGCTCAGCGAGCGGAAATAGCCCAGTCCCCGGATCATGTATTCCGCCCCCCCGAGCTCGAGCAGACGACCGCCGACTTCGTTGGTGCTGGCGCGAATGCGATCGATCACCGTCGATAGGGGGATACCGTAGGCGCGCAGTTTGACCGGGTCGAGCTTCACCTGGTACTGGCGCACGAAGCCTCCGATGGAGGCGATCTCGGCGACGCCGGGTACCGTTTCGAGTTGATAGCGCAGATACCAGTCCTGCAGGCTGCGCAGGTCCGCCAGGCTGTATTGGTGCGAGTGGTCCACGAGGGCGTATTCATAGACCCATCCCGCACCCGTGGCGTCGGGACCCATGACCGGATGGACGCCTGCGGGCAGGCGCCCGGTGATCTGCTGCAGGTACTCGAGCACGCGCGAGCGCGCCCAGTACAAGTCGGTGCCGTCGTCGAACACCACGAACACGTACGAATCGCCGAACATGGTTTGCGCCCGCACGGCCTTCACGCGCGGGGCGGCCAGCAGCGCCGTCACGATGGGGTAGGTGACCTGGTCTTCGATGAGATTGGGCGGCTCGCCGGCCCACGGCGTGTGAATGATGACCTCGACATCCGAGATGTCCGGCAGCGCATCGAGTGGGATGCGCCGCATCGACCACACGCCGGCTGCCAGCAGCAGGACGGTCGCGGTGAAGACGAGGAAGCGATTGCGCGTGCACCAATGAATCAGCCGCGCGAGCATTTACATGCCCCCCGACGCGCTGATGGAGCGCTGCGTACTTGCAACGACCGCGCCGGCCTTTCGGGCGAGGATCGTGACCTGCCAGGTGCCACCGCTCGCAAGGCGCCCGTGGCCCTGGTAGCGGCCACGGCCCTGGTCGCTGAGCGCGATAGTGAGGCGTGTGGCGGCCATGCCCATCGCGGGCATGGCCGCCATGAAGAAGGTCGCCGTGACCACCGCACCGGCGATTGGCGCGCCGTTCGCTGCCTTGATGGTCACGCGAAAGACGTTGTTGCCCTTCCTCGGCGGAGTCGGATCGCTCGTGAGCTGGACGCTCGCCTGCGGCGCGCGGGTCGCAGCCGCGATGGCCGCCGCGCCCGCCGCGCCGGCACCCGGCGACGCTGGCGCGAACGCTCCCAGGGCTGCCTGCAACTGACTCTCCGAGTCGATCAGAAAATTCGCGGACGTGACTATGCGCTCGCCGGCTTGGAGTCCCTTAAGGACGATGTAGTCATCCCCGACGCGCGCGCCCAGCACAACGGTCCGCGGCTCGAGATGCCCGCCGCCGTGATCAACGAATGCGATCTGCTGCGTGCCGGTCTGCAGCACGCCGCTGGCCGGGATCACGTCCTGCTCGCCCAGCGGTATCCCGACAGAGACGTTGACGAACATGCCTGGAATGAGCGCGAGGTGCGGGTTGGCGAACACCAGGCGTACGCGGGCCGTGCGCGTGGCCAGATCGATGTCCGGATAGATGAAGTCCACGCGCCCGGAGAATGTCCGACCCGGATACGTGTCGACCGTCAAGCTGACGGGGTCTCCCGCCTTAAGGCGCCCGAGATCGCTCTGGAACACCTGGGCAAAGACCCAGATGGTCGAGAGGTCCGCCACCGTGTAGAGGCGGGTGTCGGGCTGGACGTACGCGTTGGGCAGCACTGAGCGCTCGGTGATGAAGCCCGTTACGGGAGAGTCGATGGTGAGGTCCTGCTGGGCCTGGCCGCTCGATGCGAGCCGTGCGATCTCACGCTGCGGGATTGCCCATTGCTGCAGCCGCTGCGCGGCCGCGTTCACCAGCGCATCGGCATCGGCGCGGACATCGGCATCGGGGCTGTGAGCAAGCCGCCGCTGGGTCTGCCGGGCCACCAGGTACTCACGCTCGGTGGCGAGGAGCTGCGGACTGTAAATGGTGAACAACGGCTGGCCCCGGCGCACGTACTGGTAGGTGGCATCGGCAAATACCTTCTGGATGAAGCCTGCGACGCGCACCTGGACGTAGGCGAGCCGGGTCTCGTCTACCGCCACGTTGCCGGTGGTGAGGAGGTGATCGATCACGGCTTTGCGCGCGACCGCGCCGGTCTTCACGCCGATGCTCTGCAGTCGCTGCGGGGAGAGCTGCAAGGGCGCCAGCGGTGCCTGCTGCGTGACAGGGGGGCTGGAGGAGGCCGATGGCGATGGCGGTGGCCGAAGCGCCTGCGCTGCAGGGGCGCTCGCCGAGCTGCGTCTGCTCGAGGTCATCGGCCGGAAGTTCCGCCACAGGCCCGCCGCCAGGCCTAAGAGCACGACGTTGACCGCGAGCGCCACGAAGAAACCGGTTCGGTAGCCTTTCATTGCGCGACTCCTGGCCCGGCGCCGGACTCGTCGGAGCCGTTTGAGAGCAGATTGCCCCCACTCGCCGCTTCGAGCTCGGCCAGCCGCTGGAAGTATTCTGACTGCGTGCGCGCGAGGCCAAGCTCGGTCTCGAGCCGATGCTGCTCGGCCGTCAGCACGTCGAGGAAGCCACCGCGGCCACTGCCGTATTCCGTGCGGGCCACAGCGAGGGTCGCGCGCGCGAGCGGGACGAGCTCGTCGCGATAGAGCGCCAGCGACTGCGCCGACTCCTGCACGGAGGCGTAGTCGGAGGCCACATCCGCCAGCACCTTCATTGTCTCGTTTTCGAGGTTGGATGCGGCACGCCGTGTCTGCGCGTGCGCCGCATCGATTTCATCCCGGTACTTGCCCTGGTCGAGCGGCACGGAGAAGGAAACCCCCGCCATGGGTCGCATCGCAGGGTCCGGCCACATGTTGTCGTAGCCGGCGCTCACGGCAAACTTCGGATAGCGCTCCTTTTTCGCGAGCCGCTCGCTCGCTTGCGCCGCCTGCTCGTCGGCTTGTAGCCGCTCGAGCTGCGGATGGGCCAGGGCTCGCTGTGCCAGCCGCTCCTCGGCCTGCAGCGTCACGGTTGCGGGCAGCGGTGCGGGCGGCGGGATCTCGGCTTGCGGCAGGCGATCCAGCAGCGCATTCATCCGCGCCTGCACGAGGGCGCGTTGGCGCTGCCACTCGAGCCGTTGCTGCTTGAGCAGGCCCCGCTCGACGTCCGCCTGCAGCACATCCGTCTGTGGTGCCTGGCCGGTGGTGTAGCGAATGCGCGCAATGCTGCGCAGCTCGCCGAGCACCGACTGGTTGGCCGAGTTGATGTCGAGTGCGCGGCGGACATAGACCCAATCCGAGAAGGCTCCGCGCGCCAGCGCCGTCAGGCGCAAACGCAGCGCGTCCCGGTCATATCCGGCCGCCGCCGCCTGGGCGCGGGCGACATCCTTGCGGGCCGCGAGCGTTCCCCACCACGGCAGCGCCTGGCTGATCTCAATATCGCCGCTCGGCCCCATGACGCCGTCGAAGGTGCGGGGCGCTGCCGAGACGCTCATCCGCGGGTCCTCCAGGGCACCGGCGGGCCCGATCTGCGCGACGGCGGCCACAACCGCCTGCCGCATCGCTGCCAGATCGGCGTTCCGGGCCAGAACAGCATAGGTAAAGGCTTGCGCGCTCAACGGCGCCGGCAGCGACTCGGCGCCGCCATCGAGTGCGTCGAGAAGGGGTGGAGGGGCCTGTGCCACCGCGACACTCGCCGCCGAGGCAGCCATGGCAACGCTCACAGCCAGAGCGATAGGCACCGCCGCGGCGACGAGTAGCGTGAGGCCGCGCGAGCGGGGGCGAGGTCTGCAGTTGCAATGCATGCGATTCTCCTTCTGCTGGTCGGATCGATGCCACCCGCGCTCGTAGGGACGATTGCGGGTGCATCAGGAGCAGATGAAGATCGCTAGATTCTCAAGCGCAGGGTGAGGAGGTAAGTTTGCCGGCCAATTAGCGCGGCGTAACGGGCGAGGGGCGGTCCCTGCGACGGAGGCTTCTCGAGTGCGGCGCCAGCAATCTCGCCCGAGCCGGGCGAAACAATTCGCACGCCGTGGGAGCTGCGCAGAGGTGCTCTTGCGACACAGGTCGCCGTGACCGGCTGAGCGCAGGCGCAATGATTGAGCGTCGCGCAGCCCGACGCATACAAGACCAGTCCCATGCCGGTGAGGCCGGCGGATGCGTTCGGGGTGTGCGGGTCCTGTGTTGGACAGGGACAGCAGGGCATGCGCTGCGACGTCGATGCCGCGCCGGCGCACGCCCAGGTGAGCTGGGCGTGACCGATGAGCGCTGCAGCCAGCAGCAAGGGCGCAGCAAGTCGGGCCTTGTGCCAAAGCGGTCGCATCGGGGGGGGATTATGCTCCTGGACGTTAAGGGCGGGCGAGGACGTGAGCCTCAAACTGTCGCTATCAAAAGAGGGAGGCTGTGAGTCGGCCGGCCGGCCGGGGCCGCGACGGGTGGGGCAACATCGAGCAGCCCCTCAACCAACCGGCGCACGTAGCGCCGTTCGGTCGCTACCGACGAGCCTTTGCCGTCCAAGTAGCGGTAGAGATGCCGCGCCTCGAGGCTGCCGACCAGCGCCTCGGCCATCGCACCGGCACTATGAAGCTTCAGCTCGTGATGCTGCTTCGCGCGGCGCAGCCAATCCGCCAGATGCCGCCGCGTCAGGCGCGGCAGATCGTCACGCTGCGCGTCCCGCTGCCATTTGCCGGCCGCGAACAGCAGAAACGTATTGGGCGAGACCACGGCCAGGTGGGCACTCAGCCGCACCAGGGCATCGCTCAGCTGTTCGCGGATCGGGGAGTCCCCGGAGGGTCCGGCGCGCAGCTGCCTGAGCAGATTGAAGTCAGCCGCCGTCGCGTCCGTCATCGCCCACACGAAGAGCCGCTCCTTGGTGCCGGTGCGGTGAAACAGCGCCGCTGGGGTGACCCCCAGCGGCTTTGCAATCAGCGATACCTGCGCATTGACCCCGACACGGCAGAACACCTGGCGCGCGGCCGCGCAGATTTGCTCATCGCTGATCAGCTTGGGTCGTGGCATGTCCGGCGATTCGGGGTCACCGGGGCTTACGGCCCATTCGCCAACAGGCTCGAGGGCGCCAGCGATGCGTCAACACCCAGCACGACCGCCTCGCTGGCGAACGTGGAGTGGTGACGTCGAGCACCGACCATTCCGACGCCGAGGCCAACGATCAGTGCACAAGCGGTCACTACGGCCCCCAGTGGCACGGCGGCGCGGTTTACGGCGTTTTGCCGGTATGCGTCAATACGAAGCAAAACATCCTGTTCGACCCGCTCTAATGAAAAGGAAGCTGCCATAGATGTGCCTCTGGCAGTTAGAGGCGCCAGGGCGGTCAATGGATTCGCATTATCCGCGAAATATTCCGGTCGCGGGCCTGTCTGTCAGCCTCTAAGCTTACCCGCTACGGCGGCAAACGACGTGGCTGCAGCCGCCGCGCAGGCTCTCGCGCGATGCGAATTCGGCTACGCGCTGGTCGTCGCGACCCGCTAGCACGGGCAGCTGCGCAGGGCAGCGGCCGGCACAAAGCGCTACCACGAGCGGGTCAGTGCAACAGCGCATACAGCACGGCGCCAAACGCGGCTCCAGCGGGCAGCGTGGCCAACCAGGATAGACCAATGGCCTTGAGGACCCGGCGGTCCACGCCAGCGCCTCGCAGGCCCGTGCCGGCTAGTGCGCCGACCGACACGTGCGTGGTGGAGACCGGCAATCCATCAAACGATGCCGTGCCGACGAGCAGGCTGGTTGTCACGCCCGCCGCGAGCGCCGCGCCGAGTGCAAGAGGCGTGATCCGATGGCTCAGGGTACGCGCCACGCGCCTTGCACCGATTACGCCTCCGATCAGCATCGCCGGGCCGACCAGTCCCACCGCCCACTGCGCGTGTCCCCGCAGAGCGCCCGCCGATACCAGCAGCGCGGCGATCTTCGGCGTATCGTTCAGGCCGCGCGCGAAGCTCACTGTCCCGCCGAGCAGGAACAGCAATGCGTCGGCCGCGCCGTGCGCATCCCAGCGCCAGAGCGGGCGAGCGTCGAGAGCCCGGCACCAGTCCTGTGTTTCAATGAGTATCCGCGCGGGCAGCGCGCTCGGTACGGCGACCTCGTGCAGCCCGAGATTCGCCGGCGTCGCGGCGATCGACGGGGCGACACAGACGCAGGCGTCCGCGACAGCAAGGCGCGCGACCCATCGACGTATTGGCGGAGTGAGCGCCGCAGCCAGCACGAGCGCGACAAGTGGACTTGCGAGAACAGGGAGCAGGAACGTCGTGCCCAGAGTCCCGAAGTGCACCCCGGTGCCGACTGCCACTAGCCCGGCGCCGCATAGAGCGCCGATCAGCGCATGGGTCGTCGAGATCGGCAGACCCCGCCAAGCCGTCAGCGCCACCGTGATCGCGCCGCCGCCGGCTACCGCACAGGCGAAACGTGTCTGCAGCGCGATGCTTGCCGGGACCAGGCCGGCACCAGTGAATGCCTGCAGTAGTGCATGCGCAAACCAGACCGAGCACAGCGATCCGGCCAGCGTCGCCAGGCTGGCCCAGAACAGACTGACCCGGTAGCTGGCCCGGCCACTGCCGTAAAGTGCCGCCACTCCTTTAAAATTATCGTTGGCGCCGTTCGTCGCGGCTAGAAATAGCACAGCCAGTACGAGCAGAATACTCAAAGAAGCGTTCCCATTCATGCCGCCTGCGTGATAGGAGGGCCCATTCAATCCAAGCGATCCATCCCATTCCCAGCAAATTCATCGCCGGCTTGATCTACCTGGGTACAGACAGCGCGACCGTCGCGAGGAACCCGGCCAGCTCAGCGGCCAGTGGACGTACGGCGTGAGAATATGCCCGCGATCACCCGGTCCAGGGACAGCGGCCCGGGTCCGAGCGCCAGGATGCCGAACGCCAGACCCGCCCAAGGCAGGTGGAAGGTGGGCCACGCGGACGGCACCGTGAGCTGAATGAAGCCAATCATGATGAGAAGACCGAAGGCACTGAAACGCGTGGCGAGTCCGACGACCAGCAACGCGGGCAGCACGATCTCGGCGACCGCGTCGATGTGGGCAATGATGTCCGGGGCAGGATAGCCATAGACTTTGCCGAGCAGGTGCAGCTTGAACTGTTCCTCGAACAAAAATTGCGCTGTGGGGGACAGGGAGAAAAAGCCGCTCCACTTGGTGAGCCCGGAGCGGTAAAACGGCACTGCGAGCGCCACGCGCAGCAGCGGCGGCGCGATGAACGCGGCCAGCCAGCCGAGCCGCCGCATCATTATCAGCAGGCAGCGCGCGATCCTGCCGGGCGCACCGCGCGCGGGCGCGCGCTCAGGCTCAACTACCACGCCGGCGAACTCGGTGGAGGCGACGATGAGGCGCGCCGTCAGCGCCTACGGCAGCGACGTCGGTGGCGTCGGCGGCGGTGAAGGCCCCGCTACGCAGCAGCCCGGCCAGATGCATGGAAAGCTCGTCGGGCGCGCAGCGCGGCAGGGCGATGCGGACAGCCTCGGACAGGCAGCGGCCGTTGCCGAGCGCCGCAAGCAGCCGCGCCCCGCCGGCAGGCAGCGCCCTGACCTCGACGTCAGCACCGGGCCGCACCAGCAGCACGTCCTCGCCGCCGGCGGACAGATCCACGGCGCCAGGCACCCCGTCGGCCACGTTCATGCGCCAGATCATCAGCGCCGGGTAGCGGCAGCGCACGACGCGCAGCGACGGGTGCAGCGTGAAGCGCAGTTCGCCGACGCGTTCAGGCGCCATCGTGCCCAGCGTGGCCGGATCCATCGGCGCGGCCTCCGCGGCGTGATAAGCCTCGACCCAGGCGCGCTCGATGCGCGCGACCTCGGCCAGGTATGGCAGGGTCGCAGTGGGCTCGAAGCCAGCGATGAAGGCCGGGAAGTTCGCGCCGTACTGGAGCAACACCGGTGAACGCGGCGGACGTGCGGTTACAAAGAGTCGTGCCATGGCCCGGAAATACTCCTCGCCAAGCAGCCGGAGAACGACCGGAAACGAGTCCTGCAGCGCCTCGATCAGGCCGGCGATCACATTGTTGCGATAGACACCGAAGCGCTTCGGACAAACCTGCCCTTCCGGGTCCACCACGCCGGGCGGAGGCGGCAGGGCGGGGTCGAGCATGGCGGCGGCGAAGACTCGCTGCCGATCGGCCAGCCGCGGCTGCTCGCGCGCCGCGCTCATCCGAGCGCATCCCGGACCACCCGATGGCCGTTCTCCTGCGGCGGCCGCATGCGGCGCGTGGCTGCCGACTGCGCAGCGCCGGGATTGCGCGCCGCCTGCGCATCCATCATCGCGGCTGCCTGCGCGGCCTGGCCCTCGAACTGCGACCAGTCGGGCAGCTTCGCATCCCATTCGATCAGCGTCGGCACCGGCCCGAGCGTCTCGAGCACCCTTGTAAAGAGCCCCCAGACCGGCGGGCAAACCAGGCCATCGTGCGAATCGATCAGCAGCGGTCGGCCGACATCGTCCTCGATGCGGGAATGTCCCGCCAGATGGATCTCGCGCACGTGCGCGAGCGGATAGGCGTCCAGGTAGCGCCCGGGATCCCACTGCTGGTTGGTACAGGCGACGTGAACATTGTTGAGATCGAGCAGCAGTGCGCAGCCGGTTCGGCGCACTATCTCGCCGATGAAGGCTCCTTCCTCGTAGGTGCTGTCGGCGAAAGCCACGTAGGTGGCAGGGTTCTCGAGCAGCATCTGTCGGCCGAGCGTCTCCTGGACCTGATCGATATGCCGTGCCACACAGCGCAGCGTTGCCGTCGTATACGGCAGCGGTAGCAGGTCATTGAGAAACGCCGCGCCGTGCGTCGACCAGGCCAGGTGCTCGGAAAACAGTCCGGGCTGATAACGCTCGATGAGCTGCCGCAAACGCTCGAGGTGCGCTCGGTCGAGCGCTCGATCGGCACCGATCGACAGGCCGACGCCGTGCAGCGACAACGGGTAGCGCTCCCGGATCGCCGTAAGGTAGCGATGCGGTGGCCCGCCCGCCCCCATGTAATTTTCGGCGTGCACCTCGAAGAAGCCCACCGGGGGCGTGCGCTCCAGTACGGTTGCGTAATGCTTGGCCTTGAGGCTGACGCCGGCGCGCGCAGGGAGGCTACCGTGACCCCGGATCATATCGTCGTGTGTCCCATGCCATCCTCGATGAGCAAGCTGAGCCGCCCCCGCCCGCTGCGGCGCGGGCGGCTCAGGGCCTGACAGGGGTTCAGCCCGACTTCGGGGTGAGGCTGCCCGCACCATCGGGCGTCTGGATGGACGTGCAGGTGCCCGTGGGAACGAGCTTGAAGGCGTTGCCCTGGTAGTCCGCCGTGCTGGTCGCCGCGCAGGTGGTGCCGGCACCGGCGTAACAATCGTTGTGGCCTGCGAGGGCCACGCCATAGCACTTGTCGAACTTCCCGGTCTTCATCCGTGCCATGGTCATGTGCATGTTCTTTTCCATCATCATCTTCATCTGCTGGGGAGTCTCGGCGGCCTGGGCGCTGACGGACACCGCGCTCAGCGACCCCAGGGCGGCGACCAGCGCGCCGGCGACCAGCATGGAAGTGGCTCGATTGGACATGGGTATTGCTCCAGTGAATTGTGCAGTCTAAGGGTATTCGCTCGCGGTGACCAAAAGGTTACAGCCCGGATGCGGCGCACAGACCGAACGCGACTTGGCGGGCAACCGGGTACACTGCACGCGTGGCCGACGAGCCGACAGCGCAACAGCATAGCGCGACATGGGGGCAGCTCATGCGCGCTGCACAGGAAGGTGATCGCCGGGCCTATGAGCGGCTGCTGCGCGAGATCATGCCGTTCGTGCGCTCACTGTCGCGCCGTCGTTGCCACAACCCGAGCGATGTGGAGGAGGCGGTGCAGGACACGCTGTTGACCGTACATCGCGTGCGCCATACCTACGATCCGGACCGACCCTTCGCTGCATGGCTGGCAGCGATCGGCGCACGTCGGGCGATCGACGTCATGCGGCGGCGGCAGCGTGTATCAAAATATGAGACTGCCGACCCGGATCTGGTTGAAACCTTTTCCGATGCTGCAGCGAATAATGACCTGAAGGCGATGCATTCGGCCGAAGCGGTAACCAACCTGCTGCGGCAGCTGCCCGCCCGTCAGCGTGAGGCCATCGAGAAGCTGAAACTGCAGGAGATGCGCCTCGCGCAGGCTGCGCAGGCGTCTGGACAGAGCGTCGGCGCGCTGAAGGTCAACGCGCACCGCGCCTTGAAGGCGCTGCGAGCGCTGATGCAGGTACGTGGGAAGTCGTGATGCAGACGGAACAACTGATCGAGGAGCTGGTGAGTGGCCTGCAGCCGGTGCGGCGTCTGCGCCCGCCGTGGCTGCGTGCGCTGCGGTGGCTGGCGGCGGTGGCCGTGCTGATCGCCCTGGCACTACTGGGCTTTGCCAACTGGGCGCTGGTGATGCAGCGTATGGCGGTGCCGCGTATCGCGCTGGAATGCGCTGCGGCCGGACTGACCGGCCTCACCGCCGTGTTCGCCGCGTTCATGTGCTCGGTACCCGGCCGCTCGCCGCGCTGGGCGGCATTACCGCTGCCGGCTTTCTCGTTGTGGCTGGCGGTCAGCGGACTGGGGTGCCTGCACAACGGCTGGAGCCTGCATGGCCCCAACGGCTTCATCGGCGACAGTTCGCACTGCTTCGGCTTCATCGTCGGGGTGAGCGTGCCGCTATCGATCGGCCTGTTCGCGGCCCTGCGCCGCGCGCGCCCGATCGCACTGCTACCGGTTGCCGCGCTGGGCACGCTCGGGGTGGCGGCGCTAGCCGATTTCATCCTGGAGTTCTTCCATCCGTTCGACGTCACCGTGATCGATCTGGCGCTGCACCTGGCAGGGATCGCGGTGGTGATGGGGATCGGGATCGCGCTGAGACGGCCGATACTGGCGGCTGGGTGAGCCACACAATTGCCGATCTTGACGTCAAGACAGCTTTGACCCGATGGCTCCCTCGCTCACCTCCTGCAGGGGTGCGGTCCCTACTTTGAGCCGTCGGCTTGGTGACGCGCGTCATCACTGGTGCTGAACGGGGCGCAGGTACTGCGGATCATCGACCTTGGGTGACATCGAATCACAGCTTGCCGCCCGGGGGGAGGCGGCGGGCCGCGTCGGCGTCCAAAGCCGCCGCTACCACCCACGATCGGAAACGGCCACACGGAGAGCGAGCTGCCCCGCGGGGCCGGGCGACAGATGCGGTTCTGCCGGCGCAAATGCGCATGAGTGATGCGCCCTGCTTGAGACGCGCGGGAGTAGTGTTAACGCGTCGAGGATACACGATGATGGCCATCGATAGATGCGGCGGTCGAGCGCTCCCCGGTGCGGCACGCTGGTCATTTCCCAGGTGGCTGAGAGGCCTCAAGCAGGTACTCGCGCACCAGCTCGCGCGCTCGGTGCAGACGGCTCTTCACGCCCGGCGCATGCATTCCCAGCCGCTCGGCGATCTCGGCGATGGTCAGCTCCTCGAAATCACGCAGCAGGACGATCTCAAGATAGTGTGCCGGCAGCGATTCCAGCGCCGCAATCAAATCGAGCTTCAGTCCCTCCTCGGGCCGCGCTTGGAGTTGGGCCTCGGCCACCTCCTCGATCGAGGGCCCCTGGGCGCGCATGCGGCGCGCCAACCGGTCACATTCCCGCCTGACGACCGTAAAGAGCCAGCTCGAGAATGCGGCGACGGCCCTGAGGCCCTTGATGCGCCGCGATAGGATCAGCAGTGCCTCCTGCACTGCGTCGTCGACATCGGCCGCCTGGCAATGTCGCCGTGCATAGCGGCGCGCATCGACGCGACACTCGGTGAGCAGGCGATTGAGCGCGGCGACATCGCCATCCTGTGCGGAGACGATCAGAGCGGCTCGACCGACGACTTCATGCACTGATTGGCTCCCGCGCTCCGCGGAGTGTACCGCACCGACCGCATCGCCCCCCCCGACGTCCTAGCAGCGGCGCGGTGCGCACACTGCAATGCTATGTCAGAGGGGGGATGCTCTGCCGGGTCTACCAGGTAAGAGGGGCCGGCGCCTCGAACGGATTCGAAACCGCGACAGCCGCGCCGCGGCCGCGAATCCGGCAAGCCCAAGGTCGCCTCCTTCAAGTAGGGGAATGCTTTGCAGAGCATTTGGACGCGAGGGTGCGGTGATGATCACAGCCCAGTGGAAGGGCGTCGTATTGGCGCAATCCGACGACACGGTTGTGGTCGAGGGAAACCACTACTTTCCCGCCAATACCGTCAGCTTTGAGTGCTTGAAGCCCAGCGACATGACAACCGTGTGTTCTTGGAAGGGAACCGCCCACTACTACAGCGTGATCGCGAACGGGCGAGAGAACGCGAATGCCGCGTGGTATTACCCCAGCCCGAAGGTGGTGGCGATGCAGATCAAGGACCGAATCGCCTTCTGGAAGGGTGTCAGGGTGCGCTGACGCTGCGCCGGTAGCGCAGAGCCACCTCAGGGCACCGAGCGCCGCGTCGGCGTCGCCCCGGGGCGACCGCTTCTTCCGGATCCCTGGCCCAAACGCTCTTGTTCTCGAGCTGCCCAAGCTGGACGCCTTCCAGACCCATGCGGGCAGGGGCTTGACGGCACGGATTGGATGTTCGCGGATCGCGATCGACAGCCGACGACGCATGCGTGAGGAGCAGGTTCCGACCGAGGCCCTGCAGGCCCAAGCTGAACGACTCGAAGCGCAGGGGGCGCACGGTGATGTGGATCGCCGTGTTCGGGCCACCCGGGCGACTGTTAGAACTCATCGCAGTGGCCGATTCACTCAAGCCAACCGCCCGCGCAGCGGTGCAGCAGCTCCGACGGATCGGCATCACGAACGTGCTGCTGACGCACGACAACCAGCGCACCGCGACGGCGGTGGCAGCTCAGCTCCGCATAGAGCGCGTGCTGGCGGCCGTGCTGCCCGCGGAAAAAGGCCGCCGCGGTGCGACGGCTTCAAGCGCAGGGCAGACATATCGGCATGGTCGGCGATGGCATCAATGACCCGCGGGCCTTGGCGGGCGCCGACGTCGGTATCGCGATGGGTACCGGCGCCGAACTGGTCATGCACACGGCGGGCATCATCTTGATGCGCGGCGATCCGCAGTCGATCGGCGACGCCATCGCTGTCAGCTGCGCGACCTACAACAATAAGATTCGCCAGCGCCTGTTGTGGGCCTTCATCGTCAATACAGTGGGCATGCCGGAAGCCGCGTTGGGCATCTTGAGCCCAATGATCACCGGGGCGGCGATGGCGTTGTCATCCGTCTGTGTGGTATTGAATGCATTGCTGCTGCGGCGCCGGCGACCGGCAGCAAACGCGAGGGCCTGAAACATGACTACGCAGAGCCGCGGATCGGTCAGCATCGGTGCGGCGGCGTCCCGCTCCGATATACCGTCCAAAACGATTCGCTTCTATGAAGAAATCGGTCTCATCGGACCCGCCCGACGACTCGGCAATCGCTACCGCGCTTACCGTGAGGAGGATGTACAGACGTTACGCTTCATCCATCGAGCGCGCCGTCGGCTGTGACCAACAGAAAGTGGTCCATCAGAACCGGCAACTGATAACAAGAAGGAGACTTGGATGAATCCAATTGCCATGATCCGTACGGCTGTGGCACTCCTCGTGATAGCTGCACTGGGAGGCATTGTCATGGCCCTCGTGCGCTTGTCCAAAGGCGCAAATCCTCCTAATTGGCTAGCGATTCTGCACGGCCTGCTAGCCGCCGCGAGCCTCACGCTTTTGCTGTATGCGACATTCGCGGTCGGAATCCCAATGCTTGCAAATGTGGGGCTAGCACTACTGCTAATAGCCGCGCTCGTCGGCCTAGTTCTGAATCTGAATTATCAGGGGAAGGGTGTGCTGCTCCCACCCGGAGTATTGGTTGGCCATGCGCTGATCGCGGCGGTCGGGTTTGTATTAGTACTGATCGTCGCTGTGAGATGAGGCGATCACTTTGAGGAGAAGACGCAAAGCGGCATGGAGCCGGTGGCGTTCAACGCGAATGAGCTGCTGATCGATAGCGGCCCTTTATGGGTCAGGCCCGATGCCCCCACGTTGCCGGCTAAGACTCGAACAGCACTGCGGTAAATTCAGCTCCATTACGAGTCTCATCTGTCCTGTCGGGCGCAGGCGTATCCCGCATACAGCCCATCGAGCACCGGCGTCATGGCCGCCAACAATGCGTCGTCATCCGGCTGTTGCGCTCGCGCGCCAGCCATGATGGTAGCGAATCCGGGCCCTTCGGCCGTGGGGATGCCACCGACATCGAGATGGTGGACCATCGCTCCCAGCTGCAGCAGCGCCTGGTCCTGCTCAAGGCCAAAGCTCACTATGAGGGTCTCGAAGGTCACCTTATTGCCCGTGTGGCTGAACTCGGCCCCGTCGAAATCGAATCCCACGGTGTCCTTGGGACAATCCTTCACGCGCTTGACCCAAACGAACCTGGCCTTGGGATCGATGAAGCGGCGGATGAGCCATGCGGAGGCCACCCGATCGATCCACAGGCGCTCGCGAGTGGCCCATCGGCGACCCAGATAGGGGTTCCTGTCGCGGCGTTGTATTCCTTGCCGAGATGCGCGTGGCTCGTCGGGCGCGAACCGCGTGTTCAGGGCTGCCTCGGCATCGGCGAGCACGGCCTGGATCTGGGATCGAGCTTCCCCGGGGAAATAGTCGCGCGCCGTCACCGCTGCAATCTCCCGTCCAATGGCAGCCAGACGCTGCCGCGCCGCGCTCTCCGGCAGCTTTGGCAGCCCGCGCTCGAACGTCCTCAGTCGTCCTCGCAGTTGCTGGTATTCGGCGGTGCGATCGAATAGCTCGGTCAGCGTGGCGTTCTGCTCCGGCGATTCGGCCTCCAATGAAAGTAGGTGAGCCGTGCCGCCGGCCGAGCGGATCTCGATCGCCTGCTGCTCGAGATTGCGGCGGGCCGCCTCGGACGCGGGCAGCAGATAGGCGCCGTCGCGCAGCAAGCCAGCGCCCATTGCACGTAGCGCGCGCCAGATGCGCATGCGCGGGGTGGGGTTGCGGCCGGGCAGATTGATGACCAGCAGCAGCCAGGGGGAACGAGAGCTCATGTAGACAATACTACTAGACAGTTATAATCTTAACTCAACACTTCGAGGGGCCGCCATGAAAATAACATCGATGTGGATTGGCCTGGTCGCTTCGACGGCGGCAGCGGCCTGCGCTGCCTCTCCCGCGCCGCTGCGGCTTGAAGCGAAGATCCCGCTCGGCGCCGTGCGTGGCCGCATCGATCACCTCGCGATCGATCTTGGTCGACAGCGCCTGTTCGTCGCGGAGCTTGGCAATGACAGTCTCGGCGTGGTGGATCTCAGGCAGGGCCGAGTCGTGCGTACCCTCCGCGGCCTGCGTGAGCCTCAGGGCATCGGGTACGTCCCATCCACCGACACCGTCTACGTTGCCAACGCCGGCGATGGCAGCGTGCGGCTCTTCCAGGGCACCAAGCTCACTCCCGTTGGCGACATCGCGCTCGGCGACGACGCCGACAACGTGCGGGTGGATGAAGCAGCTCACCGTCTGTTCGTCGGCTATGGCACTGGCGGTCTGGCCATCATCGACACCACGGCGGGCACGAAGATCGCCGACGTCCTCCTGCGCGCGCATCCGGAAAGCTTTCAGCTCGACCCGTCCGGGATCCGGATATTCATCAACATCCCGGATGCCGGCGTGATCGCCGTTGCGAACCGCATGACCGACCGGGTGGTGGCCAGATGGACGACCGGTTCGCTGCGGGCGAACTTTCCCCTCGTATTCGATGCGGTGCACCAGCGTCTCCTCGCCGTCTTCCGACGCCCGCCCCGGCTCGGTGTGTACCGAGCCGGGGATGGCCATCTGCTCGATGCATTCTCCACCTGCCGGGATGCTGATGACCTGTTCCTCGATGCAAAGCGGCGCCGCCTCTACGTGATCTGTGCCGAGGGGGTCATCGACGTGATGACCGAGCGGGGCATGGGTTACACGGACCTCGGCCGCATTCGGACATCGCTGGGCGCCCGGACGGGCCTGTTTGTTCCGCAGCTGGACGAGCTCTTCGTCGCTGTGCGTGCGACCCACGCCACACCGGCCGCCATTTGGGTATACCGCCCGCTGTGAGGTGCGTATGGCCTCGAGAAGCCTGAGTTCCGCCATCCGAGTCATTGGGGTGGCGATGCTCGCCATTGTCCTGCTGGCAGCGATCGCCACCGCTGTGCTGGTGGAGCGGGGCTTTAGTGCCACCAATCAGCCATTCATGATCGAGGTATTCGCAGCCCGGCACTTGCGCGACTTCGCCATTCCAGATCGCGCGCGACGTGCGAAGGACCCGCTCGCAGCGAATGCGAGCGACCTTGAGGTCGGACGCGAAGAATTCCTGGCCCGATGCGCCGTCTGCCACGGACACGATGGCTCGGGCCTCACCCCCACGGGTAGCAGTCTATATCCCAGGGTGCCCGATCTGCGCTCCGCGTTGACCCAAAGCCTGACGGACGGAGAGATCCACTACCTCATCGAAAACGGCGTGCAGCTCTCGGGTATGCCCGCGTGGGGCAACATCTGGCGGCACTCTGCCGACAGGGGCTGGAACCTTGTACTCTTCATCCGCAGCTTGAGCCGGCCGACCGTGGCCGAAGCCGCAACCACGGCTCGAGTCATCTCCGCGGCGCACTACGTCGGCTCACGCGCCTGTGAGGGCTGCCATGCGGACATCTATCGGCGCTGGCAGGCTACCCCGATGGCGAATATCGTGCGCGACCCGCGCACCCATCCTGATGCCATTATCCCGAAGCTCGACACCAACACGGTCAGCCCGTTCACCCTCAACCAGGTCGCCTTCGTCTACGGGAGCTTGTGGAAGCAGCGCTTCTTCACGAAGATCGGCGACAACTACTACCCCCTGCCCGTGCAATGGGAGATCGCCAATCACCGCTGGAGCAAGTACGTCGTACCCAGCGCCGGGGCCGACTGGTGGGCGAAATTCTATCCGCCCGATAATATGCACCGGCCGACGGGACCCACTTGCGATGGTTGTCACTCGGTCGGCTACAACATCCAGACTTACCAGCCTGCCGAATGGAACGTCGGCTGCGAGCGCTGCCACGGGCCAGGCAGCGCCCATGTCGCCGCCCCATCGCCCGATAACATCATCAACCCGGCACGTCTCGATTACGTCGCCGCGAGCGACAC
>Ga0307372_10002018_pt1 | contig 34318 bp, 26 predicted proteins | sample OX1MG_FD_202533 | JGI IMG/M metagenome (GOLD analysis project Ga0307372, IMG submission 202533) | Soil microbial communities from Risofladan, Vaasa, Finland - OX-1 | ecosystem: Environmental > Terrestrial > Soil > Coastal area > Acid sulfate soil | place: Finland: Risofladan, Vaasa | collected... | reverse complement strand
GCTTCTGGTGTCTGGGACCCCAGGCTGGAATGCGGACGCGCCTCATTGTACTCCCGGCGCCAAGATTCCACCTTTTCTCTTGCCTCCCACAGATTCCGAAACCAACTCACGTTCAAACACACATCGCGAAACTTACCCTGAAAGCTCTCCACCCGCCCGTTCTGCATCGGCCGGCCCGGTTCGATGTGCACCAACTGAATCTTCCGCTCCACGCACCAGGCCAAGGAAATGCCGACTGGTCAGTTCCGGCCCGTTATCGCAGCGCAGACTCTCGGGCCGTCCACGTTCGGCGATCAATCGTTCCAGCACCCGCGTCACCCGACGGCTGGCGAAGCTCGTGTCCACTTCCAACCCCAGACATTTCCGCGTGTAGGCATCCAGCACGCTCAGCACACGGACTCGTTGCCCGGTTCCCAGCACGTCGTGCACGAAATCGAGCGCCCATCCCTGGTTCGCCCGGCTCAGCATTTGGGTAGTCAGCCCCCTGCTCACCAGCCGCTTGTGCTTCTTCCGCTTCACGCACAACCCCGCTTCCCGATACACCCGCCACACGCGCTTGTGATTCACCCGTTCACCACTCCGTTTCAACAGCACGTGCAATCGCCGGTAGCCGAAGCGCGGCTTCTCTCCCGCCAACGCCACCAGCTTCTCCCGCAATTCGTGGTCTCCCTGGCGTCGCGACCGGTACCGGTAACTCGACACGGCAATCTCCATCAGCTCGCAAGCCCGCCGCTCGCTTGGACCAAAAGTGGACCGCAAATACCCCACCTCCGTCCTCATCCCTGCGAGCTCCAGCCGTTTTTTCGGATCACCGCCTGCAGCATGTCCTTGTTCAGGCTCAGATCCGCCACCAGCTTCTTCAGCCGCCGGTTCTCGTCTTCCAACTGCCGCAGCCGCTGAGCTTCACTGACCTCCAGCCCCCATACTTCGCCTTCCAGGCATAGATCGTGTGCTTGCTCACGCCCAGCTCCCGGCCTACCTCGGCCGCCGTCCGCCCCGCCTCCATCTGCTTCAACGCGTCAATGATCTGCGCTTCACTGTGCTTTCGAATAGACATCGATCTTCCCCTTTCTCCGTCCGAAATCATATTCCATTTCGTGCGGTTCTAGGGGAGCAGGTCAAAGGGAAGGAACCATTCGGGAACCAATGCGTGTATCACCCTCGAGCGTTTTAGAAAGCGATAACGCGACTGTGTACTCGCTCACCGGATTTTGTAATCCCAGTTGACATCGCACTTATCCATCGGATAGAGCTGGTTAGCAAGCTGTGGCGTAACCATCTGATGCCTGGCGTACGCTGCGGGCGGGACGTGTTTCTTGTGCAATAGATCAATGGCTAGTCGAAGCAGATCTTCACCGTAATGCTCTGGGAAAAAAGCAATAGAGCCGATCAATCGCGATCCGGGGCGCCGCAATTCCATTCGGGCATCAGGGATTGCACCCAGCCCGACGACCGCGCATAACTCCGAGCGCCCAGCTTCTTCAAAAGCTCGCAGTGCCCCAAGTACAGCTGGGTCATTAACCCCCACAATCAAGGTCTTCAAGACAGGTCGTAAGCGCAAATGTTTCCGGATCGTTTCGAATGAACGATGGAATTCTCCGCGTGTGTCCAGGCAAACACGGGAGATTGCAGGCAACGCCTCTCGAATGGCGGCTTCTGCGCCCGAAAGGCGCAATTGGGGTAAAGGACCGGCAATTTCCAGTCCGAGTAGCAGCAACTGTTCAGCCTTGCCCTGCCAGTTCTTTTTCGCCCACCGGACAAGAGACTGCCCTGCCAGCCGGCCAACGTTATAGTTATCGACACCGTAAAATGTAGCCCCCGGGTGTGGAATTTCGACCGCGATCAGTGGAATACCAGCGGTTTGGAACAGTGCCGAAATTAGCGGTGCAACTTTTGCGTAGGTCTGGAATTCGATGGCAATGTTCACCCGCTCGGCGATCAACCGTTCGGCAGCCTTCAATGCGGCCATGGCACTGTAATGGTTGTCGACCTGAATCAGATCGACATTGTTCTTCTCCGCTGCTCGACGAAGGCTGTCACTCACTGCCGCCGAGAAAGGCGAGTCCGAACTCTGCGCCGCGTAACCCAGGCGAAACCGCTTTCCGCCCATCAACCTGACGTTCAAACAGAAGTGGCGGGCATCAACCTTTCGCAGGAGGCCTTCTTCCTCGAGAGTATGCACAAGCCGGAACACAATTGTCTTCTCGACTTTGGTTCGCGCCGAAATCTCGGCAAGCGTCAGCCGTTCTTCTTCATCGGCAAAGGCTTTGAGCAATGTACACGCCTTGCGTACTGTTTGCAGCCGATGCCGTCCCGCGCCCCCGGTCTGGGTCGGAATTGGTCTTCTTGTTGCCATCTTGAGTGGAATCATATCAGTGCGATATGCGCAATACAAGTATTCAGATAGGCTTGTACAAGTCCCAGCCAGAAAGCCCATGGAATTACTATAATCAGGAGCTTAAGTGCGATACACAACAGCTCTGCATTCCGGGAGTAATGCTATATACGCAACATTGCTAAGAAGCACACATCACAATTGACTCGCATGGAAGAAAGGTGTTTCTTTACTGGTAGCTGAATATGGGGTTTGGGTTGGGAAGATAACGAACATTCCATCTGGAAAGATGGATGCGCGAAAAGCACAGCGCGCAACCAGGAAAGGTAATGACTGATGAAAATCACGGGTATTAAGCTTTACCGCATCTGTTCCGGCAATACGGGTGAAAAAGGCGCCGAAGTTGGCGAGTCACAATACTGGGGCGGCGGATGGCAGACAAATTCCCTGATTGCAAATCCCATGTCTCTTTATTCGGCGTATGCCGGAATCCGGACGCAATGGATGGGGCCGGGCCAGGATCCTTACGCAATCGAGTTGCACACGGATGGGGGCGTCACTGGAATCGCGGCCAATTACGGTGGTGGCTCATACGCAAGCGCCGTTATCGAAAAGCATCTGAGCCGGTTCATTATCGGCCAGGATCCGTTCAATATAGAACTAATTTGGGACCAGATGTACCGCGCCATGATGCCGTACGGGCTCGGCGGAGTCACCTCGATGGCGATCAGCGGAGTGGATCTGGCGCTCTGGGACCTTCTCGGCAAGGCGCTGGGGGAGCCGGTTTACCGTCTGCTTGGCGGTCAGACAAAAGAGAGCATTCCGTGTTACGTCACGACGCATCCCGACGTGGCCGGCTGCTGGAAGGACCGTGGCTTCCTCGGGGTGAAGATTGCCGCACCCTGGGGTGCGGCAGACGGCCGGACGGGACTCAAGCGCATGCAGCAGTGTATTGAGCAGACCCGGCTGGCGCTCGGCGACGAGCTGGAACTGATGATCGATTGCTATATGTCCTGGGACATGGAGTTCTCCGCCCGGCTGGCAGAGCGCGTTCGCGGCTGCGATGTGAAATGGTTTGAAGACCCGCTGCCGAACGGCTGGGCCGAGCCACTGAACACCGAACTGCGCAGCCGCATCAATCCGATCCAGGTAGCGATAGGCAACCTGGAATTCGACTACAAAGCCTACTATTCGATTCTCTCGAGGCGAGCCTGCGACATCATCCAACCGGAGTTGCAATGGTGCGGAGGCATGACCGCGGCGCGCCGGATTGCGGCCATGGCGCGCCCCTATGATATTCCGGTGGTCCCGCACGGCTCCGGAGTCTACAACTATCACTTTGTGATGTCGAACGTGAACTCGCCTTACGCCGAGTACCTGACCGTGGGTGACGGGACCAAGGTCCGGCCGATCTTTGACGCTGTGATTGGCGAACCCTTGCCCGAGAACGGCCGCGTAACCCTGAGTGACAAGCCGGGATTCGGCGTTGAACTGAACCCGGATTATCTGGAACCCATCGCTTGACAGGCGGCCAAATGCAAGGCTCGATTTCACCTAAAGTTCGCTGTGGCGTGATCGGCGCGGGCTGGTGGGGCACCTATGCTCACATTCCCGCCCTGCTGGAACATCCTGATGCCCGGCTCGTGGCCATTCAAACGTGCGGACATGAAGAGGCGCTCAAGGTGGCAAAAGATTTCGGCGTTCCCCGCGCCTATTCCTCGTATGAGGAGATGCTCGCGGAAGAGCAGCTTGATGCGGTCGTTGTCTCCAGTAGTCCGAACCTGCACTTCGAGCAGGCCCGCGCCGCACTTCTGAAAGGCTTGCACGTGCTGGTGGAAAAACCGATGACGTTCACCGCGGCGCAGGCCCGCGAGTTGGTTTCACTTGCCGCGCAAAGCGGAAGACAACTTTTGATCAGCGCCCCATGGCACTACACACGGCACGGGCAGCAGGCGCGGAAACTGATTGCCGCCGGCCAACTCGGCGAGGTCCGCCTCATCAACATTCTCATGACCAATCCGGTAGCCCATCTGATTCGCGGCGTCGGCGCAGAGCCGACCCATGCTCATGAAGAACCCTACCTGAAACCTCGCCCGGGAACGTATAGCGATCCCCAGGTGGCCGGGGCCGGCCAGATTTACACTCAGGGTTCACACGCCGCCGCCTACCTGACTTTCCTGACCGGCTCGCGGCCCTCACAGGTCTTTGCCCGTTTCCACAATGATGGCAGCAGCTTGGACATCTATGATGCGCTCAACATTCAGATGGAGAATGGATGTCTGGTTTCCCTTGCAAGCACGGGAGCCACGTCAATTAATCGAAGAGATTTCGAAGTTCGGATCTATGGTGCCGGAGGGATGCTGTTTCTCGAGCTCTGGCAAGGGTCGATGAAATTCGTCCCGCTGGACGGAACCGCTGCTAGCGACTTCCCCGCTCTCTCTGCAGACGAGATTTATCCGGACCGCGCCCCTGCGAGAAATCTGATCGACTGTGCGAACAATCCTGAGGTCAACCTGTCTCCCGGTACATTAGGACTTGCGGCGATGGAAGTGATTGAGGCCGCCTGCCTATCGGCACGCTCAGGGGAAAATATCACGATCCGGCCCTTGCAGGGAACTTCTAAATGAGGTCAAGAACCTTACTCCGTGGCATCGCCTGGCACCACAGCCGTGCGCTCCCGCCCCTGGTTGCAACGGCCCAGCGCTTTGAAGAACTCCACGCGGAAGTTGATGTTCGATGGGAGAGGCGCAGCCTGCATGATTTTGGACACGCTGATCTGACCTCTCTTGCCAGCCATTACGACCTTCTGGTGATTGACCATCCTGCAATGGGGGAGGCATACGATTCTCATGCCCTGGTCGATCTCTCGGAATCCTTTGAAGCTGCGTTTCTCGAAAACCTTGCTTCCGATTCGTGTGGGCGCTCTTATGAGAGCTACTGCTACCAAGGAAAAGTGTTTGCGCTTCCCATTGATGCCGCAGCGCCTGCTGCAAGCTATCGCCCTGACCTTCTGCACCGTGCTGATGCGGAAATCCCTCAGACATGGAACGACGTTCTGAATCTCGCCCGGAAGAAGCTTGTTGTGATGCCGGGGTTTCACGCGGACGTTTTCCTGAACTTTATGGGCATGTGCGTCTCACTTGGAGCCAGCATCGGAGTGGGTGCCGAAGAGCTCGTGGACTCCGGCACGGGGCGGCAGTGTCTGCAGTTGCTGCGGGAGCTTGCGAGTTTTATACCGGCCGAAATCTACGAGTGGAATCCGATCGCGGTTTACGAGAATATGGCCGCAAGTGACCTCTACGCTTTTTGTCCCTTTGCCTTCAGCTACAGCAACTACTCGCGCACCGGCTTTGCGAAGAACCTTATCTTGTTTTCGAACCCCGTGCCCCTCGTCCAAGGCCGCCCTTTCCACAGCGTCCTGGGGGGAACCGGCATAGCAATCTCGGCCTCGTGCAAATCGCCCGAGGTTGCAGTTGATTACGCAAGGCAGCTCACAGGCGAGACTTGGCAACGAACGCTCTACGGGTTGAGCGGCGGCCAGCCTGCCAGGCGTAGTGCGTGGAAGGATAGTACTCTCAACCGGGTCAGCAATGGCTTCTTCGAGCGGACACTGGACAGCATCGAAAGGGCATATGTACGGCCGCGTTATCCCCGTTATGTCCAATTCCAGGCTGAAGCCGGAGTACCCATTGTGCGATACCTGCAGGGCGCTGGAACCCCTGCCAGCACACTCGATCAACTGAACGCACTCTACCGACAGTCCCGGAGGGCAATTCACCCTGAGCATTAAATATGACGCTTAAGCTTGCCATCCCGGACTATGCATTCCCCAAGCTCAAATGGGAGCAGACGCTGCGGCTTGTGCGTGATCTCGGTGTGCAAGCTGTAGATATCGGCCTGTTCGACGGTCGCTCCCACCTTCGCCCGGAGGATATCCTTTCCCGTCCCTCCGAGGCAGCAGACAAGATCCTTTCGACGGTCCGTTCGTACGGGTTGGAAACTGCAGATATTTTCGGGCAACCGGGAACAGCCTTCGAGAAGAAGGCAATCAATCATCCCGACCTGGTAGAACGGAAGAAGGCAGCGGACTTCTTCTGGCGTTTCCTTGATCTCGCCGCCCATTGCAGGGCGAAGCACATGACACTTCTCCCCGGTGTCCATTTCGAAACTGAAGGGTACGGCGTCTCCTTGAATCGATGTGCGGAAGAGCTGGCGTGGCGCGTGGAGGCGGCTTCAAAACAAGGCCTCGTTCTAGGGGTCGAGCCACACGTCGGTTCCATCATCTCCCAACCATTGCAGGTTCGCCGATTGCTGGAACTCGTGCCGACTCTGAGCCTGACTCTGGACTACGGGCACTTCACTTGCCAAGGGATCGCAGACGATGAAATCGAGCCCCTGCTTGCGCACTGCTCCCACTTCCACGCACGGGCAGCTTGTTCGGGAAAACTCCAGGCTCCGCTCAGTGAGAACACGATCGATTTTGCCCGGGTCCTGCACGCCATGGAACAGTCCTCCTACCATGGCTACGTGGCTGTCGAATACGTATGGTCCGAGTGGATGGGATGTAATCAGGTGGACACTCTGAGCGAAACCATTCTGCTGCGCGACCTCTTGCGCAAAGCCAGCGGCGGCTAACCTGAAATTTCTCTTAACGCGTCCAAAGCGTGGGTTGAAAACCTGGCGACAACACCTTAACAGATCCGAGTTCGGTTAACCCCTTTTGGCGAGCGGAGCCAGAATCTGCTGGCTGTACGCAAGGATGCATCCCGGCGAAAGTGGCCGGGTCTGCCCCAGAAACTGTGGTGGGCGGCCGGTCCCTTTGGCTTCCTTGGGATTGTTGGCTCCCCAAAGCGACCAGATGTCGCCACAGCCAATAGAGCCTGGATTCTTGTCCTGCGCGTCATAAAAGGCTTTCAGGACGTTCCTGGCAACATCCAGATAGTGCGGTTTGCCCGTTTCGCTCGCCAGTACAGCCAAACTGAAGACTGCCAAACCAGCCTCGCCGATGGCTCCCTTGATCTCGCCCGTATCGCCAAACGTATAGAAGAGCGCCTTGTCGAGAGGTTCCACGATCTCCGGTTTGCGCGTCACGGCGTAGTAGTTCGAAAGCGCCATGATCACGTGTTCGACAAAGCCCTCAATTCTTGGCTGTTGAAGATTCCCCATATACGCCGGCCAGCTTCCATTTGATTTCTGAAGCTTCAGAAACGCACGCACAGGAGCCTCCGCTGCATCAAGGTACTCCTGTCGGCCAGTGTACTCATAGAACTGGCACATCATGTGAAGATAGACCGATCCCGTACGAGCATCGGTCTGTTCGAAATTAATTTTCCGCTTTCTCAGGCGCTCTCCACAGTCGTTCACCCACTTGCTCACAACCGGGTCTCCACTCACGCCTGACCAGGCCAGCGCGCCCCAAAGCCAGGAGTGATCGGGTTCCCCCGCATCGGCCGTGGCCACGTAACAGTGGCCGTAGCTGTGCGTCCACACGCCCCAATCCGGATGGTGCATGATGTCCACGTCGAGAAGGTGCCGGGCCACGATCTCAACCCGCTTCCACACAGCCGGATCGCCGGTTCTGTAGTAATAAAGGAGAAGTCCCAGGAGTTGGTCCCGCTCGTTGTTCTGCCAATAACCTTCGCGCGGCATCTCGCCCCGGCTTCCCCACTTCGTTCCTGGAGTACAAAGATAGTCTGTCGCCGCCGTGAAATACTTGAAGTCGCCATAATCAAACTTGCCGTAGCATTTCATTTCGTCGATATTCCGGTTCAGCCACTCGTAGCAACCGTTGTAGAGCTTCTCGTAAACAGGAAAGCGTTGATTGTCAAGCGGCCAGAAGAGACCCAGCGCACCGCTGGCGGCCACGTATTGGGGGTCGAGGTGTCCTCTGACGGGCTCCAGGCTCTTGCTCCACCACTTCTTCTCAAACGTCGACGCCTCCCCCTTCCCGCCCCACACGCTCAGCACCATCTCCTGCGTCTTCGCCAGCCCCTGCACCGCGTCCAGACTCTTCTTCTCCTCGTCCACAAAAGCTACATACGGGTGCGGCATCACCGGCGTGTATTTCGTCTTCACATACCTCTGCTCCCCGTCCGGATTCGCCGGCAGCACCGGCTTGCTCAGCAGGTGCTTCATCCCCCGCTCCGGCCACAACCCCACCCGCAACTCCCCGTCCTTCAGCTCAATCTCGTTCGGATACTCCTCCCAGAAGTTCTTTACCCATACGCCCAGGCACCTCTCCTTGCCCTCCACATACAGCCACCCCGGACACCGCTCCCCGTTGCATCCCCCGCTCGACAGGTTCTGGATCCTCCCGTCCGGATTGTGCTTCTTCGCCCAGTACCAGTTGTAATCCTCCTGCAACAGGTACACCGGCCAGTCCTTCAAAAACGGTCCGTCAAAAACCCCCGTCTCGCACCCGAACACCAGCCGGTTCGGCTCAAATTCATACGGGAACCTCAACCGGATGTCCCGCACCTGCTCCGACGGATTCTCCGTCGCATTGATCCACGTCAGGCTCAAATAAGCTTCACCCCGCCCCCGGTACACCCTCCAGCGCGCAATGTAATCAAACAGCCCTTCGCCATCCTCCGCCCGGCACTTCCCTTCCACCCGCACCGACGCCCGCACCGGACCCCGCTCTTCTATCTCCACCACCCGGTCCTCTCCCTCCAGCGACGCCCGGAACCTCCTCCCGTCATACCGCGTCAGAACCAGGTCGCTCCCACCCTTCACCACCCGTTCCATCCGGCCGTCCCCACCCGGCGCGCTCATCGCTTCCATCCATCCTCCGCCCTGTCGCGCCAGACGCACCTCCACCTCTCCGCTCCCCATCACCACCTGTCCGTCCTCTTCCCGCACCATCTCCGGGCCTGAGACGCCTTCTCCCTCCCGCAACAGGTATTCTCCCGGTCCGGCCTCCGCTTCAAACACTACCGACAGCCATCGCACACTGCCGTCCGGCCAATTCATCCCCGAACGCATCTGCGACAGCACCGCTTTCCCTTCAGCCGAATACACCGCCCACTTGGCAATATCCCCCAGCTTCCCTCGCCCAAACGGCACACCCGTCTCTACCGGAGCCCCCAGCGGCGCCGGTCCTGCCGCCCCCCTCACGTGAATCCGGATGCCGTCCCCGTTGGAACCGGCCGCCTCGGCAACTCCACCCGTCATCATTGGCCCCACCGACAATGCCACCCCAGCTCCCACTGTCCTCCCCAAAAATCCTCGGCGGCTGAATTTCGACACCTTGTCAACCATTTAGCTTCTCCTTCGCCCCAAAGCGGGTTTGAGTTGACTTCGGAAGCCCTTGTCCTGGTATGTAATGATTGCTGACTTGCTCTACAGAGCTTCTGAAGATTTCTTAAAACAAGTGGTAAGCAGCAACTGATGCATCAGGTACGGTCAAATATGTGAATAGCACAGCTCGATAACGATTCTCGTCACTTATTTTCCGGCGCTCCGCCTATACAGGCTCACCAACTGATCAGGACGGACCGGAATGTAACTGCTACCGAGCTCCTGCGCGATAGTGTTAGCCATACCCATCTCCGTAAGCCAGTTTGCGAGGAACACATACAGGAAGGCCGGACGAGATAGCGGAGTCCACCGCCGGATTTCATCTACCATGAAGCTGACAGCAGAGTGCCGGGCATAGGGTGTAAAGGTAAAAGCCCCGGGAGAATTGTTGTCAGCCCGGAACACCGGAATCCCACCAACCTCGGTCACCAGGTTGGCAAGCGTTGTTTCATGGCTTCGTGAATAGTTGGCAAAGATTCCCCGGATGCCTTTCATGTGCGCGAAAAGATCCATCGTTTCAGGTCTCATTTCGGAGTAGGTCACCAGAACTTGCGTATCCAGCCTGGCAAGATACCTCTCCGATAATTCAATATATTCACCCCAGATCTTGTCACGCTGCTCGGGGGGATAGTTCGTTGCGTAGTCGTCCTCATGGATATAGCCGACTCCGGAGAGCGCGTTCACAATGTAATCTCCGGCACGAGCGTTTTTATAGTAATAGTCCAGGATGTCGGGCTGGCCATCAATTGCCGTAGGCCCGATCTGCCAGCCGATGGGGACAGGTCCATGCTTTGGATCATCAAAGAGCTTCCGATAGTATTGACGCTGAAAATTCCACCCATCGCCGTCTGAGCGGATGAAGGCATAATAAATTTTGTCCCTGTTTAGAGCCACTTCCTGCGCGGGCCGTTGATGCAGAGTGGCCGAAGTCCCGGAATGGATTGAAAGGTTGCCTACCGTCGGCGAGTATCCATCGTATGCAGTACAGGCATTGAACTTAGCGCACTGGCTTAGCAATTGTATGCCCGGGCCCTCGCCAATCCCCCTCTGCTTGTATCCGCCTGACGGCCAACCTAGGCAAGGGACATTCGGCGGCCACTTCATCAAGATTTCCCGGGCAAAGTCTTTCTCTTCTACAGGGGAAATTGCCGGGCCGGTTTCCTCTTCGTGATAGCCGGAGATCCAGAAAATGGGGATTTTGAACTCGACAAGGTAGTCGCGAAGTGCGGTTTCCTGGGGATCCAAAACCGCCACCGCCTGGCGGGAAAGTTCGTTCCCAATTTCCTTGTAGACCCATCGATACGCCTCGACGTCCTTTTTCCAGCGAAACGTGCGCAGGTCAAGTCCCATCTGGCTCGAGTCGGGCGAATAGCCACTGGGCAGGTTGAACTGGTCGGCCACGCTGGGCGTAGTTACCAACCCGCCACGGACGGCCGCAAGCATGGTCGCCACGTTGACGCTTGCAGGCACCGCCGGGTCCGTCACGTACATTTGGCGGACTGCAGGCAGGAAACGCGCGAAAGCCTCTCCGACATCAAGCCATCGAACCTCGTCGATATCTCCACGCTTGCGCAGCCACTCGAGCCAGAGCTCATCGTATTGGTCATGGATCAGGTAGAAACTTGGTTGAGACCGGTTGACGATCCCCTGGAGGCAGGACAAGGTAAGTTCGATATCCCAGGCTCGCGAGGTTATGCTGTCAACGCGAAAGGCATAGAGTGTGCGAGCAGGAGGCGCAGATTTGGGACACACTATAACATTCCCGTCGCCGGACTTCTCTTCAGGCCACGCCACCAGAGCGCTGCCCACTGCGAGTGCCGAAGCCTGGATGAACTTCCTTCGGTCGATGGGTGTGTTAATCATTGGACTCCCCAGTTCAAGAGGTGATGAGCGAGTCCGGAGCCGTCGCACGCTTCCCGATGGGCCAATTAACTCCGGGGACGTTAGTCCAGCCTGTCAGCGGTTGTTCGCTTTCTGCTCCAACTTCTCGCCCGGTTTCAGAAAAGTGATTCGCAGTCGCGAGACCCCGGCTAGAAAAACTCGTCCGGTTCTGCCTACCAGCGTATCGGTTTCACCGGGTCCATCGCCAATGACCTCGGGATACCAGCCGTTGGCCATCTTCGTTGGAGACAGATTCGTTCCGGCCATAACCTTTTGAATTTCCGCCCGGTCAATAATCATTCTGGGTTTGCTCCAGCCATTCGGGTCGCTGATCTGGCGGTTGAAGCTGATGTATATCCCGTCGGTGCTCAATTGCGTGTCGATGGCGTGATTCAGCAGCATCACATACATGTGCAGATAAGTGTTCCAATGGATGGCCGGCCCCCAGAACATCTCTCCATCCGCGTGGGTATAATCTCTCTGGGCAGGGAAAACAGGCGTCACATGCCCGCCTAGAGCCGGCTGACTCCAACCACCCTTGTACCACTTCATCACCTTCCCAGAAGGGCTGTTCCGGTCTGCGATGGGCATGCGCGCGGCAAACACTCCCTGTTCCTCAAAGCGCGGATCGTAGCTGGTTCCGTAAAAATAGAAATACTTATGCTCGCGGTCCGGCAGAAACGTGAAATCTCCGGTGCCTCCGGCGTCCCAGGGGCTTGCGGTGTGACACCCAATTGCCGACGGGTCGGCGTAAATGATGTAGCCAAGATCGTCCCAGGTCTTGCCGTTGTCACGGGAACGAACCCAGGCAATTCTGGGTGCTGTCGGCAGGTGACTGTTTGTGGCGCAGAGTGCATCCGGCTCGTAGTGGTAGGCCCCATAAAGGGTTCCACCCTGGCTCATCCATGTAGCTTCAATCCAGATATACAACCGGTCATCTGTGTCGCCAAGGTGCACAAGGGTCCGGTAACCCAGGTGCGCAACATCCGGGCCCGAAGAAACATATTGGTGCCCACCTGCAGAGTTGATAAGGTACAGCTTCCCCCCATCCCAATGGACGGGACTGTTGGAATCCACGCTGTGCATCAGAACAAAAGGCGCCTTGCTCAGAACCACACTGGGGAGGCCATTTTCTGCCGGCACATCATTCTTCTGCCCCTTCGCTTGTCCGTATCCCAGGCCGGCCACAAGACAGGCGACAACACACGCTGCAATCTTGAGATGGCGAAACACCGTTGACCAGACTTTGTCATGCAAGCAATTCACTGTTTTTCTCCCGGCTTCAGGAAAGTTATTTTCAATCGAGACATCCCGGCCACAAACAGGCGTCCAGTTTCCCCGCACAACTTGTCAGACTCGCCCTCCCCGGTTCCGATGATTTCCGGGTACCAACCGTTACCCAATGCATTGGTCGAGGCAGACCCTCCACGTGTCGCCTGACGAATCTGGGCCCGGTCCAGAATCATTCGGGGTTCGCTCCATCCTTCAGCATTACTCAGATCGCGGTTGAAGCTGATGTAAGTCCCGTCGCCTGTCAATCGCGTGTCGATCGCGTGGTTCAGGACCATCACATACATGTTCAGGTAAGTGTTCCAATGGATGGACGGTCCCCAGAACATTTCCCCGTCTTTGTGCGTATAGTCCCGCTGCGCAGGAAATGCAGGGGTAACATGTCCATCGAGGCCAGGTTCATTCCAGCCACCCTTATACCATTTCATCACTTTTCCAGAAGGATCGTTCCTGTCAGCATATCGCATGCGAGCGGCCCAGACCCCCTGCTCCTCGAAACGCGGATCATAACTGGTCCCATAAAAGTAGAAATACTTCTTCTCCCGGTCCAGATTGAATACAAAATCGCCTGTACCGCCCGCATCCCACGGGCTGGCGGTCTTGCAATTGATCGCGCAGGGACTGGCCTGAATAATGAAACCCATGTCCTTCCACGTCTTCCCGTTGTCCTTCGACATGGTCCAGCCGATCCGGGGTGCGGTAGGAAGGTGTCCATTGGAAAAGCAGACCGTATCCGGTTCGTAGTGGTATGCCCCGTAAAGTGTGCCGTCAGGGTCCTTATACGTAGCCTCAATCCAGATATCCAGATTGTCATCCAAACCGTTAAAACGGGCCAGTTGACGATGGCCAAGGTGTAAAAGGTCCGGCCCCGAGAGACGATAGGGATGGGCGTACGAATTGAACAGATACACCGTGTTGCCGTCCCAGTGCACAGGGCTGTTTGAGTCCACGGCATGCAGAATCTTCCGCTCAGGAACCACAACACCCGGCATTTGGATCAGCGGTGCAGTCTTAAGGACAACCGACGGCAACTGCCCGGATTCCGGTGACCTCAATCCTTCAGCAGTCACACTAGTCGTTGCGAGCGTGCACACCAGAACCCCTACCAAAGCAGCGATCGTCAACACCCCACATGCCATAAGAAGGTTTCTACGCATATTGTTCCTCATGGGAAGTCCAAACGGGTCTTCCGTAGGCTTTCGAGTTGTCCTCGCAGGTTTCTTGCCTGACGAGGGACCAGCGGCAATTCAAACCAGGCTTCCTGATGACACAACGACCGTCAAAACACTTACCATGTTATCTGTTTCCGCTCGCGCACTGAAGGCCATTGAAGACGCAAATTAGCAACGGATTGAGAGGCTCACTTCGCTTTTTTGCCAGGCTTCAGAAAGGTGATCTCCCGGCGCGAAACCCCGGCCATAAAGAAGCGACCCGTCCGGCCGCACAACTTGTCCGACTGGCCTTTTTCCGTACCGATTACCTCCGGGTACCACCCACTATTCAGGGCATCCGGAACGTTCGAAACACCTTCCCCAACGGCCTCTTTTATCTGAGCCGGATCAAGGATTCTGACAGGTTTGCTCCAACCGTTCACATCCCCAATGTGCCGGTTGTAGCTGATGTAGACGCCGTCGCCGTCCAGCCTAGTATTGATGGCATGATTCAGAAGCATCACATACATCTGCAGGTAGGTGTTCCAGTGAATGGACGGTCCCCAGAACATCGATCCGTCCTTATGGGTATAGTCGCGACTTGCCGGGAAAACAGGAGTCACATGCCCCCAGATTCCGGGTTGATTCCAGCCGCCCTTGTACCACTTCATGATTTTTCCCGAGGGATTGTTCCGATCGCTGTACTTCATTCGCGCGGCCCAGACACCCTGCTCTGCAAAGCGAGGATCATAGCTGGTCCCATAGAAGTAAATGTACTTCTTCTCATGATCCGGGAAGAACACAAAGTCGCCGGTCCCACCTACATCAAACGGGCTGGCTGTCTGGCAGTCGATCGCGCAGGGATTCGCCATGATGATAAAGCCGAGGTCTTTCCAGGTTTTCCCGTTGTCCACTGATCTTATCCAACCAATCTTAGGAGCAGTCGGGAGATGCTTATCCGCAAAGCACACACCGTCTGGTTCGTGGTGATAGGCCCCATAAAGCGTGCCGTCACTATCTTTGTATGTCGCCTCAATCCACATGAAGAGTTTGTCGTCAATGTGTCCCAGATGAACGTCCGACTTATCCCCAAGATGCTCGATGTCCGGCCCCGAAAAGCGGAAGGGGTGAAGGAAGGAATTAAACATGTAAACGGTGTCGCCATCCCAGTGCACAGGGCTGTTGGAGTCGACTGCGTGGGTGTAACGGTACAGCACAACCCCGGGCATTTGAATCGGCGACGCGGGGCGCAGCACCACCGTAGGAAGTTCAGCATTGGGCGCCGAATGCAACGGCTTGGGCCTTTTGGCGAACCCGACCTGGTCTGCCCTGAAGCATACGATCAGGGCAACAACTACCAGGACAACGGACAGAGATTTGATTGGATTTTTCATAGAAACTCCTGAATCTGAGAGTGGCTCATTCCTTCCCCGCGGCTCGCTGGGACTGCTGCGCTGGACCGTCAGGCGAGGCCCTATCGGCGCCACTGGAGCGGGAGGCTGACAATCCTCTCCCTACTTGAATCCGCTCGTTGTTTAAGTGATCTTTCCCTAATTGCACTTGAACCTTAAGAATCTTGTGTCCTCTGTTCATGGCCACCTTGGGATTGTCTGTAAAGCTGCACAAGCTGGTCCGGCCGCACAGCGACATAATCCGGCCCCAAGCCCTCGGCAATATGTGTGAGCATTCCCATCTGCCGAAGCCAGTTGTTGATGCCAACATGAAGAAAAGTGGGCCTGTGGGCAGGAGTCCATCGCTTGATTTCTGCGATCACATTGCGCTCGGTTTCCTTCTGCGTGTAAGTAGTAAAATCCATGTTTCCGGAAAGCCAGGAGGCCAAACCCAGAACATCACGAAAGACAGGAATCCCCGCAACTTCGTTAACGATATTATCCAGGGTTGTTTCATCACTCCTGACGTAATTGGCGAAAATACCCCTGATCCCTTCCTCCGTGGCGAACAACTCCAGCAGGTCTGAGGGCATTTCATTGCCCGTGCTCATCACGCTGGCGTCAATCCTTTGCCGGTAAATGGACGAAATCCTCTGGTAATCCCGCAGGAGCGGTTGCCGTTGTTCGGAAGGGTAGCCCGTGGCGTACCAGCGCTCCCATATGTACCCGACTCCAGTAAGCGCATTCACAAAGCAATCGCCTCGTCGCGCATGCTTATAGTAATAATCCGCAACATCCGGCATTAAGTCCGAAACCGTGGTGCCGAGCTGCCAGCCCAGGGGAACTTCCCCATGCCCGCGGTCATCGAAGAGCTGACGGTAGTAATAACGCACAAAATTCATCCCGTCACCGTCGGATCGAATGAACGCACAATAAACCTTGTCGCGCTGCAGCTTGATCGGCGGAATCGATTGGGACAAAGTGGCCTTCGTGCCGGAATGCATTGAGAGATTACCAACCGCCGGCGAATACCCGTCGAAGGCCGTACAGACATCAAATTTTGCAGATTCGCTGGCCAGGCGAATACCCGGGTCTTCGCCAATCCCAGGGGTTTGGGGAGGGGATCCAGGCCAACCGAGACAGGGGATATTGGGCGGCCATTTCATCAGGATCTGGCGGACAAATTCCTTGTCTTCCTCGGGCGCAGCGGCAGGATTCTTCGCCACGTCTTGCGCCCCTGAAATCCAAAGGGTCGGAATGTTGAATTCAACCAGGTAGTCGCGTAACGCAACCTCGGCCGGATCGAGGAGGGCAACGGCCTGGCGCGAAAGACTATGATCGAGCGTGCGGAAGGCCCACCGATAGGCGTCGACATCTTTCTTCCAATGCATTTTCTGCAGATCGAGCCCGTCCTTGATCGAGCCCGCACCCCGGCCCACCGATAGGTTGTATTGCTTGAATGTGTATGGGGTTGCCACCAGGCCCCGGTAAACGCCGGCCAGCATGGTAGCGACATTGACACTGGCCGGAATAGCAGGGTCGGTGACAAACATGCAGGAAACCTGCAGGAGGAAGTGCTCGAAGACCTCGGTTACATTCAGCCACTCAACCTGGTCAACGTCTCCGCGCTCCCGCAGCCAATCCAGCCAGAGTTCATCGTAGCGGTCATGGACCAAATAGAGACTGGGCTGGCGGCGGTTGACGATTCCTTGCAGGCAGCTGAGAGTCAGCCGCATGTCCCAGCCGAAGGAGGTCAGATCCTCCAGGCGCGTGGCGAAAACAGTCCTTGCCGGCGGCTGCGACCTCGGGCACACATGCAACTGGGTTTTGCCCTCTGCCCGGCCACTGGATGCCGCCCATAGCCCGCCAAGGGCAAGAGCCGAGGTCTGCATAAAATCACGGCGGTCCATCGACAATCTCCCGTTTAGCACCTGCCCTCTTTCGTAGTGCAATCAAATGGGTCGTAAGGACTTCAAGCCCATCCCGGAAGGCAAGATGCCTGTCGTGCAGCCAGTCCCGCCGCGGGTCGGCCAGGCATCTGATGCCCCAATGCGGTGTGCGATCCCCAGCCGGTCAGGCGGTCGCCTTACCGCTTTCCACACCGCACCGTTCACCAGGAGTCCGTCGCCGCCTTGAATCACGGCGCCAGCCCTCGATGCTTACCAGGAGAGTTTCAGCGAAAACTGCATCGCTCGCGGATCCGTCTGGACTGAAGTGATCTTGCCAAACTGACAGCCGAAGACGTGAGTGGCGTCGGTGCTGCCATCGGCATACGGAGGCTGGCACCACGTACTATTCGGCACGCCCAGGTTTTGATGATTCAGCGCGTTGAACACGTCCCAACGGAATGACAGGTACCTCTGCTCGGTAAAATGGAAATCCTTTCCGAGCGACAGGTCCGCATTCCAGAATCCCGGAGTCCGTCCTGAGGGCGGACGCAGTCCGCTATTGCCAAACTGCCAGAATTGGCTGATGTCGTTGTAGTTGATGGGATTCCCGTTGGAGTCAACACCGGTGGTGTATTCGCTGAGCAGGGTTGGGCTGGTTCCCCACGGCGGGGCAAGAGCGTTGGGATTATACCATTGGTTCTCCTGCTGAGCACGAGTCTTGCTGCTGCGGCCGGCGGAGAGGCTACCAACCAGAGTGGGCAGACAACTGTTGTGCGCTCCGTAAAGCTGGTTGCAGGCTATCGAGGTGAAATACATCGGAACCCCGCTCTGGAAGTTCCAGTTCTGGCTCAGCTTCCATCCACCCAAAAAGGCATTGGCCAAGCGCCCGTTGGTGGCAAAATGCTTTCCCTTTCCAAAGGGAAGTTCGTAAGTGGAGGCGATATTGAGAACGTGGGGCGTGTCGTCAGGAGCCAATGCATAGTAGAGTGAGCGATTATCCGGATTGGCGCTCCACACATGCTGACTGCCATCGGCCACACCGCCGCCGGCGGCGCCCGGAATGTAGGCGATGCGCCCAACGCCCTTGTTGCTGATCGTAGTCGGTGAGGTGGTATTGGCCACCAGTGCGCCCAGGCCTTCGCTTACCATGTTCTTGGAATACGTGTAGGAAGCAATGAAGTTCAGGCCATAGGAGTAACGTTTCTCAACCCTTAATTGGGCCGATTCATAGTTGTTGTAGCCGTCCGGCGACAGAAGAGGCTGGACGGACCACCATTGAGGGTACGTGGCCAACGCATACCATCCTGAGCAAGTCGTCTGTGCTCCGTTCGGCCCGCAATCCCAGATGCCGTTAAGGGAGTTATCGACGGGGTAGATGTTGCTATTGATATTGCCGCGAATCTGCTGCTGGACCTTTGTCGGCACGTAGTCCAGATTGCGGATTTCTTCACCCAGGAGGTGCAACCCGTGGCTCCCTACGTAGCCTGCACTGACGGAGATGTTCCCGGGGAGTTGGTGCTCCAGGATCAGGCTCCATTGCTGCACATAGGGGTCATGATTCGACTTGATGAAGCCGAAGATGTTCTGCGGCTGTCCGACAAACTGTTCGTTATGCGTTCGGTCGTAGGTCAGGTTTGGAAGGGATACAGAGGGAGCTCCCTGGCTGAGGATGAACGACGGGGTCTGATAGCTGTAGTCGTTGATGGGCGTGGTTACGCCAATCGACGAACCCGGGGAACTGACCGCCCCGTTGCCGTTTCCAAAGAGGGCCGAAAGGCTGTTGCTGTACACAATTCCGTAACTGCCACGAATCACCGTCTTTGAAGATCCCCGGGGCGCCCACGCAAACCCAATGCGGGGCCCAAAACTGTTCATATTGGGAGAAAACAGAGTGTGGCTGGGATGCTGGGGCGTACCCATGTAAACAACCGCTCCCATATAGGGAACATCAGGATTCATCTTGGACAAGTCAAAGTTCGCCAGCATGTCGTGACGCTCGCTGATCCAGCCAAAAACATCCCAGCGAAGTCCCAGGCTCAACTGGAGATTCTTGGTGGCGTGGAAATCATCCTGGATGTAGAGCGCATAGTCCTTATTGGTTTGATACGGAGCGTACGCCGTACCGGTGCTGGCGCCGCCCTGCCCCACGGCTCCCATCAGGAAAGTTGCCAGCCCGTCTCCTCCCTGGCCGGTAAAAGGATCACTGGTCAGGTAGTGGTCAAAGCCGATGTTGTAACCGAATCCGTAGTTCGTCCACAGATTGTTCAGCCGGAACGTGCCGCCCATCTTAAGGGTGTGCTTCCCGATGATCTTGGTGACGTTGTCGTTGACACTGAACGTCTGCTGGCCGAGGCTGCCATTCTGGTACTGCACAGGACCAAACACCGAGTAACCACCGCCGACCGGTTGTTCGAAGCTGACGGTCGGCACAGGCTGGTAGGGCGGGTAGAGGAGGAAATTGAGGCCTTTGACCTTGTCGATAACGGCCTGATTGTTGGTCACGCTCTCCGAGTTCGGCAGGGACACCATGTTTTGGCGGCCAAATGAAATCCGCAGTTCGTTAACCAAGGTGGAGCTAAGAGTCGAGGTCAAACCCAGAATGCCAAGCTGGTTGAGCGTGTTGTAGGGCTGAGCCCCCGCCACACCGGTGTTGGTCGGCGCCGTTGGACCATTCCAGGGATACCGGAAATTTGTGTAATAGCTTGGATTGTACAGCCAGGCGGCAAAGAGCCTGTGCTTGTCGCTGATCGTATGGTCCATTTTGAGCGAGATGTTGTGAGTGGTCATGCTGCTGCCGACTTCCCCGATATAGTTGTTGCAATAGATTCCGCAACCGTCGACCTGCTGCAGAGGATCAACGTAGTTGGGATTGGGGAAGCTGTTCACGTAGAATTGCGCAACCGGATCCATCATACTTTGGGGGATAATGGGATTCGTAAACGGCGTGCGGTGATAGTAACCGTTGGCGTCCGGCCCGGTGGTGGTAAACGGGTTGTAGAGACAATTCGTTACTCCATTGGCAGGATCGCAGACGGAGGCAAACCTGGGGTCGCCCATAAAGTTGCCTTGCCTCTCCGCGGCGGTGGGAACTGTCAAGACATGGTTCGCTCTCTCATGCAGCAGAGAAATATCCATCGACGCGAAGAAGAAGGTCCGATCTTTGCCGTTATAAACGTGGGGAATATAAACCGGCCCACCCAAAGTCCATCCAAAGTCGTTCCAGTTGACAGAGGGCTGGAGGAAGGGCTTTCCGGCGGCATTCCGCTGCGCGAAAGGGTTCGTGGCGCTGAAGGCTGAGTTTCGGTTGTATTCATAGAGGTCGCCATGCAGGGCATTGGTGCCGGACTTCAGGACCACGTTGACCACCCCGCCACTCGTGGGACCATACTCAGCCGCCAGGCCGTTATCAACCATGTTGAACTCTGCGACCGCATCCGGAGAGGGATTTACCACCGTGCTCTCCGCGCCGACGGTCGCGTTCAATGCGCCGTCAAGAAACCAGGCGTTGGCACCAGCTTGGCTCCCGTTCGCGCTGATGCTCGACCCCACCAAGTGAAGCGGGTCCGGGAATCCACCAAACGCACTGTTAAATCCAAAGGTCGCCCCCGATGGGCCAGCCGATTGGATAACGCCGGGCATGAGTTGAACCAGGGTCTGGATGTCACGTCCCTGCAATGGAATGTTGTTGATATACTGGCTCCCAAGGAAGGTCGTGAAATTGGAGGAGGAGGTTCCTATCTGAGGCGTCGTAGCCGTCACTTGCACAGTTTGCCTTGCCGTTCCCACCTGCATCTTGCCGTCAGCAGTCGTTGGGCTGCCGGCCAGCACGGTTACCTTCGATACCACCAGTTCGCTGAACCCCGCAACCTTGAAGTGAATCGTGTACTGACCAGGCACAAGATCCAGCGCATGATAGAATCCTGCAGAATTCGTGGTCAGCTTTACTTCCACGCCTGTGGAATCGTTGCGAACAAAAACCTCAGCCCCGGGGATGACAGCCCCTTGCGGATCAGTAACCGTACCCTGGATTGTGCCGCGGTTGGACACAGCCCACAAACAAGAGCACACAGCAAGGATCACCACAAAACCAGCTACTATCCGGCGTATTAACATGAGGAAACCCTCCGTTTCAAAATACAGGCCCCACACCCAGCCTCACCCAGCAAATATTAAGAGTCCCAGCACACAGGGCAGGCCCTTTTAATGGCCATCGTCGGCCAACTGCCCAGAGTTCATGAAGCGTTTCACCGCGCAACATTAGGGCACCGGGACTCGAATGTCAAGTGTTTTTTTGAAGGCCGGTTGGCGGGTAGCGACTGGCCTCGAACGAGTGGGGCGCCAAAGCACTTGGGCCGCAGCCCTCTTAAGGCAAGCCGGGTAGTTGAAGTGAGGCGGCATGCTACGAAACAGCTTTTGGGCTGGTGGATGGCTGGAAGAGAGGACGCGTAGTCCCGCGCTTCATCAAAGTAACGGGGATTGTGACTTCCGGGAACCGTTTGCCCGGGGATTTCAGTTTTTCGATTGCCATGCGGGCAAGCTGCCTGCCGATGGCAAACTTGTCGACGCGGACAGTGGTCAGAGCAGGAACCTTGAATTGAGCCTGGTCTTCATCATGGAAACCGACAATGCTGATATCCCCTGGAACGCTCAATCCCCGTTTATGCAAGGCGTCCCAGGAGCCATACGCGATATCGTCGTATCCCGCAAAAATGGCGGTTACAGGATGGTGGCGGTCCAGGATCATCTCCGTGCAGCTATAGCCGTTTGCGTACAGGTTGTCGGAGAGCCCGACGGTCTGGCCGCGAGGTTCCAATTTCCGGTCGCGCATCGCCTGCGAATAGCCCTCAAAGCGCGCCTTATACCAGGGCCAGTAAATATCTCCGATGTACCAGATGTCACGATGGCCCAGCTCAATCAGGTATTCAGTCGCCTCGTACGAACCCGCAAAATCATCCCATCCGACCTGATCCACCGGCGGTCTGGGCTTCCCGCCGGTATACGTGTTCTTTAAGAGCACATAGGGAACGCTCAGCCCCTCAACCGCTTCCAGGAAGTTCTCGAAGTTCATCCCGGCCAAAATCAGGCAATCGGCAATGCCATGACTTCGCATTACATTGGGAAGCAGCAGGTCCGAAGGACTCGTGTCCGAAGAGTAATTATGTCTGGCAAACATGACAAAGTAGCCTTCTTCTGTGCAGTATTCCTCAACACTCTGCAGCACGTCCGTGTGAAAGGCGTATACGAGCTTCCGATTACTCTGAATAAAGGAAATGACCGGCGAGGAATTCTGAACAAAATTCCTTGCGCGGGCACTGGGGCGATAGCTTAGCTCTTTTACGGCCTGTTCCACCTGCTGGCGCAGCTTGTCATCAACCTCCGGGCGCCCGTTGATCACTCGAGACACAGTGCCGATCGACACCTTCGCCCGCTTCGCCACTTCCTTGATGGTCACGGCCATGAAACTAGACTCCTCGCGCTTACCCTAAGCAACTCTCCAGCTGGACTATCCTAATGAAACGTTATAACACAATTTATACGCCACAGTGGAAGAAGTCAACGGATCGGCGCGCGCCCCCGGCTTCGATGAGAGGTTGCAGCCACACCCCCGGCCGAACGGCGTGCAAATTCATCAGGATATCGGCATTCAATAGGTCGGCGGCACTTCGGCCTCGCCCACCCGGAGAAGCTCGCCGGTGTTTATGTGCGGTCTGAATGCAGCCACCACCCAGCGCGCATCCAGCCCAGAGGATATGAAACAAACCATATGAAACAAACCATTGACAACGCATAAAGACCCGGTTATCCTCGCACCGATGTGAAACGCTTCATGAATAAACAACCCAACGTGCAGAAAGTACCGCACGGAGGAGAGGTTTCCCGTGATGTCTGATGTAGCTGTCATTGCCGACTTTGGCGATCTCTGCGGCGAATGCCCCGTCTGGAATGTCGAAAGCAGCTTCCTGGAGTGGATTGATTGCGTGGGAGGGAAGTTGCTGCGACTGCAGTGGCCTTCGCGACAACCCGCCATTGTCAAGAGCGGAGTCAGCATCAACGGCTTCCGCCGCAATCGGCCTGGTGGATATGTCATCACCAACACCCAGGGAGTCTGGCTCTGGGACGGGGAGGAAGCTTTCTCCCCCGTCGTCACTGAAGTGGCTGGCCGCACGTGCCAGGCGAACGACTGCGTGGCCGATACCTCCGGCCGCCTCATCACAGCAACCTATTACTACGACCCTTCAAGTAAATATGACCTGGGCAACCTGATCTCTGTGGGTCCAGATGGAAAACTTACCACCCTGGACGAAGGTTTTCATCTCGCCAACGGACTGGGCCTCTCTCCCGACGAAAGCAAACTGTATTTTGCGGACTCCGCAGCCCGGCGCATTTACAGCTACGATTACGACATTCGCGAGGGGTCCGTCCGCAATCGCCGCGTTTTCGTCGAGGTCTCCAGCAAAGAGGGCCTTCCCGACGGACTCGCTGTTGACGCGGAAGGATACATCTGGTCTGCGCAATGGTACGGGAGCTGTATTGTGCGGTATGACCCGGACGGGAAGCTGGTTCAGCGTGTGCCGATTCCCGCAAAGCAGACTTCGTCCCTTGCCTTTGGCGGGCCAGACCTCACCGATATTTTCGTTACTTCGGCGGGACAATCCGAGCCGATGCCCGTCATGCCCCCGGGATACGATCCAAAGTCAGGCAATTTCGGAGGGGCCTTATATCAGCTCCAGCTTGAAATTCCTGGCCAGCAACAGCATCTCGCAAACATTGCAATCCGAGCAAAATAATGATGAATGGTCTGATTTCTGAAGAGTATCTGCAAACAGTAGCAGCCAAAGCCGCGGACCTCCTGCTTCCTTTTCCCTGGAAAGTCTGGTTTTGGGGCGATTCCGTTGGGTTCGAGGGCTTGCTGGACGCAAGCGAACTTACCGGATCGGGGAAATATTCGGGTTTTGTTTATGGCATTTTCAAGGGCTGGGTGGCCCGTGAGCGCTTCCGCAGTGAATTCGACTACAATGCGCCGGGCGTGGCATTGTTACGGGTGTGCGAGGAAACAGGTGATGCGAATTTGCTTTCCGCGGCAAATCGGCATGCCGACTACTTATCGGGGTTCCGCCAGACAAACTCCGGAGCTTTCATGCGGTATGAAAACGCCGCGATTGAACTGCCTCCAGAGCTTCCCTCTGACCACCCTGATGCGTCTGCAGCCGAGCAACTGTCTGGCCGGGTAAAAAACGGCGGCCCCTGCATCTTTGTGGATTCCATGCACGTGGATGCCCCGTTCTTTGCCAAGCTGTATGAGATGACAGGCGAGGAAAGTTACCGCCAACTGGCCCTGCAAATGATGACCTCACAAATCGAGCTCCTGTTTGATCCCGGCAAGGAGTTGCTCAATCACTTCTGGATCGAACAGACAATGTCTCCCAACGGAGTGGCCTGGGGACGTGGCAACTGCTGGGGTTTGCTCGGTCTGGTGGAAACACTCGAGCATTTGCCCCCGGATGACCCGGACATCAAGCCGCTTCAGAGGACCCTCAGGACCGTTGCGGCGCGGATGGCCCAACTGCAGGACTCGAAGGGCGGATGGCATACGATACTCGACGATCCCAGTTCTTATATCGAGACGTCGATTTCGGCGTTCATGGTTTCGGTGCTCGCCCGTTCAATTACGCATTCCTGGATTGAATCTGATTTATATTATCCTGTTGTTGAGTCGGCGATGTCGTTTGTCCTGGACCACATCCGGGAGGACGGATTGCTGGAAGGCGTCTCGTACGAAACCTTCCCCAGCACGCGGACTGAGCATTACCATAAGCTCCCACGCGGCGGCATGGTTCCCTGGGGGCAGGGCGCGTTGCTGGCAGCCCTTCAAGCCTATGCGGTCTTGAAACGGATCGACCAGTTCGGCGGAAAACAGATCGGTGGATAATGACCTACACTCCTCTCGAGGGCAAAATTGCTTTAATAACCGGAGCCGGGGCAGGCATCGGCGCCGGAATTGCTGAACGCTTTTCTGAAGCCGGTGCGACGGTCGTCCTCTTCGATATCAACGGCGAATCAGCCGGGCAGATGAGTCGAAAGATCGAGCAGGCCGGGCACGGGCGCTCACTTGCGCTGCAGGGCGATGTTTCAAGCGAAGCCGATGTCAGGGAAGCCGCCGGGCAGGCTGTCGAAAAATTCGGCACGGTCGATATTCTCGTCAACAACGCCGGCATCGATGTGTCCGGTCTCGTGCCGGACATGAACGCGAGTGAATGGGACCGCGTGCTGGCCGTCAACTTGAAGGGGGCCTTCCTTTTCTCAAAGCATGTGATTCCGCACATGCGCGGACGAGGCGGCGCCATTGTGAACATCTCATCCGTACACGCTTTGGTTTCAAACGAAGGCTATGCGGCCTACGATGCATCGAAAGCCGGCATGCTCGCCATGACGCGGACGCTGGCGCTGGACCACGGCCGCGACGGCATCCGGGTGAATGCCATCTGCCCCGGTTATATCAGCACGCCGATGACGGACGAATGGTTCAAAGAGCAGCCGGATCCTGAAGCAACGCTAAGAGAAGTGCTCAGTTTCCATCCGCTGGGCCGAATCGGTACGACGCGAGATGTGGCTGACGCGGCTCTCTTCCTGGCCTCGGACGCCTCAGCCTTCGTCTCCGGAACGTATCTGGTGGTTGATGGTGGAATGACAGTGGCAGGACGCTAGGCAGGAAGCATCCGGGGGCGGTCACCGCGTGCTGGTTTCGTCGTCTTTATCTTGGCCGGTGGGGTAGTCATTCCGGCCATTGCACGAAGGCACGAGATTGTCTCCCGCCGGCATGATGCAGCGATCAGAACACAGCAATCAGGGAAATCCCATCCACCACCGGCGATCCCGTTATCGCAAAGAAGGAAAGCTTGATGAAAATCCAGAAAATTGAATGCCTTCAGCTTCGTTCCCCGCACGCCAGCCCGGATGACTGCGATGGCGCTGTGGATACAGCCGTCATCCGGATCACCGCGGATAATGGCGTTTACGGGCTGGGCGAAACCGACGCGCCACCCAATGTGATGGCGGCGCTACTGGAAACGCCCACGGCGCACATCTGGAGCCGCAGCGTCAGCGACATTCTGCTCAGGCAGAACCCCTTGGAGGTTGAGGCGCTCTGGGACCGGCTCTACGAAGGAACCATCTACCATGCCCGTCGGGGTCTGGGCATCATGCTGATGTCAGCGATTGACATTGCGCTTCACGATCTTCGGGGCAAGCTGCTTGGCGTTCCCGTTTATCAAACGCTGGGCGGGGCCGTGAGGCCGGACGTCACGCCCTACGCCACCCTCTTCCCCAGCATGCCGCAGGGGCGTTCGTGGGCGGAAATGCAGGCCAGTTGCTTTGACCTGATTGACAAAGCTCTTGCGCTCGGGTTCCGGGCCATGAAGATGGAGATGCTCTTCTACGAACTCGTCAGCGACCGGGAACTGGTAAAGTTCATCCACGAGTGCCGCAAGCGCATCGGACAGGACCGCGACTTTATGATCGACGTCGGATACCGCTGGAAGAACTTCAACGACGCGCTGTGGGTTCTGCGGAGTGTCGAAGACGCAAAGCTGTTCTTTGTCGAAACTCCGTTGCATACCGACGATCTGGACGGGCTGGCTCGCCTGGCCGACGCCACCACAACGCCGGTCGCGGTGGGAGAGTTCCTCCAAACCCGTCACGAATTTCGGGAATTGATGGATCGAGGGCATTGCGATATTATCCAGCCGGACCTGGGAAGAGCGGGAGGCCTGACAGAGGCCCTGCGTTCCGCCCGGATGGCGGAGGAACGCGGTCTCTGCTGCATACCACATGCCTGGAAAACAGGCTTGACCGCCGCCGCCACCCGCCATTTCGCCGCCGTCGTCCCGAACTGTCCCTATACGGAACTGTTTCATCAGGACCTTTTCCCTTCCTACTTGCGGTCTCACCTGGCCAAGCCTGAAATTGAGCTGAGCGGCGGCAAATGGAGCCTTCCCGCCGGGCCGGGAATTGGAATCAATCTGGATGAAGCGACCGTTGAGCAGTGTCTTTACAAACCCATCACCGTCGTGGAATGAGGACGAGCCGATCACGCGTTGGATGCAGGCACTCTTTAACACAGGCCTGAAGAAAACCCCTGGGTGCACCGGATGAAAGTTACCAAAGCGGCAGTGGTGGACATCAGTTTACTGGTGCTGGTCAACACGCTGTGGGCGGCTCAATATGCTGCTTATAAAGTCGCCACGGAGAAGATGGGGCCGCTCACGGTCAGCGCCTGGACGTTTCTGATGGCCTCGATCGTCTTGTTCCCGTTCCTCGCCTGGGATCGGCACAGTTCTCGCGGAGCAAATCCTGCCGGCAACCCACCCGGCCATGCCCAGCCCGGAAGCCGTTCATCGATCTGGACCCGGCAGAACATCGTCGCGTTCGTCATCGTCAGCGCCTTCGGGCTCGTCCCGGGCTCCGCGCTACTGGCTTGGGGAGTTGATCGCTCGACCGCCTCGAACGCGGCCATCATCTACCTTACCCTTCCCGTTATCACGGCAGTCCTGGCATCGATGATCCTGGGAGAACGGATGACACGGCTGCGCTGGGCCACTCTCGGCGTTGCGCTGGTAGGTGTGTTGATCCTGTCGACTCCTGATCTGAGGCAGATGAATCTTTCCAAGGGCCGGTTCCTGCTGGGCAATGTCCTCGTGCTGCTGGCATGTTTGGGAAGTTCTCTCTACAACGTCTATTGCAAAGAACTGCTGAGCCGTTTCACGCCCATGGAGGTCCTCATTTACGGGTACGTCCTTGCCTTCGGTTTCAGTCTGCTCCTGATGCACTGGGCGGAACCGTTCTCCTGGGCATCCCTTGACAACTATCGTGCGGGTACCTGGATCGCCCTTCTGGTCCTGAGCGTTTTCAGTTGGGGACTGGCCATGGTGTTGTGGATGTTTCTGCTCAAGCGCTTGGATGTGAGCCAGGCGTCGGTTTCAATCTATCTCTTGCCATTCCTGGGTGTGGTAATCTCTGCCATAACGTTGCGCGAGAGCATTGGCTTTAGCACCGTCATCGGCGGCGTCATCACCCTGGCGGGGACTGTCCTGATCACAACCCTCGAGCCGACCGCGGCGTAGCGGATATTGGTAACGAACAGACCATGCGTCATCTTCACTGAGCGCTTCAAAGAATATGAGACAAAGGCCGATGATTGACGATCGCTGGACCTTCCTTTCCCACAAGGCTGTGATCCTTGAGAATCGGAGTCTTCGCGTTGTCGTTCTTCCCGAACTTGGCGGGCGAATATGGAGCGTGGTCTACAAGCCGCTTGATCGCGAAGTTGTCTGGCATAATCCGCGCATCGCCCCCCAGAAAGCGCAGTTTGGTTCCGCATTCGATAATTTCTGGTGCGGCGGCTGGGAGGAAATGTTTCCCACGGCGGCTCCATCCGCGATCACCGGCGAGTCGCTTCCTGACCACGGAGAGGTCTGGAGCCTGCCATGGACTCCCCGGATTGAAAAAGGAACGGACTCCGTGACTCTGCGCCTGCACTGCCAGACGCCCATCAGCGGTGTGGCCGTCGAAAAAGCTCTGACCCTTCACGGCGACAAGCCGTCTTTCGACTTAAGTTACAGAATCACAAATCCCGGCCCCGAGGAACTCCCCTTCCTCTTCGCCTTGCATCCTGCCATGGCCGTTTCGGAGGGCGACCGAATAGACTTCCCGGACATGCTATTTGAAATGGATCCTTCATATCCCGGTACATTGGCCCATGTTGACTCTCCCTTCATGTGGCCTCTGGCCCGGGGCGAACATTCCGAAACAGATCTGCGCGCGATAAGGCCAGCATCGTCCAAAGAGGTCTACTTCCTGTACGGTCACGGCCATCAGGAGGGATGGTTTGCAATCACTGACCCAGCAAGAAAGTTCTCGATGGGATTCACTTTTTCTCCCGAGGTCTTTCGATCGTGCTGGCTGTTTGCCTCTTACGGCGGATGGCGCGGCTATCACGCACTCCTGGTTGAACCGTGCACATCCTATCCTCAGCTGCTTGAGGACGCGATCCGCCACGGACGAGCCAGCACCCTGGCGCCGGGAGCCGCATTTCAAACAACACTAACGTTCCTCGCGCAGGAGGGTTTAAGTTCCGTCAGCGGAATATCGGAAGAAGGCCTGTTCAAGGAATAATCAGGGAATCTTCCTCTTCCGACGCGTATTCGCCAGACCCGGCAGATCTAAAGCAAAGGGTCCATATGCAAGGTCACGAGATGGCAATGACGGTTTCCGAGTTGTAACCCGGCGGTAATTTGCCCAGCGGGCGGCGCAAGTCGGGCTGCTGCCTCATGAAGGTGGGGCAATCTTAGCGAGGTGTTCATTGAACGAACCGAATACAAATCTGAATCAAAAGAATTCCGTCATCATCACGGGTGTCAGCCTCCATCCGATTCGGACGCCGCGTGTGTCGGGAGACGATTCGCAGCACGTTCTGATCCGCCTGAAAACAGATTCAGGCCTCGAGGGAGTGGGAGAATACGCCGACATTACCGATCTACCCCTGACCATGCCCGACCTCAATGATTTGCAGAAGAGCCTCTCAAATCTGCTGTGCGGGCAGAATGCCATGGAACTCGCCCGGCTGGACCATCTGCTCAGCCTGCTGTTCACGGGGCGCGGCGACACGGGAATTTATACGGGGAGCCTACGGGCCGGCATTGAGATGGCGCTGCACGACCTTGCGGGCAAAGCACTCGATGTGCCTGTGTACGTTCTCTTTGGCGGACCGGTGCGAACCCGAATTAAGGTCTGCTTCCCCATCTTTCGGAACTTCAGCGACCAGCACATTGAGCAGAACCTTGCCATGGTTGAGCGGCTGCTCGGCGAAGGCTTTGACGTTTTCCGGCTTTACATTGGCGCCGCACCGGATTTTGACGAGAAGTTTCTCGCAGCGCTTCGCCATCAGATTGGCGACCAGATCACCATGCAGTCTTTTGACCTCAGCAATCACGTTCATCCCTCCGACGCCGTGCGTTTGATCAACCGCTGCCGGAAATACTACGAACCCCAATACGTGGAAAGCGTGGCGCCGACCCAGGACCTGGACGGAATGGCCGATGTGCGAAGGAGATTGGATATTCCGGTCAGCGAGCACGTGGGCGATTCCCGGCACGCGATCCGGATGTGGGAAGCGCGCGCGGTGGACATCATCAATGTCGCCAACAGCGCCCACGGAGGAATGCGGGAATCGCTGAAGGTCTTTGCCGTGGCAGAAGCCCTGGGCCTGCGCACGATCCTCAGCACGACGCAAGAGACCTCACTCGGCACGGCGGCCGAGGCCCATGTGGGAGCTGCCGTCCTGAACGTTCACTACCCCACGGTGGCCATCGGCCCGATCCTCTACACGGAAGACCCGGCGCGAAACAGGATCCGTTACGCTGATGGTTACATGATCGTCCCCGACGGTCCCGGCCTGGGCATCGAGATCGATTGGGAGAAGGTGGAGGCCTTGCGGTACCAGATCGGCTGGCGCGAGTACGGAATTGACCACTCCGTGCCGGATATCCATGACCTGCAATGGAAGGTGAACATCAGCACGGGCCTGAAAGGAATGAGGAAGAAATAGCATGAGCCAACCGAAAAAGATCAATCTTCTGGAACTGCTGGCTCCGCACCCGCCGCGCACCAACTTCCATGTGATCACGGTCGACCAGGATTACACGGTTCGGGTGGCCAAGACGGTCGGCCGCTTTCCCTGGCACTACCACCCGCACGGAGACGAAGGCTGGTTTGTTTTTGAGGGCCGGCTGAGAATTGATACTGAAGAGGGACCCGTGGAACTTGGCCGTGGCGACTTCACCGTGATTCCGCGCGGGACGCGCCATTCGCCCGAAGTCCTTGTTCCCAACACCATCGTTCTCATCTTCAACAAGCGCCAACTGGGCATGGTGCTCGATCAACCGGATGTCGATCTGGGAGGATTCCGCGAGGAAGACCCCCAGCCTTCTGAATCGAGATGACAATGCTGGCAAACAAAGTGGCTCTGATCACAGGCGGCGGCTCTGGGATTGGCCGTTCTACAGCCCTCGCTTTCGGCAGGCAGAAAGCCTTCACAATCATTTTGGATCAAGACGCTGAAGCCGCGGCGGCGGTGGCGCGTGAGATCGAACAGGCGGACGGCCAGGCGGCAGCCATCAACGCGGACGTCTCGTCAGCAGATCAGGTCTTAGCGGCTTTTGATGAGATCCGCAGGCGCACCTCCAACCTGCACATCCTGGTGAATTCAGCCGGCATATATGTATTCAAAAATGCAACAACTCTGGAGGAAGCAGATTGGGACAGGTGTCTCAATGTTGACCTGAAAGGCGCCTGGCTGTGCGCGGAGCATGCTCTGCCGATGATCATCGGCTCGGGCGGTGGCTCGATCATCAACATCGCCTCCACGCATGCGGTGCGCGCCCAGGGCAATGCCTTTCCTTATGGGGTGGCGAAGGGTGGCCTGCTGTCACTGACGCAGAGTCTGGCGGTGGACTTCGGCCGGAACGGCGTCCGCGTCAACTCGATCTGCCCCGGTCTCGTCATCACGCCGCTCACGACAGCTTATTTCGAACATTCGAAGGTTTCGATCGATCAGCTGACTTCCCTTCAGCCTTTGCCGGTCGAGATTCATCCCGAGGACATTGCCAACGCAGCCTTGTTCCTGGCCTCCGATATGGCCCGCTGCATTACAGGAACGACCCTGTTTGTTGATGCAGGACGTACGGTTTATCTGAGCGTTCGCCATGACGACTGAAGAATGGGACTTCTGGAAATAAGAGAGCGCACCGCAGTCAGCCAGCGGGTAGTCCTGGCGATGCTGTTCTCGGCAACCGCCATCAATTACCTTGACCGGCAAACGCTTTCCATCATCGCCCCCATCCTCCAGCACCAGATTGGCCTGTCCACGATTGATTATTCGCGCGTCGTCTTTATCTTTCTGCTGGGCTACACGATCAGTCAGACGCTGGCGGGAAGAATCATCGACTCCATCGGCACACGCGTGGGCATGCTGCTCTGCGTGGCGTTATGGTCAATGGTCAGCATCCTGCACGGGCTTGTAGTGGGAGTACTCACTCTGGGGCTGCTGCGGCTGTTGCTGGGGCTGGCTGAAGCCGGCAACTGGCCGGGGGGCGTGAAAGCAGTCAGCGAGAATTTTCCCGCAGAGAGGCGCGCCTTCGCGGTGGGCGTGTTCAACAGCGGCTCAACTTTCGGAGCCATCATCGCCCCTCCCATTGTGGCCGCCGTTGCCGCGATCTGGAACTGGCGTCTGATGTTTGTCGCCATCGGCCTGATTGGAATCGTATGGGTCTTGCTGTGGCACCTGCTCTACAGGCCTTGCCAGCCGGCATCCGTGCAACCCCCTGGTGCCGGGTCCATCGCGCGGCACCCGTTCCGCATGTATCTCCGCGAGAAGGCAATCTGGGGGCTGATGATCGGCCGTTTCCTGGCCGATCCGATCTGGTGGTTTTACGCCTTCTGGCTGCCGGTGTACCTGGCGCAAAGCCGTGGGTTCAGCCTGATGCTGATCGGGAGCACCGCATGGATACCCTTCGTCTTCGCGGGGGCGGGTGGCTGGCTGGGTGGATATGTTTCAGACGTTCTGGTCCGCCGCGGAATCCCAACCGTAAAGGCAAGGAAGATTGTGATGGCGGTCAGCGCTCTGTTGATGCTTTTTGGCATTCCGGCCTTCGAAGTGCGCAGCAACGTGGTGGCGCTTGCCTGGATCAGCGTAGTCCTGATGGGCTACACCAGCTGGGCGAGCAACATCCTCAGCCTGCCGGCGGACCTTTTCCCAAGCGAAGAGGTCGCCCAGGTCACGGGCCTCAGCGGGACGGCGGCCGGCCTTGGGGGCATGCTGTTCACTCTTGCGACGGGCTGGCTGGTCGTCAATATCTCCTACGACTCGGTGTTTATCGCCAGTTGCGTGATGATCCTATGCGCCGCTGTCGTGATCGTTATAATGGTCCCCCAAACCCGGTTGGCCCAATCGAGTACGGAGTGAGGCCCCGAAAAAAAGATGTCACCAGAGCCCGACCTTGCATTGGAATGATTTCAACTGCCGTGAAACCCAAGGCTCAGAAACATTATTGAAGTTCAACCATTCGGAATTCGAACAAACCAAGGAGCGCCAGATATGAAGAACACACTATTGTCAGTTGCGCTGGGCGGCATACTGCTCGTCGCCTCGGTGAGCGTGGTGCGCGCCCAGGCAACCCACCCTGGAGTCGAATCGGACACCGCACAGCTTCAGATGTGGTTACAGCAAGGCAAATTCCGTTTTGCCCGTTTTGATGGGGGCCCGATTGAAATTCAAAAAACCATCCGCTCCGCCTGGGGGATGCGATTCACTCCTGAGGAGCAGAAGGTTCTTGCCAACGTGTACGGCAGATACGAGTACGGACCGCGCATGGCGGATCTGCTCGTGAAGGCGCACGTCAACTTTGTCTGGGTCACTTATAGCGTCGGCTTTTCATGGGAAGATGAATCCCCGCAGCGCGCCCTGGTCCATGAGATCACACAAATACTCCACGCGCACGGCATCAAAGTCGCAGCTTACATGGACGCTCACAGCATATTCTGGCAGAGCATGTTCCGGGATGTGCCGCAGTCCGTCAGATGGATTACGTTTGACCCGAACGGCCTCCCCTACCGTTACTCAGACGGGCTCGACGCGTTGCGCTATATGGCGAACCTGGATGACCCCGGCTGGGTCAAGTACGAAGAGAAACGGATCAGCGCCATCATCGATGACGGCATGGACGCCATTTTCTTTGATAACACCGGCAACCCCGACTGGAGCAGTGATGAAAGCGAGGCGGCTTTCTTTACGAAGATTCGTGACTTCATCCACAACAAGAAGCACTCGGACATCCCGATCTTCTCAAACTTCGGACTTTCACCCTCGCGCGCCGCGCTGAACCGCTATATGGATTTCACCTTCGACGAGCACTGGGTCGAGCCGGGAGCCTGGGGCCCGGAGTGGGAAGTGTCCAACATCCGGCGCACACGCTATATCCGCGGACTGCTTCCGCCGCAGAAACCCTTGATCGCGGAGTACTCGTTCTT
>Ga0307372_10002017_pt1 | contig 34319 bp, 34 predicted proteins | sample OX1MG_FD_202533 | JGI IMG/M metagenome (GOLD analysis project Ga0307372, IMG submission 202533) | Soil microbial communities from Risofladan, Vaasa, Finland - OX-1 | ecosystem: Environmental > Terrestrial > Soil > Coastal area > Acid sulfate soil | place: Finland: Risofladan, Vaasa | collected... | reverse complement strand
GGCGGCGGCCGCGACCTCTTCGGGCCTTCCCACCAGCACCCGGGCCAGTCAGGGCACGTTCTACGTGGTCCGGCCCGGCGACACCCTGGCGGCGATAGCCGAGAGGATCCAGCCGTCGAACCCGGACCCCGTGCTCGCCGAATTGGCCGCCCGGATCGGCTCGAACCGGATCGTCGCCGGCGAGCACGTGCCGCTGTCCTGAGCGGATCGTCCTGAGCGGACTGTCCTGAGCGGACTGTCCTGGCCCGGCGACAGGGTGTCCTGCCGGTTCGGTGACACCGTCGGTTCTGGCAGGGGACGAGTGGGTTGGGAAGTAACGTCGCCTTCGTGCGGTGCCCATGGTGCTTGATCGACGACGACCGGGTGGTGGACTCGCGGCTGGCAGAGGACGGCGTCGCGATCCGCCGGCGTCGCGAGTGCCTGGGTTGCGGGCGGCGGTTCACGACGTTCGAGCGGGTGGAAGAGGCCCCTCTGTGGGTGCTCAAGCGGTCTGGGCTGCGAGAGCCGTTCGATCGGGCCAAGATCGTCGACGGCGTTCGGGCTGCCTGCAAGAACCGGCCAGTTACCGAGGAGTCGCTGCAGGCTCTTGCTCACCAGGTGGAGGAGTCGTTGCGGGTGGGTTCACCCGAGCCGACGAGCCAGCAGGTCGGGTTGGCCGTGCTCGACCAGCTGAAAGCACTCGACGAGATCGCCTACGTCCGATTCGCCAGCGTCTACAAGGGTTTTGAGGATCTGGGGGACTTTCAGCGCGAGGTGGGGCTGTTGACGAAGACGACGGAGCCGAAGCGGAGACGTTGAGCGGCCGCCTCGGCGGCACACCGGTCGCCGAGGCAGGAGCGCGAGCGTCAGAGGCGAGCGCAGGCACTCGCGAGATGGGGAGGATCCATGGCGGAACTGGTGAGCGAGGTGCCGGGCCGGGCGCTGGCGGTGTACGCGCATCCTGACGACGCCGACGTGGCGAGCGGCGGGACGCTGGCCCAATGGTCGAAAGCAGGCTGCGAGGTCCATCTGCTCGTCTGCACCGACGGGGGACGGGGGACCACCGATCCGTCGGTGGACCCCGGCGAGCTGGCCCGCCGGCGGGCGGACGAGCTGGCCGAGGCGGCGGGCGTGCTCGGGCTCGCGTCCTGCGAGGTGCTCGGCTGGCAGGACGGAGAGCTCGAGGACACGCCCGAGCTGCGGGAGGAGATGGTGAGGGTGATCCGGCGGCTCAGGCCCGACGCGGTCTGCGGGCACGACCCGACCGCGGTCTTCTTCGGCCAGGACTACTTCAATCACCGGGACCATCGGAAGGCGGGTTGGGCCCTGCTCGACGCTCTGTCCCCGGCGACGATGCTCCCGCACTACTTCCCCGGCGCCGGCCCGCCCCACCGGGTGGGCGTCGCCTACCTGTCGGGCACGCTCGAGCCGGACGTCTGGTTCGACATCTCCGACGCCGTGGAGATGAAGGCGGCGGCGGTCGAATGCCACCGGAGCCAATTCGCCGGGGCCGAGAGCTGGGCGGGCGAGGCGGTGCGACGGCGTGCGGAGGAGGAGGGGCGGCGGGCCGGTGTCCGGTATGCCGAGGGGTTCCGCCGTCTTCGGCTCGGTGGCTGACCGAGGCCATCCCGTCATCCTTCACCTCGACATGGACGCGTTCTTCGCGGCCGTGGAGGTGCTCGACCACCCCGAGCTGGCCGGGCTTCCCGTCGTCGTCGGAGGCACGGGCGATCGTGGCGTCGTGGCGTCGTGCAGCTACGAGGCCCGCGGCTTCGGGATCCGGTCCGCCATGCCGATGGCCCGCGCCCGCCGGCTGTGCCCGTCGGCCGTCGTGCTCGGCGGCCGGTACGCGCGCTACGAGGAGGTCAGCCGGCGGCTCAGCGGGATCCTGACGTCGATCACCCCACTCGTGGAGCCCATCGGCCTCGACGAGGCCTTCCTCGACGTGACCGGTGTCCTCCGGCGGTTCGGCAGCGCCGAGCGGATCGGCACGGAGCTGCGTTCCCGGGTCCGCGCCGCCATGTCGCTCGACTGCTCGGTCGGGATCGGAGGGTCCAAGCTCATTGCCAAACTCGCGTCTCGCGCGGCCAAGCCGACGGCTGACCGTCAGGGCAAGCGGCCCGGACCCGGCATCGTGCAGGTGGAGGTCGGACAGGAGCTGGCCTTCCTCCACCCGCTGCCGGTGGAGGCGTTGTGGGGCGTCGGGCCGGCCACGGCGCGTCGATTGCACGACCTCGGGGTGGAGTCGGTGGGGGATCTGGCCGGCGTGCCGGAGGCCGTGCTCGTCCGGCAGTTCGGCCGTTCGCACGGTGGTCACCTTGGCGAGCTCGCGCATGGTCGTGATCCGAGCCCGGTCGTCCCTGATCGTCCTGCCAAGTCCCTGGGCCACGAGGAGACCTTCCGCAGGGACGTGTTCGATGGGGCCGACCTGCAACGAAGGGCGGGCAAGCTGTCAGAGGAGGTGGCGTTCCAACTCCGCTCCAACGGGCTGTCGGGGCGCACCGTGACGGTGAAGGTGCGCTTCGGCGACTTCACGCTGATCACGAGGTCCCATACCCTGGCCGTTGCGCTCGACACCGCCCCGGCCATCCATGCCGTGTGCGGCGCGCTGCTCGAGGCGATCGACGTGTCGGCGGGCGTGAGGCTGCTCGGGGTGAGCGTCGCCGGATTGCAGGCTGGGTCGTCGGTTCACCAGCTGGCGTTCGATCTCGACCCCCGCAACCGGCCCGACCCCCGCAACCGGCCCGACCCCCGCAACCGGCCCGACCCCCGCAACCGGCCCGACCCCCGCAACCGGCCCGAGCCCCGCAACCGGCCCGACCCCCGCAACCGGCCCGAGGCACCTGCAACTGCCCAGGACGCCCGAGCGGTCGCCGACGGCACCGACCAGCGCGGTGGCCCGGGGGCTGCCGCCGAAGAGGCGCCCGGAGTGCGGGCGGCCCGGCTTCAGGAACAGTGGGGTGAGGTCGCCGCAGCCCTCGATGGGATCCGCCGGCGGTTCGGGCGGGGTGCCGTCGGGCCGGCCTCGTCGGTGGGAGTCGACGGGATCGAGATCGGGGGCCGGGGATCCGCCCAGTGGGGTCCCTCGGCCGACCCCGGCCCGCCCGAGGGTTAGCGGTCCTCTCCGGGCCCGCGCTCGGCGGACGAGGCGGCGGTGGACCACGGGTCACCGGTGATGGGCGGCGGCATGGCCGAGCTGTTGGTGGTCCCCGCCGCGCCCTGGCCGCCCGAGGAGCGGGCACCCACCGGCGCGGTGTCCCCGTCCGGGTCACCGCCGGCCGCCGAGCCCGGCAACGGCCCCTCGACGCTCTCGTCCCGCTCGACGAAGCCCTCGGGGGCCGGGGGGATGGGAGCCGGTGCGGTGCCGGCTGCCCGTGAGGGGGCGCGGTTGGCCGGCGGCGCGGTGGGATGGTCGTCGCCGGATCCCGCCGGGGCGGAGCCGGTCCTCGCCGGTGCCGATCGCCGCGCCGGTTCGGGCTCGGGCTGCCAGGCCTCAGGCTCTCCGCGGGGCTCGGCGATCGCCTGCTCGGAGGTCGACCACGACCGCTCCGGCGGCGCCTCGGTCGTCGGGCCCTCGTGCTCGGGTGTCTCCGCGGGCGGGATGCCCGCTCCCGGTGTGGCGTGGGCAGCCCGTTCGAGCGAACCGGATCCGGGCTCCCCCGTGAACAGGCTGGGAGCCCCGTAGAGGTTGCCGGCCGGTACGTGCGCCGGCAGGGAGGGGGAAGCGAGAACGAGCGACACCAGGTGGGCATCGACGAGCTCGCGCAGGGTTCGCAAGGTGTCGAGGGGGTGCGTGTCGGCGGCGTCCACCACTGCTCGCACGGTCCGTCCGGGGTTGCCCACCAGGCTGAGCAGCTGCCACTGGTCGGACCGGATCTGCACGGCAGGACCCGGGGTGGAGGCCGACATCGACACCCGCGCGTCGAAGGGAAGGGACGCCACCAGGTCGCGCCATTCCTCCACCTGGGGCCCGAGATCGGCCAGGATCGACCCGATCGGGACGCGGGCCTGCCCCTCCGGAACCGACCCGACGAGCGTGAAATAGAACCAGCCCTCCTCGACGCAGGCCAGCTCGAAGAGCGCGCTGCCGTTGGAACCCTGGCCCGTCGGGTCGAGCAGGTCGCCCCGGTCGACCCAGACCCGCTGGTCGACGGCCCGACCGACCACTTGGAGCTCTCCCGTGTGACCGGTGCTGGCCAGCAGGTTGAGCACGTCGAACAGGGAGAACGTGGCGAGCGACCCGACGAGCGCCGCGGCGGTGGCCTCAGATCCGGACTGGATCTGGCTCATGGCAGGGACCTTCTTTCGTCCGTTAGGTCGATGCCGGGCACTTTACAGGGTGGGTTTGGGCGTGACCATGGTCGGAGCTCGAGCGACCGGTAGTGTCGACAGCCATGGTGAGCCCGAAGCTCGCGCCGGCGGTGCGCAGTGGGCGCGCCGGCCTGGTCAGACTGGCAGCGGCGGCCGGTCCGGCGCGCCGGGCGATGGCCAGGGCGGGCAGGGAGCTCTCGCGTGCGGCCCGGATCGGCGAGGCGATCGCCGACGCGCGCGCCGGTGGCGGCGGAGACGGGACCATGTACGAAGCGTCGTACTTCGGCGTCGGCCGGGATCCCTCGGGCGACCGGCAGGGTCGCTCGGGGTACGCGAGCTACGACCGGGTCTCCTCCAACGCGGACATCGCCGCCTACCTCCTGTGGAGGAACTTCCGGGTACGGCGCACCCTCGACGTCGGGTGTGCCACCGGGTTCGTGGTGGAGGCGCTCCGGGAGCTCGGTGTGGACGCCAACGGGTGCGACGTCAGCGGCTACGCCGTCGAGCACGCGGCGCCCGGCGCGCTGGGGTACGTCCGCGTGGGGGACCCCTTGCGCGGCCTTCCCTACGGCGACGGGGAGTTCGACCTCGTCTCCGCGCTCGAGATCCTCGAGCATCTCCCACCGGACCGGGTCCCCGAGGCGCTCGGAGAGCTGCGGCGGGTCTGCAGCGGGGTGGTGTACGCGACGATCCCGTCGTTCGGGCCCGACGAGTCGGGACCGGACGGGCACCTGCAGGGGAAGGTCCGGCCCGAGCGGCTCGAGCACTACCGGTCGCTCGGGCCCGAGTACGACGGTCCGGTCCCCGCCGAGGACCTGGCGGTCGATGCCGACGGCCTGCCGGTCGAAGGGCATCTCACCATCGCCTCGTTCGCCTGGTGGGCAGCCCGGTTCGCCGAGGCCGGGCTGGAGCGGTGGGTCGGCATCGAGCGACGGCTCTACGCCGATCTCGAGCCGACCGGGCTCGGACGGTTCTGGAACCTCTACGTGTTCGCGGTGCCGGGCACGCCGATCTCGGTGGCGATGCAGCGGCAACCCGGTGCGAGCCTGAGCGAGGTGGGGCTCGTCCACCCGCTCCTCAGTTGACGGTGGATCCTCAGCTGACGGTGACCAGGGTGCCGATCGGGGTCATCGGCCACACCACCGCGGCGTTGGCCGGAGGCATCTCGACGCAGCCGACGCTCTGGGGGAACCCGTACTGGGCCCGGACGAAGCCGTGCAGGGCGTCGCCGCCGTTGAAGTAGCTGACCCACGGGATGCCGGGGTCGACGTACTTGGAGCCGTCCGGGTTGGTGCCGCTCATCGTCGTCACCTGAAAGCGCTCGTACACGGCGAACGTCCCCGGGGCCGTCGGGGCGGCGGCGACACCGGTGTTGGCGAGGGTCGTGTACGCGATCGAGCCGTTCTGGTAGACGGTGGCCGTCTGCGGGAGGTTCTGATCGACGTACACGTAGCCGTAGGGGTGTGGATCGCTCGCCCCGGCCGCGGCCGCCTGCAGGAGGTCGGTCCACACCTGGGGGCCGGCGATCCCATCGGTGGTGAGCCCGTGCAGGGACTCGAAGTCCATGATCGCGCCCTTGGTGATCTCGTTCTCGGCGCCGGGGCTCCACAAGGACGTGAGGGACGCCGGCTGGTTGGCCCACCGCCACGCGAACGTGCCCTGCTGCGGGTCGGCGGCCTGCTGGGGAGATGTCGGTTGCGTGGCCGGGGTGAAATCGAGCGGCAGGTACCCGAGCTGGGCCAGCAGCTGCTGGAGCCGCAGGAGCGAGCCCGGGGCGACCGAGAACGTCGTGGTCGTGCCGGCCGCGAGGTGCTGCCCCTGCGCACCCAGCAGCCCGTCGGGGCCACCGGGGACGGTGAGGGTCTCGCTCGACCCGGGCACGAGCGGGCCGTCTGCCACGAACCGGAGCTCGCTGGGGGAGAGCTCGGACCAGGTACCGGCCACGGGGGGCGCCAGGGTGGGCATGGGGCTGCCGGCGGCGAGCCCGGTCGACAGGTCGACGGTGACGGTGGAGCTCGGGGCGATCCCGGCGGCCTCGTTGGCCGGCGTGGTGGCGAGCACGTCGAGCGGGACGATCTTCGGCTTGGGATCAGCGGAGGCGGTCGACCCACCGGACCGCAGGAACAGCACTCCACCGGCGGTGAGCAGAGCGAGGACGACCACGGCGATGCCGCCGATCACCCACCAGTTGCCGGCCCACCGGCTGGTGCGCCCGTGTACAGGGTTCTTCGCCATAGCAGCTCCGCCGAACGTTACCAGGAGGCCCGGAAAACGAGACCGCACAACGAGGTGCGACACCCGGGCTCGCCATCCTAAACCGACGCGGGCACCGCCGCAGTGGCGGGGTGCTGCCTATTGCACGGCCTATTGCACGGCGTTCCTCACCGCCTGCTCGACCGCGCGCAGGGGCTCGGGCTCGGTGATCTTCGATCCCGACCGGTCCCGCACGTAAAACGCGTCGATGACCTCGCTGCCCAGGGTCGATACCCGGGCGGAGACCACGTCGAGGTCGCAATCGAACAACGCGCCGGTGACCCGGTGCAAGAGGCCGAGCTCGTCGAGGGCGCGGACCTCGAGGACCGTCGACGACGCCGAGGCGTCGTTGTCGAAGCTCACCCGGGGCTCCACCGGCCGGGCGGAGGTCGGTCGGTGGCTGCCCGCGTAGGCGGCGGACTTGGCCGCGAGCTGGTCGTCGAGGACGATGCGGCCGGCCAGCACCGACTCGAGGTCGGCCCGCAGCCGTGCGCTGTCCGGCCAGGTGTCGCGCGCCACCTCCACGGTGAAGACCTCGACGGCCACGCCGTCCTCGCTCGACACGTCGGCGCTGCGCACGTCGAGCCCGTGCAGCGCCAGGGTGCCGGCGACCGCGGCCAGCAGCCCACGCCGGTCCGGCGCCGCCACCACCACCCGCGGCGGATCGAGGACCACGGCGGGGTCCCCTCCGGCGCGCACCCCCTGCATCACCGAGCGATGCCCGTCGGTCACCCATCCGGCCGACGCCGCCGCCGGCTCGCCGGTGAGACGGCGTTCGGTCCGGTCGGTCAGCTCGGCGACGAGGCCGGCCTTCCAGCTGCCCCACGCGGAGGGGCCGGTGGCGAGGCTGTCGGCCTCGGTCAGCGCGGCGAGCAACCGCAAGGTGCGGCGGTCGCCGACGGCCCGGGCGACGTTCTCGACCGTGGCGGGGTCGTCGAGATCGCGGCGGGTGGCGACGTCGGGGAGGAGGAGATGGTGGCGCACCATGGTGACCAGCGCCTCGACGTCGTCGGGGGGGAAGCCCATGCGCGTGCCGATCCCCGCCACCAGCTCGGTCCCCACCTCGGTGTGGTCGCCCGGGAAGCCCTTGCCGATGTCGTGCAACAGGGTCCCGATCAGCAGCAAGTCGGGCCGGTCGACGCGGTCGACGAGTGCGGCGGCGTTGGTCGCCGCCTCGAGCAGATGGCGATCGACGGTGAAGCGGTGGTAGGCGTTCCGCTGAGGCTTGCTGCGGACGGCGCTCCACTCCGGGAGCAGCCGGGACAGGAGGTCCTGCTCGTCGAGGGACTCCAGAGCGTCGATGGCCGGCTTGCCCGAGGCCAGCACCCGGACCAGGGACTCACGGGTCTCGCTCGGCCACGGGTCCGTCGGCGGCGGCGACTTGTCGGCCAGGCGGTGGACCGCACCGCGGGCGATCGGGAGGTCGTGCTCGGCCGCCACGGCGGCGAGGCGCAGAGGGAGCGACGAGTCGTCGGCCACCTGGGCGGTCGGGGCGAGCGCGGCCTCGCCGCCCACGATGGTGATCCCCGGTTCCACCTCGAGCGCCTCGGGCGGACCGGTCCTGACGCCCCGCCCGTTGTCGCCGCCGGGAGCCCCGCGCCCGGGACGAGGGGGCCGGACCAGCTCGCCCCGGGCCCGGAGACGACCGGTCAACCGGCGAGGCGACTCGGGTTCCCAGAACCGCCGCCGCCGCCAGGCCTCCTCGCTGACCCGGGCGATGCGCCGGCCGGCCTGGGCCACCGCCGCCATCAACGCGTCGGCGTCGGGATAGGACAGGACGTCGGCCACGTGGTCCTGTTCCTGCAGCAGGAGCCGGTCGAGGGCCCGACCGGCCGACCGGTGCAGCTCGACGCGCGCCCGGTTCAGGACGTCGGTCGCCGGCGCGAGAGCGGGGAGGTCGACGTAGTCGGCGAGCAGCGGGGCGTACACGGCGACGGCCCGCAGGACGTTGACGTCGCGGAGCCCACCGTGCCCTTCCTTGAGGTCGGGCTCCAACAGAAAGGCCACGTCGCCCTGCAGGCGGTGGCGGTCGGCCATCTGCTCGGACAGGGAGGAGAGCCACCGGCCACCGTCCGTGCGCCACCGGGTGACCGCGTCCTCGATCAACGGCTCGCTCACCTTCGGGTCGCCCCACACCAGGCGGGCGTCGAGCAGGCCGAGGGCGACCCGGAGGTCGCCCGAGGCGGCATTGAGGACCTCGCGGGGCCGCCGGACCGAGTGGTCGAGGTGGACCCCCTGGTCCCAGACCGGGTACCAGATGGCTTCGGCGATCCGGGCGATGTCACGGTGCCCGTCGTGGACCAGCACGACGTCGAGGTCGCTGAACGGGCACAGCTCGCCCCGCCCGTACCCGCCGACCGCCAACAGGGCGAGGTGGCGGTGGTTCCCCTCCGAGGCCCGGTCGGCGACGTGCGACAGCCACTGGTCGGCCTCGTGGGCGTAGGCGGCGCCGAAGCTCGAGCCGAGGAGGTCGTGGCGATCGAGGAGTGCCTGGCGGCGGTCACGAAGCGACACGTCAACCATGTTCGGGGAACGTAGCATCGGGTTGGCGGCGCCGGTGCCGGCCCGCCGAGGAGGCCGAGATGGCGAACGACATCGAGAAGAGTGGCGGAGGTGGGCTCCGGGCGGCCGACGGGCTGGCCCTGGTGGTCGTGGGCGTCGTCGGCGTGCTGGTCGCCTTCTGGCTCCTGAGCGCGGTCGCCGGGTTCCTCTGGGGCCTCGTGAAGCTGGTGGTCGTCGTGGCGCTGGTGTACGCCGTCCTCCGCTTCCTGCTCGGCCGCCGCAAGTAGGTTGCGCCCGAGGCGGCGTCGGGGCCCGGGGTCTCAGCCGGCGACGAGCGAATCGAAGAGCGCCAGGTGCTCGGCGACCATTCGCCCGGTGGAGAAATAGCCTTCGACAGCGGCCCGGCAATCGGCGCGGCGGACCTCGTGGAGGCGGTCGAGCGCCGCGACCATGTCCTCCTCGTCGTTGCAGAGGAAGCCGGTCCTGCCGTGCTCGACCACCTCGGGTGCGGCCCCCTCCCGGAAGGCGAGCACCGGCGTGCCGCATGCCATCGCCTCGAGCATCACCAGGCCGAAGGGCTCGTTCCAGCGGATCGGGAAGAGGAGGGCCGAGGCGCCGGCGAGCAGCTCGAGCTTGTGCTGGTGGGGAACCTCGCCGAGGTAGACCGCGTCGGCTCCCAGGAGGGGCTCGACCATCTCCGTGAAATAACGGATCTCGAAGGCCTCGCGCATCTTGGCGGCCAGAAGAAGGCGTCTTCCCGACTTGCGCGCGACCTCGATGGCCCGGTGTGCCCCCTTGTCCGGTCCCATCCTCCCGAGGAAGAGGCAGTACTCGCCGTCGCCGTCGCCGCCGCCGCCGCCCATCTCGAAGAGGGACGCGTCGATCCCGTGGTGGATGACCTGGGCCACCGGGACGTCCGGCGCTGCGTTGCGCTGTGCGTGGGAGATGCCGATGACCGGGACCCGTCCGCCCAACGCCCGGTACAGCGCGCTCAGGTCCTCGTCGAGGGGCCCGTGAATGGTCGTGACCACCGGGATCGGCCCCCCCCGTTCCGCAGCGAGCAGCGGTCCCGCCAGGGTGTGGTCGTGAATGAGGTCGCAGTCGGTGAGCGATTCGTGGGCGGCGAGGGCGTGCCGGAGCTCGGGGACCGCCGCGCCGATCCGCATCCCCTCGGCCTCGGGCAGCACCCAACGCCGCTCGACCGGGCACGTGGAGTCACCGGTGGTGTAGAGCACCACCTCGTGGCCGGCGGCGGAGAACCCCCGGGCGAGCTCGTCCACCACCAGCTCGATGCCGCCGTACAGGGGAGGGGGGACCGGGGTCCAGGGGGGGGCGACGATTCCGATCCGCATCCAACGATTCAAGCACTGCCGCACGCCGGTCGGGGGAGGGTCGGCCGCACGCCGGGCCGGGGGAACCGGGGGCTCGGGGCCTCGAAGGGCGGGGTCCCGGTGAGCCGATAGGCTGACGCCCCTGCCGGCGGCGTGGCCGAGTGGTTTAGGCAGGGGCCTGCAAAGCCCCGTACGGCGGTTCGATTCCGCCCGCCGCCTCCGGCCTCTGATCTGCTATCGTGCCTGGTCAGAGGCTATTTCTGGAGTGACCACCCGTGACCGGTGGTGACCACCGCAAACCCCCAGAACCCCCCTGGTTTGCTCCCCGCGTGCTCCCCGCGTGCTCCCTGCACGCTCCCCGCGTGCTCCCTGCACGCTCCCCGAGGCACCAGGAGGCGGACGAGACGGGTTCATCGAGGAGTTCCCCGCGCTGTCGCGTCGGAACTCGGTTCGCGAACTGGCTTGGCGACCGTTTGCCTCCTGAGGTTGCCGTCGCGGCGGCGGCGCAGCGGCGGCGCCGCAGAACGGTACGTCGGGTGTGCTCATGGTCGGCCACAGGCCGAGCGCCCAGCCCTTGCCAACCGAGGCTTGGCTACTGGAGCCAGTGGACCCAATCGCCGTCAACGTCGGGAGGGTCTCCCATGAGCAATCCGATCGCGGCGACCAGGTTCGCGGGATAGGCGTTGCTTCCGCGGTGGTAACGGCGTGGCGAGGTGAAAACGACACCAGCGTGGTGTTCACCGGTGACTGCCCAACTCCGTACAATCCGGTCGAAGTCACGTGCGTTCTCGGTGACCACAACTCTACCGGTTCGGCTTGCTGCCCGCAGCAGTTCCTCGTCGGGTAGGGATGCGAGCACGGGATCATCCGCTGCGGCAACCACGTCGTGACCGTCATTCCTGAGCCGCTCAGCGGCCAGGCGGGAGTGGTGGGTGTCGAGCAGCAGCTTCACCCTGCCAGCAGGTCCTGCTGGCGGCGCCACAGAGCTTCGGCTTCTTCGGCCGCCCGGCGATTGGCGTCGACTTGGGCGTCGATCTCCTCGGTGAACTCGGCGTAATAAGCAAGCGCGGCCTCGACCTGCTCGCGGCGCAGCCCGAATACCTCGACCGCTCGCGAGACCCGTTTGCCGGGGGGGACGTCCCCGCCGACCACGCCTTCGATGACCTCCCAGACATCGGGACCCCCGCTGATGTAGGCACGACGGCCGGCTGGACCGTCACGGAAGCTCACCTGCGGATGACGGCGAACGCGTAGGCCCTCGTCGATCAATTCCTCGGCCAATGCTGAGATCGAGGCGCTCCGGCTAGCGGCCTCGGACCTGAGCTGCTCGACCACCCGGGGGTCATGGAAGCGAACGGACACTGGATGCGACATGACTACATCGTAGTCATTTGACGCTGTGGGGTGTGCGTCACACTCGGGACGTCGGACCGGAACGACTGCCGTCTCCTTCGTACTTGCAGCGCCGAACGGCAAGTCGGGTGCGCCGATCTTGACCTGGGCCACCACTCCGAGACCGCTCGGGCAAGTCGACGATCTGCAATCAGACCCAGATAGTGTATTGCATTACTCCTGTTGTGTATGACATAATAGCGGTGTGGAATCGAAGCCAATCCGGTTCACCCGGGGGAGCCGCAAGCACCGGATAGGGCGCGCCAGCGCTTGGCACGTCATCGATACCGTCACACCCGACGTCGACGTCGACCACGTCACGGGGGCCGTCATCACGAGGTGGGTCGGCGACGACGAACGAGGCAGGGAGCTGGAGATCATCGCCATCGAGCGCCCTGCCTGTCAGCTCGTCATTCACGTGATGCCCACTCAATACCGGAGGAACTCATGACCCAGCGCAAGCCCACTCCCATCGGGCCCGACGTCGACCTCGAGGCCGAGGACATCCGGCTGCCCGACGGCAGTCGCCTGACTGAAGCCAAGGCGGCCGAGATCGTCGAGCGAGTCCATGGCCGGCATCCCGGCCGGCCATCGGTAAGCGGCGATCGGGAGCGCACTCCGGTCATGACCGTGCGCGTCACCCGCGCCGCAAGGGCCGCCCTCGAAGAGATCGCTTCAGCCCAGGGCCGCCGGCTGGCCGACGTCAGCCGGGACGCACTCGACGAGTACATCCGCCGCCACGCCAGCTGATCAAAGGGAACGGTCGAATGCCCGCAACCTGTGGCCCGTCCGCGTCACGGCCGGTCGGCTTGCGGTCCGCTGAGTCGCACGACCGAACATGCGAGTCCGTGGGGCACAGGCGGCTAGCTTACCGGTCGAACGGTGGGTAGCCCAGGTCGTCGAATCGAGCGACGGATGCATCTGGGCCTGCTCCGAGCAGCCGGTCAGACCGATCACCGAGTCAGCGTTACCGCGCGCCCCGCTGAGCACGGAACGCCGGGCCATAAAACGACCGTCGTCGTCGCGGCGGCGCAGAACGGTACGTCGGGGCGCGGCTGATACCCGCGTCACCGGTCACGTCGGAGCGGACGTTCGGGCGCGGGATTCGACGATCCGGATCCATCGATGTGGGAGGCTTGCGTCGCATGACAGCAAGGATTTCGCATTCCGTTCGCCTGGTGCTTTCTCTGGGAATCGTCATCTTCTGTGCTGCCTGCTCGTCGGCATCCACCTCATCGTCGACCACCACTTCGCCGAAGCCGTCGAACACGACTCGTCCCGTCACAGCAGCCGCCTGCGCCGAGAACCAGTTGACGGGGACGGTTGCCTTCAACGCGACCGGCACGGAGCTCGGAGCTATCAGACTCTCGAACGAGACGAGCCACTCATGTTCGCTGGCAGGGCAGCCAACGGTCACCGTCCTCGCCGGGAATGGGACACCCCTTGCCCTTACAGAATCGACCTACCATCGCGCCCCGGACTGGCCACCTCCAACGAGTCCCGTCGTGCTCTCGCCATCCGGAGCATTGCCACAAGCGATTGTCGGACTCGATTGGATCTGGTGCGGACCAGCACCGGGCGAATTGCAGTTTCAGGTCCGCTTCTCGGGCTGGCCTTCCCCTCTTGTCGTTACTCCCTCTTCCGTCTCACCCCTTGGGTTCTCTCCCGCCAGTTGCTCGAGCTCGGGGCTTGGTTCGCTTTTCGCCGTGGACTATGTGCGCGGTGTTGGACCGAACGGCGTCATTGGGCCCTCTTGAGGCTGTTTGGCGGTCCCCGTACAGAACATCGATGCGAGCTTGGAGGAGCTGACAACCCTGCCCGCGGTCGGCGATCCGGGTGCCCGAAACCTGGGACGCGACCTTCAGGGAATCGTCGATGTCAGATCTTGACGATGGTGACGGCAGCGTCACCAGCCACTCGCCGCATGTCTTCGGGGTCACTCGTCAGGACGGTGATGCGATCGGCTGGTGCCGATTGGATGACGGCACCGAGGTGCGCGTCGGGAACCGAGACCCCGGTGTCGTTTCGGATCACCGCCGCAACGTTGGCGGCTGCCGGGTCGAGGGACACGTCCGTAATTCGCAGTCCGTTTGTGAACGACCATGACGGTGCGGTGCGGTCCCACCCTGCCTCGACCCGGACAGCGGTCGGTACAGCCAGCCCTATTTCGGTGGCACGTTGCTTGCGGTTCGCGACAACCTGGGCGTGACTCAAGACCCTGCGGTGCTTGGGATGCATCGGATCGGAGAGCGCTTGGACGGCCTCATTGTCGAGCAGGACGAGCTGGCTCATGCCGCAGAGGCCCTCCTCGCTTCGGCCCACAGCAGGACCTCTTCAGCGGACGCATCAGGATGTCTCTCGACGATCTCGACGGCGGCCCTTCGGAGAAGCTCCGGTTCGCTCGCTAGCGGATTCCCGTCGATCTCAGCTGCCGCGACGGCGAGATCCCCGAGGTCCGGTCGGGCCTCGGGGTGGCGTTGGTAGTGACCGTCGAGAATGGCCTGCATCACGATTGCCTCGAGCGTTGTTCGCAGCGCCCTCGCGGTCAGCGCGGTGGACGAGGGCGCCACCCCGAGCTCTTTGACCGCGAGCGCAGCTGCGTCCCTGAGCGCCATTGGGATCCTCATGGACGTATTCGCCGTGTCGTGAACGGGGCTCTCGAGGAGTTGGCTGATGAGTTCGATCGGGTCCGGTCTCCTCACGTCCAAAGTGTACCACGTTACCGTGGTACGAACCGGCAGGTGAGCTCATCACGGCAACTCGAGGTTATTCCCGGTCGTCTGTCTGGCTCTGGTCGCACCGTATTGGACACCAGGATCCATAGGTCGCCCGGTCAAGGTCGATCGCCGCCGCGTGGTCGACGCCATCTTCTACGTGACGGCGACGGGCTGTCAGTGGCGTGCATTGCCCTCGAGCTATCCGAACTGGAACACGGTCCACCGCTACCACCTCGAGTGGTCGAGAAACGGCACCTGGGAACGCATCGCCGAGCGGCTGGCCGTGGCGGTGCGCACAAAGGAGGGTCGTGAAGGTGAACCCTCAGCGGGCGTCGTCGATGCCCGCTCGGTACGCGCGTCGTCCACGGTAAGCAAGAAAACCAAGGGATATGACGCCGGAAAGAAGATCAACGGCCGCAAGACCTTCGGCATCGTCGACACCCTCGGACTCCTCATGGCAGTGGTCGTCGTGGCAGCGAGCATGTCGGACAACGTCGGTGGGATCACGGTCTCGGACCGTGGCCAGGGCGATGAAGCGAGCCCGGGCTCGGATCAGGTTCCTCACCAGCCGGCACATGGCGTGCCTTGAGCTGGAGTCCACGGTGGGCGCCCTCAACCGCTTCTTGCGGGGCTGGGGTGCGTACTTCCGCCACGGGAACTCCGGCGCCAAGTTCAGCCAGATGGACTCCTACGTCCACCTGCGGCTGGCCCGCTTGGAGATGGTGCGCCATGGACGCCGGGGTTGGGGCTGGTCCACCTGGTATCGCAAGGAGTGGCTCCGTGCCATCGGGGTCTATCGTCTGACGGGAACCGTCCGGTGGGGAGCGGCGCATGCCGCTCGGTGAATGACGTCGGTGAGCCGTGTGCGAGAGAACCGCATGCACGGTTCGATGGGGGGGAGCTGGAAAAGGAGCAGCCCGGCTGTGGAGACCGGCGGCTTGCGGGGTCACCGTGAGCCCATCGTCCCCCGGCCCAGCCGGATCACTGCCACCTCGCCAGCTCCCTACCCGACTTTCCTCGATCCAACCAGGGTTCCGGCCCCCGCGCTCTCGTGCCACGGCTGGATCAGGGCCGACGCTGGTACTTGCTGGCGACGTACTCGTCGACCCAGGCCCGGGTGCTCCGCCATCGGCCGTCTGGTCCCTTCTGTCCCCTGAGGCGCCCCCGCTCGATGGCAGCGCGAAGCGTGAACACACCCCGGGGCAGGGGGCGGACGTGGGCTCGTACCACCCGCTCGCAGAGTGGCCGCTCACTGCCGCCGACCAGACCAACCTGTGCCAATCGGCGACCGTCACGATCTCCGCGACGGTGGCGGGGACCACGACGTGCATCGCCCCCGTCGAGACCGCCGGGACGGCCTGCCCCTCCGCCACCGCCGGCATGGCGCTCACCGATCTGCAAGCGGCCCCGGCGAGCACCCCCGCCGACCTCCCTGCGGGCGCCACGGCGTCGCTCGGCCTGGCCGTCGCCGACGGCGCCTCCGTGCCGGCCTCGCTCGTCGGGGCCGACGTCATCGCGGATGTGGCCGTTACCGCCGTCGCCGGCAGCTGGCAGGCACGGGCTCACGGCCCCGACAGTGAGACCCAGCTGTGAGCAGGACCGGGGCCCACGCCCGCGCCAGTCGGCGCCGGTCCGGTCGGTCGCTGGGTCGGACCTTTCTCTCCGGCGCAACAGCATTGGGGCTCGGCGCCCTCCTCGTCGCAGTTGGATGGCTCGCTGCCTCCGGTTGGCGTCTGACCATCGTCTCGACACCCTCGATGAGCCCTACTGTTCCCGTCGGCGCGCTCGTCGTCATCAGACCGCTCGTCTCGCCCGCGCACGCCGGGCAGATGATCGTCTTCCACCCGCCCGGCGACAGCCACACCTACATCCACCGCATTGTCGCGGTTGGGCCTGGTCCCACCTACCGCACCAAGGGCGACAACGATCCCCGGGCCGACCCCTGGACCGTCCCGGCCGAGGACGTCATCGGTCGTGCCGCCACGGTCGTTCCCGACCTCGGCTGGCTTCTGCGGGCAGGTCCGGTCGTTGCCGGTGCCGTGGCTGCGGCGGTGATCATCGGGCTCCTCATTCCGCGGTGGCGGCGCTGGGCCTACCTCGACGCGGTCTGCGCCGCCCTGTTGCTCATCTCGCTACGCCTGCATCCCTTCGTGCGTTGGCAGCTCGTAACGCTCACCCGCAGTGCAAACCGGACCCATGCGTGGCTGTTCAACACCGGTATCCTCCCCATCCAACTGCGGGCCCGGCCCGGTGACACCAGCGTCGTCGCTTCCGGCCATTCCGCCAACCTGGCCGGCCCGGTCGACCAGCACCTCACCATCGCAGGGACGGCTCACCTTGCCCCCCTGGCAGTGGACACCGATAGCCCTCGTCTGCGCCGCCCCGCTCATCGCCGCGGTGATCATCGCCTGGGGCCGTGAGCGGCACGCACGGCGGCCCAACAGCAGAGACCGCCCTCCGGTATCATCTGCCACCTGCAACGCCGGAACGTCGCCGAGCGAACTTCGGGCATCCTCGGGCACCGAGTCCGTCGCCAGTTTGCGCTCGGCCTCGCAGGCGTCGGCGTTCTCATGACCAGCCTGCTGGTCCCGCCCGCCTCCTCGGGGGCTGCCTCGGGGGCGTCCTCGGGCGCAGTGGTGCGGGTGAGCGGCGGCCCGACGGGCACGTACCTGGTGCCGTCGGGGATCCACAAGATCAAGCACGTCATCGTCGTCATGCAGGAGAACCGGTCGTTCGACTCCTATTTCGGAACCTTCCCGGGAGCGGATGGCCTCCCGATGAGCAACGGGGTGCCGGCGGCGTGCGTGCCCAACCCGGCCGGGGGCTGCACCCGGCCCTACCACGACACTGCCGATGTGAACGGCGGCGGCCCGCACGGCGTGGCCAATGCCATAGCGGACGTGAACGGCGGCAAGATGGACGGGTTCGTCAAGGAGCGCACGACGGGCCGCCGTCGCTGCAGGAACCGCAATGACCCCGCGTGCAGTCTGGGGGCCACGCCCGACGTGATGGGCTACCACACCGCGGCAGAGATCCCCGACTACTGGACGTACGCCCAGGACTTCGTCCTCGACGACCACATGTTCGAGCCGGTCGAATCCTGGTCCCTGCCCGACCACCTGTACACGGTGTCGGCCTGGTCGGCCAGGTGCAGGACACGTTCCCCGAGCAGCTGTGTCAACGACATCGTCGGCCCCTACGGGGTGGGGCAGTTCGGACGGGCCGTGAACCAGGAGCTGGCCACCGGCAAGACGTCGATCGACCTGGCGTGGACCGACGTCACCTGGCTGCTGTACGCCCACCACGTCAGCTGGGCGTACTACGTCCAGACCGGCACCCAGCCCGACTGCGCCAACAACGCCGCCGTGACCTGCCCCTCGGTCCTGCAGAGCTACCGCACGCCAGGGATCTGGAACCCCTTGCCGCTCTTCGGCGACGTGCAGAAGGACCACCAGCTCCACAACATCGAGCCCCTCCGCTCCTACTTCGGTGCGGCCCAGGCGGGTCGGCTGCCCGCGGTCAGCTGGATCACCCCGTCGGGGCCCAACAGCGAGCACCCGCCGGCCAGCGTCCATCAGGGGCAGGCCTACGTCACGTCGATCGTCAATGCGGCGATGAAGAGCCCCGACTGGAGCTCGACCGCCATCTTCCTCGCGTGGGACGACTGGGGCGGCTTTTACGACCACGTCGTGCCCCCGAAGGTCGACCAGAACGGCTACGGGCTGCGCGTGCCGGCGATCGTCATCTCCCCCTACGCCAAGCAGGGCTACATCGACCATCAGACCCTCAGCAGCGACGCCTACCTGAAGTTCATCGAGGACGACTTCCTCGGTGGTGCCAGGCTCAACCCGAAGACCGACGGCCGCCCCGACCCCAGACCGGACGTGCGGGAGAACCAGCCCAAGCTCGGCAACATGGTGCAGGACTTCAACTTCGACCAGCCACCCCGGGCGCCGGTGCTCCTGCCCACCAACCCGCCCACCGACTCTCCCACCATCCCCCTCTCCTTCTCCGGCAAGCCCCCGTGCCAGGGGTGCACCTCACCACCCACCGGGTAGCCGGCCGGTCCCGGGGGCGGAGACCGCGGATCCCTGCGATGGTGGGTGGGTTCGCGCCGCCGGGACCTGACGGGATTCACGGGCGTACGGTCGCCGACACCCCGAGGGTCGAACCCGTGGAGTCGAGCGCTGCCACCGCAACGTAGGCGGCGGGACCGCTGACGGGGATCGCGGTCTCGAACCCCGACCGGGGCGTGGAGGAGCCGGGCTGCAGCCCGTCCGCGGTCGGTCCCGTGAGCAGCCGCCAGCCCGCCACCTCGGTGGCGCCGTTCCAGCTGGCATAGGCGGTCAGCGAGCTGCCCGAGGGGCGCGCGACGGCCAGTGCCGGTCTGCCGGGGGGCCGGCCGACCCAGGGGGAGCGGAAGGCGCGGTAGGACTGGGACTTACCGGCGAAGTGGGCGTCGTAAAGGAGCCGCCTGTCGGCGCTGAACTCCGAAAAGTACGGCTCGGCCCCCCAGCCGATGAAGACGTTGCCCCCGGGAAGCACTTCGACGCTGCCCTGGCTGCCTGCCAGGAGGGGTGAGGGGTGCCGGTACTGGCGGTCGAGCCGGGCCGTCATGGCCGAGTCGTCGAGGCGCAGGACCAACCCGCGGGACTGGGAGCCCACCCGGGGAGCATCCTCGTCGTCGAACAGGGTGATGGACCCGTCGTCCTGCCGGTTGGCGTCGTGCTGCCAGGCGAACACGGTCGCCGGTCCCATGGCGTAGTCGGTCTTCTTGCCGCCGAGTCGCCAGTACACCGCCCCGGTCCGGCGGTCGACCTTGTAGACGGCCCACGTGTTGCGGGCCGATACCAGCAGGTTCCCATCCGTGTCGAGGTTGATCGAGTTGATGTGGAAGAAGTCGAACGGGACGCCGGCCTCGGGTTTGGCGTGGGACTCGGTGAGGGCGACGTGGTCGCTGGCGCGCCACTCGAAGAGCACCTGGCCGGTGGCGATGTCGATCTCCTGAAGCAGCGAGTCGAGGAGGGTTCCCCGCCTGGGTCCGCCCACCGCCGACAGGTCGGCCTGGTGGGGCGAGAAGATCGTGATCAGCGCCGTCCCCTCGGGCGTGACGGTGAGCTCATGCAGGTCGGCGGACAACCCACCGCCCGCCCGCACCCGGGTGATCTCGGAGTAGGTGGCATCGGCGAGGACGCCCTCACCCGATCCGTGACCGGTATGGGAGACCGTGCCCTCCCACCACGTCAGGACCGGCTCGCCCCGGTACTGCTGGACCCGCAGGTCCGTGGCGGTCTTGCCCTTGACGGTCTGATACCACACGGGCCGGCCGTCGTTGTCGAGGATGAGGGGTCCTCCGACCGTGACGAAGATCAGCCCCGGTGCCAGATCGGTCGATCTCGTGGTCACCGCGACCGGCGGAGGGTTGAGGTCGGGGCGGGAGCGAAAGCGCGTCCCCGGTGCTGCCTTCCCCGCGGATGCCGTTCCCGCGGAGGTCCCGCAAGCGGCGGCGCCCAGTGTCAGTGCGCCGAGGCCGGCCGCCTGCAGGAACTGCCGCCTGCTCCACGAGGGCCGGCCGGCCACACCACCGATCGGGCGCATATCGTGAGCATGGGCTCCCCGAGCCCGGCGGGACAGGGTCCTTCGGCTCTGTTCCCTCACCTGCCGGCAAGGGCCGGTCAGGCATTCGGGCAGGATCCCGACGTGACCCCGACGCTCACGGTCCCTCCCGTGGGCCCGTTGACCACTTTGAGGAGCTCGCTTCCCGACTTGGAGACCACGGTGCCGCCGGAGGCTCGGGCGCAGTAGCCGCCGGGGTAGTGGACCTGGGTCGGCACGAAGATCACGGTCGGTGCACGGATCGAGCGGTCCGGTACGTACGCGAGATGAAAGGCACCGGTGACCGGATCGAACGACAGCGAGGTCGGTTGCCCGGCGATCGCCTGGGGGTAGGTGCGGGCCAGCACGCGGGCCGTCGACCGGAGCTGTCCGCCGTCGGTGACCAGTGCCTCGGCCGCACTGCCGGTGGGGTCCTGGTAGTACTTCCAGGACCAGTAGGCCCAGCCGACGAGAGACTTGTCCGCATCCTTCGTGAGCCGGTCGAGCAACGCCGCGTTGGACGTGGCTCCGAACTCGCTCACGAACCACGCCGGACCCTTGGGCTGGGCGGGTGAGCCGAGGTCGGTCCGGTCCTCCGATCGCCGCTGGAGCGAGCGGGCTTCCTGGGCGGCACAGGCCGCGATGTCCGTCGGGTTCCCCGTCTTGCCGCTCCGTTGGCCGCAATAGACGTGCACGTTGAACACGAGGTTCGCGAAGTTCATGGGTCCGACGAAGTTCGGGTAACCCCGGCTTCCGAAGATGTCGGGCTCGTAGAAGATCAGGCGGTCGGGATCACCAGCACGGATCTGCGGGATGACGCCGAGAGCCGGATCCCCCGGGGGACAGGTGATGGCCGGGGCGCCGTGAGCCGGCGCTCCGACGAGAGCCGTGCCGGTGTAGAAGCACTGCAACTGGCCGTCGAACTGCTCGTCCCCACTGGTCACGAGGGAGGTCGAGAACGGCTCGTTGAACGGGTCGTAGCCGAGGACCCACGGATTCCCTCGGAAGTACGTTGCGACCGCCGCCCATACCCGGTCGTACTCTCCCTGAAGGTCACCGACGACGTCGTTCGTCCAGAAGTGGCGGTACGCGGCACCGGCCGCGGCGGTCGCGTAGTTCTGGGACCACCGCCCCGGAGGATCGGTGTTGGGCAGGCCGTCGGTGCACACCGCCCAGTTCGGCGCCCCCTCCCCGTCGAACATCTCGTTGTAGACGTCCTGGTGCATGTCGAGCAGCGTGTAGATGTGGAAACGTCCCAACAGGTCGATGGTCCGGCTGAGCTTGCCGAGATAGTCGTCGAGCACCGCCTGGTCGAACTGGCCGGGGTCGTGGGGTGTGCCCTTCGTGCAGATGGCCGGGTCATTGGCCGGAGCGGTCCCCGGTTCGAGGCCTTTCCACGTCATCCCCAACCGGACGACGTCAAATCCGAGCCGGGCCATGAGCGAGGCATCGGCGGCGGTGAAGTTCCACGCCTTGCCAGGTGCCGGGTACAGCTCGTACGGAGGGAGCTTGTACACGGCGTTGACGCCATGAAAGAACACCACCCGCCCGTGCTGGTCGTACAGATACGGGCCGCCCGGCGAGCGGATCGGCCCTCGGAGCGCCGAGGCGTCAACGGCGCTCGGCGGGTACCGGATCGCCGACCCGAGGTTCGGTAGGGTCCCGATCGACGAGCTGGAGCAGCCCGCCATGGTGATCACGACCGTGGTCAGCAGGCCCGCGAGAAGACCGACAGGTCGCCTGCCGATTGGCCTGCCGGGCGATTCAGGGGTCCTGCGTCCGAGAGGACCGAGTGGCATCACGGGTCGCAAGCTACGCCGTGGAATCGGCCCGGACACAGGGCCAGAGGTCACTAATCGGGGGTCGAGGTCCCCGACGATCGAGATGCCCCTCCCCGAGGCGGGCATTCCACCCCGGCCATCCGGATGAAGTCGCAGAACGTCTCTCTTGCGACCATCCAGACCTTCGCGACGAGGACCGCTCTTCCGATGCGGTCCGCGAGGCGGGTGTCGAACCCGCCACTGACCTCGACGGTGTAGGAGACCCGCGCCTCGTGGTCGTTCACGAATTGGATGGCGTCCACCGTGACCGTCGAAGTGACCGGGCCGCTTGCGCCGAACCGATCGCCCGCCTGGGTGAGACACGGTCCGAGGCTCGAGCCGTCTTCCACCGTTGGAACCGCAACGAGTGTCTCGTCGGGTGTGAGCATGCCGGCGAAGGCCTCGCCGATCCGGGCGCGGGCAGTGTCCTCGTCCTCGGGGGGCGGACCCGTCGGGCCCGCACGGGGCGGTCCGCGGTGCGGGACCGACGCCAGCGGCCGTCCTGTCCGGGGCGCCGGCTCGTCGTCCTGTCGGAGGGCACGCAGAGCGGCCGCCTGCTCGGCGGTGATGCCCTTGCCTCGCTGGTCGACGGCTTCATGCGCGCTCAGGCCGGCGCCGATCCAGTCGGCGACCTCGTCGAAGGGGATGCCTGCTCGCCACCATTCCCTGATCACCTCGCCGGGCGATCGTCCCTGGGCCGCCAGGCGCCCGGCCTCGGGCGGGGCCAACCCCAGGTCGTGCCAGGTGTACGCGTCGTACGCCTCGATGCCCTGGGCGGCCCACGCGAGCGCGTCGTCGTCGAACCACTGGTTCTGCATGTAGCCGTGCACGAGGCGAGGGTCGATGCCTGCCGCCCGAAACCGCTGGAACAGATCGCGCGGTCCGCCGGGGCCGAAGGAGGACAGCACGGCACCTGACGAGCCCGAGGGGAACCCGCTCGTGCTCGTCAGGCCCGCGAACCGGCCGGTCTGAGCCTGGTTGTACGCCTGCTCGGGCGCGACGCCCTTCCGCCTCTCCGTGCGGGCCGTCGTCAGGTCGAAGCCGAGCTCGTGCCAGCGCACGGCCTCGGTCGCCTCTATCCCGGCGTCGTACCAGGCCCGCACCGAGTGGGGGGTGACCCCCGCGGTCGACCACTGTGCGGCGCGGAGCCCGTCGCCGACGCCCGCGGAGAGCCACGCTCGAGCCCGAGCGATCGGGATCCGCCATCGGCGCCAAACCTCGGCCTCCTCGGCGCCGAAACCGGTGGCGACCCAGTCGGCGAGCTCCTCGGGGTCGCCGTCGTCGGGTCCGTCGCCGCCGCCGCCGTCGGGTTCGGGATCGTCGAGTCCGGTGCGCACTACCAGGTCCTCCCAGGCCGACCGCTCACTGCGCCGGTCCCGGCCCGATCGGTACCGCCCTCGCCCACTCGGGAACCGACCCGGTGGGGTCCATCAATCCGACGACGACTCGAATGCCACGCGGTGGGGTAGCCGGCCATGGGGTGTGCCCGTCGGTCAGCACGACGATCACGTCGGGCCGTGGCCGCAGCCCGGAGGCGCCGGCCAGGCCCGCACCCATGTCGGTCCCACCGCCACCGAGGAGCCGGACGTCCTCGGCCTTCAGCACCCGCTGCGCTTCGAAGGCCTGGGCGTCACAGCAGACGATCCGCAGGTGCCGGCGACCGACTCCAAGGCTGCGCAGTACTCCTGCGACCTCGGCGAGGGATTGGGCGAGCAGTCGGTCATGCATGCTCCCCGACGTGTCGAGGACCATCGCCACCTTCGGGAGGGGCCGGCGCAGACTGGGGAGGATGACGTCCCCGGCCACCGACGAGCGTCGCGATGGCTTCCGGTAGCTGAAGTCGACCCGCCCCGCCACGTCGGTGACACCCCGGCGGACGGCGGAGGCCAGCAGGCGCTGCCAGCTGACAGACGGCTCGAGGATGTCGTCGGCCCAGCGCTGCCAGCCTGCCGGAGTGCTCCCGAACTTGCGATGGTGTTCCCTGATCCGGCGGGCCACGTCGCGGTGGAGGAGCCGGCGCCCGGTGTCGTCGAGGCCACCGTCACCGCCGTTGCCGTCCCACGGTCGCCGCCATCCGTCGCAGCCGCTCCCGCAGTCGGCGGCTCCGGTCCGGCCCTCCGACGAGCCGCCCAACAGGTCCCAGTACTCCTCCGCCGTCAGGGAATCGGGCAGTCCCAGGCCGTGGGGGGTGACCGCGGACTCGGGGTGTGCGGCGTCGCCGGCCACCAGGTCGTCGTCGATCTCGGCGTCCGCCGCCAGGTTCCAGCGCCGGAGGTCCGCGCTGCGCTCGGTCGACGGTGACCCGGTTCGCCCCGTACCGGCCGCCGGCGACCGGTCGGCGTGGTGGCGGAGGAGGTGGCTCACCTGGTGGACGAGCCAGAAGCCGATGGTCGCAACGTCGAGCGCGCCGATCACCTCCGGATCGAGATACACGTGCCACTCGTTGTCGACCGGTAGCGCACTCAGGTCGAGGCGCCGGGTATCCGGGTCTTGGGTCTGGTCCACGACCACCGGCTCCAGAGCCAGCAGTGCGCTGGCCAGGTAGGGGACCTGGTGCGCCGCCCACACCCGGGCGCCGGCCCAACGCCGCCGCTGCTCGGGGTCGAGCCGGTCAATCGGGCCGAGGATCACCGTGCCCCTCGGTCCGCATGAGACCGGCGGCCCGCAGCACCGGTGCCATCTGGAGCAGCCCCGCGGGCAGCTCGGCACCGGCCGGCCGGGCCCCGGCCAGAGCCCGCGCCGCCAGGGCGGCGACGTCCGGGGCGCGATCGGCCACCCTGGCGACCACTCTCCATGCCGCCGACCACGAGGCAGCGTCCCCGTGGGCGATGGCCACGGCGGCGACCGCGGTCAACACCGCGAAGGCCCGGTCGCTGCGCTCGGGGAGGTCGAACCCGTCCGGGTCGGCCAGGACCTGCTCGGGGTCGGGCAGGTCCATGTTGGCCAACCAGGAGAGGAACTCGATCCCGGCACCCTCTCCCACCGCGCCGAGGACGAGCAGTGTCCGGGCGTCCTCGGACGCCCCGACCGCCTCGCACATCGCCACCAGCCTGGCCACCGATTCCCAGCTGCGGGGGCTGGGCCATCCCCGGCTCGCCTGGCCGGCCGCCGAGGGGACGTCGAGGACGAGGGTCGGGCGCACCTGAAGGAAGGCCCCGACGGCGGCCCGGCCGGCGAGGGCCTGCGCGTCGGTCGGCGAGGCTCCGTCGAAGGGTCGTGGCGCCGCGAACCCCATCACCAGACCTTGGGACACGGCCTTGGCGTCGACCGGCCAGTCGAGGTGGACCAGGCGGTTGGCCAGCGGCGGGGAGAGCTCCCAGCCTTCGGCGGCCTCCTCCGGCGGGTTGGCGGCGGCGACGACCCGGATGCCATCGGGCAGCACCAGGTCGCCGACGACCCGTTCGAGCACCACCCGGAGCATCGCCGCCTGAACGGCCGGGGGTGCGGTCGTCAGCTCGTCGAGGAACAGAAGGCCCTGCTCGGCCGCGGCCAACCGTCTCGCCCACAACGGGGGCGCCATCTGGACCGCCCCGTCGACGACGATCGGCAGGCCGGCGAAATCCGCCGGCTCACGGATGGACCCGATGACGACCTCGGTCGGCCACCCGAGAGCCTCGCCCAGGGCGCGCACGACCGACGTCTTGCCGGTCCCCGGGCTTCCCCACAGGAGCACCGGGACCCCGGCCCGAACGGACACGGACAGCGCCTCTCCAACCGAGCTGGCGTCGATCGCTCTCACCTCCGCCCACATTCTCCCAGATCAGGGCCATACGCCGCCGAGCAGAGCGGTAGGCAGCGCGGCATGCGACCGTCGGCGGACGCGATGGCGGATCCGCGGCTGTGGCACACCCCCGTGTCAGGCTCCGTTCATGGACCCATCACCTTCGTGGCCCGACGGAGAGCTCCTCGGTTTCGATCTCGAGACGACGGGAGTTGACCCGACGGCCGATCGGCCGGTCTCCTTCGCCCTGGTGACGGTGAAGGGCGGAGCGGTGGTGCGGCGGGAGTCCTCCCTGGTCGACCCCGGCGGCGTCATCCCTGCCGCGGCCACGGCGGTGCACGGGATCACGACCGAGCGGGCGAGGCACGAGGGAATGGCCCGGGCCGACGCGGTGAACCTGATGGTGGACGCGTTGGTCGACGCCGGCCGGCGCGGGGTCCCGGTGGTGGGCATGAAGCTCGACTTCGACCTGACGATGCTCGACGTGCAGTGCCGGTCGATGAGCGGCGCCGGCCTCGCCGAACGCGGATGGACCGGGCCGGTGCTGGACGGGCTCGTGCTCGACCGCCGTTACGACCGGTACCGCAAGGGCCGCCGGACCCTCGGCGACCTCTGCGCGCACTACGCAGTGATGGTGGAGCAGGCACACGACGCGGCGTGCGACGCCGAGGCGGCGATCGGTGTCCTGCGTGCCATGTGCCAGCGGTTTCCGGAGCTGTGCGAGACGCCCCTGGTCGAGCTGCACTGGTCCCAGGTGGAGTGGCACCGGGAGTGGGCCGAGTCGTTCGATCGATGGCGTCGGGACCAGAACCTGACCCCGCTCCATCCCCGGGAGTTCCACTGGCCGATCGGCCTGGCGGGGGCAGCCTGAGCAGGCAGAGCAGGCAGAGCGCTCGCGCCGCGTGCCCGGCCGATCGGCGCGAGGATGCCGGGCGTGCGCGCGTGGCAGGTGACGACGCCGGCCCCGATCGAGCAGGGGCCGCTTCAGCTGGTGGATCGCCCGAGGCCCGAGCCCGGTCCCGGCCAGGTCCTGGTCCGGGTCTCGACGTGCGGCGTCTGTCGGACGGACCTCCACGTGGTGGAGGGGGACCTTCCGGTTCATCGGGAGCATGTGACGCCGGGACACGAGGTGGTCGGGATCGTCGAAGTCCAGGGGTCCGGTGCCCGGCGCTTCGCCACGGGGGATCGGGTCGGGGTGGCCTGGCTCGCCTCCACCTGTGGCGCCTGCCGGTACTGCCGGCGGGGAGCCGAGAACCTCTGCCCGTCCGCTTCGTTCACCGGGTGGGACCACGACGGCGGGTATGCCGAGTCGGTGGTGGTGGACGAGCGCTTCGCCTACCGCCTCCCCGACGATCTCTCCGATGACCAGGCCGCACCGTTGCTGTGTGCCGGGATCATCGGGTACCGCGCCCTGCGCCTCACCGGGCTTCCCCACGGCGGGCGGCTCGGCATTTACGGCTTCGGGGGATCGGCCCACATCGCCGCGCAGATCGCGCTCGCCGAGGGAGCGGAGGTCTTCGTCGCAACCCGCTCGGAGGAGGCACGGAAGCTGGCCCGGTCCCTCGGCGCGACCTGGGTGGGTGAGTCGTCGGCCGAGCCACCGGTCCGGCTCGACGGCTCCATCCTCTTCGCCCCCGCCGGCGAGCTCGTGCCGGTGGCCCTGGCGGCGCTCGACCGAGGGGGAGTGCTGGCGATCGCCGGGATCCACCTGAGCGACGTGCCCGGGCTCGACTACCAGGACCACCTCTTTGAGGAGCGGGTGCTCCGCAGCGTGACCGCCAACACCCGGACCGACGGGGAGGAGCTCTTGCGGTTGGCACCCCGATTGGGCGTCGTGGCCACGACCACCGCGTACCCGCTCGACGAGGCCGACGTCGCGTTGGCGGACCTCGCTCACGACCGGGTCAACGGAGCGGCCGTCCTCCGCGTCGGTTAGTGCATCGGTCGCTCGTGCCCACCGACCGGGACCGATGGAGCTCTCCGGGGGCGTTCTCCCCGGATGGCCCTCCCCAGGAACCCGGGGCCGTGATGGAGCAGCGGGGTAGTGGTCAGTCAGAAAACTGACCCATTACCAGCAGCGGCCCCTCGGGGCCCGGATGCTAGGGTCGGGGGCTCGGGCCGTTGGCGCAGTTGGTAGCGCACTTGCATGACGCGCAAGGGGTCACAGGTTCGAGTCCTGTACGGCCCACACAGAGGTCTTCACGTTTGGACCTCACCCATCTTCACGTTTGGTTGTAGCAGGGGGTTGTGTCGCGCCCTCGGGCTGGCCGGGAGCGGTCGATACCCCTCTCGGCGCCTGCCTGGACGCGTCAGGTCATCAGTTGGCGAAGGACGCGGGCGCGACTCGGCTCAGGGTGGCGCGTTGGCGGCGCCGCCGATGAGTTCGGCGATGCCCTTGCGTCGCCGGCGCCGGGTCCGTGGCCCGAGCCCTTGGACCGTTCGGTGCTCGTCGTCAGCCTGGCGGGCGGCGAAGGAGACCAGCACCCGCTGGTTGCGCACGACGAGGACGCAGGTGAGCATGAGCGTCATCGGCACCAGGCCCATGAGGCGGCACCAACCGCGTCCGATGTCGTTGGAGGCCGGGTCCTTGATCGTCGAGTTGGCCCGCTCGGCCGCCGAGCGCCGTCCGTAGGAGCGGCGGTGGGCGGCGGAGGGGTAGGGGTGCTTCTGTCGGGTCTTGGCGTTGACCGACGGCGGGACGGTGATGGTCACCTGGGTGCAACAGGTCGGCGGGTGCTCGGGCGGGGCGAGGATCTCGGGACGGTCGAAGGGCTGCGCCATCGAGCCCTGGCGCCGTGGGCAGCGGAGCTTGCCCGCCGCCGCCGGGCACATGACCCGGTGGTAGCCGTCGTGGTCGTCGCCGGTGACGACCGCGAACCGGTAGCGGTCCAGCTCGGCGCTCCTGGCGTCGTGGGCGCTGATTTGCTCCGCGCACGCCCCCCGGGCCAACGGCTCGATGGCGAAGAGGGCCGGTGGCGTCTGTGGGCAGTAGAGGTTGCCGTTGAAACAGATCGCCCCTTCGAAGGTGCCCTGGGTGCCGCGGTCATGAGGGTGCAGGTCCATGACGACCTCGGCCCCGATGGCCCGTAACGGCAGGGCCCAGTGCTCGGGCACGCGGTGCGAGTAGCCCGAGTCGGCCAGCACATCGGAGAGGGTGACCCCCGAGCCCACCAGATCGGTGAGGACCGGGACGAAGGCGGGCACCGGATCGACGGAGCAACTGGTGAGGAGCATGCGCCGCACGAGCTCTGGGACCGCCGCGCCGCGCTCTTCGGCCACCATGGTGGCGAGCCCGAGGTGGGAGCCGTAGAAGAGCTCGTCGCGCTGACCCGGGCCGTCGCCGCGCCGGTGCCCCCAGGAGGCCTCGGGGTCTTGGGTGGGTCCGCCCTCTTCAACGGGCGGCCGGGCGAAGGACTCGACGTCGGTCCAGTCGACGGCGAGCGCACGCGTCGACGCTTTGTGCTCGGCCGGGATCGACGCTTCGAGGAGGTCATCGACCAGGCGCTGGACCGCCGCGGCGGGCTCGCCCTCGGGGCACTCGTTGGTCATGACGCCCACGAAGAGGTCCCACGTGCGCTCCACCTGGCGATACGTGAGGAGGTGCGGTCCGTTCTTCCACTCGACGACAACCCCCAAGCGCCGGCGCTCGTCCTCGCAGAGGCCCACCAAGGCGCCGTGCACCCGGGTGAGGTGGGCCGGTCGGCCGTCGGCGAGGGCGAGGAGGATGCCGAGGAGGAGGATCCGCACCCGCAGCTGGCGAGGACGCACCCCCACAGGCAGGCGCGCTTCGAGGCGCTCGGCCACTCCGGCGTCGTCGACGGTCCTCTCGAATGCCGCCAGGGTGTCGTCCCCGCTCACCGTGCTGGTCCCAAGAGCAAGACGGCCCGTGCCTCGTCGAGGGGTTCGAGCCCGGCGACGAGGTCGCCCAGGCGCTGGGTGCAGGTGATCCCCGCCGCGTCCATGAAGGCCTTGAGCCCGATGGCCCGGGCCGCCTCGCACAGCCAAGTCGCCCGCAGCCGTGAGGTGTCGAGGACGCCCAAGTCGGCCCCACCGGCGACCGAGGCGACGAGCCCGCTCGTGACGTTGCGTCGGGAGGGGGAATACCCCCCGACCACATAATCTGGCCCGGCAAACCGGGCGGCGTCGAGCGCCCGCTGGTGGTAGCGGGCGAGGACCGGGACCGCCCGGGGCCGGGTGCCGGTGACATCGACCACCACCCCGCCCGAGCGGACCACCACGTCGTCGCCATGCACGCCTCGCAGGTCCGCCCCCATCAGCCCGGCCCCCGCCCCCAACGCGAGGAGGCCCACGAGACGCATGCGGCGCGCCGCCGTTGGCTGGGCCTCGGCCAGGGCCAGGTAGGCGGCGATCTCGGCGCTCGAGTAGGGGGCTTTGGCCCGCTCGCGCGACAAGGAAACCGGGGCCGGGGGACCCGCCACCACGGCACGGGCGAGGAAGCGCAGGTTCGAGCGCAGCGTGCGCCGGGTGGCGGGGGGCCCGGGCGCCCGCGGTCATGACGAAGCGCTCGATCGTCGCCGGCGACAGCACCACCGCCGGGCACAGCTCGAGACCGACCGAGGCGGCGAAGGCTCCGAGCTTTCCCGCCGCGAACAGCAACGCCTTGGCCCGGGCAGGGCTCTGTGGCGCGGCCTTCGCCACGACCGTCTTGGCGAAGGACACCACTTCGCCCGAGAGCGAGCGAGTCGCGTAGGCGTCAAGGGCGGCGACCGTGTCAGCCGAGAGCACTCTGTATATATACTGTAGGTCCACCACCAGGTGGAGGATGCTCCGATGAGAAGGTGTGTTCCGTGGCCATGACCCCCGCACAGCGCACCGAGCGACGCCGGATCATCGAGGCAATCGCCAAGCTCGGCCCGGTGGTCCCGGGAACCTTGCTCGAGCGCTCGATGCGCTGCGGCCGCGCCGGCTGCCACTGCCACGCAGAGCCGCCCCACCTGCACGGGCCGTACTGGTACTGGACCCGCAAGGTCGATCAAAAGACCGTGTCCAAGTTGTTGAGCGCGGACCAGGTCGCCGAGTACCAGGAGTGGTTCGACAACGAGCGCCGGCTCCGGGCCCTCGTCGCCGAGCTCGAGGCGCTCGGCATCGAGGCCATCGAGTCGGACCCTCGCTCCGCGCGCCGCGGCGGCACCCAGCGCTGAGCACTCCCGTGTGGGCGACGGGTCCTTAACCTGTGGGTGACTCCGAAATCACGGGGCGGAGCTCCAGCTCAACGCCAAACGTGAAGACCTCACACAGGAAATCCCTGGTCAGGTATGATCTGGCTAGGGGTTTCGTCGCGTCGGGACCCCGGAATCCAGCGATGTAAGCAGTTGTGTAAGCAACGGGTGCGGCGGTCCGGCGAGCGGGACCGCGGGTGCCCGGCGCAAGGGGGTCTGCGATGGCCGGGCGGCGGATGAACGGTGAGGGCGGCCTGTACCAGCGCGCCGACGGCCGGTGGTTCGGCGCGGTGGTGCTCGGCTACGACGAGTCCGGGCGGCCCCGGCGCAAGACGGTGAGCGCCCGGACGAAGGAGGAAGCCCGCCGAAAGCTCCGGGAGCTTCATCGGGCTCTCGACGAGGGTCAGGCGCTCGTGACCAAGGAGGAGACGGTTGCGCAGCTCCTGGAGCGGTGGGACCGGGACGTGCTCAGCATGCGGGTGCGGCCGCTCGCCCGCACCCCGCTCGACCCCCGGAACGTCCAGCGCGACTTTCAGACCATCTGCACCAGGGCCGGGATCGGCAAGTGGCACCCCCACGAGCTGCGGCACTCGGCGGCCAGCCTCATGCTGGCGGCCGGCGTACCGATCCAGGTGGTGTCCGACGTGCTCGGCCACTCGTCGATTCGTATGACCGCCGACGTGTACGGGCACATCCTCCAGCCCCAGCGCGAGGAGGCCGCAGCGGCGCTGGCCCGGGTGCTGTTCGGGTGAGGGCGAATGGGCGTGGTGGCGATCGGGCGATAACGGGCTGACGGACGATGGCCGGAATGCAGACGGTCTACTACCGGGACCGGCGGGGAACGGAGCCGGTGAACGACTTCATCGCGGGAATGTCGCCGGCTGTCCGGGTGGCCATCCACGCGCAGGTCGACCGGTTGAACATGCTCGGGCCGAACGATCCGCCGTTGCCGTTCCCCTACAGCAGCCAGGTGGAAGGTGAGCTGCGGGAACTGCGATGCCATTACGGCAATCGGCTGTTCCGAGTCCTCTACCGTCGATCGGACCGGTTGTTCGTCCTCCTGCACATCTTCGAGAAGTCGACCAGGACCGTGCCTGAAGCCGACAAGGCAATGGCCCGCGAGCGCTGGGAGGACTACAAGGCTCGGATGGATGCCCAACCCCGGCGGCCGCCTCGCGCTGCGGGGCATGACGCCCCTTGAGCCGAACCGGTAGACACTGGACGACCTCACAAAGTTCGCATAACTGCTAACCTGGCGGTCATGGGTATCTCGCCTATCGGAAGCACCGTGAGCGAGTCGATGCGTCGGCACGCCGAGCAGGACCCCGACTATCGGGCCGAGCTGGAGCGGATCTGGCCCTACGAGCAGGTCGCCCGGCAGATTATCCGGCTGCGCATGGACCACGACCTCTCTCAGCAGGCGCTGGCACAGCGGATCGGGACGACGAAGTCGGCCATCTCGCGCCTCGAGTCGGGCCAGCACGCTCCGAATGTCGCAACCCTCCAGAAGATCGCCGTCGCGTTTAGTCGGCAGCTCCAAATCTCCTTCGACGACCCTGTGGACGTCTCTCGGAAGGTTGCCGCCGGCGCCGGACGGTAAGGGGCGGCCTCTACGCCGAACCCGGCTGACTACCGGCCGACTACCGGCCGGCGGATTCGAGGCGGGCGATGTACTCCTCGATGGACGCACGGACGACCAGACGGCGCCTCCCGATCTTGACGGATCGGAGATGGCCGCCGAGGACCAGCCCGTAGGCGACGGTGCGGCCGAAAGCGCCGCCTGGCGCTCTCGAACCCTGCTCCTGGGTCACCGCACGGCGTGCGCTCATCGATAGCTCCATCGTGAAGGCGTAGCCCCGAACCGGACCTCTCGAATACCTGCGCCACGCGGAGGTTCTTACGTGAGGCAATGAATGGGCCTACGCGGAGGTTTTAGATGAGTCAACGCGGCCTGGTGGACAGCGCGACGACCACCCGGTAGGGTCGCCGCGTCGACCGGCGGAGCGCGGAGGTGGGCCCATGACCGACGATTCGAATCCCGGAGGGCCTCCGTCGCCCGACGATCCCGAGGCGGTGGACGCCCAGGCGGGGGTCGACCATCGCGTCGTCGGTACCGTGATGCCGGTCCTCCAGATCGACCTCAACCCCGGCCAGCAGGTGGTCTCTCCCGGCGGCGAGATGTCGTGGATGACCGAGTCGATCCGGCTGACCACCTCTACCTCCGGAGCGGGGTCGAAGGGTGTCTTCGGGGCTCTCAAGCGGACCGTCGCCGGCGGCGGCCTCTTCCTCACCCAGTACGAGGCCGACGGGGCGCCCGGCACGATCTCCTTTGCCGCCAAGCTCCCCGGTGAGATCCGCCCGGTCGCCATCGCGCCCGACCGCGAGTATCTGGTCCACCGCCACGGCTTCCTGGCGGCCACGGCCGGGGTGAGCCTCTCCATCGGATTCCAGCAGAAGCTCGGTGCCGGGATCTTTGGCGGGAGCGGCTTCATCCTTCAGCGGATCAGCGGCGAGGGCACGTCGTGGGTGGCCCTCAGCGGCGAACTGGTCGAGTACCACCTGGCGCCAGGGGAGAACCTCAAGGTGATCCCAGGTCACGTCGGCCTGTTCGACGCGTCGATGCGCTTCGAGATCCAGATGGTGAAGGGCGTGAAGAACCTCCTCTTCGGGGCGGACTCGATCTTCTTCGCGTCGCTGACCGGTCCCGGAATGGTCTGGCTCCAGACGATGCCGATCTCCCAGCTGGCCCACGCCATCGCCCCCTATCTGCCCCAGCAGGAGCAGTCCCGCGAATCATCGGTGGGTGGGTCGATCCTCGGCGGCCTGCTCAAGAATTAGCCGGGCGGCGGATCCGAGTCACCAGCGGATCCTGCAAATGTCCGGCGGGGCGAACCACGAGGTCACCCGGGACCCTTCAGAGGCCCCCGGCTTGCCCCACAGCACGCCGCGCTGAGCGTCGTTGCCCGCGCGCGGCGGCCCGCTACTTTCGAGGCGCAGCAGAAAGGCGCGCCCGTGAGGTGAGCGAGGTCGAAGGCTCACCAACGAGGCCGGCGACGATGAAGGCCCAGACCTCTTCCGCTGATGTCTCCCGCTCGACGAGTGCCGATCCGAAGACGCGGCCCTGAATGAAGGCGGTGAGGGTCTGCAGGATGAGCTCGGTCGTGAGCTCGTAGTCCCTCGACTGGATGGCGCCGGTATCGGAAGCCTCCTTTACGAGGTCGTGCAAGTAGTCGACGACCGGGGCCAACGCGATCCTGAGCTCGCTGGGGTGGTTCTCTTGGAGACGGAAGCGGTGGTGGACGAAGAGCCGGCTCAGCGGCCCCGGGCGGGTGAGGTTCTGGCGGCCGATGACGAAGGTTCGGAGGCGGGCCAGGGGATCGGATTCGGCCTCCACCAAGGGCGCGAGCGCTGCGATGGACTCTCGTTGGGCCTCCTCGAACATGGCGACGATCAGATCGGTCTTTCCGGAGAAGTGCTCGTAGAACGTTCGCGTCGACGCCCCGCATCGCTCCACGACC
>Ga0307372_10002015_pt1 | contig 34343 bp, 25 predicted proteins | sample OX1MG_FD_202533 | JGI IMG/M metagenome (GOLD analysis project Ga0307372, IMG submission 202533) | Soil microbial communities from Risofladan, Vaasa, Finland - OX-1 | ecosystem: Environmental > Terrestrial > Soil > Coastal area > Acid sulfate soil | place: Finland: Risofladan, Vaasa | collected... | reverse complement strand
GCGGCACGCGAGGGTGGCGGCGACATGGATGCCAATGCCACGTTGCGCACTGCGTACCAGAAGGCCCGGAGTGCCTCGGTGCCGCTCGATACGATTGAGAAGGCCATCAAGCGAGGGACCGGCGAACTCGAAGGCGTGCGCTACGAAGCCATCAACTACGAGGGCTACGGGCCGGAGGGAGTGGCGGTCATGGTGGAGACACTTTCGGACAACCGGAACCGGACCGGTTCGGAAGTCCGCAATCTCTTCAGCCGCAATGGCGGCAACATGGCCGAACCGGGGGCGGTCAGCTGGCAATTCGAGCGCAAGGGCGTCGTCACCGTGGCCCTGTCCCATGACGAGGACAAGGTGATGGAGATCGCCGCCGATGCGGGCGCCGAGGACCTCTCCAGCAATGGCCAGTTCTGGGTGGTCACGTGTGCCCCGGCTGCCCTCGACGCGGTGCGCCGCGCCCTCGATGATGCGGGCATCACCCCCGAGTCCATCGACCTCTCCTTGGAGCCCACGACATTGGTCCCGGTGCCCGACGAGGGAGACGCCAAGAAGGTGCTCCGCCTGCTCGAGGCCATTGACGACCACGATGATGTGCAGGCCGTCCACGCCAACGCCGACATCTCCGACGATGTCCTGGCCGCCTTCGAGGGCTGAGGCCCGGTCCACCCGGTCCACCCGGCCGACCGGGCCCACCCGGTCCACCCACACCTGCCGGGAGGCGAGTACGCTACGAACGCATGTTCGTATTGGGGATCGACCCTGGGCTCTCACGCTGCGGCTACGGCCTGGTCGGACGTGGAGAGGGCGACGGTGCCCTGAAAGCGCACGCCGCCGGCGTGATCGAGACTGATCCCGAGGCCGCTCTTCACGAGCGGCTCCTGCTCCTGTTCACCGAGTTGCGGTCGCTGGTGGCTGAGTTCCACCCAGGGGTGGTGGCCGTGGAGCGGGTCTTCTTCCAGGTCAACGTCAAGACCGCCATGTCTGTCGGCCAAGCCAGCGGGCTCGCCCTGGTGGCCGCGGCTGAAGGGGGCTGCGCAGTCGCGCAGTACACGGCCAACGAGGTCAAGCAAGGACTGGTGGGCTACGGCGCCGCCACCAAGGAGCAGGTGCAGCGCATGGTGGCCCAGGTCCTCGGCCTGGGCGCGGTGGAGGGACCGCCCGACGTGGCCGATGCTCTCGCCCTGGCGGTCTGCCATCTGACCACGGTGCCCCTGCGCCGAGCGGTCGATGCGGCGATTCTGATCAATGAAGGGAGGGTGCGGTGATCGGTCTCCTACGGGGCCCGGTGTTGTTGCGATCAGCCGAGGGTGAGGTGATCGTCGATGTTGCCGGGGTCGGGTACCGGGTTACTGTCACCCCATCCTCGGCGGCCGCCCTGATGGCGAGGGGGAACACACACGACGCCACCCTGTTCATCCATACCCATGTACGGGAAGATGCCATCGTTCTCTACGGCTTCGTGCACGACGACGAGCGCCGGTGCTTCGAAGTGCTCTTGGGATCCCACGGGGTGGGCCCCGCTCTGGCGATGGGCATCATGGGCGCCCTTTCCCCGGCCGCTCTCTCGACCGCCGTGATCGAGGATGATCTCGAAACCCTGTGCATCGTGCCCGGTGTCGGTCGCAAGACCGCCGCCCGACTGCTCATTGAGCTCAAGAGCCGGCTTGACCTCCCCGACCTGTCGATCGACCTGCCCGGGTCGGGGGCGACCGGCGGCAGGAGCGCCACCCGCACGTCCCGCTCGGAAGCCCGGGCGGCACTGAGTGAACTGGGCTACGCCCCCGAGGAGATCCGTGGTGCACTCGATGGCCTGCGCGACGATGTCGGCGTGGAAGAAATGCTCCGTTTGGCGCTGCGCGAACTGGCCGGCCGGTGAGCCCGAAGGCGCGCCGTGAGGTCCTCGCCGATCCGGGAGCCGATCCGGGAGCCGGATTAGGAGCCGATTCGGGAGCCGGGACGTCCGGAGAACTCGGACTGGGCCGCGAACGAGTGGTGGCTACGGTGCTGGCCGACCCGAGGGAGGAAGTGGAAGAAGCCGGGCTGCGGCCCCGCTCTCTCTCCGAGTTCGTTGGTCAGGCGCAACTGGTCGAGCACCTCGGGATCGTGATCCAGGCCGCCCGCCAGCGCCGGCAGCCGGTGGACCACATCCTCTTCGCCGGCCCGCCGGGGCTAGGCAAGACGTCGTTGGCCGCCATTGTAGCCAACGAAATGGGCGCCGGTCTGCGCACGACCTCCGGCCCCGTGCTGACCCGGGCCGGGGATCTGGCTGCGCTCCTCACCGATCTCCAGGACGGGGATGTCCTGTTCATTGACGAAATCCATCGGCTGCACCACTCGGTCGAGGAGATGCTCTATTCCGCCATGGAGGACGCCAAGCTCGACATCATGATCGGCAAGGGACCGACGGCGCGCTCCATACGACTGGACCTGCCCAAATTCACCCTGGTCGGCGCCACCACCCGCACCGGGTTGGTGTCGGGCCCCCTGCGTGACCGGTTCGGGTTCGTGGGCCGCCTGGACCTCTACGTGCCTTCCGATCTCCGGGCCATCGTTGAGCGCTCCGCACGCATCCTCCATGTCGCGGTCGACGAGGAGGGAGCGACCCGCATTTCAGAGCGTTCTCGGGGCACGCCCCGCGTGGCCAACCGCCTGCTCCGGCGGGTGCGAGACTTTGCCGAGGTCAGGGGCGACGGCTCCATTAACGGTCCGACCGCCCTCGAGGGGCTCGACCTCTTCGGGGTGGACGAGCTCGGTCTCGACAAGGTGGACCGTGCCATCCTGGACACGCTGTGCAGTCGGTTCGGTGGCCAGCCGGTCGGTTTGACCACCCTGGCCCAGTGCGTCGGTGAGGAAGCGGACACCATTGAGGACGCCTACGAGCCCTACCTCTTGCAGTGTGGGTTGCTCCAACGCACGGCCCGGGGACGAGTCCCAACGGCCCGGGCTTGGGCGCACCTGGGCCAGACCCCGCCCCCGACGGGATCACCGGGCTCAGCGGGCACCACCTCCGGAAGCGTTACCTCTCCGCTCTTCTGAGGCCCCTACCGGATGCGCTGGCTGGGGACGCCACCGCGCTCGCCGCCCCAGGCGTTCTTCGTCGGGGTAGACGCGCTCGCGGACGGCGTGCTCGCGGACGGCGTGCCCGCGGAGGGCGTACTCGAATAAGGGAGATTGGGGGTCGGCGCAGTGCGCAGGGGAAGGTGGACCCGGAAGGTGGTCGACCAGCCCGGGGTGTCGATGATGTCGATGGAACCCTCGTGCGCTTCGGCGACGGACTTAGCGATGGCCAGACCGAGGCCGGTGCCGGGCACACCCTTCTCGGTCGTGGAAGCCAGGCGGTAGAAGCGCTCGAAGAGCTGCTCGCGCTCGCCCTCGGGGATGCCGGGTCCGTCGTCCAGGACCAGGATCCGGGCGAACTTGTCCACGATGTCGACCGCCACCTGCACCCGACCACCCCGTGGCGTGAACTTGATCGCATTGGACAAGAGATTGCCCACCAGTTGGTGGAGACGTCCGGGATCCCCGAAGATCGGCACTCCCTGACCAGGTTCGAGGGTCACCGAGATGCCGGCCAGAGCCGCAGAGGTCTGGATGCCGTCGACGGCATCCCCGGCCAATTTGTGCAGATCAAGCTCTGTGAAGGCGACCCGGAGCCCGTGACTGGCACCGGGATCGGCCAACAGGTCCTCAGCCACCCTTTGCAGCTGCTCGGAGTTGCGGTCGATGGTCCGCAACATCTTCATCTGGTCCTCGCTCAGCTCGGGTGCGCCGTCCAGGAGGAGCTCAATGAATCCACGGATAGAGGTGATGGGAGTGCGTAACTCGTGGGAGACCGTGGCCACCACGTCGTCTTTCATTTTGGTCAGCTCCCGGAGCTTGATGTTCTGCTCAATGAGCGACTGCGTCACCTCTCGCTGAATGGAGAAGAGACGCTCTCGGTCGGCCGCCAGTTCTTCACGCTCGGTGACGTCGATGGCCACGACGACATACCCGGCGCTGTGGGCGCCCGGGCCTCCGTTCTCCTCGGGATCGCCCCCACCGCGGGTAACCGGGGACATCGGGGCCGACTGGGCCGACTGGGCCGACTGGGCCGCCGCCTCGGCCGTCTGGGCCGCTGCCTCGGCCGCCACGTCCGACCGGACGGCCGGGTCGAGCCCGGATGCGGCCGCCGCGTCGTCGCCGACGCCGTGGTCGGGTGTGGGCAGGGAGCGCACCCGCACGACGCAGCGGCGCTGCTGGCCGTCCTTGCGGGTGGCGGTCCAGGGCACTTCGGCGGCAGTCTCGGCATCGACGGGTGACGCCGCGGTGTGCATGGCGTCGATGGCCCGGCGGCGCTCGTCAATCTGGGCCGGGTCGATGAAGTCGGCGATGGAATGGCGGCCCACCACCTCCGAGGCGCTGTAGCCGAGGAGCTGCTCCGCCCCGGCCGAGAAGAAGGTCACCGTCCCGGACGGGTCCACCCCCATGATGGCGCTGCCGGTTGCGGCTCGGAGCAGGGTCTCCAGGCGGTCACGGGCATAGACCGCATCGCGGGCATTGCGGCGGGCGAAGCGGGACTGGCGGGCCAGATCGCTGACGAAGGCCCGGTCGCGCGAGACCATGCTGTAGACGGTCGAGGACAACAAGGTGGCGACGGCGGCCATGACGGTCACCTGGCGCCACTCCAGCAAGGGGTACTTGGGCCTGCCGACCAGCATGACCGGGACCAGGAGCGCCAGGTCCACGCAGAACAGGCCCACCAGAAGGTGGAGACGGCGACCGTACAGCGCGAGCCACACGATCGGCACCACGTAGACCACCGCCAGGCCGGAGCGGCTGCCGCCCTGGGCGTCACGGATGACGGCGATGACGGCGATGTACCCGATGGGGATGATGAGCCAGGCCCACGCCGGCATCCGCTCCCAGGGCAGCAGGAAGGCGGCCGCCACCAGGAGGAAGAACACGAACCCGGCCAGCGAGATCTCCCGCCGGGCATCGTGGGGGAACGGGATCACCGCCGCGAGCACCGTGCCCACCCCCACCAGCGCGAAGAGGGGCAGCCGCGGGCGCAGGGTGCCGTGGAAGCCGATCGGTGTGGAGTCCGCCGCCGTCTCCCGCCGCGCCGCCATATCCCAGTGAAGCGGCCGGCTCACCGGCCCCGGGCGCGGTAGCGGTACCCGAACCCCCGAACGGTCTCGATCGGCGTGTCGTCGTTGTCGCCCCATCCGAGCTTGCGCCGCAGGCGCAGGACGGCGTACTTGACCCGCGAGGGCGCCAGCCCGCTCGGATCGTCCCAGGCCAGCTCAATGAGCTGGTCGGAGGAGAGGACCTGCCCCTGGTGACGGGCCAGCGTGGCCAGCAGCCGGTACTCCGTCGGGGTCAGGATGACGGTGGTGCCGTCTACCGTGACCTCCTGATGGGCGAAGTCGATGTGCAAGGTGCCGTCGTCGAAGGCGGTGACGGGATCGCTGTGGGACACCTGGCGCCGGCTGATTGCTTGCAAGCGGGCCAGGAGCTCGACCCGGCTGAAGGGCTTGGTCAGGTAGTCGTCCGCCCCGGCGTTGAGGCCCCGCACCTTGTCACGCTCGGTCCCCAGGGCGGTGAGCATCAGCACCGGGACATCGCTCATGTCACGGACGCGCTCGAGGACCTGCCAACCGTCCAGGTCGGGGAGGCCCACATCGAGGATCACGATGTCCGGGTGGTTCTGGTGGAATTGGCGCACCCCATCGCGCCCGGTGGCGGCCTCCTCCACGGTGAAGCCCTCCCGTTCAAGGAGCGTGCGTACCAGCTGGCGGATGTCCGCCTCGTCCTCAATGACAAGCACCGCAATGTGGCCGTCTCGCATCAGGAGCCAACTGTACCGGGCTAGCGGGCTGACCAGGTGATCCTGTGGCGCACCGGTGCCTCGGGAGTGGAGGGTGCGCCGTCCTCCAGTCGTTGGATCCCCCGGATCTCTCCGTCCAACGGCGGGACGTTCCCGGCCGGCGCACCACTGCCCAACTCCCTATCCTCCCGGTGTTCCCCCACCGGATCCCGATCCCCCAATCGGTTTCCCGTGTTGGTCGCCCCCCTCCGAACGACCATCACCAAGAGGCTTCAGTTGCTCTGGGGACACTTTGCACAGCCCGGATCGCAAGGCCGGGGCGGTTGGGTTGCGGTTCGGTTGCGCCGCATCGATCTCCGCCATCCCGGGCCCGGCGGGCCGTTATACCCGCCGGGAGGCGTGCGCGTCGGGGCGACGTCGGTCCGGAGGTCGCCGGGGAACCGGGGTGAGGCACCCGCCGCCGGGTCCGGAGGACAGGTGGGGACCGTCCGGGAGCACCAGGGTGCAGGCACTAGGGTGACCCTTCGCAACCGCCCCCCGGCCGAAGGATCGCCCATGACATCATCGCTGGCTCTGTTTCACCTGATGGGAGCCACCAGCAGCTCGAAGTCCACGGGCAATCCGCTGTTCCTGATCCTCCTGGTCGGGGTGGCCGTCGTCGGGTACTTCTTCTTCATCAAGCCCCAGCAGCGCAAGGCCCAGGCGGCCCGGGCCAACGCCAACTCCGACATTGAGGTCGGCGACGACGTGCAGACCATCGGCGGCGTCATCGGCACCGTGCTCGAGATCCACGGCGATCGCTACACGCTGCTCACCGGCGCCCTGGGCCCCGACGGCAACCTCGATGGCCCCCAGCCCACCCGCATCGTCTTCGTCCGCCAGGCCATCGCCCGCAAGATCGAGCGGGTTGAGGACGTGGGGGATCTCGACGTTGCCGACGAGAGCGCCGATCGGGGCCACGCCGAGGTTGACGACGAAGGACCCGGAGAGGCGGCCCACGGCGAGCACCCCGAGCACCCCGGGGACGAGGGGGCGGCAGAGGGGTGAGCCCGGCGAAGTCCCGGGCCCAGAAGCGGCAGAGGCGGAACCTCCTGGCCAGCGTGTTGATCGTGGTGGCCATCTCGCTCGGGTCCTTTGCCGCGGTCTTCGCCGCCAAGTGGTCGCCCCGCCTGGGCCTCGACCTGGCCGGAGGGCTCGCCGTCGTCTACACGGCCGAAGGCAAGCACGTGTCGCAGGCGGACCTCAACGAATCGGTCAACATCCTCAACCTGCGGGTGAACGGGCTCGGGGTGTCGGGGGCCGAGGTGAGCACCACCGGGAAGAACCAGATTTCGGTGTCCATCCCCGGGGTGACCAACGCCCAGCAGGTCCTGGCCCAGATCGGTCAGACGGCCCAGCTCTACTTCCGCCCCGTCCTGTGCTTCGCCTACCCGCAGGGGGTCCCCAAGGGCTCCAAGGCCAAGGTGCTGCCACGGGGCACCGAACCCATCCCACCGTGCTCCGCGTCCACCCAGCTGTCGCAGGCCAACCTCGCCGTGTCGCCGAACAGCAGCCCGCAGGGCTACTCCTCCAACAACGTGCCGCCGGACCAGGCCTACGTGGCGTACCCGTCGACGAGCGTCACCATGCCCAACTATGTCAACAGCACCGTCCTCCTGCCGGGCCTGGCGGCCAGCGGCAGCGCCAACGGGGGTGAGCGCTACGTGCTCGGGCCCAGCGAAATGACCGGCCACTCCGTCGGCTCGGCCACCGCCACCCAGAACCAGACGGGAGCCTGGGTGGTGGACTACAACCTGGCCGGCTCGGCCGGTGCGGCGCTGTGGGATCGGGTGGCCCAGCAGAACTTCCACCAGATCCTGGGTATTGAGCTGGACGGCACCGTGTATTCGGCGCCCATCATCCAGCCCTCCCAGGCCGCCTTCACCTCGTTCCAGGGCAAGGGCGAGATCTCGGGCAACCTGACCCAGGGCGACGCCCAGAGCCTGGCCCAGGCCATGAATTTCGGCTCGCTCCCGGTCCGCCTCACGGCGGCCACCTCCGAGACCGTGTCGGCCACCCTCGGCCACTCCGCCCTGGTGGCCGGCCTGGGCGCCGGCGTGGCCGGCCTGGTGCTGGTCCTCCTCTACGTGCTGCTGTACTACCGGGCGCTGGGCCTGGTCGTGATCTCCGGGCTGGCGCTGACGGCCGCCTTGCTGTGGGCCATCATCTCGTCGCTGGGCCACACGTCCTTCAGCCCCAGCTTCGACCTGGCCGGGATCACCGGCCTCATCGTCTCCATCGGCATCACGGTGGACTCCTACATCGTCTATTTCGAGCGCCTGAAGGACGAGACCCGGTCGGGGCGGTCCATCCGCACCTCGGTCGACCGCGGCTTCAAGAGCGCCTGGCGTACCGTGTGGGCCGCCGACTTCGTGTCGCTGCTGGCGGCGATCGTCCTTTATTTGGTCGCCGTGGGCAGCGTCAAGGGCTTCGCCTTCTTCCTGGGCCTCTCCACCATCATGGACATGGCCGTCACCTGGTTCTACACGCGGCCCCTGGTGATCCTGCTCGGTCGTGGTGACCGCGTGGCCCGGGGCGGTCGCTTCGGCATCGCCAGCGGCCTGGCGGTCGAGCAACCGGCCGCGCTGGCCCCGACAGGTGCCGGGTCATGAGGCGCCGGAGGTCCGGCGGCGACGGGCCCGACGCCGATGTCGGAGCCGGAGCCGGAGCCCATGCCGGAGCCGGAGCCGGAGCCGCCGCCTCCGAGGGCTCGTTCTCGGTCGACGACGCCGCCCGCGCCCTCATGGCGGAGCGGGCGCCCAAGGGACACGGGCCGTTGGCGCGCCTGTACCGGGGCGAGACCCGTTTCGACTTCGTCGGACGCCGGCGCCTGTGGTTCGCCGCGTCGACGATGGTCATCGTCGCCGGCATCGTCTCCATCGTCATGCGGGGCGGGCTGAACCTCGGGATTGAATTCAAGGGCGGCACCGAGTGGACCATCGCCGCGCCCGGTGTGACCCAGGTGGAGGCGGTTGACGCCATGCGGAGCGCCGGCCTCATCAACCCGACGGTGAAGCTGCTGGGCAGCGGGACCAAGCAGACCCTCAACGTGCAGTCGGACCTCAACAAGCTCTCTCCGGCCAGCCAGGCCGCCATCAGCAAGGCGGTCCAGCGGGCCATGCTGAAGCTGACGGCGAGCCACAAACCGAAGGCTTCGCCCCGCTCGGGGACCTCGTCGAGATCGGCTGCCACCTCGACCTCGACCTCGACCACCGCCGCGGCCAAGTCGGCGGCGGCCAAGTCGGCGGCCGCCGCGGCGACCACCACCGTGCCGGCCGCCACGGCGTCCCTCGGATCGGCGGCACCGGACCGGATCAACATCACCCAGGTGGGACCCACCTGGGGCTCCTCGGTCACCAACAAGGCCACCGAGGCCCTCATCATCTTCTTCATCGTCGTGGCGGCATACATCAGCATCCGCTTCGAGCCCAAAATGGCTCTGGCCGCCTTCATCGCCATGATCCACGACATCCTGGTGGCCGTCGGCGTGTACTCGCTGTTCAACTTCCAGGTGACGCCCGACACGGTCGTGGCCATCCTGACCATCCTGGGCTACTCGCTCTACGACACCGTGGTGGTGTTCGACCGCGTGCGCGACAACACCAAGGGCATCGGCTCCTCCGGGCGGCTCACCTACACCCAGCTGATCAACCTCTCAATGAACCAGACGCTGGCCCGTTCCATCAACACCTCCATGGTCGCCATCCTCCCCGTGCTTTCGGTCCTGATCGTCGGGGCCCAGCTCCTCGGTGCCACCACCCTGCAGGACTACGGCCTGGCGCTCTTCGTCGGCCTGCTCTCCGGGGCGTACTCCTCCATCTTCATCGCCTCCCCGGTGCTGGCCATGCTCAAGAGGGGCGAACCCCGTTGGGTCGCCATTGAGCGCAAGTTGGCCGGACGTTCGGATCGCGAGTCCTTCTCGGCCATTGATGCGGCGACGATGTCCGTGCAGATGAGCGTGGCCGCCGGCGGCCAGGCCCGGACCGGGGGAAGGGGCCCGGTCAAGCGCACCGGGCCCATCCGGCCGGGTTCGGGCACCGGGGGTGGTTCCGGCACCGGCACCGGCACCGGGACCGCGGTGATGGACCGGCCGGCCGGCGGTCCGCGCGTCCCGCCCAAGCCGCGCAAGGGCAAGGGGAAACGGAAGCGCTAGTTCGGGCGGGTAGCCTGTACGGATGGTGACCCTGACCGGGGTGACGCCCACGCTCAAGCCCGACCACGCACCCGAGGACGCCGTCGGGGAGCGCACGTTGTCCGAACTGGTGGCGCCGCTGCTGGCTGAGTTCACCCGGCACCGTCCCGACGACGACGTGGCGGGCATCCTGGCGGCGGGCCGGATCGCCCTGTCCGCGCACGACGGGCAGTTCCGTCGCTCGGGCGAGCCCTACATCACGCACCCCGTCGCCGTGGCCACCATTGTGGCCGAGTTGGGCCTGGACGCCCAGACGGTGGCCGCCGCCCTCCTGCACGATGCCGTGGAGGACACCGGGCTGACCCTCCAAGTCATTGAGGAATCCTTCGGCGAGGGAGTGGCCAAGGTCGTCGACGGCGTGACCAAGCTGGACCGCCTCCAGTTCGACTCCAAGGAGGCTCAACAGGCGGCCACCATCCGCAAGATGCTCGTGGCCATGGCGGACGACTGGCGGGTGCTGCTGATCAAGCTGGCTGACCGGCTGCACAACATGCGGACCTTGGCGGTCATGCCCGAGTGGAAGCAGCGCCGCACGGCCCAGGAGACCTTTGACGTCTACGCGCCCCTGGCCCACCGCCTGGGGGTACAGCAGGTCCGCTGGCAGCTGGAGGACCTGGCCTTCGCCACCCTGCACCCCAAACGCTACGCCGAGATAGAGCAGATGGTGGCCGCCCGGGCGCCCCAGCGGGAGGAGTATCTCGAGCGCGTGCTGGACCACGTGCGCCAGCGGGTGAGGGAGATGGGCATCCGAGCCGACGTCACCGGCCGGCCGAAGCACCTCTGGAGCATTTACGAGAAGATGGTGGTCCGGGGCAAGGAGTTCGACGACATCAACGACCTGGTGGCCATCCGAGTGGTCGTCGAGAGCGAGAAGGACTGCTGGGCCGCCCTGGGCGCCATCCACGCCATCTGGGCCCCGGTGCAGGGTCGCTTCAAGGACTACATCAACACCCCGAAGTTCAACATGTACCAGTCGCTGCACACCACGGTCATCGGGTTGGACGGCAAGCCGGTGGAGGTGCAGATCCGCACCTCCGAGATGCACCACCGGGCCGAATACGGCATCGCGGCCCACTGGGGCTACAAGTCCAAGGAGGACTCCTCCTCGGAGATGGCCTGGCTCCAGCGCATCGCCGACGTCGACCGCCAGACCGACGACCCGATTGAGTTCCTTGACGCGCTGAAGCTCGACCTCGAACAGGACGAGGTCTACGTCTTCACTCCCAAAGGCAAGGTCATCGCCCTGCCGGCGAAGTCCACCCCGGTCGACTTCGCCTACGTGATCCACACCGAGGTGGGCCACCGCTGTATCGGGGCTCGGGTGAACGGCCGCCTGGTGCCGCTGGAAACCGAGCTCAAGTCGGCGGACACCGTGGAGATCTTCACCTCCAAGTCCCCCACCGCCGGCCCCTCGCGCGACTGGCTGCAGATCGTCATCTCCACCCGCGCCCGTAACAAAATCCGACAATGGTTCAGCCGGGAGCGCCGGGAGGACGCCATTGAGAGCGGGAAGGACGAGCTGGCCCGGGCTCTGCGCCGCGACGGCCTGCCGCTGCACAAGCTGCTGGGGTCGCCGGCCCTCCAAGAGGTGGCGGAATCGATGAACCTCACCGACCTCGAGGCGCTTTACGCCTCCATCGGGGAGAACCAGGTCTCGGCCCAGTCGATCGCGCAACGGCTGGCCCGCGCGTTGCGGGTCGTGGAGGATGAGCAGCTCCCGACCACGGCCCTGCAGGGCGTGCACGCGCCCCGCCAGGGACGGCGCACCGGCAGCTCCGGGGTCTACGTCGAGGGACTCGACGATGTCATGATCCACCTGGCCCGTTGCTGCACGCCGGTGCCGGGGGACCAGATCATCGGCTTCGTGACCCAGGGGCGGGGGGTCTCGGTGCACCGGGCAGATTGTGCCAACGCCACCGCGCTGGCCGACCGGTCCCGTGAGCGCCTGATAGAGGTCGAGTGGGACCATGGCAACGACGGGATCTTCGTGGCCACGATTGAGGTGCAGGCCTTCGATCGTGCCCGCCTGCTGGCCGATGTGAGCCGGGTCGTCTCCGAGCACCATCTCAACATCGTGGCCGCCCGCACCGCCACCACCTCCGATCGGGTCAGCCGCATGTCCTTCGACGTCGAGCTGGCCGACCCGACCCACCTGCTCTCGCTCATCAGCGCGCTCAAGCACCTCGACGGTGTCTTTGACGCCTACCGTCAGCTCCCCGGCAAGAAGAGCTGACCGTGAGGTGGAGCGGGTGACCGGGGGATCCTTGGCGCGCGCCGACGCCACGCGGGCGCCCAAGGGAATGCACGACGTGCTGTGGCCCGAGTCGGCCCGCTGGGAGCTGACCGTGGGCCGTTTCGCCCGGATGGTCGAGGGCGCCGGGTACGGCTTGGCCATCACGCCCGTGCTCGAGCACGTGGGCATCTTCCACCGCGGCATCGGCGAGGGGAGCGATGTCGTCGGCAAGGAGATGTACACCTTCGCCGACCGCGACGGGCAGATCATGGCCCTGCGGCCCGAAGGCACCGCGCCCATCGCCCGTTCCTTCGTGCAACACCACCCGGTCCCGCCGTGGAAGACCTGGTACGTGGCCCCCTCGTTCCGCCACGAGAACCCCCAGCAGGGGCGCTACCGCCAGCACTTCCAACTCGGAGTGGAGGCTCTCGGCCCCGCCGACCCCGACCTTGACGCCGAGGTGGTCTCCCTGGCCCACCGGTTCTTCTCGGACCTGGGCCTGCGCCAGGTCACCCTCAAGCTGCACTCCATGGGTGACGACCTGTGCCGGCCGGGCTACGTCGCCCTCCTGAGGGATTTCCTGGGCGGGCGGCGGGGTGCCCTGTGCCAGCCCCACCAGGAACACCATGTGGAGAACCCCCTGCGGGTGCTCGACTGCAAGACGCCGCAGTGCCGTGCCGCCACCGCCGACGCTCCCCACTTCCTCGACCACCTCTGTGCCCCCTGCACCGAGCACTTCGCCCGGGTCCGCTCTGATCTGGACGTGCTCGGAGTGCCGTTCAGCATCGATCACCGCCTCGTCCGGGGCTTCGACTACTACACCCGCACGACCTTCGAGTTCTCCTCGGGTGCCATCGATGCGGCCCAGAACGGTGTCGGCGGCGGCGGTCGCTATGACGGCCTCGTCGAGTTGCTGGGCGGTTCGCCCACCGCAGGCATCGGGTTCGGCATCGGGGTCGAGCGCGTCCTCATCGCCTGCGACGCCGAGGGCGTCTTCGCCCTGGCGGCCCCCCCTCTGGACGCCTACGTCATGGACACCACCGGGGGGGAGGGCGCCCTGACGCTCACGGCCGAGTTGCAAAGCGCCGGCTTGCGGGTCGACCGCGCGTTCGACGGCCGGTCCATGAAGTCGCAGATCAAGTCGGCCGACCGCTCAGGGGCCCTGGTGGCCCTGGTGATCGGTCCCCAGGAGCTGGCCAACGGGACGGTCGGCCTGCGCCCCCTGCGCGGTGACGCCGGGCAGCGCACGGTGAGCCGGACGGAAATTGTGAGCGAGCTCAAGGGTTTCCTGGCCAACGCCATGTTCGTTGAGGGGCCCGACACTGCCCCGTGATCCGATGACCGAGCACCGATGACCGAGAATCACCCCACCACATTGCGCACCCACCTGTGCGGGGTGCTGCGCGCCTCTGACATCGGGAGCACGGTCCGCCTCTGCGGTTGGGTCGGACGCCGCCGTGAGCACGGTGAGCACCTGGCCTTCGTGGACCTGCGCGACCACTCGGGCTTCGTCCAGTGCGTCATCGACCATGCGGTCGATGTGCGGAGCGAGTGGGTCATTGCGGTCAGCGGGACGGTCCGCCGGCGCCCGGAGGGGACGGCGAACGCCGGCCTCGACACGGGCGACATCGAAGTAGGCGACTGCACCGTCGAGGTCCTCAATGAGGCCGAGCCGCCGCCGTTCCCTGTGGACGACCGGGCCGAGTCCGACGAGCCCGTCCGACTCCGTTACCGCTACGTCGACCTCCGGCGCCCCCGCATGCAGCGCAACCTGCGCCTGCGGGCCCGGGTCAACGCCGCCATCCGCGCCGCCATGGACCGCCAGGGATTCTGCGAGGTGGAGACCCCGCTGCTGTGGGCCCCCACGCCCGAGGGGTCGCGTGAGTTCTCGGTCCCGGCCCGCCTCCACCACGGGTCCTTCTACGCCTTGCCCCAGAGCCCGCAACTGGCCAAGCAGCTCCTCATGGTGGGTGGCTTCGACCGCTACTACCAGATCGCCCGGTGCCTGCGCGACGAGGACCTGCGGGCCGACCGCCAGTTCGAGTTCACCCAGCTCGACATGGAAGCCTCCTTCGCCACCCAGGACGACATCATGGGATTCGTCACCGAGGCCGTGCTGGCCGCCACCGAGGCCGCCACCGGCGAGAGCCCGCCCCCCATTACCCGCATGACCTGGGCCGATGCCCTCGACCGCTTCGGCACCGACAAACCCGACCTGCGCTTCGACATGGAGCTGATCGACCTGACTGCCGAGTTCGCCGGCACCGAGGTGCGGGCATTCTCGTCACCGGTGGTCAAGGCGATCCTCGTCCCCGGAGGCGCCACCGCCACCCGCTCCCGCCTCGACCAGCTGACCGAGCAGGCCAAACGGGCGGGCGCCGCCGGTCTGGCCTGGTTCCGCGTGACCGCACCCACCGCACCCACCGCCGACCAACCAGGCGGGCTGGCTCTCGATGCCCCTCTCGACCGCTTCCTGTCGCCCCGCGAGCGGACGGCCCTGCTGGAGAAGACCGCGGGGGCGGCGGGCGACCTCATCCTGGCCGTCTCCGACGAGCACCGGACCGCCTGCACGGTGCTCGGGACCCTGCGCGCCACGCTGGGGTCGCCGCCGGTCGGCCAGGGCCCGCACCGCTACGTGTGGGTGGTCGACTTCCCCATGTTCGACGGGGTCGATGCCTCCGGGCACCCCCAGGCGGCGCACCACCCCTTCACCATGCCCTATGCCGAGGACCTGCCCCTCCTCGACCGCGACCCGGCCGCCGTCCGCTCCCAGGCCTACGACCTGGTGCTCAACGGCTGGGAGCTGGGGTCGGGCAGCGTCCGCATCCACCGCAGTGACATTCAGTCGCGGGTGTTCGCCGCCCTGGGGATCACCTCCGAGGAGGCCGAAGCCCGATTCGGGTTCCTGCTCGGCGCCTTCCGCTACGGCGCGCCGCCCCACGCCGGATTCGCCTTCGGGATCGACCGCCTCGCCGCCATCCTGGCCGGGGAGGAGAACATCCGCGAGGTCATCGCCTACCCCAAGACCCAGTCCGGCGCCGACCTCCTCAGCGGGGCTCCCGGGCCGTTGCCGGCAGCCACCCTGGCCGAGCTGGGCATCCGGGTCGTGGTGCCCCCGCCTGCGCCGGCGACCTGATCCGTGAGCCTCTTCGCCGAAGCAGCCAACCGCCAGCTGGAGCGCCAGGCCCCTCTGGCGGCCCGCCTGCGCCCCCGCAATCTGGACGAGGTGGTCGGTCAGGAGCACCTGATCGGCCCCGGTGCTCCCCTGCGGGCGCTGGCCGAAGGCGACCGGGTGGGCTCGGCCATCCTGTGGGGACCCGCCGGCACCGGCAAGACCACGCTGGCCCGGCTCCTGGCTGCCACCACGGCCAAGCACCTGGTGACCCTCTCGGCCACGGCGGCCGGGGTCAAGGACGTGCGCGAGGCCCTCGCCGAGGCCCAGCACCGCCTGGGGGAGCAGGGACAGGGCACGATGCTCTTCATCGACGAGGTCCACCGCTTCAACAAGGCCCAGCAGGATGTCCTCCTCCCCGCCGTCGAGGACGGGCTGGTGGTGCTCATAGGGGCCACCACCGAGAACCCCTTCTTTGAGGTCAATCCGCCCCTGATGAGCCGGGCCTCCCTGTGGCGGCTGCGCCCGCTCAGCCCGGACAACCTGCGTACGTTGATCCGGCGCGGCCTGGACCTGGAAGAGGCGGACGCCGACCCGGCCGCCGTCGATGCCGTCGTCGCCGCCTGCGAGGGGGACGCCCGGGCGGCGCTCACCACGGTCGAGGTGGCGGTGGCCCTGGCCCGGGCCGGGGCGAGTGATCCTGCGGCAACGGTGGTCCTGACCATGGACGACATGTCGCGGGCCCGTGACGGCCGGCTCTTCCATCAGGGGGCGGACGAGCACTTCGACCAGATCAGCGCCCTCATCAAGAGCATCCGCGGCTCGGATCCCGACGCCGGCCTGTACTGGGCCGCCCGCATGATGGAGGCGGGGGAGGACCCCCGGTATCTGGCCCGGCGCCTGGTGGTCCTGGCCTCCGAGGACATCGGGTTGGCGGATCCCCAGGCCCTGCTGGTGGCCGAGGCGGCGGCGCGGGCGGTCGAGTACGTCGGGCTGCCCGAAGCGGCTCTCAACCTGGCCCAGGCCGTGATCTACCTGGCCCGGGCCCCCAAGTCGAACGCCGTGCTGGTGGCGCTGGGCCGGGCCCGGGACGACGTGCGTTCCGGGCTGCCCCAGGAGGTGCCCATCCACCTGCGCGATGCCAGCTACCGGGGGGCGGCGTCGCTCGGGCACGGCGAGGGCTACGCGTATCCCCACGATGACCCCTCCGGGGTGGTGGCGCAGCTGTATCGTCCGGAGGCCCTGCAAGGGCACGTCTACTACGAGCCGTCGTCGCGCGGTGCCGAGGGCGCCTCGTGGCGCGGTGCCGAGGGCGCCTCGTGGCGCGGTGCCGAGGACAGGGAGGTCGACCGGTGAGGAGCGGGTATCCGAGGAGGGCGCGGCGGGCCGCCACTCGAGTCGCCGTGCCGGCCGCCGTGCTGGTCGCCGGCTTGCTGGCCGCGGGGGGTCCGCTCACCGCCGCCCCAGCCGCTGCCGCCGGGCCGACGGCCAAGGTGGCTCTGGGCCAGCCGGTCCCCCATATCCCCTCCTCGGTCAACCGTTTGGGCCCGGTGCCGGGCGACCAGAGCGTGCACTTCGAGGTGGCACTGGCCGGTCGGGACCCCGCCGGGTTGGCCGCCGAGGTGGCCGCCGTGTCCACACCGGGGTCACCCGCGTACCGCCACTACCTGACCTCGGCGCAGTTCGCCGCCGCCTACGGCCCGCCGCCGGCGGAGGGGGCGACGGTCACCGCGGTGCTGCGCGGTGAGGGGCTCACTGTGGCGGGGTCGCTGCCGGGAAGCCTTCTCCTCCCGGTGAGCGGCCGGGCCTCGGTGGTCTCGGCCGCCCTGGGCACAGCTCTGGAGGCGGTCCGGTTGCCCGATCGCACGGCCTCCCTCGTCAACACGGCGGCGCTGCGGATACCGGCGGTGCTGGCCGGGACCGTCACCGGCGTTATCGGCCTCGACGGCCTGGCCCGTGAGCACTCCATGCTGCAGCGCGGGCGGGTCTCGACTGGTTCGGCCAGCTCGGCCAGCTCGGCCAGCTCGGCCAGCTCGGCCAGCTCAGGCAGCTCAGCCCAGAGCCGCCAGGTGACCGCCCACGCCGGGCCCCAGCCCTGCGCCGGCGCGTCCCAGGCTGCGGGATCGGGCAGCTACACGTCGTCGCAGCTGGCTTCCATCTACGGCCTGGACCAACTGTTCGCCCAGGGCCGCACCGGGATCGGGCAGACCATCGGCATCGTCGAGTTCGAGCAGTTCTCGTCCAGCGACGTCGCCACCTTCGAGTCCTGCTACGGGCTCGGCAACCCCATCACCACCGTCACGGTGGACGGCCCCGTCGGTGGATCGCCCGGCGGCACCGGAGAGTCCGCGCTCGACATTGAGCTGGCTGCGGTCAACGCCCCCTCGGCCTCGATCCTGGTCTACGAGGCGCCCAACCAGACGAGCGACCAGTCCTCGCTCGACCTGCTCAACCGGATCGCCAACGACGACATGGCGCAGGTGGTCACCACCAGCTGGGGGATCTGCGAGGCGGACAACGCCTCGGGTGCTGCCGGCCAGGAGAACAGCATCTTCCAGCAGATGGCCGTCCAGGGGCAGACCATGATCGCCGCCTCGGGTGACGCCGGCTCGGAGGACTGCTACCCGGACTCCACTCATTCGACCAATCTCGGCATCGACGACCCCGGCGCCCAGCAGAACGTGGTGAGTGTGGGTGGAACCACTCTCACCAACGGTTCGGTATCGACACAGGCGGTGTGGAACGACTGTCAGGGTTTGCCGGCGTTGTCGTGTGCTGCCGTGACACCTCAAGTGGGTGCCGGCGGTGGCGGCTACTCGCAGTTGTGGTCCAAGCCTGGCTGGCAACCGAGCCCGACGGGGGGATTGAACAACAACAACCACCCATGCTCGGTCGTGTTGACGGCGTGCCGCAGCGTGCCCGACCTCTCGGCATCGGCCAGCCTGCAACATGGAGTGGTGGCCTACTTCGGCGGTACGGGGGGCTGGACCCCGTTCGGGGGGACCAGCGTGGTGGCGCCCTTGACGGCCGGGCTCTTCACCGACACCAACCAGGGCTGCACCAACCAGCTGGGCAACGTCGGCCCCGCCCTGTACACCGCCGGGGCCGGATCGAACGCGAACTTCACCGACATCGTGTCGGGCAACAACGACTTCACCTTCTCCCACAGCGGCCTGTTCACCGCCGCCGTCGGCTATGACGCCGCCTCCGGCCTGGGGACACCAGTGGACCAGAATCTCGCCATCGCCCTGCAGGGCTCCGACGGCTGCCCCTCGGTGGCCTCGCTGAGCAGCCAGACGAGGCCGGTCAGCGGCGGTGGTGCCATCACCATCACCGGCGGTGGATTGGCCAACGCCAACACGGTGAGCTTCGGGTCGGCCGGTGTGGGGCAGATCATTTCGCAGAACGAGACCTCAATGGTGGTGGTCCCTCCCTCGCCGCCGGGCCCGCTCTGCGTCAACGTGACGGTCACCAACCCCAAAGGGACCTCGGTCATTTCGCCGGCCTCCCACTACGCCTTCGGCAATTCCGCCGATTGCGCCGGCTACCGGTTCGTGGCTTCCGACGGCGGCGTCTTCGATTTCGGCTCCGCCACCTTCGAAGGCAGCACGGGCAACCTCACCCTCAACTCGCCGGTGGTGGGCATGGCCACCACGCCCAGCTCCAACGGCTACTGGCTGGCGGCGGCCGACGGCGGCATCTTCACCTTCGGCGACGCCCGGTTCTTCGGTTCGGAGGGCGCCACCCGCCTGAACAGGCCCATCGTGGGGATGGCCGCCATGCCCGACGGAGGGGGCTACTGGCTGGTGGCCTCCGACGGCGGCATCTTCACCTTCGGGTCGGCCGGGTTCCATGGATCCATGGGGGCCACGCGTCTGAACAAGCCCATCGTCGGCATGGCGGCCACCGCCGACGGCGGCGGCTACTGGATGGTGGCCTCCGACGGCGGCATCTTCACCTTCGGGGATGCCGCATTCATGGGGAGCACGGGCAGCATTCAGCTCAACCAGCCCATCGTCGGCATGGCGACCACCTTCGGGGGCGGGGGCTACTGGCTGGTGGCCTCCGACGGCGGCATCTTCACCTTCGGGAACGCCGCGTTCGACGGGAGCATGGGGGCCGTACGGCTGAACCAGCCCGTCGTCGGGATGTCCTCCACCGTGGACGGTAACGGCTACTGGCTGGTGGCGGCCGACGGGGGGATCTTCAGCTTCGGTGACGCCGTCTTCTACGGATCGACGGGCAACATCCACCTGAACAGACCGATCGTGGGTATGGCGGCCGGCTGAGGCGCCTCTGGCCCGATTTTGCCCCCGTTAAGCTGGGGTCATGGACGCCAACGCACTGAGGGCGGCCTTCACGCGCTTCTTCGCCGAGCAGGGCCACGCGGTGGTCCCCTCGGCCAGCCTGATCCCGCATGACCCGTCGGTACTCTTCACCATCGCCGGCATGGTGCCCTTCAAGCCGTACTTCGTGGGGGAGGAGAAGGCACCGTGGGACCGGGCCACCAGTATTCAGAAGTGCTTCCGGACCCCCGATATCGACGTCATCGGGACCGACACCTACCACTGCACCTTCTTTGAGATGCTGGGCAACTTCAGCTTCGGTGACTACTTCAAGGAAGAGGCCATCCCCATGGCCTGGGAACTCCTGACCGGGGTATTCGGCCTGGACGGTGACCGGCTCTGGGTCACCGTTCACGAGAGCGACGACGAGGCCGAACAGATCTGGATCGACAAAGTGGGCTTCCCCGTGCAGCGGATCCAGCGCATGGGCGACGAGGACAACTTCTGGGCCATGGGGGACACCGGTCCCTGCGGTCCCGACTCGGAGATCTTCATCGACAAGGGCCCCCCCTACGGCGAGGACGGCGGTCCTAAATTCGGCGCCGACACGCGCTTCGTCGAGCTGTGGAACCTGGTCTTCATGCAGTACCACCGGGATGCCGCCGGAGTGATGACCGACCTGCCGCGGCGCAATATCGACACCGGCGCCGGCCTGGAGCGCATCCTGCCGCTGTTGCAGGGCCACGACTCCATTTTCGACACCGACCTCTTCGCCCCCGTCATTGAGGCGGCGGCCTCCGTCGTGGGCCGCGCCTACGGCTCCGACGAGCGGACCGATGTGGCGCTGCGGGTCATGGCCGACCACGGCCGGGCCATGTCGATGCTGGTGGCCGACGGTGTCCTGCCGGCCAACGAGGGCCGCGGCTACGTGCTGCGCCGGGTGGTGCGCCGCGCCGTGCTGGCGGCCCGCCGCCTCGGCGTGGACCGGCCGGTCGGGACGGCGCTGGTCGAGGCGGCCACGGCGGTGCTGGGAGGGACCTGGCCGGCGCTGGTCGAGCAGCACGACATGATCGTCAACGTGGTGGCCCGTGAGGAGGCGGGATTCGACCGCACTCTGCGGGCGGGGTTGGGGCGGTTGGAAGAGGCGTTCGCCACCGGCGAGAAGGTGCTGGGGGGCGACGTGGCCTTCACCCTGCACGACACCCACGGCTTTCCGGTCGAGCTGACCGAGGAGCTGGCCCGTGATGCCGGGGTGCGGGTCGACCGGGAGGCGTTCGATGCCGCCATGGCCGAGCAGCGCCAGCGGGCCCGGGCGGCGACCAGGGCGAGCCGGGCCGGTGACGAGAGCTCGTACCGCGAACTGCTCGAGGCCGAGGGGCCGACGCCGTTCGTCGGCCGCGCGCCGTCGCACTACGAGGTGCCGGCCCGCATCGTGGGCGTGCTGCGCCGGGACGAGCCCGGTGCCGACGGTGCGTCAGGCGAGGTCGAGGTCTTCTTGGACCAGACGCCGTTCTACGCCGAGGCCGGCGGCCAGGTGGGCGACACCGGGACCATCGTGACCGCGAGCGGCATCGCCGACGTGCGCGACACGGTCTCGCCCATTCCCGGGCTGATCGCCCATAGGGCCCGGCTCAGCGGGGAGCTCGTGCCGGGCCAGGATGCCCTGGCCACCATTGACGGGGAGCGCCGCCAGGCGGTGCGGCGCAACCACACCGCCACCCACCTCCTGCACGCCGCCCTGCGCGCCGTGCTGGGCGATCACGTGCGCCAGCAAGGATCGTTGGTGGGCCCGGACTACCTGCGTTTCGATTTCTCGCACCATGCCCAACCGAGCCCCGACGAATTGTCGGCCGCGTTCGACCAGGCCAACTCCGCGGTGCTCACCGACAAACCGGTGGCCACCACCGAGACCTCCCGGGCGGAGGCGGAGAAGATGGGCGCCATCGCCTTCTTCGGGGACAAGTACGGCGAGTCGGTGCGGGTGGTCCAGGCGGGCGGTACCTCGCTGGAGTTCTGCGGCGGCACCCACGTCGCCTCGCTGGGGCAGATCGGCCCCATCTCGCTGCTCTCGGAGGAGTCCATCGGCTCGAACAAGCGGCGTATTTTCGCAGTCACCGGCCACGTCGCCCTGGAGCGGATCGCGGCACGTGAGCAACTTGTCCGGTCCGCCGCCGAGGCGTTGCGCAGCGAGCCCGACGAGCTGCTCGCGGCCATTGAGCGCGTCGTGGCCCGCCAGCGCGAGGCGGAGAAGGAACTGTCCCGCTTGCGCCAGCAGTCGAACCAGGCCGATGCCGGTGCGCTGGCGCTGGGCGCCGCCGGCGGGGTGGTGGTGGCCCGGCGCGACGGGGTGGAGCCCGACGCCCTGCGCACCCTGGCCCAGGCGGTGCTGAGCCAGAACGGGGTCCGGGCCGTCGTGCTGGGCGGTTCACCCGATGGCACGCGGGTGGCGCTGGCCGCCGCCACCGGGGGGCAGCCCGATGCTGCCGCGCTGGTCCGCACGTTGGGTGCGCTGGTGGGCGGCGGCGGTGGCGGGTCGGCCGAAGTGGCGCTGGCCGGGGGCAAGGACCCGACCAGGCTGGACGAGGCGTTGGCCGAGGCGCGGCGGCTCCTCTCCGCGTGACCGAGGCGGGTGCCCGGGCAGAACGGGAACGGGGACGGGAACGGGGACGGGAACGGGGGCACGGACGCGTGGCGGCCCTCGACCTGGGGACCCGCCGCATCGGCGTGGCCTTCAGCGACAGCGGGCGCACCGTGGCCAGCCCATGGGGCAGCGTGGTGCGCAGCGGTGACGCGGCGCGGGACCGGGCGGCCGTGCTCGACGCGGTGCGCGAGGTGGGCGCAGGCACGGTGGTGGTCGGCCTGCCCCTGAGCCTGTCGGGCCGCAGGGGTCCGGCGGCGCTGGCCGCCCTTGAGGAGGTGGCTGGCTTGCGTGCCGACCTCCAGCCGCTCGGCATCACCATCGAGACGGCCGATGAGCGCTTGACCACGGTGGAGGCCCAGCGATCACTGACCGCCGCCGGGCGCAAAGGCCAGGCGGCGCGCCGGGTCATCGACAGTGCGGCGGCCATGGTGCTGCTCCAGGCCTGGCTGGACCGGGCATGACGGAGGCCCGGGCGGACCGGGGGCGCCGTCGCCGGATGGCGTGGCTCGTCGGGGGCGGCCTGGTGGTCCTCCTGATGGCCTTCGTGCTCTGGTACGAGCTGGAGTCCCACGCCCTCGGGCCCGCAGGCCCCCAGGTGGTGATCACCATCCACGACGGTGAGACGGTCAACGCCGTGGTGGAGGACCTGAGCAGGGTGCACGCCATCGGGAGCTCCCTGGCCTTCCGGATATCGGACCTCGTGCACGGCGACCCCACGGTGCTGCCGGGGAGTTACGCCCTGCACGAGAACCAGAGCTTCGCCGAGGTGCGGGCCATCCTGGCCGGCGGCCCCAACGTCTTCGTCGTCACCGTGAACCCGGGGTTGACGCTGCATGAGGTGGCGGCCCAGGTCGACAGCGTGCCCGGCCACGCCGGATCATCCTTCGCCAAGGTGGCGGCCAGCGGTGCCGTGCGCTCCCTCTTCTCGCCGCCCGGGTCGGACAACCTGGAAGGCATGCTCGGCACCGGCAACTACCTCGTCTTCCCCGGCATGTCCGACACGAGCATCTTGGGCAGAATGGTGCAGCGCTTCGACCGCGCCGCCGCGGCGGCCGGCCTCAACAGCTCTTCGGGTCAGGCCTTCGGCCTCTCGCCCTACGAGGTCATCATCGCGGCGTCGGTGGTCGAGAAGGAGGGCTACATCGTCAAGAACATGCCCGATGTGGCCCGGGTGATCTACAACCGGCTGGCTGCGGACATGGCGCTGCAGATGGACTCGACGGTGCTGTACGCGCTGGGCCGGGACGGCGGGGCGGTCACCTCCCAGGATCTGCAGTTCGCCTCGCCCTACAACTCCTATCTCAACAATGGCTTGCCCCCCACCCCTATCTGCAGCCCCTCGCCCCAGGCTCTCGCCGCCGCCGTGCACCCGCCACCTGGGTCGTGGCTCTATTTCGTCCTGGTCGAGAAGAACGGCACGGAAGCCTTCTCCGACACCTTCGCCCAACAGCTGGCCAACGAGAAGCTGGCCCAGTCACGTGGGGTGGGTTGAGCGGTGCCGGTGCCGGTGCCGACGACGGTGGCCGAGGCGATGGCCGAGGCGATGGCCGCAACACGGGCCGTCGGCGGGCCGGGTGCGACCCTGGTCGGGGTGATCGGGAGCCCCATCGCGCACTCACTCTCGCCGCGGCTGCACCACGCGGCCTTCGCTGCCCTCGGACTGAAGTGGCGCTCGGTGGCCTTTGCGGTGGTGGCGGGGGAGGCCGGCGCAGCGCTCCGGGCCATGCGGGAGGTGGGGGTCACCGGCCTTTCGGTCACCATGCCGCTCAAGGGTGAGGTAGCCGCCCTGGTCGACGAGCACACCGAGGTGGCCGGCCGGCTCGGTGTGGTCAACTGCGTGGTGAACCGGGAAGGCAGGCTCATCGGCACCAACACCGACGGCGAGGGGTTCGTGGCTTCGCTCATCCGGGGCGCCCGGTTCTCGGTGGTCGGGCGGCGGTGCCTGGTCATCGGGGCCGGTGGGGCCGCCCGGGCGGTGGTCCTGGCCCTGGCCGATGCCGGGGCGGCCGAGGTGGCGGTTCTCAATCGCACACCGTCACGGGCAGCCGACGTGGCGGCCCTGGCCGGACCGGTGGGTCGGGTGGTCGGGGAAGAGGAAACGGCCCGGGACGCGGTGGTGGCGCAGGCGGAGTTGGTGGTGAACGCCACGCCGATCGGCATGGCGGGTGCGGGGGAGGTCGCTGCCGGTCCCGAATCGTGGCCGGTGCCACCCGAGCTGCTCCACGTGGGACAGGTGGTGGCCGACCTGGTCTATGCCCCCCGTCCCACCCCGTGGCTGGCTGCGGCCAGATCAGCCGGCGCGGCGACGGTGGACGGCCTGGGGATGCTGGTCCACCAGGCCGCAGCCCAGCTCGCCCTCTGGACGGGAAGGGAAGCGCCGGTCGAGGCCATGTGGCAGGCCGTGACCGGGGCCGCGGGATCCGACCACGAGTCGGGCGCCGGATGAGTCAGGCCGGGGGCGGGAGCGGGGCCACGGGCGCCGGCCAGTAGCCGGCGCGCGCCAGTGCGGCCAGGGTCTCCTCGCGCAGTGCGCCGGTGAGCGCGTCGCGTTGGGATGGCACCGTGTGCAGCGTCACTCGCAACGTCATGGTGGAGGCGTCCGAGCTGACGAAGCCGACCAGGTTCGGCGGCTCGGTGCAATGCGGGGCGAACTGGGTGCGTGCCGCCACGAGCCGGGCGGCAGCGCTGACGACACCGCGCACATCTTCGAGGTCGTCCGCCGCCGTACCGGGCAGGGTCAGGTCAATCACGGCGTGGGCCCAGCCCCGGGAGAGGTTTCCGACCAGGCGTATGTCACCGTTGGGCACGAAGTAGACGGTGCCGTCCGGGGCGCGCACGCGGGTCAGGCGCATGGTCACGTCCTCGACCACGCCGATGGTCGGGCCGACCAGGACCGTGTCGCCCACGCTGTACTGGTCCTCAATGGTCATGAGGAAGCCGGAGAAGTAGTCGCGGACGATTTGCTGGGCTCCGAAGCCGAGCGTGGCGCCGATGATGGTGGCACTGGCCAGTAACGGGGTCAGGTTGACCCCCAGCATGCCCAGGATGATGGCGGCCGCCAGGATCAAGACGAAGAAGCGCCAGAGGTTGGCCACCAACCCGGACATGGTGGTCACGCGGGCCCCGCCCCGCGACGAGCCCGAGCGGGCGGCGGCCTGGCCGGCCAGGCGACCCAGGATCCGGCGGATGGCCTTGCCGCCGTAGCGGGCGACCACCATGGCCATGATCAGTACCAGGACGATGCCCACCGGTCGCACCACCAGGTCGGTCACCGTCCTGGCGGTACTGGCGCTGACGCCGAGCTTGGTCATGAGCGTGTAGAGCCACCCTCCGCCCTGGGCGACGGCGCCCACCAGGGGGCGGAGGTCTGCGGGGAGCGGGGAGGTCATGACCGGTATTCTTTCCCGCCAAGCCGAGTTATGACCACAATCACCCGAAAAGTTGCCGCTCCCCGCCGCCACGGCCCCGGTTTTGACTTCATTCTGGTGGCCGCCACGGTCATGGTCTCCTTCGTCGGTGTGGTCATGGTCTACACGGCAACGCGGGGCTCCCTGGTGGCCCAGGGTGAGGACCCCAAGACGTTCTTGAAGAAGCAGGCGTTCTTCGTCGTGCTGGGCTTCATCACCATGGCGGCCGTCGCCCTGTTCGACTACCGGCGTCTCGAACCCGTCGCCATGGTCCTCTACGGGCTCATCGTGCTGGCTCTCCTGGGTGTCTATGTGGTGGGCAGCAGCGCCCAGGGCGCGGCGCGGTGGTTCTCCATCGGCCCCCTGCAGCTCCAGCCGTCCGAGTTCGCTGTCCTGGCGGTGATCCTGGCCGTGGCGTCGTATTGCGACAAGCGGACGGAAGAGGGCTTGGCCTGGCGCGATGTCTTCCGCCTCCTGATCATGGCGGGCATCCCGATCGCACTGGTGATGGGCCAGCCCGATCTGGGGACGGCCATGATCATGGTGATCGTGCTCATGGTCATGCTGGCCGTGGCCGGCTTACCGATACGCATTCTCGTGATGCTGGTGATGGGCACCGTGCTGGTGGCGCTCGTCGCGGTGGAAGGGGGGATCCTGCACCACTACCAGATCGCCCGTTTGACCACGTTCTTGAATCCGAACAACCAGAGCAACAATCCCTACGTGCAATCGGCCATCTACAACCTGCAGCAAGCCAAGTCGGCCATCGGTTCGGGTGGTCTGTTCGGGTCGGGCATCGGGCACGGCGCCCAGACCAACCTCGGGTACGTGCCCGAGCAGCAGACCGACTTCATCTTCACCGCGGTGGGGGAGCAGCTTGGCTTCGTGGGCGCCGCCGGGCTGCTGACGCTCCTGGGGGCGATCGCCTGGCGGATCCTGCACGCGGCCGGCGCCTCGCGCGACGTGTTCGGCCGCCTCGTGTGCACCGGGCTGTTCACCTTCGTCGCCTTCAGCGTGTTCCAGAATGCCGGGATGACCATGGGCATCATGCCGATCACCGGGATTCCGCTCCCGTTCGTCAGTTACGGGGGGACGGCCGTGCTGTGCTTCTTCTCCGCCGTCGGGTTGGCCCTCAGCGTGGGAGCCCGGAGCAGGAGCAGGTGACACGCGTTCCGCCCGGGGCCGGGGCCGAACCGTCATCCCCGGAGTGGCGGGTCATGGACGTGGAGGACGTGTCCCTGGACCTGCCGTCCCCGTTCCCGGTGGTGACCCTGGCCGAGACCGAGCCACCCCTGCGGACCCTGGTCTTCCCGGTGGGGCTCACCGAGGGCACCGCTTTGGCCCAGGCCCTGCGCCGGCTGGAGTCACCGCGCCCGATGACCCACGAGCTGTTCACCGAGGTGCTCCAGCGGGCGCGCATCGACGTGATCGCCGTGCGCCTGGTGGGCCGGGAGAACGGGAACTACCTGGCCGAGCTCGACCTCATGGCGCCCCACGGCCGTGAGCGCATCGACTGCCGGCCCTCCGACGGGCTGGTCCTGGCGCTGCGCATGCCGGTGACCGCACCGATACTGGTCGACGCGCGCCTGCTTGAGGATCCCGGCGACGGTGATGTGGTGCCCCGATCCGACGTCTGATCTGATCGGGAAATACGGTCAGCAAGAGGAAGGCGATACAGAGCGCGGGGAAACAGGCACGATCCGGATGCCCGTCACCGAACGGCGGTGTGGGGCACCCTCAAGTTGCTGCAGGTCGGCGCCCACTGGAGTGTCAACGGTCAGCCGGTGTCGGCGAGGCCGCACCTGCTTGATGGATGACATCGTGGTTCGTCGGGCTGGCGCTACCTCTCACGATGACCGTGATGCTGGTTGCAAGGATCCATAGACCGACACCTATGGGACCGACGACGCCCGAAGCCGAGATCACACCGAAGGCCATTGCCACCCAGCCGAGCCAGCGGGGAAGTCCTCCATTGCGGATCACGGCCAACCCGGTGACGATCAGGAACGACGCTGCACCCGCAGCCGTAAGGGGTACGTTGAGGGAGTTCTGCAAGACGTTCAGCGATTGCATGGAGGCGCCGGTGATGTTGCCGGCGTGGCTGGCGTCGGCGAGCGCGAACTTTGCGCCGGCGCCGACGAGCCCCGAAACAGCGAAGACGATTGCACCGGAGAAGGCGACGGTGAGTAGTCGCCGGTTCGCCTCAATTCTGCCAAGGTATTCCCGCACGTACCAGAAGTACGGCAGCCCAACGATGACAGCGAGCACTATCACGTAGCTGCTGACGAGGGAGATGTTGTGGTACTGGTGGTAGTAGGACTCCACCTTCGCTGCAGTCGCGTTCGTACTGGGTGTATTCGGAGCCATGAAGACGGCCGCGACAACGAGGACGAAGAACGCCAGTCCCCCGTACCCAACCCACCGCTTGACGGATGTGTCCATGAGCCCCTCCCTTGTGTCCTCCTCGCCCTTCGAGGAGCCAACCTAAGCTACAAGCTGAGCACATTGCGACCTGGGATCCGGGCACACGTCATCGTTCCGGTCCCCGAACGAGTCGAGGGGATTCACCCGGGAGGACGTACACCAGGTGATCCTGATCGTCGTGCGCGGGCGCCCAGAAGGACGGCACCAACTCAGCGGGCACGACGCATTGTCGGCGATCTGTCGCTTGAGGGATAGCCCAAGTCGCGCGCCCGACTTCGGGCGAACGGGTGCCCCCATGGTGCGAATGGTGGCACCCCAGCCCATTCGGGGTGAGAGGGTGGTGCGTTGGACCTTCGGAGGTGGAGGCCAGAGCAGGGCCGGACCTGGCAAAATCGGTCCCAGACGAGTTTGCTGGTGAGGTGCCATGACTTCTGGTGAGAGACCGACCGTAATTAAGATCAACGCCATCACCGTGCCCGAGGGGGCCGGGGACGAGCTGGCCCGCAGGTTCGCCGCCCGCGCCGGGGCAGTGGACGATCAGGAGGGATTCGAGGGATTCGAGCTCCTGCGGCCGACCGATGAGCGCCGGCAGTGGCTGGTGGTCACCCGGTGGAGGGACGAGGACGCGTTCATGCGGTGGGTGAGCTCCCCCGCCTTCGCCCACGGCCATGCCGGTGCCGACCGCCCGGCGTCCGACAGTGGCCCGGTGTCGGTGTCGTCCGAGTTGTGGTCGTACGAGGTGGCGGGCGGCTCGGACCGGCGCTAGTGCACGGGCACCAGCGGGCGCTCCCCGGGCTGGACCACGCCCGAGACCAGGATCTCGGCCTGCGCCTGCGCCCCCTCGTCCGATATCCGCAGGAGGAGAGCGATCAGGATGTAGTTGGCCAGCAGCGAGGAGCCGCCGTAGGCCACGAAGGGCAGGGTGATCCCGGTGAAGGGGAGGAGCCGCACCACGCCGGCCATGATGAAGAAGGCCTGGAAGCCGAGGATGATGGTCAACCCGGTGGCCGTGAGCCGGGAGAAGTCGGTCCGGGCGGTCTGAGCCACCCGCAGGCCGGCACCGATCATGAGGATGAAGGCGACGACCACGGCGACGGAGCCGACCATGCCCATTTCGGTGCCGATGGCGGCGAAGATCATGTCGGTGGTGAGGAAGGGGATCAGGCCGGCTGCCGTGTCGAGCCCGAGCCCGGTGCCGCCGATGCCGCCGCTCGCGAATCCGTACCAGCCTTGCCGGAGCTGTGACCCGCCCGAGTTCAGATTGGTGGAAGTCTGCCACGGGTTCAACCACTCGCTCACCCGCAGTTGCACCTGCCCGAAGTAGCGGGCCGAGACATAGGCCCCGCCGGCGAAGAGCAGGAAGCCCAGGATCAGGTAGCCGAACCGCCCGGTGGTGATCCACAGCATGCCGATGAACAGGGTGAAGAGCAGGGCGGCGAACCCGATGTCGCCTTCGAGGCCGATGACGGCCATGGCGGCGCCCCAGGCCACGATGATGGGGACCAGGGGTCGCGGATCGAGGATGAGGCGGTCGCCGATGCGCGCTGTCGGGATCGAGAGCATCTCCTTGTTGGTCGCGAAGTACGAGGCGAAGAAGACGCACAGGAGGATCTTCGAGAACTCCACCGGTTGGAACTCGAGCTTGCCGAAGTGCACCCACAACCGGGCGCCGTTGATCGGGCTGAAGAGCAGCGGTGCCACCAGGAGGAGACCCGCCGTAAAGAGCACCAGGTAGCGGTAGCGCTCCAGGTCACGGGAGAAGCGCACCACCAGGAGGGTGGCCGAGTACAGGGCCACCCCGAGCGCGGCCCAGCCGGCCTGCTCCTTGGCGTAGACCGGGTTCCAGCGGGCGATGATCACGTAGCCGATCCCGTTGAGGAGGGCGGCCAGGGGGAGGATCACGGCGTTGGCCTGGGGGATCAGCCACCGGTTGGTCATGTGTGCCACCAGCGAGAGGCCGAGGACGATGCCGAGGAAGGGGCCGATATTGGCCGGGATCTTCGACTTGGCCCCCAATTCGGCGATCACGTAGAGGGCGACGATGAGCAGCGAGCCGAAAACGAGCAGGCCCAGTTCGGTGCGCCGCCTGGGCTTGGGTCCGATCACATAGCGCGGCAGTCGGCCATGACGGAAGGGTGGGGGCACCCGGCGAATCGTAGTGGCGGCGGGTAGCATCAAGGGTGACGACATGGCCCGAGACCCTTCCCTGATGACGCCTCCGCCAGGTCCCGTCGAGCGCCTTTCCGCACCGTCCTACCAGCAGATTGAGGCCTTCGGGCACCAGCGGTTCACCAACCGGGAACAGTCGCGTCTCGACTTCGCGGCCCGCCTGCTCGACCTGGCCGAGGACGACGGGGTCCCCCTCCTGGAGCGGACCAAATTCCTGGCCATCTTCTCCGAGTTGCTCGACGAGTTCTACCAGGTGCGGGTGGCCGCCCTTGAGGACCAGGTGGCGGCCGGGGTGCGGACCCGCTCGGTCGACGGCCTGCGCCCGGGCGAGCAGCTCAAATTGATCCGGACCTGGGTGGCGGATCTGGTCACGCGCCAGGATGGCATCTTCCTGCACCACATCGTCCCGGACCTGGCCGCCGCCGGTGTCCGCCTTTCGGACTGGTCCACACTCGATGACGACGACCGCGTCCACCTGGTCGACGTCTTCCAGCGCCAGATCTTCCCGGTCCTCACGCCCTTGGCGGTGGACCCCGGGCACCCCTTCCCCTACATCTCCAACCTCTCCCTCAACCTGGTGGTCGAGGTGCAGGACCCCTCCACGGGCGAGCGGCGCATCGCCCGGGTCAAGGTGCCGCCGGTGCTGCCCCGCTTCGTCGTCATGCCCGACGGCGAGCGCTTCGTCCCGCTTGAGCAGGTGATCGCCGCCCACCTGGACTCCCTGTTCCCCGGCATGACCGTCGGCCATCACCATGCGTTCCGCGTCACTCGAGATGCCGACCTGGCGCTGGAAGAGGACGAGGCCGACGACCTGCTCGTGGCCATTGAGCTGGAACTGCGCCGGCGCCGCTTCGGGCGGGCGCTCAGGCTTGAGGTAGGGGCCGACATGGACGCCGACATCATCGAGCTGTTGGCCTCCGAGCTCGAGGTGGCCCCCGACGGCGTGTTCCGGGTGGAGGCGCCGCTCGACCTGAGCGGGCTGTGGGGCGTCTATGCGCTGGACCGGCCCGATCTCCACGGGGAGACCTGGACCCCGATGACCCCACCGCACCTGGCCACCGCGGCGAACCAGCCGACCGAGTTCTTCGCCATGCTGCGCGCGCGCGACGTGCTGGTGCACCACCCCTACGACTCGTTCGCCACCTCGGTCGAAGCGTTCGTGGCCCAGGCTGCGGTCGACCCGGCCGTGCTGGGCATTAAGCAGACGCTCTACCGCACCGGTGGGGACAGCCCCATTGTGGCCTCGCTGATTCAGGCGGCGGAGAACGGCAAGCAGGTGGCGGCCATCGTCGAGCTCAAGGCGCGCTTCGACGAGGAGGCCAACATCGGCTGGGCCCGCGCCCTGGAAGAAGCCGGTGTGCACGTGGTCTACGGCATCGTCGGTCTCAAGACGCATTCGAAGACGGCGCTGGTGCTCCGCCGTGAGGACGAGGGTGTGCGCCACTACTGCCACGTGGGCACCGGGAACTACAACTCGAAGACGGCCCGGACCTACGAGGACATCGGCCTGCTCACTGCCGACCGCGAGATCGGTGCCGATGTCGGTGAGCTCTTCAACTATCTGACCGGCTTCTCGCGCCACGCCGACTACCGGCAGATCCTGGTTTCTCCGGTCTCGGTGCGCCGCCGCATCCTGGCCATGATTGAAGAGCAGACCGCGGCCGGCCCCCATGGGCGCATCGTCTTCAAGCTCAATGGCCTGACCGACGCGGCCATGATTGACGCCCTCTACCGGGCCTCGGGCGGGGGCGTCCAGATCGATCTGGCCGTCCGCGGCCTGTGCCGCCTCCGGCCCGGCATCCCCGAGCTGTCCGAGAACATCCGCGTCCGTTCCATCGTCGGTAGCTTCCTTGAGCATTCGCGTATCTACCGCTTCGGCGGCGCGCCGGCTGATCCGGCGGCCGGACCCGGTCTGCCCCTGAAGATCTACATCGGATCGGCCGATCTAATGGGCCGCAACCTCGACCGGCGCGTTGAGGTCCTCGTCCCGGTGCACGACCTGGAACTGCAGGCCCGGCTCTTCGAAGTGCTCGACCTGGTCTTCTCCGACGACACCAATGCCTGGGCCCTGGGCTCGGACCGGCGCTGGCGGAGGGTGGAGAACGTTCACGGCATCAGTTCGCAGAAGCGCCTGAAGGAGCTGGCCATCGAGCGGGCCCGCCGGCGGCGCGATTCCGACATGAGGGTCGGGGACGGCAACCTGACCGATCCGGTCCACGAGCGGGACAAGGCAGGGTAAGCACGGAAATGCGCGTCCCGACAGGGCCGCCGGTACAGTGCGGCGCCATGGCGAAGGTGGGGCTGGCCGAACGGATGGAGGCTGTCGCCTCGCGCCGGGGCTGGGCCTGGCCCGCCGCCTCGACCGTGATCGCCCTCATCGGCATCACCGGATTGGCCATCATGCACCGCCAGGTCGACCTGGGCACCTACCTGCTCGGTGGGGCGCATGCGTTCTCGGCCGACCTGTTCACCGTCACGTATCCTTCGGACCACCTCGGCTTCACGTACCCGCCGTTTGCCGCCCTCCTGTTCTCGCCATTCGCCCACCTCCCGGTGCGGGCCAGCGAAGTGGCCTTTTCGTGGCTCAACCTGGCCGCCCTCTGCACCCTGCTGGCCGTGTGCCTGCGGGCGGTCTGTGCCACCCTGGCCCGCCGGACCGTCCTGTGGTGGGCGCTCATGCTGCTGGTGCCGGCCGTCATGCTCGACCCGGTGCGCCAGACCTTCCTGCTCGGGCAGGTCAACATCTTCCTGGCCCTGATGGTCGTGGCGGACATGACCTTGGACCTGCCCATCCCGAAGGGCATCCTCGTCGGGCTGGCCGCCGCCGTGAAGGTCACGCCGATCATCCTCATTCCCTATTTCTTCCTGACCCGGCAGACCAAGGCCGGGATGCGGGCCGTGGCGGCGTTCGTGGGGGCCGCCCTGATCGCCGCCGCGGCATCTCCCCACGACTCCTGGGCCTACTGGACCCATTACATCCGCGACCCACGGCGGGCGGGGATCCTGTCGTGGATCGGCAACCAGGGTCTCATGGGGGCCATTGAGCGGATGTTGGGCCGCACCGTCAGCAACCAGTCATCGTTCCTGCTCGTCGTCACCGTGGGGGCCTTCGGGCTGACCGTGGCGGCGCTGGCCTACAAACGTTCGTCCCCGGTGCTCGGCTTCCTGATCGTGGAGGCCACCGAGGCGCTGGCCAATCCCGTATCGTGGTCGCACCACTTCATTTGGGTCGTCCTGTTCATCGCCTGGCTGGCCCTGGGCGTCGACCGGCCCCGCCGGGGCGAGTGGTGGGCGATCGGGGTGGTCGTTCTCTTCTGGGCCGCCCCCACCTGGTGGTCGCCCCACGGGCCCGGTGTGCTCTACGCCGGGCGGGGATGGCTGATCCCGCTTTCGGATGCCTATCCGTTGCTCTTCATCGGCTTCGTGGTGGCGATGGCGGTGCGGGTCACCCGCTCGGCGGCGCACCGCGTGGTGGAGGAACCGGCGCCGGTCCTGCACTCGCGCGCCTAGGACCTACACCAAGGACGGTTCACAGGCCACCACCAGGAGATGGGCGCCCTGGTCGACCTTGCCGGGGGCCGAGCGGGTCGAACGGATGATGTGCCATCCCGTGACCACCATCAACTTCTCGGGGTCCCCTGGGAGGAATTCGGTGCGCCTGGTCTCGCCGATGAGGGAGAGCACCCCGTCAACGAGGCGGCGCAGGGCGCGCCCGCGTGCCCCCGCCGCGGGGATGACGCGGAAGTTGACCGCCAGGACGCTCGCCGGGGCGGATCGGGCGCGCAGTGTCTCACAAAGGGCCGCGCCCACCTCCAGCGAGAGAGAGGCCAAGAGCCCTTCGCAGACGAACAGCGACGGACGGGCCGGATCGTGCCCGGCCTCGGTGAGCGCAGATTCGAGGTCTCCGGTCATCAGGTCCACGCCGGCATAGGTGACGCCGGACGGCGAGATGCCGAGGGCGGACAGTCGCCGGTGCTTGTCCGCCTGGGTGGAGGGGAAGTCGACCTCAATCCAGCGGGTGGGCCCGCCCCCGAAGCGCA
>Ga0307372_10002014_pt1 | contig 34344 bp, 27 predicted proteins | sample OX1MG_FD_202533 | JGI IMG/M metagenome (GOLD analysis project Ga0307372, IMG submission 202533) | Soil microbial communities from Risofladan, Vaasa, Finland - OX-1 | ecosystem: Environmental > Terrestrial > Soil > Coastal area > Acid sulfate soil | place: Finland: Risofladan, Vaasa | collected... | reverse complement strand
AATCAATCGATGTTTTTCTTGTGAACAACCCACCGCGGATTCACGCACAGCCCGCAATTTTCTCCCCTAAACATCAGACCAGATCGCTGATCCCCTTTTAATTGCCAGTTCAGCCACGCGATTGCGACCCCAGCAAATTCGCCCCCATTCGGTTGCCGGTACGTCCCTCCGTGACCAACGCCCCTCTCGTACCCGCGGAACGCCGGGATCGACGTGATGTGCGCGAAATCGTCGTTGCCATTAACGAACGCGATGTCTTCAGAATCGCCGCTGATATAGGCAATCGGCGCGTGAAGAAGTTTCAGGTCGCTCTTGCTCATAGTTTTTCCTCCTCCCATATTCGTCGGTTTCGGGAAGAGGCCGCTGTTCCAAATTACGGCAGTCGTTATGCGAGGGTCGGCTGCAACTTCGATTGCCTGCACGCCTCCGCAGGATTGGCCCATCACCGCGATTTTGCTGCTATCCAACCGCTGGTAGTACTTGCTGCCGGAACGCTGATTTTCAGCGATGGCCCAATTCATGGCGGCGACCAGTTGCGCCGGGTGCGTTGCCGGCGGCGGCAAATTCGCAGGTGGTAACGGCGGATTGGCTCTGGCCCCTTGCGGTCTAGGCGCTGGCATCGGGAAAGGCGGGTTCTTTAGTTTCCGTATAGGGCCCAAGGCGATCACCAGGTATCCGTACGAGGATATCTCGGTCAGAAACGGTTGAAAGAAGTTCCCAGTGTTCGCACATGCTCCGTTGCCCCACACCACGATGGGCAAGCGAGTGCCGCTTAATGTTGCGAGATCCTCGGGACGGTAGATCGTATAACCCGGAAGCCGCGCATCCATTTCCATGACGGCCTTATATGGCCCGGATCCGACAGGAGCGGGAGCCTCGCTAGGCCTTCCAGGAGGCTCTTGGGCGCCGCTACCTTGTACCCCGACCGCCAGAACGAACACCGTTACAACGCAGAGTATTGCGAAACCCGAACGCATCGTCCTCATGCCTTTTTGCCTCTCGAACTGCCGGGAGTATTCGGCGTTTTCGCCGCAAGCCTATATGAATCAAAAGCTGTACCGCAACCCAAACTGTATCTCACGGCCCGCTTCAGCACCGGTGATGGTTCCAAATGCCGGGCTATTGAAAGTCGTCACCGGATTCAGAAAGTTGGGATGGTTGAACGCGTTAAAAAGCTCGGCCCGGAATTCCAGGTTGTGCTGCTCGTATATCCGGAAGTTTTTCACCAGGGAGAAATCCAAATCCACGAGCCCCGGTCCCACAATCGCTCCGGTTTCCTCGTCGCCAAACTGTCCAGTGGGCGCAAGAGAAAAAGCTGCGGTGTTGAACCATTTTGCGATACCCCGGTTGGCGAGAGATGTAGAACCGCTAACATTCGGACGGTCATTCAGCCCGCCGGTCTGGGAATTATCCAAGCCGAAGATTGTAGAGGTGAGTGGAAAACCGGTTTGATAGGTAAAGATCCCGCCGGTTTGCCATCCTCCGAGCAGTCCGTCCACCACGCGATTCCAATTTGAGCCCATCGACCGCCCTCGCCCAAACGGTAGCTGATAGACGTAGCTCGCTACGAACCGGTGCCGAATGTCAGAAGTGGATGACCCACGCGAGGCGGCAATGTCGTACACGTTTTGCATGCTTCCCGTACCCGTATCCAAAGCGTGGCCGTACGTGTAATTGACAAGGAATGTCGCGCCATGGCTCGTGCGCTTCTCAAGGTGCAGTAACAGCGCGTTGTAACTGGACGTGGCCTCGTAGCCGTTCCAGGTGATTGTGTTTAGCAAACCCAGCGCAGCATAAGGGCGTCGTGAGTTTACGGATCCGGTTCCCTGCACGGCTTGGTTGATGTTTAATGCGATCGGCAAATCGCTGCCTGTCGAGCCCATGTACCCGATTTCAAATAGCACAGTGGGCGTCAGTGCCCTTTCGATATCCAGGTTGTACTGATTCACTCGCGGAGTAGTGTGCTGGTTCGGATAGTTTGCGGTGGGCGTAAACGCCGACCTCAACAAGGCTTGCGGAAACGGATTGTTCAGGGTGATGTTGGGAGTCGATCCTTTTAGCGCGCCGACAAAGCTTTCGCTGTATTGCCACAACATTCCGGAACTTCCGCAGCTGGTATTGGTGTACGGCATGTTGTAGAAAATTCCAAAACCGCCGCGAACCACTGTCTTGTCATTCGAAAAAGGGCGATAGGCGAACCCTACGCGCGGCGCGAAATTCGTGGTGTCCTCGTCGCAGATCGTCTTGCGGTCTACTTGCTGTATCGGCACCGGAATCGGAATCGGCGGAGTGTTCAGAAACGGGCTAATGCTGGCCTCCGTCTGGACCGGAACCTGGATCACTCCAAGCAAAGGATTAAATCCAGCTTGCTGTCCCCCTTTATAAAAAACCGGCGGATCGAGTTCGTAGCGCAAGCCTAGATTCAGCGTGAGCCTGTTCGAGACATTCCAATCGTCCAAAGCGTAGAAACTTCGCGACGAGTTGATCGCATACGACCAAAGTGGGCCAGGTAGTTGCAGCTTGCTGGTTTGCGAGGGATAGCCAAGCAGCAAATCCGCCAGGCCAAATCCGCTGTATTGCCCGCTGAAAGTGAATGAACCGCGGACGTTGACGTTGACATCTTGGTACAGCTGAAAACGCGTGAGATCGAAGCCAAATTTGAACGAGTGCGCCCCATGCACCCAGGAAAAATTGTCGGTTAGTTGATATGTGCTGTCAGCCCTGATCTGCGGAAAGAAGTTAACCGGCGAAATCGACGCGAACCCGGGAATACTAAACGTCGGTACGCCAGAGTAACTGGCGTATGCGGCTGGATCGAGTCCGATGATTCCGAGTTGGCCCGCGACGTTCGCGGAGTTTTGATTGGCAACGCTCAGGACGATTCGGCTAAATCCCACTTTGAATTCATTGATGACCGTGGGAGAAAACGTATGCGTTTCGCTGACGAAAGCGTTGTCCTGTGTGCTCGGCTGTATCGAACCATATCCCACCAGCGGTGAAATAGCCGGACCCAGTGGATACGGCTGGTTCACGTTCTCGCGAAGATAGGTGAAGCGCCCCGCGATCGCGTCGGTGGGCGAAAGCGCGTAGTCCGACCTGATGTTGTACTCGTCATCGCTTTGCACTAGCGATGGACTCGCCGTGTAGTTGTTAATCAAACCTCCTGGCTCGCCCGCAGGATACAGAGCCGCAATTGCCGCTCCAATCGGATTGATCGAGGTGAGAATATTTCCAGAAATCGGCGTGCCCGTTTGCGGGTCCACCAACTGCGTTACGGTGTGCGTGTATGGATTATTCGGCTGAAGTAGCTCGGAAAAATTTCCTCCGAGCATCGCCGATGTGGGAACAGTCCCGACGCCGGTTTGTCCATCCGTGTAGCGCAAACCCTCGTAGCTGAAAAAGAAAAACAGCTTATTTCTTTTGATCGGCCCGCCCAGGCTCCCTCCAAACTGATTTCGTCGAAGCGGCGGCTTCGCCTGACCGGGCCGAACGAAGAAATTCTTCGCATCGAGCGCATCATTGCGCAGAAATTCGAATGCCGATCCGTGGAATTGATTGGTGCCGGACTTCGTGGTGATGTTTACCTGGCCCCCTGAGTACTGTCCGAATTGAGCGCTGTAGTCGTTGGTCTCAATTCTGAATTCCTGAACCATCTCAAGCGAAGGATGCAGCGCGCTGTTATCAATTGCATCGTCCGTGTTTGCGACTCCGTCGATCAAGAACGCGTTCGTGTTGGAGCGTCCCCCGGCCACCGAAAATGTCTGAAGGGTAGACGCGCTGCCGGCCTCGACATTGCTTTGATTGGCCGGCACCACTCCGCCGGAAATCAAAGCCAACTGATCCAGGTTGCGGCCATTCAGCGGCAGTTCCGTCACTTCTTGGTTGTTCACCACCTCTCCCATTGATGAACTTTCCGCCTGGACAATCGGCGCCGTCCCTTCCACGGTTACCGTTTGCGCCAATGAACCTGCTTGGAGCGTCACGTCTTTCCTTGCCTGTTGATCCACTTGCAGGACGATGTTGTGAATCACCGTTTCCTTGAAACCCGTCAGGCTCACCGAAAGCGTGTAGCTCCCTACAGGCAGCACGTTGAGCACGTAAATGCCTCGTGCGTCCGAAACTGCAGTTCGGGAAAGTTGCGTGCCCTCGTTCGTCGCCGTCACCGTCGCCCCGGCCACCACTCCTCCGGAGGAATCCGTGATTGTGCCAGACAATGAAGCGTTGACGTTCTGCCCCCGCGCTCCTGACGCGGCAACTGCAAGGGCAACCAGTACCCCCAGCACGTAAAAACTCCTGCGCATGCCCCCTCCCCAATGGGATCAAGTGATCGTGGCACTTGATAGTGCTGGTTGGCATAGTTCGCCAATACTTTGTGCATCTTGCGCTTATACGTGTATCGTCTTAGAGGAAAATACGGAAAAGTGAAGCGATTCAGGCTGGTTGCTGACGCTCGTTCCCGACATGCCGTCGAAGAACTTTCAAGAAAGCTCCCAAAATGGGCAGTTCATCGCTTGCCCGGTACGCAACCACTAGACTGATGGAAGGGGTTGGCTGCCACTCCAACGGCTTGGCGACCACACCGCGAGGCAAAATGGATTTCACGTATTCAGGCAACAGCGCGAATCCCAATCCTGCGGCAACCATATTGAGGTGGCCATACACACCGTCGGCTTCCTGCGTGGCCCGCACTCGCAGGTCCGCCTGCTTGTACAGCGACGATACAATATCGCGAAGCGGCCAGCCGGCATTCCGAGAGATCGTGATGCACGGCAAATCTCGCAACATCCGCACGGACACTCGCCTCATTTTTGCCAGCCGATGGTTTGCCGGCAACACCACAAGAATTTCTTCCCGCACGATCTCTTCGCTGACCAGATCCGGCTCTTCCAACGGACCCCGCAAAAAGCCGACATCGATCGTGTATCGGCGCAGAGCAGCGACTTGCTGCGGGGTTGACATGCAGTGCAGCTGCGCGGTCACACCCGGCACTTCGTTCATGATGAGGGGCAATTTGGGCATAACCAACACTTCAGCAGGAGGGCTGAGCCCCACGGAAAGCTCGCCCACTTCCGCATGTGCGACCTTCACCGCCAGTTCAACCGATTGATCGATCTTTTGAAGGATTTCCCTGCAGTCGCGCAGAAACACGCGCCCGGCGGCCGTGACCTTCACCTCGTGTTTGCTGCGCTCCAGAAGCTTGGTGCCAACGGATTCTTCCAGTTGAATGATCTGTTGGCTGAGCCACGGCTGAGCTGTATGCAGGCGCTTGGCGGCCCGAGTAAAATTGAGCTCCTCCGCTACAGCCACGAAACAACGCAGATGGCGCAACTCCATTCGCCGATGTTAGACGTTTTTAGTCTTACTGTACAGCCCACAAAGTCTAAGAGAGACCGGAGAAGCTCCTGTACACTTTCTCGTCGAGTACTCGCCAAGTTCCAGATCAAAGGGAGATCTAGCTACGGCCATGCCCGATTCAGCAGCTCCAAAATCCATTTCGCCTCCGCTGGAAGGTCTGACTGTCCTCGACATGACCATAGCCCTGGCGGGACCGTTCGCTACCCTCCTATTGGCTGGCCTCGGAGCGCGAGTGATCAAGCTCGAAAATCCCGTCGACGGCGACCCGTGCCGGAGCAATGCTCCGTATCTAGGAGTCGACGGTGCTACCCTCACCAAGCGTCACGCTGACGACATTTCCATCTCCGCGTTGAACCGCTTGCGCGGAAAGCTTGGAATTACCCTTAATCTCAAAGATCAAAGCGCGCATGAAATTTTGGCTGATCTAATCAGCAAATCCGACATCCTCGTCGAAAATTTTAGTCGCGGAACGCTCCAACGGTTGGGTGCCGGCTATAAACGATGCAAAGAAATCAATCCGCGCATGATCTATTGCTCGATCAGCGGCTTTGGCAGCGAAGGAGAATCGGGCTCCGGGAAAGCAATGGATACGATTATCCAAGCGCTGAGCGGGGTGATGCTGATTTCGGGCAGTTCCACCGACCCTCCTATACGTTTCGGACTTCCCCTCGCGGATTTGTGCGCTCCGCTGTTTGGCGTAATCGGGATTCTGGCTGCGCTTCGTCAGCTCGAGCGAACCGGCGTCGGCCAGCATGTAGATGTCTCCATGTTGGGCGTGCTCACGATGATGCTCGCTACTGAACCCTACGACATTCTCGAACGCTGCGGCATTCCGCAAAGGACGGGCGATACCGTTCCCAGGCTCGCCCCAATGGGAATCTACCCCACACAGAATGGCCACGTTGCGATCTGCGCTCCAACGCAGGCCTTTGCGAAGTCATTGTTCGACGCGATGAAGGATCCGGAATTGGCGGCCGATCCCCGATTCGCCACGCGTGACTCGCGAGTTCAGAATGTTGACGAACTCGACGCTTTGGTAAGGCGTTTCACAAGTTCGATGCCTACACACGAAGTACTACGTCGGTTGGAGTCGAGCGGCGTTCCCGCAGCCGAAGTGCGCGATCCCGCAACCGCGTTGCGCGATCCTCAAGTCGCGTCACGCTGCGAGACAGTCCCGCTCGTTCATCCCAAGTACGGCGCTGTCGACGACGTCCGAGGCATGGGCATTCCGATACAGTTTTCAAATGCCGCTGTTGGACTCGACAACTCCGCCCCCATGCTTGGTGAGCACAACGACTTCGTCTATGGCGAGATCCTGGGTTATTCCTCTGAAAAAATCCAAGAACTGAAAGCACAAAAAGTAATCTGATGGCGCGCTATAAAGGCCATGGCGACTGATCCGATCGCGCAACTCGGTTACCTGTACCAAAATCCGATGTCCGAAGCTCTCCAGGCGTCCGCCTCGGGAGTTCCTCTCGTAGGCATCACGTCGAACACGGTGCCTTGGGAATTGATCGCCTCCGCGGGAATGTATCCCGTCATGCTCCGCAGCGATGATTGCGCCACTTCTTTCGCTGACGAATTCATGGAGCCGCAAATATTTCTGCCCCGTATTCGAAGCATATTTGACCAAATACTCTCGGGCCGGTGGCCCCTGCGAGCGGTCATCATTCCCCGCACTTCCGAGCAGGAGTATAAACTGTTTTTGTACGTCCGCGAGGTCTCGCGGCAGTATCCTGAAAAACATTTGCCTCCGGTCTACCTGTATGACCTTCCGCATTCTCGATCGCAAGACTCAAGGGCTTACGGCCTCAAGGTAACTTTTGCTCTCAAAGCGCAGTTGGAAGCGATCGGCGGCATATCGATAGGCGCCGATGAGATAGCGGCATCGATTGTGGAGTCGAATGCCGCCCGATCCGCGGTTCGTTCACTCGTTGCCCTGCGCCGTGGGAAACCGCGCATCGATGGATGCCTCGCACTTTCGTTAATCGGGCCCTTTTGGTCTATCCCTAGGAAGAATTACACCGAACTTGCCTGGGAGGCCGCCGCAAAGCTGCAAGCTCAAGCTACGTTGAATAGACCGCGCATTCTGGTGAAGGGTGTGTCGATGGATCAGTCGACGCTCCACGGCGTTCTGGAATCCTGCGGTGCCCTAGTGGTATCCGAAGATGACTGGTGGGGAGAAGGGAGCGCGGGGCAAGATATTTCGACCGCTGGAGACCCTGTCGCCGCATGTTTCGAAAAATACTATTCCGACTCGCCCGGCCCACGAACTTTTCCGGCGTCCGTCGCGGATTCGTGGTTTGAGGATCGTTCGCGCGATGGCATCGACGGTGTGGTTTTCTATCTTCCCCAGGAAGATTATGTTTTCGGCTGGGATTACCCCAGGCAGAAGAATTTCCTAGACGCGCTGGGAATTCCCAACCTGCTGATCCGTGACGACCCTCGGCAGCTGAAAACTCCAGAACTCTCTCGCGTTCAGAGCTGGTTGGAACAGCTTCCAAAAGTGGTGCAGTCATGAGCGAAAAACAGCTGGCCAGCACCGTCCAGGCGAGCGCCCATCAAAAAGAATGGTTTTCGCAATTGCGCCGCGATGTCTTCGAGAAACAAATGCCCTACGCCATCGTGCAAGCGGACATGCCCTTTGAGCTGTTTCAAGCAATGGGCATACCGACGGTAAGTAATCAGTGGTGGGCCGCACTGATCAGCGCCAAGCGCCTCGCGCCTCAATGTTTTGACGAGCTTAACGCGCGTGGTTTTCACCACGGACTCTGCCACTACTGCAGTCTTCCGTTGGCCTGTACACTCGCTGGCAGTTCTGTGGAAGCTCCATGGGGAGGTTTACCTAAGCCCGCCTTAATCTCGGCCCGGCTTACCTGCGATTGCATCCAACGCGTCTTCGAAATCTGGGCCCACGCGCTCGGAACGCAGTTCATCCCCATCGAAAATCCTGGCGCCACAGAGCTGCCGCCCTGCTGGTGGGAGCTTAGCCGCCATCAATGGGAGAAGCTATTCGAGGCGCGGCGATTGGATCTCACTGTCGATCAATTTCACGTACTCATTGCCGCGCTGGAGCGCATTGCCGGACGCCGGTTCGAACTCGACGCTCTCAGGCAGTTAATGGAAAGTGTCAATCGCCAGGAAGAATATTTCGACCAGGCGCGCCAATTAATCTGTTCAGCTCCGAAAGCTCCGGTTCGTATGACAGAGCAGATCACCAACGTTATGGCCGCCCAATGGTTACGCGGCACGGAATGGGCGGTCGAGCACGCCAAACGGTTTCGCGACGAAATCCGCAATCGAGTCGAAGCCGGTATTGCCGCGTGCCCTCAGGAAAAGCTGCGCTTGATGTGGGTTGGTGCGGGACTTTGGCACGATACCGATTTCTACACCAGCTTTGAGCCTACCTACGGGGCGGTCTTCGTTTGGTCGATGTATTTGGCATTTGGACCCGACGGCTACATTCGCTACGGTCTCTCCGATCCCCTTCGCGCTCTGGCAAGTCGAGTCGTAAGTATGAACGAACAACTCCATAATCCGCCCTGGGCCAACGAGTGGATCGTGGACCAAGCCGAAAAACACCGCATTAATGGCGCCATCGTCCTCATGCCTTCCGGAACTCCGTCTGCTGTGAGTGGAACTCTTTTCATAGAGCGGGCGCTCGAGAAAGCGCACATACCGGTCATGACCATCGAGGCCGATGTCGTCGACTCGCGCCATTGGGATGGCCAGCTGATGCGCAAAAAAGTCGCGAAATTCATAGAGGAACGGTTGTGCTGACTCCCGCCTACGACACCTCCGCCAGAAGCGGCCGCCACGAGACGCGCAAAAAATGGATCGTCTCGTTCGTAGCGACATTATTCGGAATGATGGCCCTGCAGATGTCGAGTCTAGGATTCGCGCCCGTCATTCCCCTCATTCAAAACGCCTTCAAAATGAGCTATTCGCAGGTGGGCCTGTTTACCGGACTCTACGGCATTCTCGCTCTCCTGCTCAGTGTCCCCGCCGGACTCACCGCCAAGCGCTTTGGAGAAAAGTCGGTGATGGTCGCCGGCATCGTCGTCGTCTCTCTAGGCCTCGTCCTTCTGAGCAGAGCGACGAACTTCAACGGGGCGCTCTCGGGCAGAATCGTGTGGATTACCGGATATCGATTCGCCTTCGTTTGCGTGCTTACGGCCCTAGCGGTCACGTGCCCGCCATCCTTGCGAGGGCGAACCATGGGGATTTTGGGTGCGATGTCATCTCTCGCCACCGTCGTGGGTGCGCCGTTCGTCGGCTCGATTGCTCAGGTGCTGGGTTGGCGAAACGGAATCCTGGGCTTCGCAGCAGCGGCCCTGATAGGCGCAATCATCGTAGCCATCTTTTACTCTGGCCAACCAGCCAAATCGCCAAACGATGCAAGCCCTTCCGCAAAAGGTCGCGTCGCAATCTCCAGAAGCGCTTTTCGAACGCCGCGCGTCTGGGCCCTGGCTTTGCTCCTGGGCTTGCTCGGATTGCCCTCATTCAGCGTTACGTTCTTCGTCCCGTCCGCAGCAGAGTCGGTCTTCAAGATCGGTACCGTCTCCTCATCATTGATTATCAGCAGCGGCTATCTGGCTGCGATTTTCGTGAATCTCGGCGTCGGCTACCTGATGGATCGCTTCAACAAATGGAGCGTTATGAGCTTTCTGATGACCATCATGATCGCCGCCAGTGTCGGAATGGCCGTGCATAGCTTGCCGCTATTCCGCGTTTGCACGGTAGCATTGTTGGCGTTCGGCTTTACGGCGACGAATCAGGGTTATGGTTTGGCGGCGGACGTCCTGCGCGGCCATGAGAGCGGCAACGTGATGGGCGTGGTTAGTCTCGGAGCCGGAGTGTTTGGGTATGTCGGCCCGCAGGCACTCGGATCTCTGCGCGACTGGACCGGCGGCTTCAACATCGGCTGGTACGTGATTGCAGGAATCTGCATAGCAACTGTCGCGGAGTTGTATCTGCTCAAGGGCAGCCTTAAGAATGAAGTCGAAAGGAGTGCCTAACCACACCCACTCCCCGCTTCGAGTTAGCCGAAAATACGTAAGAGAATTCCCGCTCGGCGTTCTTGTTAGTGTCGGTGATCACCCTTCGGCATCACGCACGCGAAGTTCGCGGAATCCTTGGTTGACCCGGTTCCCTTGTAGCGTGCCTGCTTGGGATACGCGCAGAGCGGCCGAGTGCCGCCGGTCGGAAAATTCTGCGCCACCTGCGGATCGAACGGCGCCGAACTCGGAAACGGTGAAGTTTTGCTCGTGTTCGCCGCAATCACTTCCTCGGGCGCAATTCCCTTTTCCACCCATCCCGTGATCGCCGTCAGCATGTTCGCATTAAAATCGGTCGTGGCAGGACCGCCGGCGCAGTGAGCCATGTTCGGAATCATGAACAGACGCGCGAAGTCCGCGGTGTGCCGCGTGGTTTTGTCCAGCTGCTTGTAATAGGTGACCAAATCAACGCCGGAGAAGATTCCGTCGTTCACCGAATCGTACATGATTAGCTTCCCGCCGTGCTTCCGGAATGCCGTTAGCGAGGGAGATGGTCCCGAAGCCGTTCCAGTCATGTATTCCATCGCGCTTTCCGGGTACTCCGGCGTGGACGCGAAAATCTTCGGCGCGTCCGTATCGAAGCTGTAATGAAAGATGAACGCCTCCTGCCCATCGGGCCCGGAGACAAGCGTGACCACGGGAGGCGTGGTGAAAACCATCGGCACCGCGCCGGCCCCCAGCGTCAAATTAACCGCGTTATTGGCCTTGGGCGCGCCGAAGCCCGAGACATTCCACATCGCCCATCCGCCGCCAAACGCGCTTGGCGGGTCCCAAATTCCCGCATCCCAATACCAACTCGAATAGAGCGGGTTGCCCTGCGAGTTTCGCGGCCCGGCATAAATTTTCTTCAGCACTTCCACTTGCGCGGATGTGAGGCACTGCCCGCCGTGCGGCGTATTTCCATGTGCTCCGTTCGCGCCGCATGTGAACGCGTTCAGCGCGGGATAAACCAGCTTGTCGGTGCAACCAGTGTAGTCGTCGATGATTCCGTCGACCAATCCATCCAGTTTGTCGCAGGCGCCCAGAATCGCGGCGGACGCCACTTCCAAATCCTGCGAAGGAAAAGTGGGCGGAATGTAAGGCTGTCCGTTCACATCGGTGCTGGTTGCCAGCGTACCAAGTTGCTGCTCGTTCCACGCCTCCGCCACCGCGGCGCGCGGCAGATCGAATCCCGGATTTCCCGCCACCAGCCCGTTGAACATACCCGGATCGCGCTTCGCCGCCACCATCGCGTCGCGCCCACCGTTCGAGCAACCGATCAGATATGAGTATTGCGGATCGTTCCCGTAATAATGCTCGATGATCTGTTTGGAAATCGTGGTCGTGTCTGCGATGCCGGCATAGCCGAAATCAACGCGCGCCTGCTCGTCGATGCCAAAATGCGCCGCGCCGCCCGCCTTGGGGTCGTCGTCGACCCAGCCAAGCGCCTTGTTTCCAGGAGCGTCCTCGTGCCCGCCGTCGTCAGACGCAACTGCCCATCCCTGCGCCAGCTCCAGCCGCATGCTTCCTTTTGGGTCCGCCAACGATCCGTCCGTTCCGCCGCCCCCCTGCATTTCAAAGCGCCCGATCCACGCGTCCGGCAAATTCAACTCGAAGCCAATGCCGTACGTGTCGTGGTCGGGATCCTGTGCGCTCACTCGCTTGTCGATCACCCCAATCACATGACAATAATTTCCATCCGTGCCAGTCGTCTCGCTCGCGCTGATAATCTGCGTCCGCGGCAAAGAGAGCTGCGCCACGTCAGCGCACTTCATCGCCGGCGCCACCGTCGGCGCGGCGCTGCAAAAAGCTGGAACCATTAATGCGAACGCGCTTGCCACTGCGAATGAAATCACGTTTTGCAAAACTCTCCCCCATTTGTCTTTTTCGCGTCTCATCGGATCATCCGGATGCTGCAGGTCAGCGCCGGTGCTGCGCGGTTTGGAGCTCCCTAAAACTTCAGCTAAGGCGCGGGCGTGATTCTTCCTTCTTGCGCCGAAGCCGTCAAGACCAATCCCATATCCCTCCTATACCGATTTGGTATTGCTTTTCTCGACCGAACGCGCTTCTCTAAAGGACCGTGGGTAAAGCGCGTTTCCCGCGGACGGGACTCCTCTTGAAAATTCAGCTGCATCATTTTCGTTGCTTCGTCGCCGTCGCGGAGGAACTCAATTTCACAAAAGCAGCGCGGCGTCTGGGAATGGCGCAACCCCCGGTCAGCCGCCATATTCGCGCGCTGGAAAACGAATTGGGCGTCGAGCTGTTCGAGCGGCGCTTCGGCAAGGTTTCTCTCACTGATTCCGGCTCTCGTTTTCTTTCGTCCGCGCGAACCGTCCTGCAGCACGCCGATGTCGCGCTCTCCAATGTCCGCAAAGATTTCGACGACGCACTCGGGACGATACGCGTAGGCTTCGGTAAAGGCCTGGGAGATGTCGTTAGCTCGGTCATGAACCAGCACATCCGTTTGTACCCGAGCGTCGAAATCGATGTGCGGGACGTTTTATCGGGTTTTCAAATCGAAGCGCTGAAGAACCGGAAAATTGACGTTGCCTTCTCCCACGGACGCCTGCTCGCGGCCGACTTGCTTTCGGAGAAGCTTTTTCGCGAGGGTCTTACCGTCGTGGTCGCTCGCTCCAGCCGGCTCGCCAAACGCTCTCGGCTCAGCATGCAAGACCTCGCCGGCCAAACCTTGCTGCTGATTCACCGCCAGCTTTCTCCCGTGGTGCACGACAAAATCGCCGCACTTTACCGCGCCTCCCGAACGAAACTGAACATAATCCCGATGGAAAGCACTTGCTATGACGAAGCTGGCGCTCTGACGATCGCCTCGGGCCGAGGTATTACCATTGCCGTCGGTCGCAACCCGTCGCATCCCTCGTTTGGCGACCGCCTCACTGCCGTGCCGTTGCGCGAACCTTCTGCGTGGATCGACGTTTGCATTGCCCGGCGTAGGGACGAATCCGCGCCCGCCATAGTAGACTTTGTCGGTAGCACCCGCAAACTGCTCCAGCACCGCTCTGTCGTCCGCGATATTCGCAGCTCGCCCCAACGGCCGCGAACACGAGTTCCCGTCACCGAATGACAGGATTTCGTGACAAAAAAAACAAGCCTCGGAAAGCCAGTCGCCCAAAGATATTAACTGGCGCACCCTGATAAAACCCGAGCGGATGTGTCTCCTCGGGTACCTGGTCAACGGGCACACGCTGTAAGCCTTCGGCATATCCGCTTGGCCCGCGGTTTCGTTTGCCCTTAACTTTCCGCGTAGACAGTCACGGCTAGCCTTACTCATTTCAATTCAATGAAGTGGCGCGCCCCGGGAGACTCGAACTCCCGACCCTCTGCTTAGAAGTAGCGTAGTACAAAATTCTAAGTGCCGCCTCTGGTGTCGCATACGAACAGACGCGCCACTTATCTCGCCCTTGAATTGGACCGAAGCTGGACGTAACTCACCAATTGTCAGACCGGCCGGTTTGTCGCAGGAACCGTCTGCCTTCTAAGACCAGCGATCGGATTCGAGCCGGCGGCACCCCTTTTCATTGTGCACCCCAAACTAGAGCTGACAATCCATAAGCGGAGCCGCCGTCTGTCCATACGCCGCGACAATGCGTGCGCGACATTCGCCGAAACCGATCGCGACATATTCCTGGTGCCGCGCGCGAGCTTTAAAAATTATTTCGTCTTCGTCTTGTAGGTACTGGCGAGTCTCGCCATTGGGCAGGTGAAGTGGCTGCGTATGCTCCAGGAGGCAGGCCCTGCTCTCATCCGTAGGACCCGAAACCGTGCCGCTGCCCAGAAGATCGCCAGGCTGCAGGTTGCAGCCATTGCTCGTGTGGTGCGCAATCATCTGCGCGAAACTCCAGTATGCATATTTAAAATTGGTCGAGACGATGCGGGCAGATTTCTGGCGCGATTCGCGCATGGCCCGAGTTAAAATGAACGTTTCGAGTTCGATGCCGATGCCGCCTTCCACTCGGTCTGCTTTGCTGTCGAGGTACGGCAGCGGGCGGGGAAGATCAGGCTGCGGCGGCGAAAAGATCGGAGCGCGAAATGGCGCTAGAGCGTCCACCGTAACGACCCAGGGAGATATTGTGGTCGATAGGCTTTTGCTGAGAAACGGGCCAAGCATGCTCTCCCAAAACTGAACGTCACGTGCAGACCAGTCGTTGAGGAGACAGCAGCCGAAGATGTGCGATGACGCCAATTCAATCGGGATCGGAGAGCCGAGAGGGTTGCCCGCGCCAACAAACGCTCCGATTTCGAGCTCGAAATCGAGCGCGCGCGATGGACCAAATTGCGCAACGCCGTCAGCGTCCTTGAATTGACCGTGCGGGCGCCGTACGGGTTCGCCGCTGAGCCGGACGGAACTGGAGCGGCCGTGATAGGCGACAGGCATATAACAGAGCGCTGGCGCCAACGGTGAATCCAACGGCTTTCGCACAACTCGCTGGGCGTGAAATGATGAACAGACGAAGTCGGTAAAATCGCCGATTCTTGCGGGAAGCAGCATCTCCACCGATGACATCGGGACCATGAGGCGATTTGCGTTCGACTCGACTTTACCTCGTTCGGGTCCATCGACTCGCAGCAGATCAGAGATCCGCCAGCGCAGAATCGACGCCGGTCGTGGCCCAAGGGCCATCAACTGGTTGAGAGAATCGCCTGACGCTGCACGAGCGGCAACTTCGGCGTCGCCGGAAAACAGGCCGATTTCGAGAGCGGCGGCCAAGTCGAAGATGCTGTCGCCGATCGCCACTCCTCCGCGGGCGATTCCACCTTCGCGAAAAATCCCAAACGGCAGATTTTGAATGGGAAATTCAGATTCAGGTCGATTCGCCGAAGGAACCCAACTGCGGCGCGATGGATCGTGCGTTTCGTTCAGCTTCATCGAGGGCCCCTTCCCGTTTCCTGGTTCTTACGCCCATTGCGATAGCGGGCCATGCTGCCAAACAGAACTGGCAGCGGAAGGCGCTCCGTTTCACTGCGGAATTCTCGGTAGCAGGCGTACACATTCACCACAACTCGCTCCGGGTCAGTCCAGTCGGAAAATGTACCGAGGACGATGTCGCGAGCGGCTTCCTCGTATCCCATTCCGGCGTCGAAGCGTTTGCGCGATTCATCACGGACATATTCGAGATAACGCTTGAGTGCGCGGACGCCGGACTTGTCTGTAATCGGACCGTGACCGGGAACGACAGTCTCGACATCCCATGCGAGAATCCTGTCGCACGCTCGAATCCAATTGCCGATCGGTCCTTCCCAAATCACGGGATGGCCGCCGGCGAACAAAATGTCTCCAGTGAAAACCGTCTTATCGGCAGGAACAAAGGCGACGATGTCGCCGCGAGTGTGCGCGGGGCCGAGTTCGAAGAGGCGCACTTCTTTGCTGCCGACGTTCAACGCGAGTTCACGGTCAAATGTGCGCGAAGGTAAGGCGGGCTGAATGCCGCTGAAATCGAAACGGCTGCTAAGAACTTCCTGGAAGAAGGCTCCCGCTTCTCCGGTCATCGGATAACGATGCGCTGAGCTTTGTTCCTTCATTTCTTCGAGGCACGCAGTCGACGCAATGATTTGGGCGTTCGCTATAAGTTGATTTCCGTTGGTGTGGTCAGGGTTCGAGTGCGTGTTCACCAAAGTTCCGATACTGGCGGCGGACGGTTCGGCAGCGCGCATATGGTCGAGCATTTCTCGCGTCAGCTTGAGGTCCATTAGAGTGTCGACAAGGAGTGACTCACCGCTGTCGACAATCAGACCCGCGTTGCTGTATCCCCACGTCCCGTCCGGCTGCAGGTAGGCGTAGCACCCGTCGCCGAGGTCGTGAAGACCTTTTGTGTACGGCCACCGCTGCATTGCGCGCTTCGTCTTCATATCCCGATCATTATCGCCGGGGTTCTTCATCGTGATCAGATCGGCTGCACGACCATTTCACCGACTTTTGCCATCAGGGCGCCAAGGTCCAGCTTGGGGTCAGGATGCATCTCCTGCTCCCCGATTTCGAGCGATGCCGCGAGAATGAATTTGCAGCGCTCGTAGCGGCGTCGCTCGAAGCGAGCGACTGAATCGTTTACCGAAACGTTTTTTGACAATTCGTCAGCCAGAACCACAGCGTCTTCGACGGCTTGAGCGGCTCCCTGGCCAAGGTGAGGCGTGATGGCGTGAGCTGCATCCCCGATCAGCACCACGCGGCCAAGATGCCACGGAGATGGCACAAAGACGGATTCAAGGGGACGGTAGACTACCAAGATGGGATCGGTGATCTCGTGGGCTAATTTTCCGATCTCTCCGCCAAACGGTTTCAGTCGATCGCGCATAATCGTGGCCAATTGGTCGTCCGGAAACCGCGGGTTGCCCGGCTCCGGCCCGATACAGAAAATGTAGGCGGTGTCACGCGTGAGCGGAATCAGACCCGCCTTGGGTCCGTCCGCGCTGGCGGAGATCGAGCCGTAATCCACATTAGGCGGGCGAGAAATGTTGTAGCGCCAAACACCTTCTCCCGTGAATCGCGGTTTCAGGTGCTCACCAAATACCATTGTGCGAATCTGAGAATGCACGCCGTCTGCGCCGACAATGAGGTCGTATTCACCAGAACTCCGGTCTGTGAATTTCACCGCAGCCTTCGTGTCGAATTGCACCAACTCCGCGACAGTCAGTCCAAGCCGAATGACCGCGCCGGCTTTCTTCGATGCAGCGAAGAGCACGTTGTGGAGTGCGGGGCGGGTCAGGCCGAGGTACGCCGGGTACCCGGGACCGGCGAGCTTCATTCCCGGCGATTCGCTCAACACTCTTCCGTTAGCGTCGCAGAAGCGCACACCGGAATAGGGAAATCCAGCGGCTACGCAATCGTCGGCAACGCCGAGAGCGACCATGGCCCGTACTAGGTTGCTCTGGGCGATGATGCCAACGTGGTAGATCGCCCATTGCTGCCGAACCTCGACGATGTCGACATTGACACCGGCTTTGCACAGGCCGATCGACAGAGCCAATCCGCCAATCCCGCCACCGACAATCAAGACTTTGTTGACACTGGCCATTGTTATGTCCGACCTCAGGCCGTCGTTGTTAAGCCGGCATCGATGCCTAAAAGCCGCGCTGCGTTTCCACCGAGGATTCGATCGCGCTCTTCCTGACTGATCCCAGGTACATCGGCGATTTGCCCGTGCGGATCGTAGCTGCCCATGTCAAACGGATAGTCTGTGCCGATCATGACCTGCGCCACGCCAACTTGTTCAATCAAGTGCCGCAGACCCTCGGGCGTGTATACCAAGCTATCGTAGTAAATGCGTTTCAGATACTCGCTCGGTTTGAGCTTAATGTTGGCTGCTTCCGGCCGCACGGCATAGCCGTGATCCGATCGACCGACATAGGACGGCAGGTATCCGCCGCCGTGAGCGGCGCAAATTTTCAGACCGGGAAAGCGATCGAGAACGCCACCGAAAATCAGGTGCGACAGCGCGACGGTGGTTTCGAGCGGCTGGCCGATTATGTTCCCGAGGTAGTAGCGATTGACGCGATCGCCCAGCGACGTGCCTAGGGGATGGATGAATACGAGGCAGCCCAATTCCTCGGCTTTCGCCCAGAATCGCTCGAAACGCACGTCCGAAAGTTCCAGGCCATTGCAGGCGGAAGAAATCTCCACACCACGCAAGCCGAACTTGTTGACGCAGTCGGAGAGCTGTTCGACGGACAGTTCCGGATGCTGCAGGGAGACATTGCCTAAGCCGCGCAGGCGTTCCGGGTGAGTGCCGCAGACCAACGCGATGTGCTCGTTTTGCGTCGCCACAATCTGTTTCGCGAGATCGACCTCCGCCCAGTAGTAATATTGGTTGGGTGAAGGACTGATCAGTTGAACGTCGACGCCCATCTCGTCCATCCGCCGCAGTCTCTCGTCGACGCCGGTGAGCTGCGGCATCAACCTGGCGAATAGAGTTCGATTGTGTTCGATTGACTCGGGCCCGTAGATACGAAGTTGAGCCGCCTGTTCAGCCTGTTTCTCCGGGCAGCCAGCGACGAGACTTTCGACTTCGGCGGTTAAGATGTGGCAGTGAACATCAACCGTAAGGCTCTTTCGCCCGCGCGGGGACTGCACCTGTTGCGGTCGCACGTCACTGCGCGGCATGAGCTCCCACCTCCTCTGCAACGCACCGATTCCGCTGCGTGCCAAGCCCACTGATCGACCCTTCCAGAATGTCGCCCGGCCTGAGAAAACGGTTGTAGTGGGTTCCGTTGCCGGCTGGTGAACCAGTTGCAATCAGATCCCCCGGCCAGAGCTGAACGTACGTGGATAAATATTCGACGACGCGCGATACGCCAAAAATCATGTCGGCAGTGCTTTCGTCCTGCATGATTTGCCCGTTTAATTTGAGAGTGATCTGCAGATGCTGAGGATCCGGAACGAATTCAGAGGGAACAAGGTAGGGACCGGTTGGCAGATAACTAGGCGAACCCTTCGCTGCAAGCCAGTCTGCGCCCAAAGCACCGGCGTCTTTGCGGAAAACGAGATCACGGTTGGTAATGTCGTTGACGATCGTATATCCGGCCAGATAGTTGAGTGCCTCGTCGCGAGAAACGCGACGGCACGGTTTGCCGATGACCACGGCAAGTTCGAGTTCCCAATCTGGTTGGCCCGCGTGCTGAGGAAGAACTACTGAGTCGAACGGCCCGGTAATGGCTGACGGCGGCTTGGAAAAAACGAAGGGAGTGCCATGCGCTGCCCTCTCGTCCATGAGCTTAGCCACTTGCGTGCGTCGCTCTTCCCGTTTCAAGCTCTTGTCCGTTCCCGCTGCTTGATCGACGATCAGATCGATGACGTGCTGCCGATAATTTGCGCCCACACAAAATACCTGCCGAGGCAAATCGACAGGGGGGCGAAAGTTAAGCTGCTCGCTGGGTACGGAAATATCGCGCCAGCGCGCATCCCGGGCGGTATCGGTCCGCAGAAAGTCCGCGGCACGGGACAGAGCAGCGAAACCTTCCTCCCAGTTCTCAAGAACGCCGATTATCGAGTCAGAAGAGATCGCCCTGCAACCCAGCTTTTCAAATACAGTCTTCAAGGCCGGTAGCGGCGCTACGCGCCCGTCGAGCACCAATGCCGGAAACGGCGCCCCACGCTCTGCCGAGCATGTAGCAAGGGCGAACGCGGAGTTAGGGAGATTCATTCAGCGCGCCTCGATAGATGTGCTCTTACTTTCGCTGCATTCCACGATTTGCCGAACTTACGCTAACCGGCGCGACGTCGAGTTCGGGAACTACCGGTTCGGGAGCGGGCGGCATGGCTTCCATGAACGACTTTGGACCGTACTCCAGATTTCGGAACATTACATGGGAGCCTTGCGAAGGCCTCCACACAGTAGGCTCCCAGTCCGGAATGTAATTGCGATAGCCGCCGGTGTTGAGTTCCACTCGCAGCCCCACCGGATCGCGAAAATACAGATAGCCCTGTTCGCCGATGCCGTGTTTGCCTGGACCGAACTCGATCGGGGTGCCCGATTCGAGCAGCAAATCGGCTCCGCGGAGTAAGTCTTCACTCGACTGAACCCAGAACGCCACATGATGAAACCGTCCGGGCAGCTTCGAGAAATCGCCTCCGAAACCGAGATCGTGCGATTTTTCGTTGGTGGTCAAGACGCCGAAAACCGCTGTTTTCGGGTCGTGATCGAGGACGGTGTAGCCCATGAAACGAAAGCCGAGTGCGTCACGGTACCACTCGCACGTTTTCATCACGTCCTGCGTATTTAACGTGATGTGATCGATCTGGCGGGGAGCGATACCCTTGGCGAGGTATCGCTGCGGACGATCCGGGTAAGTCGATTTCAGATCGGCAGGAGCAATGAAGCGGTCCACCTCCCAGAATATTTCATGCACGTGCCCGCCAGGTCCCCGAAAGCGATATGCGCGCCCGTGCCCCAGGCTTTTCTCTCGCCACTCGCCGCGAATCCCTGTAGCTTCGATGCGCGAGACGGCTTCGCCCAACTCGGTCGCGCCAGCCGTGCGCCACGCTGCGTGTCCAAGACCCGGTTTTTCCGATTCCGTGAGCACGAGGCTGTGGTGGTAGTGTTCACCCCAGCAGCGGAGATAAACTGACTTTCCAGAACGCCCGCTTTCAGCAAGACCGAGAGTGCCAGTAAAGAACTCAATGGATTCTTGTAGTTTTGGCGTTAATAGCTCGACGTGAGCTAGATGGGACAACAGATGTCTGGACATGCGATCTCGATTTGACATGGATTTCCGATTTTTCCTTAAAACTCCAGGCGAAGGCCGAACTGAATCTGGCGCGCATTGATAGCGGTTGTAGAGACTACCCCAGCTGCTGGATTTACGATTCCCGTTCCAATATCCGTCTGAATGAAATTGTTGTTGTTCTGTGAAACTCCGGGAAAATTAAAATTCGTGTGATTCACGATATTGAAGAACTCCGCTCGAAGCTCGGCGCGCCCCTTTTCTCTCAACCATGAAACCGCCGTGTCTTTGTTTATCGAAAAATCCCAATTTGCGAGTCCGGGCCCACGCAGCACACCCCGCGGAACATCGCCCAAAGTTCCAAAGGACGGCAGGATGAACATGTGCGAGTTGTACCACTCGCCTGGCTTTCCCACAATGACCGTCTTCCTGTTGTGAATCTGCGCGCCCGGCGAGATTCCGGGTATCGGCGGATCGATGGCCAGAGCCTGCGCCAAGTTTGATGGAGTAACGAAGCTTGCCCGGTCATTCGCGAGGGCGATCCCGAGGTCTCCGAGCCCCAGTTCGGAGTTCGATTGATTGAACCCAACCAGCGGTGAAAATGGAAACCCGGTTTGCAGTGAGACAATGTTACCCACCCACCAGCCGTTCAGGAGCTTTCCCGCAAAGCCTCCGAACCCGGAATTTGGAAGATGATAGAGGAGATTGAATCTCCAGTTGTGTGTCGCGTCGAACGGAGTCGGCCCCTTGTCGAATTTTGTGCTAAATGGATCGCTCGGAGCGTCCGAACCGTCCGCCACATCTGCAACCTGACCCTGCGTCGTATCCTCCAATTTCGAGTACGTGTAAGAGCTTTGGAACTGCAAACCACGGCTGATCTGTTTTGTGACTCCCACTTGCAGGCCGTTGTACCACGAGTCGCCGATGGTATCGAACGATCCCACCGTGGAGAGATTGGGATTTTCTCGGCAGGAATTTACGAAGCTAACCGCGCCGTCGGGACAGAAGAACCCCGGGAACGGCCCTGGCGGCGGTACCCACTGCGGAATGCCATTAACAAACGCGGACGGAACTACAGGATTGGCGTCGTGAAAAGCCCATAGGTGAACTCCTCGCGAGCCGACGTACGCCACGGTTAGAGCGATACTGCCAGGAAACTCGTGCTGCACGCTCAAGTTGTATTGCATTGAGTACGGTTGCTTCGCGTAGTAGTTTGAAGTAACAACTTCTGAGTTCGCGGTCGTAAAGTCAACGGGAAGAGTCAGAGTTGGCGTCGGTCCGAATGGCGCGTACAAAACGCTCTGAATCGAAGCCAAGGGCGGAGTGCCGATTTGATGTTCGTAAAGAATGCTGTCGATATTGGATATGTCGTAGTAAATCCCGAAGCCCCCACGCACGGCAGTCTTGCCGCTTCCTGTCACATCCCACGCAAAGCCGATTCGAGGACTGAAATTTTTGAACGAATCGTTCCGCATAATCGCTCCAGGTGTTATGCCTGTGAACGGCACGCCTGGCATTCCGCCTTGGACAGCCGCGAGGTTTCGCAATGCAAAATTGCCGCCTTCACGATCGTGTGGCACGGTGTCGAACTCGTAGCGCACTCCCAAGTTGAGCGTCAGGCGCGGCAGAACTCGGTAATCGTCCTCGGCGTAGAATCCGAGCGTATTGAAACTCCAGTACCGGTTGAGATTCGCGGCTGCCGTCCCAGTAACCGGATTCGGTTGCTGCTCTGCTTGCACGAAGATCGGTTGCCCTTGCAAGAAAGCCGCTGTACTGGGGTATACCGAAAGTCCGCTAAAAATGAGCCTCGCACCGTTTCCAAATTGAAAGTGGTTGATCAGCGCTCCGAATTTGAGCGCATGTTTCCCCTTTGTCCATGACAGATCGTCGCTTCCCGAGAAAATGTTCTGAACGAGGCTTCCGGGAGAAATCGCTGGTCCGAACCATGGGTTGAAGTTCATTCCGCCAATGATGGTGATGCCAGCTGTGGTGCCCGGTATATAGTCCACACCTGGGCTGCTCGAAATCGTCGAAAGTGCTGTGGTTTGAACGTTCGTCCGGCTGAACGAACCTTGAATTGTATTCAGGAGCGTTGGCGAGAACACATGAGTTTCAGACAGGGTCAGATACTGCGAGCGCGAATCCCAGAGGTCATGAAATTGAGGAAACGAATGCGGCCGCAGTTGGTACGTGTCATCTACGGTGTACCGAGTGAAAAAGGTGTTCGCGGCCGAGAAATTGCGGTCCACTCGAATTTGCCCATAATTTTCCGACGTGTGCTGATTTGAAAGAAAGGTGTACTGATCGGTTTCTGGAACATCGGGGACGGGCAGCAATGCAAGCAATCCGGCCGCTGCAGGCGAAATGATTGCCGATTCCGTTTGCGCGGGATTTGCAGGGTTTGCAATTTCCGGACATGGTGCTCCGGGCAGCCCATTAGATGTAATCACGGTGCCTGCGGAACCGTGGCATCCCGCCGAGGGTACGGTATCGATTCCCGTATATAGCGGATTGCCCAAGTCTTCTCGCACGCCCTCGTATACCGCGTAAAAGAACGTCTTGTCCTTCTGCACTGGCCCGCCGAATGCGCCTCCGAACTGATTTCTGCGAAATGGTGGAATGCGCCGGCCTCCTCCCGGAACGGATGGCGGAAGCTCGGAAAGCAGATCGAAGTAATTCCGCGCATCGAGCGCGCTGTTTCTGAAATACTCGAATGCGTCGCCGTGAAATTGGTTTGTACCCGACTTGCTCACGATATTTGTTTGGCTGCCCATTACCAGCCCGTACTCGGCGCTGAACATATTCGTGACCACGCGGTATTCCTGAATTCCGTCGAGTCCGAGTGCCGATCCGGATACAGAGGTCGGACTGAACCCAAATGCATTTTGGGTAATCGTTCCATCGAGCAGATAATTGTTCGAGCGCGTTGGCTCGCCGTTGCTGCTGAATACCGAGCCCGGCGTTCCAGCCTGTTCGTCCGTCTGCTGCGTCACACCCGGCTGCAGAAGGATCAAATCTGTGTAGTTGCGTCCGTTCAGGGGCAACTGTTCCAATTTCTGCGCGCTCACAAGGCTCCCGAGGGCACTCGTGGTCGTATCGATCAAAGCCGGCGCCGCTGTAACCGTGACGGTCTGCTCCGTCGAGCCGACCTGAAGCGTGAGGTCTAATACAGCTTGTTGCCCGACCGTAAGAATGAGTCCGGTCTGGCTCGCAGTTCGAAACCCGGAATGGCTGACATCAACGTTGTAAGTGCCCACGGGAAGATCTGGAAACCTGTAAGAGCCATCGGACTCGGTCGTGAAAGTGCGCGTTAATCCAGTGCTCGGGTTCGTTACTGTGACTGTCGCTCCGGCAACCGCGCCTCCACTTGGATCAGCGACGACGCCCAGAATCGTACCGGTCGCGACTTGCCCGAACACCGAAGCCGCCGCGACTAACACAAGAATTCCCACATTCAGCACGTAGCGACGCCCAAGAGCTCGTCGGCGAATCATGTGCCCCCCAAGCCTCGCAGCCAGCCTATCCCGAGCACAACGCTGGTCTCGAATTCACACGAACCCCTTGCGCAGTGGGACAGATTAGAAGCATCATCGGTATTCGCAAAATCGTTTGTTCACATACGCTGTATCCACCCAGTGGATACTGAATCGCTGGCCATGGAACTTTCTCAGTTCGATCTCAATCTATTGGTCGTTCTAGACGCGCTACTGACAGAGAAGAACGTCACTCACGCGGGTAGGCGCATTCATCTGAGCCAGCCCGCCACGAGCGCGGCGCTCACGCGGTTAAGGCACTCGTTTCAGGATCAGCTGTTGGTTCCCGTGGGCGGCAGGATGATTCTGACGCCTTTGGCGCAAAGTCTTGTCAAGCCAGTGCGCGAACTCTTACTTCAGGCGCAAGCGGCGATTGGAACGAAGGCTCGATTCGAGCCCATGGCTTCACGACGGCATTTCTCAATTGCTGTGTCAGATTATGTGGCCACGGTATTCATGGCGGACGCCCTAGCAGGTATTCAGAAGCGAGCTCCTCATGTGACATTCGAGCTAGTGCCCACGAGCGAGCGCGCCGTGGAGGCGCTAGAGGCCGGCAATCTCGATTTCATGATTGCACCCGAAATATTCGCGTCTAAATTACATCCGAAAATGGCTCTGTTTGAAGACACGCACACGGTTATTGCCTGGAAGCGGAATCCGAAGGTCGGGACGAAAATATCTCTTTCGGAGTATCTCAATCTCGGGCATGTCGCAATCCATGTCGGCGAAGGTGCCGGACCGAATTTCGACGAGATGTATCTTAGGCGTCTGAAATACAAAAGGAGAGCCGAAGTCGTAACCCACAGTTTCGATGTCGTTCCCCACCTGGTTGTCGGCACGGATCGAATCGCCACAGTCGCGACGCGCCTAGCGAAGAAGTATGCGAGGTTCCTGCCGCTTAAATTGATCTCCTTGCCGGTGGCTGTCCCGCCAATGACGGAAGTTCTTCAATGGCACAAATACCACGACCAAGACCCGGCGTACACTTGGCTTCGGGGAGCGCTGCGCGCCCAAGCGGCTATGTTGCTGGAACATTCAATCGTTTCATCGGATGCCGCGCGGCGGCTTAGCGGCGGAAGCCTGTCAAAGGTCGATCAGAGATGTAGTGCGCAGCCCATAGAACTATGATGCCGTTGCGCCAGCTTGGGTCGTCACCTAGCCGTCGGCCTACTATAGAGCTTTTTATAAGCCATTGATACAAGAGCGGCTGGCCAACGCCTGCTGAGGCCCGGCAGTTCCGAATCTTGAATATCTCGGCTGAATCATTCCCACGAATACCACGTCACTTGTGACATCCACCCAAAACCACGTTCCGTCCGCACCGCCCCACACGAACGTGACATTGACATCCTAAAACGGGCTTGCGCATGTGGTTTCGCTTGACCTCTACTTTCTGCGTAGACGGTCACAGCTGGCCTTAATCATTTGAATTCAACGAGGTGGCGCGCCCGGGGAGACTCGAACTCCCGACCCTCTGCTTAGAAGGCAGACGCTCTATCCAACTGAGCTACGGGCGCGCCGGTTGCTGCGTCTATCTTAACTATTTGTAGGCACCTCGACAGCTTCTTTTCCGTGCACCTTGCCTTCAAACTAGGGCACTCGGCCGACAAATTAGATTTGGACGCAGTCCGGCAGTAATGATCCACAATTCGCGGGACTTGCTCCAGCGGGATCGGCGCGTCACCGCTCTTGAGCCGGCGTATGAGCGACGGGCGGCTGCTCCGCTGCGAACACATTGTAAAGCCAGCCGGAAATCAGGACTCCGAGGGCGCCGTCTACGAGCGCGTAGCCGGTCCCGACGATCACGTCGCCAAAGCTGCGGCCACCGCGGAAATCCGGATAGACTGAAGCGATGCCCGCAAGAAAATGCGATGCGTAACTCGGAACGGCAAGGTGCGCCAGACCGACGCACAAAATACAGCCGCCCCCTAGCAACGTTACCGTCAACGTAAGGGCCCGTACGGAAAGCTTCATGGGAAACACATTTCGAAGACTATTTCGCCACCTGCGGTCTCTTGTTTCTATTGCCAATATAAGACATGAGCCCGCTGGGCTGACCATCAAACGCACGGTAGGCTACGAGCTTCACGCGGTCGTTGAAAAAAAACCATGCCAGCGCATAGCCCCATACGAATAGAGCCCATTTCCATCCGATCGGCGACATGAAAATTCCATACGTTGCGATCAGCGTCGCCACCGCTTGGGTGACTGCGACCGCCCAGAACAAGATTGCCGCTGGCCGAACGGTCCAGAATGGCCCGCGCGTTCGAGTCAAGAAGATCGTCAGGTGACCCGCGACCGAAAGCTTCAGGTACATCAATGCTTGTACCATCCCATGGCTCAGATGGAACACGCGCTCAGCGAGGTAAAAGCAGCCGAAGGACGAAAACACCCCGGCGATACCCAGCACACTGGAAACGCCGAGCACAACCGGCATGTTCCACGCTTCGGGCTCATTCTTATAGCGCACTCGGTCGTACGCAATCGAAAGGATCGCGCCGTCGTTAAGGATCGCCAGCAGCACAATCATCACGGCCGTTACCGGATAAAAGTTGAAGATCAATATCGAGAGAGTCATGAACAACAGCACGCGTGTCGTTTCCGCGATGCGGTAAATCGCGTAGCTATTCATGCGCTGAAACATTTTCCGGCTTTCCTTAATCGCGTCGACGATCACGGAGAGTCCCGGACTCAGCAGCGCGATGTCCGCTGCGGCACGTGCCGCGTCGGTTGCTCCGGACACGGCAATCCCCGCATCGGCCTGCTTCAGCGCTGGAGCATCGTTCACTCCATCTCCCGTCATTCCCACGATGTGCTCGTCGTTTTGCAGCGCGCGCACGATGCGGAATTTGTGCTCTGGGAAAACCTGCGCGAATCCGTTGGCCTGCTCGATCTGCTTGGCCATTTCACTCAGCTGCAAATTCTTGGCCTGTGCCAGCACCGTTGCATCCACAATGTTCTGCCCCAGCCCTAACCGTCGCGCCATTTCCTTGGCGATCGCCATCTGGTCGCCCGTAACCATCTTCACCTTTATGCCCATTTGCGCGGCGGTAGCGATCATCGCTTTCGAATCCTCGCGCGGCGGATCGAACAGGGGCAACACGCCAAGTAATTGCCACGTGCTATCCGCCCGCGTCCGCGCCACTCCTAGAGACCGAAAGCCGCGGGCGGCGAATCCTTGCACCGCCTCATCGACTCCCTTGCGGACCCGATCCGCATCCGTCGCAAGCGCCAGGATCACTTGCACCGCGCCTTTGCTCACGCGAAATCTTGATCCATCCGGACCCGTGATCAGTGCTTCGGTCCGCTTGTGCACCGGGTCGAATGGCTGAAAGTGCTCCAATCGATACGCATCAAGTGCGTGTGCGTCCTTCAGTCCGCCAATCACTGCCAAGTCGATGGCGTCTTGGCTATCGGCGCGCGAAGCGAGGGCCCCCGCAAGAATCACTTCCTCGGGTGCAACACCTTCTGCGCAATACGGCTCGCCGAGAGTCAGTTTGTTCTGCGTGAGCGTCCCGGTCTTGTCCGAGCAAAGCACGTCGATTCCAGCCAGTTCTTCCATGGATGCCAAATGCGTGACGATGGCCTTTTTTTCCGCCAACTTCCGCGCCCCCACGGCCATGGTTACCGACAGCACCGCGGGCATCGCAACCGGGACGGCCGCCACCGTCAACACCAGCGCAAATTGCAACGTAGTTAGCATCGGGTCGCCACGGAAGAGCGCGACGATCAAGATCAAGATCACCAGCGCCAGCGCGATAACTATCAGAAAATCGCCGATCTTCAGCACGGCGCGCTGAAAATGGCTGACGGTGTGCGCCGCCTCCACCAGCCGCGCCGTTTTCCCGAAATAGGTGTTCGCGCCCGTACCGTACACCAGAGCGTCCGCCTCTCCCTGCTTCACGATCGAGCCGGAATAAACGGAGTCTCCGGTCTTGCGTTCCACCGGCAGTGATTCGCCCGTCAGCGCCGATTGGTCCACTTCGATTGCATCGCCCTCGAGCAATCGCGCGTCCGCTGGGACAATTTCGCCGATGCGCATGCGCAGCAAATCACCCGGCACCAGCTTGCGTGCCAGAATTTGTGTCCACGATCCATCGCGCTTCACGCGTGCATGGAGCGCTAACTTCGCTTTTAATGCCGCGATGGCGTTGCCGGCCTGAAACTCTTCCCAAAATCCCACTCCTGCGTTCATTAGCAGCAGCGCCGATATGATCGTGAAATCCTCCCAATGTCGCACCAGAGCAGAGAGAATCGCGGCCACTTCGATCATCCAGGGGATCGGACCCCAGAAATACGAAAGGAACTTGAGTAAGGGGTTTGTTTTCTCTTCAGGCAGTTCGTTGTAACCGTATCTCGCGAGGCGCGACTGCGCCTCCGCCGCGGTCAGTCCATCCGCTGAGGCTCCCAGTTCGTCTTGTAACTGTTCGAGCGGCAATTTCGACAGATCGGCGAATGATTTTGCAGCAATCTGACTTGTTGGTACCGTAGCCATTTCACTCCTAGTCGGGCTAAATACGCCTCAACTCACGTCAACTCAGCCACAACTCATTTTTTACTCCGCTCGATACGGCCTCTGTGACGCAGATCACATGTCAACGCACCAGGTGCGCAATTCTGGCTGGTCTACTCATACGCCGAAGCTTACGTCGGCTCTATTCTTGGCTGGTTCTGCCCCGTAGGTGATATTCTCTAGATAGCCGGAGGGGCGCCTTTATGAGCACATGGCTGACAATCGCGATATTTTTCGCGGCTTACTTCGCGTTGATGAAGTGGATTTTGCCGCGCTTAGGCGTGCCCACATGAATGTCCGGCGCATGTAACGTCGCGTCGCGACAGAACAAACGTGATTCATCGGCGAGTCAAGTGCCGCCTCGCCTGTCGGCGCCTAGCGGAGCGAAGCGAACAAAGTCGGCGTAACGGAAATTCGGTTCGCTTACTCGCCGCACATTTCGCACAGCTTCGTCACCGTTCGCCAATTTCGCGTCGTAGCCCTCATCCCCAACAGCCTCTCGAACACTCCATTTGAAAGCTTTGTCTCCCCATAGCCGCTGGGACAGTGCAGATATATCTCGGTACCCACCCAGCGGAGCTGGTCCGCTCCGGACGCGATTTTCTTAACAGCTTCCACTGCGTTCTTTTCCGGCGCCCGCTGCAAGAATGTGACGTGCAGCTTCGTCTCGTCGGTTCCCTTCTGGCCCAGGAATGCGTTCGCCTTTAGCACGCTTCTGATTTCGTTCGCACTCCTCGCTATGACCGTCACGGGCAGCCGCGTTTCGCCCGCCAGTTTCTTCTCAAGCGCTTTCGAAAGCGCGGCAGCCGTTCCGCGCGATTCCAAAATCAGATTCCCGCTCTGCAAGTATGTTCGAGCCGACGCCAGGCCAATATCCGCGCAAATCTCGCGCAAACGCTCCATGCGAAGAATGTTTTGTCCGACGTTGATTCCCCGCAAAAGCACCACGTAGATTGCCATTGACCTTTTCCACGATCGCCAGCGGTGTTTCAAATGACGATTTCGTTTTCGCTGGCAAGCTACCGGGCGCGGTTTCCGGAAGCATATTCCGAATCGCGATGCGCTCCAGAAATTCTTTGATTTAGCTTCGCTACAAGTTCGCTAGTAAGCTGCGCTGACCATGGCTCAGTATTCGAAAACCAGCCTCGGCCCAAATACCCGCCGATTCAATCTGTCTTCGCGGCGCCCTTTTCCAGTGCCGACCGGGTGGAACGTTCCGCAGACAAAGCGTTCCAAGACTCAATCCGTGAAGGCCTGCGCGTTTCTGCTTGGATACTTGGCGGCTTATCTTGCGGCGGGATACGGCGCGATCGCAGTCGTCGAACGCATCTGGTTCGCGCTCGTTCCGTAGTTCCACGCGGCAAATCTGCGCCGGGCTCCTTGGTTATTTGCGTGAACTTTTCCCGTGCCGTCGACCGGTCATCCAACCTGCACGGCGCCAGGCGCCTTCTCCGCCTGTTCCAGTCGCGCGATGCTGTCGAGGATCATCTGTACCGCCGCGTCAGTCCCCATCGAAGAATTGATCATCATATGAAAGCGGCTGCGATCCGGCCATTCCACGCCGAAATATTGCTTGATGAACGCAGCACGGTCGCGATCCACCGTCTCGGCTAACTGCGCCGCATCGCTCTCGCTTTTGCCGCTGGCGCGCAGCCACCGCACTTTATCGACGAGTGGCGCATAAATAAACACATGAAAGGCATCGTACCGCGGCTGCAGGTAGTACGCCGACCCACGTCCCACGATAACGCAGTTGCCGCCCTCCGCAGCCTCTTTCACCACGCGCTCAGCCGCCTCGCGGATGCAATCCGTATCCGCCATTTTCATCCTCGGCGCGTTCAGACTGCCTTCGTGGCTGCCGCGCATGAATGCCTTCAGCAGCCGGTAAAACAAAGGATCGCGCTTTTCTTCGTGCTCCTCAACCACTCGGCAATCGCACTCCATTTGCCGCGCGATCTCGTTGGTCAGCAGCTGATCCCAAAGTTTCCACCCTATGCGGTCCGCGATTTTTCTGGCGATCTCGCCGCCCCCGCTTCCATATTCCCGTTCGATGGTAATCACACGGATCATGAATCCCTCGCCTGAAAGAGTTTGTTTCGCTCGGGAGCGCTTCGCACCGGGAATCTACCACCATTTGCATTTTCGCCGCTACTCCATGACCACCCGCCGCCCGCCCGGCTCATTTTTGCGTAACGCGAACGACAGCACGAACATAATTGCAGCTCCAGCAGCCAACAAATAAAACGTGTCGATGTATGCCAGCGTAGTGGCCTGCGTGATGACTCCTTGATAGACCAGGGCGTATGCCCGCTGCGCCGCCGTCACGGCGTCTAGTCCGGACGCCATCAAGCGGTGCGCCAGCGCCGTAAGAGTGTAGCTGAGGGCGCTGCCTCCCGGCGAAAGGCTTTCCACCAAGCGCGTTTGATGGAATTGCGACCTTCGCGCGATCACCGTCGTCACTGCCGACGTGCCCACGCTGCTGCCAATATTGCGCATAAAGTTGACCAAACCAGCCACATTGTTGCTCTTTTCCGCCGGCATTCCGATGTATGACGAAAGATTGATGGGAACGAACAAAAACCCAAGCCCGAACACTTGAACTAGCCGCAGAACGGTGGCGCTACCGAAACTGATCTGCAGATCGAGTTGTTGGGTGGAAACCCACATCCCGATTGCGAGCGTCAGCCATCCGAACGCCACCAGATATTTGGCCTGAACTTTCGACGACAACACGCCAACAATCGGCATTAAAAACAGCAGCAAGAGTCCGCCGCCCGAAAGCACCAGCCCAGCCGTCTCCGCTGAGTAACCCATCAGCGTTTGCAGAAACAGTGGCATCATCACCAAGCTTGAAAACAGCATCAGCCCGAGCACGAACATCATGGCGTTCGCGCCCAAAAAGTTCACGTTCTGAAACATGTGTACATCGACGATTGGCCGCGAATAAAACCACTCCCAGATCACCAGCGACACAAGCCCGACGCCCGCCAGGATTGCCAGAATCAGTATGAAATGCGAGCCGAACCAGTCGTCCTCCTGGCCCTTGTCCAACATGATTTGCAGTGCACCGACACCCAGAGTAAGAAGCCCGAATCCAATGTAATCGAATTTAATTCCCGCCCCACGCGCTCCTTTCGCCCACGGCGGATCCTCCACCAACCGCAGCACCAGAAACAGCGTGATGAGGCCCACCGGCAAATTGATGAAGAATATCCATCGCCAGGTGTAATTGTCGGTGATCCATCCCCCGAGAGTTGGCCCGATTGTCGGCGCGATAATCGCCGTCACACCGTAAAGCGCGAAAGCCAACCCGCGCTTGTCCGGCGGGAAAGTATCCGCCAAGATCGCCTGCGCCATCGGCTGCAGGCCGCCTCCGCCAGCCCCTTGCAACACGCGAAAGAAAATGATCGCGGCAAGGCTCGGCGCCAAGCCGCACAAAAGCGAACTGGTGGTGAAAATCACCAGGCAAATCATGAAAAACCGTTTGCGCCCGAGCGTGTTCGCAAACCATCCGCTGATGGGAAGCACCACGGCATTCGAGACCAAATAAGACGTAAGCACCCACGTGCTCTGGTCGTTGCTGGCGCCCAAGCTTCCCGCCATGTACGGCAGCGCCACATTGGCAATGCTCGTATCGAGCACCTCCATGAAGGCAGCCATCGCCACCACAACTGCAATCAGCCATGGATTGAACGACGGTTGCCACACCGATAGCGAAGGAAGCGCTGTATTCCCGAATTCGCTAGAAGCCTCTGCCATGGTTTACGAGCCTACCCCGCGAACTCCGCGGCGCCGCTTGTTGACCGTCGTGTCCGCTTTCACGCCGTTCGCCACCCTTCACGCGGACACCTCTGCCGCGAGAGCTCTGGCGAATGTCCCTTCGATGCTTGCCGGCCCACGGAAGAATCAAGGAAATTTCGTTTGTGAGGAAGGTCGTTGTGGCAGACGGAGGTTGGCGCAAAAACCCGCCACAACTTCCAGGCTCGCTAATCTGCGATCAAAACTACACCTTCATTCAGCGCGCGCCGCCGTCGATCGACAGCTTCGAATCACGATCCCCTGCGTTCAGTTGCCATCCGCTAATCCGCGCTGCAATCATCCGCTCGGCAAGTTCCACGATTCCTTCGGCCGCTTCCCCGGCTTGCAGCCTCGCGCATGGATATTCGAGATGAGATTGCGGTTCGCATCGGTGTGGCTCGCGTCTGGACGATAAGCTATGTTAGCCGACAAACTCTCAACGGTCGCCAGTCCGGGCCGCTCCCCGATCAGCAGCACGGCCACGTCCGGAGCTAGCAGCTCGCCGATTTCGTTGAGTATGCCCACCCGGCAGTGCCGGATGACAAACGTCTGCCCGACCGTCCAACCTCGCCGGATGGCAGCTGCGTGAAGTGCCGGCAAAAGTGCGGGAATCTGCGCCGAGAGCGCCGGAACCGATAGCCCATCGCCTATCGCAATTTGCAGACGGGTGTGAGGTGCGCACCCCCGCGCGATTTCAGCGCGCGATGCTTCATCGAAATGCCGCCCCAGATCGGGATAACGCAGATATTGGTCCTTGGTTCTCGCACGCGTGGAAGTTTCAACAAGTCGCCACGCTTTCCAGAAGCCCTCGCCGAATATCGCGCGCGCATCGAATTCGGTTCGCACCGCATCGCGTGCTGCCGCGTGCGCAGCGCGAAGATCAAGCTGCGTGTGCGTCAGGTATGCAGCACCGGCGCACCCTTGCAGCAGCCGCGCCGGAGTTCTCGCCCGAATTTTGCGCACGATTTCTGGCCAGGCGGCGATCAGTCCTACTTTGTCTCCGTCCGTCATCAACTGATCCCTTCGATCGACGATTCGAGCCCGCGCAACAATCGGCGCCTCGAAGAATCGTTCAGCTGTACCGGATCGTCACCGTGAAAAATTCCCATGTCGTTGAGCCATTGCAGAAATTCCGGCGCGGGGCGCAGATGAAAGAGTCGGCGCGCCGCTAAAGCATCGTGGTAGCTCGTCGACTGGTAATTCAGCATCACGTCGTCCGAGCACGGCACGCCCATGAAGTAATTGCAACCTGCTGCTGCCAGCAGCACCAGCAGATTGTCCGCGGAGTTTTGATCGGCCGCCGCGTGATTCGTGTAACAGACGTCGCAGCCCATCGGCAACCCCAGCAGTTTGCCCATGAAGTGATCTTCCAAACCGGCGCGAATGATCTGTCTCTCGTCATACAAATATTCGGGACCGATAAATCCGACTACGCTATTCACCAGAAACGGATCGAACGCCCGGGGCACTCCGTACGCGCGCGCTTCCAAGGTTAACTGGTCCACGCCGTGATGTGCTTCGGCGGAAAGCGCGCTTCCCTGCCCGGTTTCGAAGTACATGACCTGCTCACCCTTCCAGTTCGTATCGCGCGCTCGATGATGATCAATTACACGCTCCTGGCCCTCCCCCAACATTTCCAGCGTGATGCCGAAGCTCTGGTTTGCCGCTTGCGTTCCCGCCACCGATTGGAACAGCAAGTCCACCGGCGCGCCGCCGTCGAGCGCCGCCAGTTGCGTGCTGATGTGCGCCAGGCAACAACCCTGCGTTGGAATTTGGCAAGAGCCGATCAGCCGGTCGATGGCGCGTAAGATCGAGCTAACCGCCTCGACAGAATCCGACGCCGGATTTACGCCGATCACCGCGTCGCCGCATCCGTAGAGCAGTCCTTCGAACGCCGCTAGCCTGGATTATTCGTTGATTTCAGTAGCGGAAAAAG